>JAESFU010000046.1_pt1 | contig 297222 bp, 258 predicted proteins | sample 9269461 | NCBI WGS metagenome assembly JAESFU01 (sample SAMN14502556, study PRJNA617107) | algae metagenome | isolation source: Stenomitos rutilans HA7619-LM2 and co-occurring heterotrophs from cave walls | place: USA: Waikapalae cave, Hawaii | collected 2009-07-28 | reverse complement strand
CGCCGACGGCCTGCCCGCCTCCATCAAGGTCGTCAGGATCGAGGGCGCCGGCCACATCCCCCACATGGAAAAAAGCTCCGACGTCAACACCGCCATACAGGACACCATCGCCAAAGCCGAAGGGTGACCGCTGGCCGTCCCCCAGGGAACACGGGCCGCCTCGCGCGGCCCGTTCGCGTTTCGGGAGTTCTGTTCGCGGCAATTCAATCTGAGCGTGCAGAACCGCAGGCGCCGCCGTAGCGTTGGGGGGCATGCGCCCAGCCCCCGTCACGGCCATCGCCGTCCTTTTCGCAGCCGCCATCTTAGCCCCGGCACTCGCCGCCGGCGACGCGCTCGCACCGCCGCTCCCGCCCGAGCGGCCGGAGCCCGCAGGTCCACCTCCGCCACCCGCCAAGGATGTTCCTGTCCCACCCGAGCGTCCCGCCGGGGCGGCGGACGCTGCCGCATCCGGTGCCTCGGAGGCGCCCGCCACACCCGCGTCCCTCGCCGGGGAAGGCGACGTGCCGCCGCTTCCGCCGGAGCGTCCGGGCGACCTCCAGCAGGGGCAGGCCGCGCGCCCGGATTCGCCTCCGCCCGACACGACGGAGCCGGAAGAGGAGGCCTGCCGGACCCGCCTGAAGGAACTCGGCGCGGCGTTCGAGCCTCTCCCCGCCATCGTCGAGGGCGCTTGCGGCGCCCCCCGTCCGCTGAAACTGACGGGGCTCGGCGGCGATGTCGCAGTGCCGTCAGGCCCGACGGTCACCTGCAAGGTGGCTGAAGGCCTCGCGCTTTGGAACCGTGACGTGCTCGTGCCGGCGGCCAGGGCCGGCTGGAGCGAGCCGCTGAAGGCGGTGCAGATCGGCACCTCGTACCAGTGCCGCAGCCAGAACCACGTGCCGGGCGCCAAGCTCAGCGAGCACGCCTTCGCAAACGGCGTCGACGTCGCTGCTTTCGAGATCGGCAAGGGAAAGACCGTGGGCGTTACCACCCAGCCGCCGGGGTCGCCGGAGGAGGTGTTCCAGAAGGCGGCGCGGGAAGGCGCCTGCAAGACCTTCACCACCGTGCTCGGGCCGGGCAGCGACCCGTCGCACGCCACCCATCTGCACCTCGACCAGCGCGAGCGCAGCAGGGGTTATCGCATCTGCCAGTAGGACGAGGAACTTGCGCCCGGTCTCGCGCTTTGTCCGGCGCGGCCGGGGAGGGCGGGCGCCGCCGGAGTGTCTATCCAATGCGCGCTCACCTGTCCGTTCTCCTCATCCTCGCCCTCGTGGGCCTCCCGGCCATGCCCGCGCTGGCTAGGCCCCGGCACGCGGCGACGGCCGTCCGGCTCGACGCCGCCACCATCGACTCCGCCGCATTCGAGCGCCGTGCCCGCAAGGGCATCGATCCCGCTTTGATACGCGCCGCCGTGCTGCTCGACCGGATGCGCTTCTCGCCCGGCGTCATCGATGGCCGCGGCGGCGACAACATCGACCGTGCCGTCGGCGCCTGGCAGCGCAGCAACGGCGTCCCCGAGACGGGAAAGCTGGACCGCGAGACCTATGAGCGCCTCACCCGCGACGCGGGGCCGGTAATCATGGAGTACGAGATCACCGCCGGTGACGAGAAGGGGCCCTACGTCAAGAAGATCCCGCCCAAGCTGGAGAAACAGGCGGCCCTGAAGCGGCTCGGCTACCGCACCGTGGTCGAGATGCTGGCCGAGCGCTTCCACATGGACGAGCGGCTCCTGCGTACCCTCAACCCGAAGAGCCCTTTCAAGGAAGGCGACCGCATTCTCGTCGCCGACGTCACCCGTCCAAAGGAGGACGAGAGGGCCGACATGCTGGAGGTCGACAAGCAGGACCGGCGGTTGCGCGCCTATTCGGCGGACGGAAAGTTGCTGGCGAGCTACCCCGCCTCGATCGGAAGCGAGGAGAAGCCCGCGCCCTCCGGCCGTTTCGAGGTGCTGCGGATCGCCCGCAATCCGACCTGGACCTACAATCCCAAGTTTGCCTTCAAGGGGCTGGAGGTCGACCGGCCCGTGAAACTCGCGGCCGGACCGAACAATCCGGTTGGAGCAGTCTGGATCGACCTCTCGGCCGAGACCTACGGGATCCACGGCACGCCGGAACCGCGCCTCGTCGGCAAGAGCTTCTCGCATGGCTGCGTGCGGCTCACCAACTGGGACGTTCTCGACCTCGCAGCCCTCGTGCACAAAGGCACGAAGGTGGATTTCGCCGAGTAGCCAGCATTTCGTCATCGCGAGCGAGGCGAAGCTCGTCGCAAGAACGTCACGCCCGCTTCGGCGCTCTCCCGGTCCGCAGGACGAGGCAGGCGCCGCCGGCCTGGCGCAGACGGTTGCAGAGCGCGTTCGCCTCCTGCCGGGACGGGGCGCCGGCGCGGATCTGGTAGAAGGCGCGCGTGCCGCGGCTTCTCAGCAGCGAGCGGATGATCATGGGATCGTGTCCCGCCAGCACGGCGCCGAAACGCTTCTCGGCGCGGTCATACGACATCAGCGCGCGCGCCTTCGAGAAGCCGCCGCTCAGCTGCACGCCCCAGGGCTGCGTGACGCCGATCCCGACGCGGCGCTCCAGCGCCTCCACATACTGGCTCCTCGGCCGCCCCAGCATGGCGCGCACTGCAGTGCAGTTCTGATCGCCCGCCGGGTCGAGCCTGCCGGCGTCGCGGCCCGCCTGCACCCAGTCCTCCACCGGGTGCCCGGTGATGGACAGGACGTAGTCGCGCGTCTCCCACGGGAGCCCGCCGCTGCCCGCGAGGAAATTCTCCACCCGCTTGGGCCCGCCATTATAGGCGGCGGCGGCGAGGCCGAGATTGCCGAACCGGTCGCGCAGTTCCTTCAGGAACTCGGCCGACCGCGGCAGGGCCTGCACGGGATCGAACGGATCCAGCAGCCCGCGCTCGGCCGCGGTGCCCGGCATGAATTGCGCGATGCCCTGCGCGCGCTCGCCGCTGCGCGTCACCGGCCCCTCGACCTGCGTGCGGAAGCTGCTCTCCTGCCCGATCAGGCGGGTGAAGAACGAGACGGGAAGGCCGTTTGCGGTCGCCGCCGATTCGATCAGCAGGCAGATCGCGTCCGCCACCGCGGCATTGGCGGTGGTGTCGCCGGTTGTGGCGAGCCCGGGAGGCCCGTCCCGATCCTTGTCGGAAGCGTGCGCCACCCCGGCCAGCAGGGCCAGCACGACGGCAGTGCCCGCGAGCCACCGGCCTGCGGCGGGGGCGGCTGTCACCAGACCCATTGTTCCGGGATGCGCAGTTCGGCCGTCTCGCCGGTCGTCACGGTGCCGGCCCGCTCCACCCAGGCGACGAGGCCCCGGCGGCGGCTGGCCACCTTCACGAAGTCGAGATCGAGGCCTGGCCTGCCGGGGTGCTGGGCGGCGATGTTGCGGCCCGGACCGCGGCACGGCGCATTCTGGTCCTCGACGGCAAGAGCGAGCTTCCCGGGGAACATCAGCCGCGTCCCGCGCGGAAGGAAGGAAAAGCTGGGAACGCCGGACACGACGATGTTGGCGCCCAGCCACTCGGCCATGACCTCGGGGATGCCGAGGTCGGCGGCGACGCCGTCAAGCTCCTCCCGCGACACGAGGGAGACCTGGCGCGAGTTCCGGATGGGCGTTCCGCGCGGAAACCAGGGCACGCGCACGTCTGCGCCGCGGCTGAAGCCGCGATGGCGCTCCCGTCCCTCACCCAGAACGATCCCCTCGAGATCCATCTCGACACGCTCGACGGGCCGCGTCGCGAAGGTGGAGCCGTCTGCAACCAGCACGGCCTCGACGCGGCAGGAAAGCTTGCGGGCGGGGGTGACGGCGGTCTCAGTCATGGGGGCTCCAGGCGTGGGCGCCCCTCTTAGCATGGCAGCGCGGCGCGGACAGCGGGTTCCCGCGCGAGGCACCTGGTCCTATGTCTCGAGGTGTGGACCGGCAGCCGCGCGGGTCTGACGCGGGAACTGCACTCCTGCTTTGCCGTTCGCAATTGCTCTCTGCCGTTCCGCCCGAGGTTCCGGCTTGTCCCTGTCACTTTCGTCGTTGCCGAAGGAGCGCCTCGTCCCGCTCATCGTGGCGACGGCCCTCTTCATGGAAAATCTCGATGCGACGGTGCTCTCCACCTCGCTGCCGGCGATCGCGCGCGACCTGAACGAGAGCCCGATCGCGCTGAAGCTGGCGCTGACGTCCTATCTCCTCGCGATCGCCATCTTCATCCCCGCCTCGGGCTGGGTGGCCGACCGCTTCGGCGCGCGCACCGTGTTTCGCGCCGCCATGCTCGTCTTCGCGGCGGGCTCCATCGGCTGCGGGCTGTCCGTCGACATGCCGACGCTGGTCGCCGCCCGCGTGCTGCAGGGCGTCGGCGGTGCGATGATGATTCCGGTCGGCCGCCTCGTCGTGCTGCGCACAGTGGATCGCACGCAGCTCGTCAACGCGCTCGCCTGGCTGACCATTCCCGCCCTCCTCGGGCCCGTGATGGGTCCGCCGCTCGGCGGCTTCATCACCACCTACTTTTCCTGGCGCTGGATCTTCTGGATCAACCTGCCGATCGCGGCGCTCGGGGTCGTGCTGGCGACGCTCTTCATTCCCGATATCAGGGGCGAGGAGCGCACGCGGTTCGATGCGCTGGGGTTCCTGCTGGTCGGCCCGGGGCTCGCCTCGTTCCTCACGGGGGCGACGCTCGCCGGGCTCGGCCTCCTGCCGGGCTACGGCATCGTGCTGTTGATGGGGGCCGGCGCGGCTTTGCTGGTCGCCTATGTCCGCCACGCCATGCGGGCCGAGAACCCCATCATCGACCTCAAGCTGCTGCGCCTGCCCACCTTCCGGGCCAGCGTCACCGGCGGCTTTCTCTTCCGCGTGGGCGTGGGAGCGACGCCCTTCCTGCTGCCGCTGATGCTGCAGACCGGGTTCGGCCTCTCTCCCTTCAACTCCGGGCTCCTGACCTTCACCACCGGCATCGGCGCCATGGCGATGAAGCTCGTCGCGGCGCCCATCCTGCGGCGCTTCGGCTTTCGCCGGGTGCTGGTGCTGAATGCCGTCCTGTCGTCTGCCTTCGTCGCAATGCCTTCGCTGTTCACGGCGGCCACGCCGTGGTTCCTGATCGTCGGAGGGCTGGCGCTGGGCGGCTTCCTGCGCTCGCTCCAGTTCACCAGTATCAACGCCGTCGCCTATGCCGACGTGCCGTCCCCGCAGCTGTCGCGGGCCACCAGCTTCACGACCGTGCTGCAGGAGCTGTCGGGCTCCGTCGGTGTCTCGATGGCGGCGCTGGGACTGGAGGGGCTCGGCGTGCTGACGGGGTCCGACCCGCTGGAACTCGGGCATTTTCCGATCGTCTTCGCGGTCATCGGCGTGCTCTCGGCGCTTTCGGCGGTGATCTTCTGGCGCCTGCTGCCGGCCGGAGCGGGCGCGGACCTCGTCGCCCGCCGCACGGGGGCGCCGGCGGCCGCTCCGTCCGCCGCCGGCGCGCCTGCGGAATAGACCTGCCGCCTATTGGCCGGCCATGCACTTCTTCATGAAGTCCTTGCGCTGCTTGGCGAGGATCTGGTTGGCTCCCTTGCCGGACAGTCCGGCCTCCTTGGCCTTCTGCATGCAGGCGTCCCGCTTGACCGGGTCGGTGACCGACTGTGCCATGGCGACGCCGGCCATGAGGCTGATCGAGACGGCTGCGAGGATCGTGAGGCGGATCATCGGCGTTTCTCCCATCAGTGAGGGTGCCGGACCAGCCTAAGCTTCCGCTGGAGAAATGCTCGCTTTAGTTGTGCCTTGGCCCGCGCGGGCTGTTCACGTTCTCAGGATCGGCCGACAGACTTCAGTCCCTCGACGAAGCGCTTGTCGATGAACCGCTTCCATCGCCACACCCAATGGCCCGCGACCGACAGTCCGTTGCGGGTCGCGACGGCCTGCCGTCCCCCGGTGGTGAGGATGGCCAGCATGGCACGCTGGGCCTCATAGGGCGGCGGCGCGTCGCCGCGGGCGGACGCGAGCAGCGACCTTGCCAGCATTTCGCCCTGGCGCACGGCGTGGACGCCAGCCTTGGGAAGTGGGCGCACATCGAAAGACGCGGCATCGCCAACGACGAAGATGGACTCGTGTCCCGTGGCACGCAGCGTGCGGTCGACGCGGATGAAGCCCGCCTCGTCGGTCTCGAGAACCGAGCGAGACAGCCAGGGGTGGGGCGCGGCGTGGCCTGCCCAGATGGCCGCGGTCACCGGGATCGAGCGGCCGTCGGCAAGGCGGAGGGAGTCAGCTCCGACCTCCGTAACCCCGGTGCCCGCATGGACCGTGATGCCGCGTTCGGCGAGGAGTCGCTCGAACCGCCGGACCACCGATCCCGGAAAGCCGTCGAGGATCGTGCGATCCGCCACGAGCGCCAGGGGAACCCGCGCGCCTGCCGGAGCAGCGGAGTTGAACCGGTGATGGAGCGCCAGCACGACCTCGACCCCCGCGGCGCCGGCGCCGACGACGGCGAGAGGCGGATCCAACGGCCCGGGAAGCCGGCGCTCGAGATCTCCCAGCGCGCTCAGGAAGCCGGACAGCGGCCGCAGAGGGATGGCATGTCGCTCGCCCCCGGCAACGCTGGAGAGGGCGGAGATGGCGCCCACGTCCAGCGAAAGCACGTCGTAGTCCAGCGTGCCGCCCCCGCGGAGCCGGACGGACCTCTGGCCCGGCAGAACCTCGACGACGGCGTCGCGCAGCACTGTGGCGCCGCAGGCCGTGGCGAGCGGGGCGACCGGGATGGCGAGCTCACCGCGTTCAAAATGGCCCGCGATCAACCCGGGGACCATTCCGGAATAGAGCGACTCGGGTTCAGGCTCGACGATAGTCAGCGCAATGCCGTCGCGGGTCATGCCTGCCAGGTTGCGCAGGGCAACGAGATGAGCGTGGCCGGCGCCGGCAAGGATAATCCGGACTGGGGCGGGGCTCATGCGGCATCCGGGACGGAGGGCCGACCGCCTTCCGCGAAAGACCGCCGGGACCTATGAAGGGCGGGGCGCAAGCGCAGGGATGGCAGGAGAACGGAAGAGGCCATGATCAGGGTTACGCCCCGCATTGCCCTGGAGGACGACGAACTCCAGGAGAGCTTCGTCCGGGCTTCGGGGCCGGGCGGGCAGAACGTAAACAAGGTCTCCACGGCCGTCGAGCTTCGCTTCGACATGGCGCGATCGCCAGGGATCCCGGATCCCGTGAAGGTTCGCCTCGCGGTCCTGGCCGGCAGCCGGCTGACCAAGGAGGGTGTGATCGTCATCTTCTCCCAGGAGCACCGGACGCAGGACCGCAACCGCGCGGAGGCACGCGAAAAGCTGTTCGCTCTCATCCGCGAGGCCGCAGTGATCCCGCGGGTACGCCGTCCGACGAAGCCGACCCGCGCCTCGAAAGAAAGGCGGCTGGCGGGTAAGACGATCCGGTCCGGCATCAAGCGCAACCGAAACGCACGTCCTGGGGACGAGTGAGACGGAGTTCCATTGCGCGGATTGAGCAGGTCAGATCACCGTGCCAATGTTTCAGTATCTCTTCACTAATCGCATCACCAGTGATGGCGAAAGTTTCACACCATGATAGATTCAGATCTAATTCATTTGTCCAATAACGCTCATTTCTACGATGATCAAGCCACCACAGCTTCCAGATCTGTCCGTACTGGTTGCGGAATCCAGTGAATACCAGCGGCGCCTTCTTCGCGAGGCGCTCAGGAGCGCGGCCATCCGGAAAGTCTATGAGGTCCCGGACGGTCAGGCGGTGATCGCTGCCTCGACCAGGCTCTTGCCCGATGTGCTCATTCTCGACACGGATCTCCCCGGCGCATCGACCCTGGAAATCATGCGGGCGCTGACCAGGCACCCTGTCACCATGCCCATCATTCTCACGGTGTCGCGGCCGACAGTGCCGTTCATCGAGGCGGCGATGCGCCTTGGCCTCCGCGACATACTCGCGCGCCCGATCAAGCCGAGCGCACTCTGGGCCAGGCTGGATACGCTGGTCGCTACCGGCCGAATTCGTCCGGGCCTGTTCGTGGGGCCATCCGGCGCGGAAGCCGAACTGGGCTCCGCGCGCTTCTGATGAGCCGCAGGCACCCGATTCACTTGGCAGAAATCGCCGCCGCTTGTTAAGCTCTCATGACAGGTGTCGGAGAGTCCAAGTGTCGGCCGTGGACGAGCATGGCGCGGTGGCAGCCGTCGATCCGGTCGCCGCTCTCGCAGGAGAAGGCGTTGCGTGGCTGCGGCCTGCCGTGCCGGCCCAGCCGTCCGAGGGGCAGGACGCTGCGCGCCGTGGCCCGACCTATGCGGCCCTGGACCTCGGCACCAACAATTGCAGGCTGCTGGTCGCGCGTCCGTCTCCCGACGGCTTTCGGGTCGTCGACGCATTCTCCCGGATCGTCCGCCTCGGCGAGGGCCTCGCGGCGTCGCGCCGACTGAACGACGCCGCCATCGGCCGCACCATCGACGCGCTCAAGGTCTGCCGGTCCAAGATGGAGGCTCGCGGCGTCACCCGGGCGCGGCTCATCGCGACCGAGGCGTGCCGGGCCGCGGAGAACGGATCCGACTTCGTCGACCGCGTGCGCGAGGAGGCCCTGCTCGACCTGGAGGTGGTCGACCGCGAAACCGAGGCGCATCTGGCCGTGGCCGGCTGCGCCGTCCTGGCCGACCCCGTCGCGGAGAGCACGCTGCTCTTCGACATCGGCGGAGGGTCGTCTGAACTCGTCTGGCTGTCCGGTGGACGTGGCGCGCCGCGCTCGCGGGTTCGGGCATGGATCTCTCTTCCGGTCGGCGTCGTGACGCTGGCGGAGCGCCATGGCGGAGTGCACGTCACCCGCGCCATGTTCGAGGACATGACGGACGAGGTGCGCGGCCTTCTGGCGCCTTTCACGCGAAAGGTCTCGGGAGCGCGCCGTTGCCACCGTTTCCACCTGCTCGGCACGTCCGGCACGGTCACGACCATCGCGGGTGTGCATCTGGGGCTTCCCCGCTACGATCGCCGCCGTGTCGACGGGCTCTGGATGCGCGACGCCGAGGTGTCGGAAGTCATCGGCCGGCTCCTCGAAATGTCGTTTGAGGAACGGTCCGCGAATGCCTGCATCGGGCATGAGAGAGCCGACCTCGTCCTTGCCGGCTGTGCCATTCTCGAGGCAATCCGGCGCAGCTTTCCGTCTCCCCGGCTGCGCATCGCCGACCGCGGACTGCGCGAAGGCATCCTCATGCAACTCATGAACGAAGACGGCGTGTGGAAGGAGCCCCGGAGGCGCAGGCCTTGACCAAGCCGGGAGGACCCCGCAGCGGGTCCGGCAAGGGTAGCGCGCCTGTTGCGTCCGGCCGCGAGGGCGGCCGGTCGCTCAAGCAGCGCGTGAAGTCCTCCGCCAAACGGACGGTGTCCCAGAACCGCTGGCTTGAGCGCCAGCTGAACGACCCCTACGTCGCGCGGGCCAAGCTGGAAGGCTACCGCTCGCGCGCGGCCTACAAGATCCTGGAAATCGACGACAGGGCGAAGCTCTTCCGCCCCGGCGGCAGGGTCGTCGATCTCGGCGCCGCCCCTGGCGGCTGGGCGCAGGTCGCCGCCGCGCGGGTGGGCTCCGTCCACGGAAAGGGCAGGGTCATCGGCATCGACCTCCTGCCCATCGACCCCATCCCCGGCGTTCAGTTCGAGGTCATGGACTTCCTCGACGACAGCGCGCCGGAGAGGCTCAAGGCCATGCTCGGCGGGCAGGCCGACGTGGTGATGTCCGACATGGCCGCCAACACCACGGGCCACAAGAAGACGGATCATTTGCGCATCATCGGGCTGGCCGAGATGGCCGCCGACTTCGCCCGGTCCGTGCTGGCACCCGGCGGAGCGTTTCTCGCAAAGGTGCTGCAGGGCGGGACCGAGCGGGAGGTGCTGAACGATCTCAAGCGCGACTTCGCGCAGGTGAAACACCTCAAGCCTGCGGCCAGCCGGTCGGATTCGGCGGAACTTTATGTTCTGGCGACCGGCTTCCGCGGGCGCAGGGACGCACCGGCTGCCGAAGACGGCCCGGAGGAGGGCGACGGGCTCGCCTGAAGCCCGCGTCAAAGGGGGATGCCATGTTCGAATCCGCGCGCCTCGAGCATGTGCTCGACAAGGATGCCTTCGACGCCGTGGAGCCGGCGCTTCGCACCGACCTGCTCGACGCCCAGTTCGACCTGATCGAGGCCAAGCGGCACGCGGTGATGGTCGTCCTCGCCGGACCGGACGGCGCCGGCAAGGGAGAGGTGCTGAACCGCCTCTACGAGTGGCTGGACGCCCGCCACCTCGACACGCTTGCCTATGGGGAACGCACGGAGGAGGAGCGCTGCCGTCCCGCCCAGTGGCGCTACTGGCGCGACATGCCGGCCAAGGGCGAGATCGGCATCGTGATCGGCTCCTGGTATCACGAGCTCCTGCTGCTGCGCGCGACGGGGAAGATGAAGAGCGAGGCCTTCGCGGCCACTCTCCGGCGCATCAACGACATGGAGGCGATGCTGCACGCCGACGGCGTGCGCTTCGTCAAGATCTGGCTCCACATCGATCCCGAGGTCTCGCAGAAGCGCCATCGCAGGCAGCAGAAGGAAGGCGTCGATACACATCCCATCGTCGAGGAATGGGGAGAGATCGACACGAAGAAGGAGCGTGCCCGGATGGTGAAGGGCGCGCTGGAAGCTGTCCGCGTCACCTCGACCGGACCTGCTCCATGGCAGGTCGTGCCCGCCGCGGACATTCACTACAGGGATGCCGAGGTCGGCAGGCTGGTGCTCGAGGCGATCCGCGGCGCCCTGGCAGAGCCACCGCCGCCCCGCGGCGTTCCGGAGACGATCAGCCCCAAGGGAAAAGGCGCTGCCGCGAAACGGGCGACACAGGTCGCCGCCCTCGTGCGCCGGCCGGTCACCGAGTCGCTCGACATGACCGCGTCGGTGACGAAAGAAGAGTACGAGGAGGAGATCGCCGATCTCCAGGGCAAGCTCCGGCGCTACGCCCGGTCCCCGCGCTTCGAGAAGGTCGGGCTGGTCTGCGCGTTCGAAGGCAATGACGCCGCCGGAAAGGGCGGCGCCATCCGTCGGGTACGCCAGTGCTTCGACCCGCGCCGCTTCCGCGTGCATCCCGTGGCTGCGCCCACCGCGGAGGAGCGGGGCTACCCGTACCTGTGGCGCTTCTGGCGTCATATCCCGCGCATCGGCAACACCGCCTTCTTCGACAGGAGCTGGTACGGGCGGGTGCTGGTCGAGCGGGTCGAGGGATTCTGCACGCCGGACGACTGGCGGCGGGCCTATGACGAGATCAACGAATTCGAGCAGGCGCTGCACGAAGCCGGCTACGTCGTCATGAAGTTCTGGCTCGCCATCACGCCGGAAGAGCAGATGCGCAGGTTCAAGGCGCGCGAGGAGACGTCGTTCAAGCGCTTCAAGATCACGCCGGAAGACTGGCGGAATCGCGAGAAGTGGCCGCTTTACGAGGCGGCCGTGACCGAGATGGTCGACCGCACTTCGACCGACCATGCGCCCTGGACGCTCGTTCCGGCCAACGACAAGCGCTATGCCCGCCTCAAGGTGCTGCGCACCATTGCCGAGCGTCTGGACGCTGCGCTGGATTGACACGGGCCACGCCCGCGCTTGAAAGCCGCTTTCGACTCGTCGGCCGTCATGCTAACAGCACTCGCCAACCTGATGACACGAGGGCGCGCGGTCTCCGCGGCGCCCTTTCTCGTTCATCTCCCCCGTGCGGACAGGAGTTGGCCATGGCGAATACGAGCAAGTCCGGCGGCAGTCGTGCCAGCATCCGCGAAGCGCTGACGTTCGACGACGTGCTGCTGCAGCCCGGCCATTCCGAGGTGATGCCGTCCGATGTCAGCGTCGCCACGCGGCTGACCCGCTCGATCTCGCTCAACCTCCCCATCGTGTCTTCTGCCATGGACACGGTGACGGAAGCCCGCCTCGCCATTGCCATGGCGCAGGCCGGCGGCATCGGCGTCATCCACCGCAATCTCACGCCGGAGGAGCAGGCGGCCGAGGTGCGGACGGTGAAGAAGTTCGAGAGCGGCATGGTGGTGAACCCCGTCACCATTCACCCGGACGAGACCCTCGCCGACGCTCTGGCGCTCATGAAGAAGCACGGCATTTCCGGCATCCCCGTCGTCGAGCGCGGCCCGGCCGGCCGGCCCGGCATGCTGGTCGGCATCCTCACCAACCGCGACGTCCGCTTCGCCGACCATCCGGCCCAGCCCGTCTCGGAACTGATGACCAAGGACCGGCTGATCACGGTGCGCGAGGGCGTGACCCAGGACGAGGCGCGCCGGCTCCTGCACCAGTTCCGCATCGAGAAGCTGCTGGTCGTCGACGACCACTATCGCTGCATCGGCCTGATCACCGTGAAGGACATGGAGAAGCAGGTCGCCCATCCCGGTGCGTCCAAGGACCAGGCGGGGCGCCTGCGCGCTGCCGCGGCGACGACGGTGGGCGAACAGGGCTTCCTCCGTGCCGAGATGCTGATCGACGCAGGCTGCGACGTGATCGTGGTCGACACCGCCCACGGCCACTCCCAGCGCGTGCTGGAATCCGTGAACCGCATCAAGAAGCTGTCCAACGCGGTGCAGATCGTTGCCGGCAACGTGGCAACGGCCGAGGGCACCCGCGCGCTGATCGACGCCGGCGCGGACGCCATCAAGGTCGGCATCGGGCCGGGCTCGATTTGCACCACCCGCATCGTGGCGGGCGTCGGCGTTCCGCAGCTCACCGCTGTCATGGACGCCGCGGAGGTCGCGGCCGCCGCCGACGTTCCCGTCATCGCCGATGGCGGAATCAAGTTCTCAGGCGATCTCGCCAAGGCCTTGGCGGCGGGGGCGGAAGTCGCAATGGTAGGATCGCTGCTGGCCGGCACGGACGAGAGCCCCGGCGAGGTGTTCCTCTATCAGGGGCGGTCCTACAAGGCCTATCGCGGGATGGGCTCGGTCGGCGCCATGGCGCGCGGCTCGGCCGACCGCTACTTCCAGCAGGACATCAAGGACACGCTGAAGCTGGTGCCCGAGGGCATCGAGGGCCAGGTGCCGTACAAGGGCCCGGTCGGCAGTGTTCTGCATCAGCTCGCAGGCGGCCTGCGCGCCGCCATGGGCTATGTCGGCGCCCGCGACCTCTCCGACTTCCGGGCCAAGGCTGAGTTCGTGCGGATCACCTCGGCGGGCTTGCGCGAGAGCCACGTGCACGACGTGACGATCACGCGCGAGAGCCCGAATTATCCCACCCGCGTCTGAGATCCCGCCCGGCCGCAACCGCAGCCGGGCAGGAGGGTGGTGCGTCGCCCGTTCAGCGGCCGGATTCGAGGTCGCTCTTGGCGTCGAGCTTCTTCTGGGGAATGACTGGCGCGGGCGGCGGGGGCGTTGTGGCACAGGCTGCGACTGCCGCTGCGATGATGACGGCGGCCAGAAGGCGGAACACTTTGGTCATTCTGGAATCCTTGAAGAATCGCCGGTCTCGGCGGCCGGAGTCACCGGCGCGACTGTGGCAGTCATGCGGCAGAGCTGGCGCCGGTGTCCGGTATTCCTTGCCGCCGCACACCGGCCGGTGCTCATCTGACCCGCGATCCGCTTCGCGTCTCCTCGCATTCAAGCCTTTCCGCTGCAGCTCCGGCGGGGCTGTCCGACGACCCGGGATTCAAACCTCATGACCCCGTCTGCCCGCCTGTCAGCCGCCATCGAGGTGATCGCCGACATCGCGTCGCGCCGCCGTCCGGCCTCCGAGGCTCTCAAGGACTGGGGGCTGAACCACCGCTTCGCCGGATCGGGAGACCGGGCCGCGATCTCCGGCTTCGTTTACGACGCCCTGCGCCGCCGTGCCTCGGCCGCCTGGCTGATGGGCTCGGATGAGCCGCGCGCCGCGCTCATCGGCGCACTGCGCCTCGCCCGGGGCTGGGAACCTGCCCGCATCGCGGGCCAGTTCACGGGTGAGCGTTTCGCGCCCGAGCCGTTGTCGGAAGCCGAAACAGCTGCCATCGACCGCGATGCCGAAGCTGCTCTGGCCTTCGCGCCCCCCTGGGTCGCCGGCGACTATCCGGAATGGATGGATCCAGCTCTGGCCGCGACCTTCGGCGAGGCGAGACTGGGCGAGGCGCAGGCCCTGGCGCGGCGCGCGCCCGTGGACCTGCGCATCAATACGCTCAAGGCCGGCCCCGAGAAGGTGGCGGGTGAACTGGCCCATCTGGGAGCAAAGCCGACGAGGCTCTCGCCCCTCGGGCTGCGCATAGCGCTGGGCGAGGACGCCCGGGCACCCGCAGTGCAGGCCGAGCCGGCGTTCCAGAAAGGCTGGGTCGAGATCCAGGACGAGGGCTCGCAGCTTGCGGCCATGCTCGCCGCCGCCGATCCCGGCATGCAGGTCATCGATCTCTGCGCAGGAGGCGGGGGCAAATCGCTGGCCCTCGCGGCCGCCATGGACAATCGCGGCCAGATCTTCGCGACCGACAGCGACAAGCGCCGCCTGGCGCCGATCTTCGAGAGGCTGACGCGCGCGGGCGCCCGCAACGTGCAGGTGCGCGCACCGAAGGGAAGAGACGACGACCCCGTCCGCGACCTCGCTGGCCGCGCCGACCTCGTCCTCGTCGACGCCCCCTGCACGGGCACCGGAACTTGGCGGCGAAATCCGGACGCCAAATGGCGCGTGCGGCCCGGCAGCCTGGACGACCGCATCGCGGAGCAGGCCACGGTGCTCGACCGTGGCGCTGCGCTGGTGAAGCCGGGCGGCAGGCTCGTCTACGTCACGTGCTCGGTCCTCGCCGCGGAGAACGACGGCTCCGTAGCCGCCTTCCTCGGCCGTCACCCGGACTATTCCTCGGTCGACCCTCAGCGCGCCGCGGAGGATGCCGGTCTGTCCGATCTGGCGAGGTTCCGTTCGCAGGACGGCTTCGGCCTTCAGCTCTCGCCGCTGAGAACGGAAACCGACGGGTTCTACGTCGCGTCCCTGCGCCGCGCCGCCTGAGCGGCGCGCGGCGTCAGTACGCCGGCGGCCGGCGCTTCTTGGTGGTGCGGTGATGTGAGGTGTGCGGCACGCCGCTGGCACTCGCCACGGACGGCCCGGTCACCCCGCCGACCACGCCGCCCGCGACGGCACCCACGGGCCCGCCGACGGCTGCGCCAGCAACGGCTCCGACTCCCACGCCGGACGCACGCTCCTCCGTGGTGCTGCATGCGGCGAGGCCGGTGGCGGCGAGAAGGGCGACGGCGAGGGAAACGGATCGTGCGGTCATGGTGACCTCCTGTTCTGGTTGCGCCCACAAACGCCCTGCAAGGCAGTCGGTTCGCGACGGTGCGATCGCGAAGCTGGGGGAGGCGCCGGGTGAGGCTGCGCGCGATGTTGCGGGCGTCCGGCGCTTGACGTAGCAAGGGCCATGACCGAGCCCCATCACGACAAGATCCTCATCGTCGACTTCGGCAGCCAGGTGACGCAGCTGATCGCCCGGCGCGTGCGCGAGGAGGGGGTCTACTCAGAGATCGTCCCGTTCCAGTCCGCCGAGGCCGCCTTCCGGCGCATGAGCCCGAAGGCCGTGATCCTCTCGGGCGGGCCGGAATCCGTGCACGAGGAGGGCAGCCCCCGGGCTCCCGAGGTGATCTTCGAATCCGGCGTCCCGGTGCTCGGCATCTGTTACGGCCAGATGACCATGGCCGCCCAACTCGGCGGCGACGTCGAGGGCGGCCACCACCGCGAATTCGGGCGCGCCGAGGTCGAGGTGCTCGCCGAGAGCAGGCTTTTTGACGATGTCTGGCGGCAGGGCGAAGCCTATCCGGTCTGGATGAGCCATGGCGACCGCATCACCCGCCTGCCGCCCGGCTTCGCGCGCTTCGGCACTTCCCCGAACGCGCCCTACGCCGTCATCGGCGACGAGGCGCGCAGCTATTACGGGCTGATGTTCCATCCCGAGGTCGTGCACACGCCGCATGGCGCGGCCCTGATCCGCAACTTCGTGCGGCGCATCGCCGGGGCGAAGGCCGACTGGTCGATGAAGGCGTTCCGGCAGGAGGCCATCGCCCGCATCCGCGAGCAGGTCGGAGAGGGTCGCGTGATCTGCGGCCTCTCTGGCGGAGTCGACTCGGCAGTCGCTGCGGTCCTCATCCACGAGGCGATCGGGGACCAGCTCACCTGCGTCTTCGTCGACCACGGGCTCCTGCGCCTCGCCGAGGGCCAGCGCGTGGTGACGCTCTTCCGCGACAGCTACAACATCCCGCTCGTCCACGTCGATGCCTCGGACACCTTCCTCGGCGCCCTTGCCGGCGTCACCGACCCCGAGCAGAAGCGCAAGACCATCGGCAGGCTCTTCATCGACGTGTTCGAGGCGGAGGCGAAGAAGCTCGGCGGAGCGGATTTCCTCGCCCAGGGCACGCTCTATCCCGACGTCATCGAGAGCGTCTCCTTCACCGGCGGTCCGTCGGTGACGATCAAGTCGCACCACAATGTCGGCGGCCTGCCCGATCGCATGAACATGAAGCTGGTCGAGCCGCTGCGCGAACTGTTCAAGGACGAGGTCCGCGTCCTCGGCCGCGAGCTCGGTCTGCCGGAGGCCTTCGTCGGTCGCCACCCATTCCCGGGTCCCGGTCTCGCGATCCGCATCCCCGGCGACATCACGCGCGAGAAGGCCGACATGCTCCGCCTCGCCGACGAGATCTTCCTCGAGGAGATCCGCCGCGCCGGGCTCTACGACGACATCTGGCAGGCCTTTGCCGTGCTGCTGCCGGTGAAGACCGTGGGCGTCATGGGCGACGGCCGCACCTATGACCATGTCTGCGCGCTGCGCGCCGTGACCTCCGTCGACGGCATGACGGCCGACTTCTACCCCTTCGACATGGACTTCCTCGGCCGTGCCGCCACCCGCATCATCAACGAGGTGCGCGGCATCAACCGGGTCGTCTACGACATCACGTCGAAGCCGCCCGGGACGATCGAGTGGGAGTGAGGGAGAGGATGGCCGTCCGGCGCGGCCACATCGAGGGGCCTCTCTGGGTGCGTCAGGACTGACGCCACGCGGCTGTCCAGCCGGAAATGGCCTCGACAGCGCCAGCAATCGCCTTTTCGGGAACCGCGCCCTTGTCCCCCGCATCACCGGGAGCTTAGGCTCCGGCGCCCTCATATGCGGACCCGTCATGCTCCTCCTCATCCTCGGCCTGATCCTCTTCCTCGGCGCGCACTCCCTGCCCACGCGTCCGGCCCTTCGCGCCAGCCTCGTCGCCTCGATGGGCGAGAACGGCTACAAGGGCCTCATGACCCTGCTGTCGCTTGCGGGGTTCGTCCTGATCGTCTGGGGCTTCGGGTCGTATCGCGGGGCGGGCTATATCCCGCTGTGGGAACCACCGACCGGGCTGCGGCACCTGACCGTGCTCCTGATGCTGTTCTCCTTCATCGCCCTCGCAGCCTCGAAGGGGCCGCCCGGCAACATCCGCTACCGGCTGAAGCACCCGATGCTGGTGGCGGTAAAGATCTGGGCGCTGGCCCACCTCCTCGCCAATGGCGACCTCGGGTCCGTCATACTCTTCGGCGCCGTGCTCGCCTGGGCGGTCTATGACCGGATCTCGGTGAAGCGCCGTGGCGCGCAACTGCCGCCGCCGCCCGATCCCGCGCATGCCATGCGAAACGACGTCATCACGGTGGTCATCGGCATCGTCGCATGGGGCGCCATGATCGCGCTGCACCCGCTGCTGATCGGCGTTCCCGTCTTCGGCGGCTGATCGTCCCTGTCAGGCGGGGCGGCATGACAAAGCCCGCCCCGCATGCTAATCGCCGTGGCGACACGAGCGGGGCACTTTCCCGCGCCAGCATCAAGCAGGGCCATGGCCGACATTTTCCGCGAGATCGACGAGGAAGTCAGGCGCGAACGCGCGTTCGACGTCTGGAGGAAGCACGGCAACAAGATCGTCGGGCTTGCCGTCCTGATCGTCATCGCCGTGGCCGGCTGGCGCGCCTGGCAGTATTTCGAGACGCAGAAGGCGCAGGAGGCCGGCGCGAAGTTCGAGCAGGCATTGCAGGACAGCAAGGCCGGCAAGACCGCGGAAGCCGAGCAGGTCCTGTCCGACCTCGCGAAGTCCTCCACCTCCGGCTATCAGAAGCTGGCCCGCCTGCGCGAGGCCGGCGAGATCGCCAAGGCAGACGCGGCAAAGGCCGTCGAGGCGTATGACGCGATTGCCGCCGACGGCTCTGTCGACGCCGCCATGCGCGACGTGGCACGCCTTCGTGCCGCCATGCTGCTGGTCGACACGGCATCCGGCGACGATCTCCAGAAGCGGCTCTCGCCTGTCATCGACGCGGGAACCTTTGCGCCCAACGCGCATGAATTGATCGGCCTCGCCGCCCTCAAGGCGGGCGACTACGAGGCTGCCGGAAAGGCGTTCGACCAGATCATCACGGACCGCAATGCGCCGCCCTCGCTGCGCCAGCGCGCCGAACTGTTGCTGGCGCTCGTCAAGGCCGGGCCGCTGAAGCCCGCCTCCTGAGTGTTCGGCGGGGAGATCCGCCCCGCACGGAGACCCCTGGATGTCCTTCACGGTCGCCATTCTCGGCAGGCCCAACGTCGGCAAGTCGACCCTCTTCAACAGGCTCGTCGGCAAGAAGCTGGCTCTGGTCGACGACCAGCCCGGCGTCACGCGCGACCGGCGCGTCGGCGAAGCACGTCTCGGCGACCTCGACTTCAAGGTGATCGACACCGCCGGCCTGGAGGAAGCGGGCCGCGAGACGCTGGCCGGCCGCATGCGCGCGCAGACCGAGGCGGCGATCGGGGATGCCGACGCCATTCTCTTCGTCATCGATGCCAGGGCAGGGCTCACCCCGACGGATCGGCACTTCGCCGATCTCGTGCGGCGGGCCGCCAAGCCCGTCATCCTGCTGGCCAACAAGGCGGAGAGCCGCGCCGGGCACCTGCAGACCTACGAGGCGTTCGGGCTCGGCCTCGGCGATCCCATCCCGTTTTCCGCCGAGCACGGGGAGGGGCTGTCCGACCTCTACGACGCGCTGCGTGAAGCATTGCCGGAGCAGACGGCCGCGCCCGACGACGACGTGGCCGAGCATGACGTCGTCGTCGTCGAGGGCGAGGAGGAGGAGAGCGAGGAGGAGCGCGCCCGCCGCCCGCTCCGCATCGCCATCGTCGGCCGGCCGAACGCCGGGAAATCCACCCTCATCAACCGCATGCTGGGCGAAGAGCGTCTCTTGACCGGCCCCGAGGCCGGCATCACGCGCGACTCCATCGGCCTCGACTGGTCCTGGTACGGCCGTCCCGTGAAGCTGTTCGACACGGCCGGAATCCGCAAGCGCGCACGCGTCGAGGACAAGCTCGAGAAACTGTCGGTCGCCGACGCGCTGCGCGCCGTGCGCTTCGCCGAGGTGGTGGTGCTGCTGCTCGATGCCACCATCCCGTTCGAGAAGCAGGACCTCGCCATTCTCAGCGTGATCGAGAAGGAGGGCCGGGCCCTCGTCGTCGCCGTCAACAAGTGGGACCTCGTCGCCGACGATCCCGGCCGGCTGACACGGATGAAGGAGGATTCGGAGCGCCTCCTCTCCAACGTTCGCGGAGCCGCCATCGTGCCGGTATCCGGGCTCGCGGGCACGGGCATCGATCCGCTGATGAAGGCGTGCGCCGAGGCCGAGCGCATCTGGTCGAAGCGCATCTCCACGTCGCAGCTCAATCGCTGGCTCGACCGCACGGTGCAGCAGCATCCGCCGCCGGCCGTTTCCGGGCGCCGCATCAAGATCCGCTACATGACTCAGGTGAAGGCGCGGCCGCCGCACTTCGCCCTGTTCGGCAACCAGCTGGACTCGCTGCCCGACAGCTATGTCCGCTATCTCATCAACGGCCTGCGCGAGACGTTCGACCTGCCGGGCACCCCGATCCGGATCAGCATGCGCATGCCTGAAAACCCGTACGATAAAAAAAAGTAGGGCGCTCACCCTTACCCTCTCCCGACCTGGGAAAAGGGGGTCTTCCACGTCGAGACAAAACGAAAACGGCGGAGCCAGGCTCCGCCGTTTGATTTTCTGACACCACGCCCAAGTGCCCTCTCCCGATTTGGGAGAGGGTAGAGGTGAGAGTCTTGGCCTCAGCCCTCGTCGCCCTGCGCTTCGGCCAGCGCCGCGCCGACTTCCAGGCCGAGCTCCTCGAGGTTCGTCTCCTCGCGGCCGGCGAGGACGCTCTCGCCACGCGCCTGACGCTCGGCTTCTTCGGGGCTGCGCGCGACGTTGACCGTGACCGGCACCTCGACTTCCGAGTGCAGGTGCACCGGCACCGAGTGCAGGCCCAGCGTCTTGATCGGCGCGTTCAGCACGATCTGATTGCGCGACACGCTGAAGCCGCCGGCGGTCAGCGCATCCGCGATGTCGCGGGTGGAGACCGAGCCGTAGAGCTGGCCCATTTCGCCGGCCTGGCGGATGAGCACGAACGACTGGCCGTTCAGCGTTTCCGAAACCTTCTCGGCCTCGCCCTTGGCTTCGAGGTTGCGGGCCTCGAGCTGCGAGCGCTGCGTCTCGAAGCGGGCCTTGTTGTCCTTGGTGGCGCGCAGGGCCTTGCCGCGCGGCAGCAGGAAATTGCGGGCGTAGCCGTCCTTGACGCGGACGGTTTCGCCCATCTGGCCGAGCTTGGCGACGCGTTCGAGCAGGATCACTTCCATGGGTCTCTCCTTGATGTGTTGAGGGTCATGCTGTCGAAACAGGGGTGGATCAGGTGGAGCCGGGCCGCGCCGCAGGCGGGCCGCTCCTGCCGGCCCGCTTGGCGCGGAGGCCGAGGAACGGGTCGATGATGCCGATGACGGCATAGAGGAGTTGCGGCCAGCCGGGCAGCAGGAAGAAGACGACATAGGCGGCGGCCAGAATGCCCACGCGCCCGCCGATGCCCTTGGTGACGACGTGGATGACGCCGAGGCCCTGCAGGCAGTACGCCATGGTCATCGCCCCTGCGAGCGCGCGCCCGGCGAGGCCGAGGAAGCCCGGCAGCGCGATCCCTGCGGCGATCCCGGCGAGAAGGAGCCCGAGCGCGCCCATCGGCAGCGTCGTCCAGGCGAGGTCGGGCCAGGGACGCGGGAAGCGGCCGGACTTGAGCACGATCCGGGCGGCCAGCCAGATCAGGAAGACGGAGATGGCGGCATCGGCGGCGGTCGCCACCGGCGGGGCCACGATCGCGAACAGGTCGGCGAACTGGTCCAGCGACTGCGTCTTCGCGTCCGGCGACAGCCCCTGGAAGGCGTTCGGATTGAGCGTCTCGAGGAGGGGTGCCGCCCTTTTGAAGCTGGCGACGAATTCATCGTAGGACAGGCTGATCAGGAGCGCGTTGACCACGGTCGTGGCCGCCGAGACGCAGGCCACCCAGCCCAGCAGGCGGCCCATGGGATACCATTCGGTCGTGGTGTCCGTCGTGCGCGCGAGCAGCAGCAGGTAGGCGAACCACCACGCGGGGAGCGCGACGCCGACGGCGAACTGGATCGCAAGCTCGATCGACTGGTTCTCGGACACCAGCAGGACGAGAATCGTCGAGACGATCGCGGCGACCAGACCGGCGCGGTGGTTCCACGCCATGGCGACGATCAGGATCGGCAGGGGCGACAGGAAATAGAGCAGCATCGCCAGCGCCGACAATTCGGCCCTGTCGATCACCACGAAGAGCAGCGCGGACACGAAGCCGGCTGCGGCGCCTATGCCGAGAAAAGAAGCCATCGTCGAGCTGTCCCGCCTCCAAGCGGTTAGGGACGGGTCAAGCCCGCCCCAGCCATGCCCTGCGCCGGATGACGCCCGGGTGACAGTAGGAGTGGCGGGGCACCGGAGCGCCCCGCCGGAAGATCAGGCGATTACGTAGGGCAGCAGGCCGAGGAAGCGCGCGCGCTTGATGGCCTGGGACAGCTCACGCTGCTTCTTGGCCGACACGGCCGTGATGCGCGAGGGCACGATCTTGCCGCGCTCGGAAATGTAGCGCGAGAGCAGGCGCGTGTCCTTGTAGTCAATCTTCGGCGCGTTCGGGCCGGAGAAGGGGCAGGTCTTCCTGCGGCGGAAGAAGGGGCGGCGAGCACCGGCTCCGGACATCAGACAGCCTCCTCGGCAGGAACATCATCACGACGCGGACGCGGCGGGCGATCACCGCCCGGGCGCGGAGCGCCACCGGGCCGGCCACCGAATCGGCCGCCACCGAAGCCGCGCTCGCCGCGGTCGTCGCGATCGTCACGGTCGCGCTTCTGGAGCATCGCGGAGGGACCCTCCTCAAGCTCGTCCATGCGAATCGTGATGAAGCGGATGATGTCCTCGTTGATGCGCATCTGGCGCTCCATCTCGGCCACCGCCGCCGCGGGGGCGTCGATGTTGAAGAGGGAGAAGTGCGCCTTGCGGTTCTTCTTGATGCGGTAAGCGAGGGACTTCACGCCCCAATACTCGACCTTCTCGACCTTGCCGCCGCCCGCCTCTATGACGGACTTCAGCTGCTCGGTCATGGTCTCGACCTGCTGGGCCGTCACGTCCTGACGGGCCAGGTACACATGCTCGTATAGAGGCATTCCTTGGCCTTTCCAGTTCAGCGCTTCCGGCGCGAAGCCCTTCGGGCCCTGCGAAAGGCCCGAGCGGGAAGTATCCGAAGGCGGAGACACGGGAAGACGGGAGCGAACCCCCTGCCGGCATGCCGGCCTTCCGTTCAGCCCCCGGCCGGAAGCTGCGAAGGCGCTCCCATACAGGGGAGGACGGCCGGGCGCAAGGGCCGCCCGGCACTTGACATGCGCCGCGCGCGCATGCCTTTCCCGCCGCACTGTCACTTCCGGGAGCTCAGAAATGTCGTCCGCCTACACCTTTCCCGGCCAGGGAAGCCAGGCCGTCGGCATGGGCAAGGCGCTGGCCGAGGCCTTCCCGGCAGCCCGCTCCGTCTTTGCCGAGGTCGATGACGCACTGGGCCAGACCCTGTCGGCGCTGATGTTCGACGGACCCGAGGCTGAGCTGACCCTCACCGCCAACGCGCAGCCGGCGCTGATGGCGGTCAGCATGGCGGTCGTGCGCACTCTGGAGGCGGAAGCCGGGCTCGACCTTGCCCGGGACGCGGCCTTCGTGGCGGGCCATTCGCTCGGCGAGTATTCGGCGTTGGCTGCCGCGGGCAGCCTCAGCATCGCCGACGCCGCGCGCCTCCTCCGTATTCGCGGCGACGCCATGCAGGCGGCGGTCGCGCCGGGGCAGGGCGCCATGGCCGCCCTTCTCGGGGCCGAGTTCGAGGTGGCGGCCGCCCTCGCCGAGGAAGCGGCCCAGGGCGAGGTCTGTCAGGCCGCCAACGACAATGGCGGCGGGCAGGTGGTGATTTCGGGAACGAAGACCGCCGTGGAGCGCGCCATGGAGCTCGCCAAGGGAAAGGGCGTGCGCCGGGCCGTGCTGCTGCCGGTCTCCGCGCCCTTCCATTGCGCGCTGATGCAGCCCGCCGCCGACCGCATGGCGGAGGCGCTGGCCAGCGCACAGATCCGTGTGCCGAAGGTCCCGGTGGTCGCCAACGTGCTCGCCGCGCCGGTCACTGATCCCGCCCGCATCCGTGAGCTTCTGGTGGCGCAGGTCACCGGCACGGTGCGCTGGCGCGAGAGCATCGCCTTCATGGCGGCGCAGGGAGTTCAGACATTCTATGAACTGGGTGCCGGCAAGGTGCTGAGCGGACTCGTCAAACGCATCGCTGCGGAAGCCGAGGGCGTCGCCGTCGGCACGCCGCACGATGTAGAAGCGTACAAGGCCCGACAGGGCTGAACCGAACCCGTCCCGATTCTCCGGCCTGATCGGCCGCATCCAGGGAGCACCTTCATGTTCGACCTGACCGGCAGGACGGCCCTCGTCACAGGTGCCTCGGGCGGTATCGGCGGCGCCATCGCGCGGGCGCTGCGAGCCCAGGGCGCGGTCGTCGCGATCTCCGGCACAAGGCGCGAGGCTCTCGAATCGCTCGCGGGCGAGATCGGCGAGGGCGTTCATGTCCTGCCGGCCAACCTGTCCGACAAGGACTCCGTCGAGGCCCTTGTGCCGGCGGCCGAGCAGGCGATGGGCCAGCTCGACATCCTGGTCAACAATGCAGGCGTCACCCGCGACAACCTCTTCATGCGCATGAAGGACGACGAGTGGGATCAGGTGATCCGGGTGAACCTGGAAGCCTCGTTCCGGCTGATGCGCGCCGCCGTCAAAGGGATGATGCGCCGGCGCAGCGGCCGCATCGTCTCCATCACGTCGATCGTCGGCACGACCGGCAATCCCGGGCAGGGCAACTATGCGGCTTCCAAGGCGGCGCTGGTCGGCATGTCGAAGTCGCTGGCGGCCGAGGTCGCCTCGCGCGGCATCACCGTAAACTGCGTCGCGCCGGGCTTCATCGAGACGCCGATGACGGATGTGCTCAACGACAAGCAGCGCGAGTCGATCCTCGGCAACGTGCCGATGGGACGGCTCGGAAGCGGGCAGGACGTGGCGTCCGCTGTGGTGTACCTGGCCAGCCAGGAGGCGGGCTACGTCACCGGCCAGACACTTCACGTCAATGGCGGAATGGCAATGATATGAATGGATTACGCCGAGGTATGCAGACCTTTTCCAGTGTTGGCGGACCTCTCGCCAACCCTATGAAAGTATGTTACCAACCGGCAACGTCCTGTGGGGGCTGGAACGCACCGTGCGGCGTTTGAGCGCGACCGAGGGCATCCCGGCGGGACACCCCGTCGCAACAGCCGGCTCGCATTCGCGGGCCGGTTCTTTCGTGGCCGCTGCGGGTTGGGCCGAGCGGTGTCGAACAGTGCAAGTGAGGTTTTGAGATGAGCGATATCGCCGCCCGCGTGAAGAAGATCGTGGTCGAGCATCTGGGCGTCGAGCCGGAGAAGGTCGTGGAAAGCGCCAACTTCATCGACGACCTCGGCGCTGACAGCCTCGACACCGTCGAGCTGGTGATGGCCTTCGAGGAAGAGTTCTCGGTCGAAATCCCGGACGACGCAGCCGAGACGATCCGCACGGTCGGCGACGCCGTCAGCTTCCTCGAGAAGAAGGCGGCCTGACGGCCGCCTTTAAAGTAAGCGGATCGGGACCGGTTTGATGCGGCGTGTCGTCGTGACGGGCCTGGGGATGGTGACGCCGCTGGGATGCGGCGTCGAAGTCACCTGGAAGCGGATCATCGAGGGGCGCAGCGGCGCGTCGGCCATCACGGCCTTCGACGTGTCCGACCTGCCGGCGCGGATAGCGTGCTCAGTGCCGAGGGGCGACGGCTCCGACGGCACGTTCAACGCCGACGACTGGTTCGATCCAAAGGACCAGCGCCGCGTCGACGATTTCATCATCTTCGGCGCGGCCGCGGCCACCCAGGCCCTCGCGGACGCGGGCTGGAAGCCTGCCGCCTACGAGGACCAGATCGCGACCGGCGTCCTCATCGGCTCCGGCATCGGCGGGATTGGCGGCATCTACGATGCCTCCATCACGCTGGCCGAGAAGGGCCCGCGGCGCATTTCGCCGTTCTTCATCCCGGGGCGCCTGATCAACCTCGTCTCTGGCTACGTCTCCATCATGCACGGCCTCAAGGGGCCAAACCATGCGGTGGTGACCGCCTGCTCTACCGGCGCCCATGCGATCGGCGACGCGGCTCGGCTGATCGCGCTCGGCGATGCCGACGTCATGGTGGCGGGCGGCGCGGAATCCCCGATCAACCGGCTCTCCCTGGCTGGCTTCGCGGCCTGCAGGGCGTTGTCGACCAGCTTCAATGACACGCCGGAAAAAGGCTCCCGCCCCTATGACAAGGACCGCGACGGTTTCGTCATGGGCGAAGGCGCCGGAGCGGTCGTGCTGGAGGACCTGGATCATGCCCGGGCCCGCGGCGCACGGATCTATGCTGAAGTGGTGGGCTACGGCCTGTCAGGGGACGCCTACCACATCACCTCGCCGAGCGAGGACGGCGACGGCGCCTATCGCTGCATGGCTGCCGCACTGAAGCGGGCCGGCCTGACCCCGAGCGACGTCGACTACATCAACGCCCACGGAACATCGACCCCGCTGGGCGACGAGATCGAGCTCAAGGCCGTCGAGCGGCTGCTCGGCAACGCGGCCGGGGATCTCCTGATGTCGTCGACCAAGTCGGCAGTCGGGCACCTCCTGGGCGCGGCCGGCTCTGTCGAGGCGATTTTCAGCATTCTGGCCATGCGCGACGGGATCGCGCCGCCCACCCTCAACCTCGACAACCCGTCGGTGGATACGCCGGTCGACCTCGTGCCGCATGCTGCCCGTGAGCGGCGCATCGACGTCGCGCTGTCCAACTCATTCGGGTTCGGCGGCACCAACGCGTCCCTGGTCTTCCGGCGCCACGACGCCTGAGGAAGCGAACCTCCTTTCGCCATATTGGCGGGTAGGCTCTGGGCACCCTGGGGGTTTGCAATGCTGGCGTTTGCCAGCGTGGAGTGTGTTAGCTTGGCCATGACGAGGGCGACGAAAAGGGCGATTCCACGCTCGGCCCCGGTACGCCGGAGGGCGACTGATGCCGCGTAGCCCGACGGAAGCGCTTCAGCCGGTGGCCGCTCCGCCACCACCGCCGCCACCGCCCGAGAAGCGCCGGCGGCCATTCATCAACTTCCTCAGCGGCATGTTCTCCCTGGTGATGGTGCTGGCCGTTCTCGCCGGCGCGGCGCTCTTCATCGGCAAGATCCAGTTCTACGCGCCCGGCCCACTCGCCTCCGACAAGGTTGTGACGGTGAAGGGCGGGATGACCGACGTCGCCGACCAGCTCCGGCAGGAAGGCATCATCGAGCACCCGCTGCTGTTCATGGCAGGCCTCCAGATCCTCGGCAATTCGTCGAAGCTCAAGGCGGGCGAGTACCAGTTCAAGCAGAATGCGAGCCTGTCCGACGTCATGCAGACGCTGGTCGAAGGCCGTTCCATCCTGCACACCGTGACAATTCCGGAGGGACTAACGAGCCAGCAGATCGTCGACCGGCTTCGCGAGAACGACGTCCTGAGCGGCGACGTCACGGACATCCCGGCCGAGGGCACCCTGCTCCCGGACACCTACAAGTTCGCCCGTGGCATGAGCCGCGCGCAGCTCCTCGACCGCATGGCGCAGGAGCAGGAGAAGGTGCTGAAGGAGGTGTGGTCGCGCCGCACCGGAGACCTTCCCGTGAAGTCGCCGAAGGACATGGTGGTGCTGGCCTCCATCGTGGAGAAGGAGACCGGCAGGGCCGACGAGCGCAGCCGGGTCGCGGCCGTGTTCATCAATCGGCTGAACCGGAACATGAAGCTGCAGTCCGACCCCACGATCGTCTACGGACTGGTGGGTGGGCAGGGCACGCTCGGCCGCGGCATCCTCCGCAGCGAGATCGAGAAGCCGACCCCGTACAACACCTACGTCATCGCCGGGCTGCCCCCGACGCCGATCGCCAATCCGGGCCGGGCAGCGCTGGAAGCCGTCGCGAGCCCGTCCCGCACGCGCGAACTCTACTTCGTGGCCGACGGCACCGGCGGGCACGTCTTCGCCGAGACGCTCGACCAGCACCAGAAGAACGTCACCAAGTGGCGCCAGATCGAGGGTGACAAGCGCGACGCGGCGCCGGCCGACGCCCTTCCCGGAGCGCCCGGCGGCTCGGCTCCGGGGCTGCGTGGCGACGCCGGGCAGGCCGCCGATCCGGCGGCTGTCCTCCCGCCGGTCTCACCCAGCGGGCCGCCGACCCAGCGCAAGGTCCGCTCGGGCACGACGAAGGCGCCCGCCGACCTCGGCATAGGCGACATGCCGTATGCCGCCATTCCCAGCGCCTCGGCCTACAACAGCGGTCCGCGTGGCAATCTGGACGCCGTGGCGGGTACGCCCAAGGACCCGATCCTGAACCGGACCTTCGACCTCAACAGCCCGAAGACGGTGCCGGCCATCCCACAATAGCGGGGCCGGTCGGGTCCTGTGGGCTCCGGGCCCGCTGCGCTCCCAATCTGCGTGGAATGCGCTAAGGTGCGCGCCCGTTCGGCCCGGAGTTGACGCGCATATGGCCCTATCCAGCATGACCGGCTTCGCCCGAGAGGCCGGACAGACCGGCCCATGGCGCTGGGCGTGGGAGCTGAAATCCGTCAACGCCAAAGGCCTCGACGTGCGGCTGCGCGTGCCTGCAGTGTTCGAGTTTCTGACGGACGAGGTGCGTGGCCGGCTCGGCAAGGCCGCGCAGCGCGGCACCTGCTTCGTCAACCTCACCGCTACGCGTGAGGAAAGCGCCCCGGTGGCGCGCCTGAACACGCAGCTTCTGGATACCCTCGTCGAGGCTCTCGCCCCCTATGACGGCCGCATGGGCCTGCGCGCGCCCTCGGTGGGCAGCCTGCTGTCCGTGCGAGGGGTCGTCGAGATCGCGGAGACGCAGGACGAGCCGGAGAAGGCCCAAGAGGCGGCAAAAGGGCTGCTGGACGGGTTCGACGCGGCACTGGAAGCACTCGTCATCGCGCGGAGGCGGGAGGGAACGGCGCTCGGTGCCATCCTTGTGCAGCGCCTCGACAGGATGGCAGCCCTCGCCGATGCGGCAGACGCCGCGCCGGCCCGCCGTCCGGAGGCCATCAAGGCCCGTCTTGCCGAGCAGGTCGCCGCCCTTTTGGACGCATCCCAGCAACTCGATCCCGTCCGGCTGCATCAGGAAGCCGTTCTGCTGGCCACCAAGGCCGATATCCGCGAGGAGATCGACCGGCTGCGGACCCATGTAGGGGCAGCCCGGGAACTCCTCGCGCAGGGGGGGCCGGTAGGCCGGCGGCTGGACTTCCTGGCGCAGGAGTTCTCGCGGGAAGCCAACACGCTGTGCGCCAAGGCCAACGACGTGTCGCTGACCGTGATCGGCCTCGACCTCAAGACAGAGGTCGAGCAGTTTCGTGAGCAGGTTCAAAACGTCGAATGACCGATATGACCACGCAGCTCGAAAACGACGTCGTCGCCCGCCGGGGATTGATGCTCGTGCTCTCGTCTCCCTCCGGAGCCGGGAAGACCACGCTCACCCGGCTGTTGCGCGACGAGGAGCCGAGCCTCACGCTGTCGGTCTCCGTGACCACGAGAAAGCGCCGTCCGAGCGAGGTGGAGGGGGTGCATTACCGCTTCATCGACGTTGACGAATTCATCAGCCTGCGTGACAGGGGCGACCTCCTGGAATGGGCCGAGGTCCACGGCAATTTCTACGGATCTCCGCGGCGGGAGATCGACCGCTCGCTGTCAGCGGGCAAGGACATCCTGTTCGACATCGACTACCAGGGCGCGATGCAGGTGCGCCAGAAAGCACCCGACGACGTGGTCAGCATTTTCATCCTGCCGCCGTCGATTCCCGAGTTGCGCCGCCGTCTCGAGCGCCGGGCGGAAGACGCGGCGGACGTGATCGAGAAGCGGCTCGCGGCAGCGAAAGTGGAGATCGACCGCTGGCGTGACTACGACTACGTGCTCGTCAACGACGACCTGCAGCGCACCTTCGCGAGGCTGCGGGCCATCCTCGTGGCCGAGCGGCTCCGGCGTGACAGGCAGGTCGGCCTGCCGGCCTTCGTGGACACGCTGCTCTCCGCCTTCTGAGCTCTCTGCTCAGCGCTCCTCACGCGCGGCGCGCCACGCATTGGCGAGGGCGACGAACCCCTCCACCGGCACCGTCTCGGCCCGGGCGGTCGGCTCGATGCCGGCCGCCGCGAGAAGTGGCGCGGGATTCCAGCCGAGGCTCTTCAGGCTTTGCCGCAGCATCTTCCGGCGCTGGCCGAAGGCAGCCTGCGTCACGGCGGCGAGGTCGTCCTTACGGCAGGGCAGCGGGTCGGGGCGAGGCACGACCTGCACCACCGACGACGTCACCTTCGGCTGAGGCACGAATGCCGAGGGCGGCACGTCGAAGAGGATCTTGCTGCGCGCCCTCCAGCCGGCGATCACGCCCAGCCGGCCATAGTCCTGCTGGCGGGCCGGAGTGGCGACGATGCGCTCCGCAACCTCGCGCTGGAACATCAGGGTGAAGTTGTCGAACACCGGCGGCCAGGGCTCGGTCTCGAGCCAGCGCACCAGAAGCGCGGTCGCGATGTTGTAGGGCAGATTGGCGACGATCCGCGCCGGCGGCTCCAGCCCCAGCGCGGACGGGTCGATGTCCATCGCATCACCGCTCACCACCTCGAGACGGCCGGGCCACCGCGCGGCAATCTCCGCCAGCGCCGGGAGGGCACGCTCGTCCCGCTCCACGGCGACGACGCGGCGGGCGCCATGCGCGAGGAGCGCCCGTGTGAGCCCCCCGGGACCGGGGCCGATCTCGAGCACGGTCACGCCATCGAGCGGGCCCGATGACCGCGCGATGCGGCCGGTCAGGTTGAGGTCGAGAAGGAAGTTCTGGCCCAGCGACTTGCGAGCGGCGAGGTCGTGCCGCGCGATCACCTCACGCAGGGGAGGCAGGTCGTCGATCGCGGTCACGGCCGCCTCCGCGCTTGCGGCTCAGTTGTTGGAGTCGGAGGTGTTGGACGTGTAGGAGTAGCCGGCTGCACCGAGTGTCCTCAGCTCGAGGCGGACCATGACCGTCTGGTCCCGATCCTTGGTGCCGTCCGAATTCGATTCCTTGGCCGAGTTCGAGTAGCTGATCGTGAAGGTCGTGCACTCGTCGCGGTAGCCGCCGCCGAGCGACAGCCTGCTGATGCCCACCTTGTTCGAGGTCTGCTGGCCCGGATAATAGAACTCCTCCTCGGCCTGGCGGCCAAGGTCGACATACACGCCGCCCGCGACGAACCAGTTCGGGAGCACGAAAAGCTGGGCGGAGGCGGCGATGCCTTCCTGCCTCGTGTACTTGCCCAGCGCCGGCTGCGGCGCGTAGTTGGCGTAGAGCAGGCTGGCGCTGAACCGGCTGAAGCTCACGCGCGACTCAAGCTCCAGCCGCTGCAGGCTGAAGTCGCTTTCGCCGAGGCGCGTCCGCGCTGTGAAGGAGAAATTCTGGTTGGGCACGTACTGCGCCCGCGCGACGTAGTCGGATCGCGTGCCGGAGAGGCCGGCATCCCGGCCCGTGCCCGAAAGGTCGGAGTAGTTGTAGGAGTTGCGGCCGGCAAGCTGGAAGGATTCGCCGAACAGCGCATTGAAATTGCCGCCGCTCGGGAAATTCAGCGTGTACTGCGCGCCGACATTGGCGCGGGTGCCACCCTCGACGCGATCGTATCCCGAGAACTTGCTGACGCTGAAGAGCGTGGTGTCGTCCATCACGAGGCTCTGGGCGTCTTCGTTGGGGAACTTGCCGATCTGGGTTTCGTTCGGCCGGACGATGATCTGGCCGATGGGCTCGATGACGCTCTCGCCCAGGAAGGAGTTGGCGACGAATGGATAGCGGTAGGTCCCGCCGACGGCGGGCATGACGCGGGCCAGCACCTCGCCGGACGTGTCCGTGAAATTGGGCATGTACTGGTTGAAGGTGCCGGTCGAGTCGATGTTGGCCAGTGCGAGGTCGGCCCGCAGCGAGCCGAACGGCGTCCAGGACTGACCCAGCGGATCGATGAATGTCCGCCGCCAGTCCATCTGGACCGATCCCCTCGTGTAGTCGCCGGGGAAGCCCTTCACCAGGCACTCCAGCCGATTGTACCGGTTCGGTGCGCAAGTGTCGTACAGGTTGTTGGTTTCGCCGTTCGAGATGATCGGGAACAGGTACTGTCCCGGTGCGCCGTTCTCGTTGACGAGGCTCTGGAACGCGGCTTCCGACCGCTGGATGTGCGTCAGGTTGGCACTGAGGGCGAGTTCACCCCCAAGGAATGCGGGTCCCTGGAAGCGCCGGTCGTAGTCGATGCTAGGCAGCACTTCAGGCTGGATCTTCTGCCAGTCCTTGTAGGACAAAGTCTGGAAATAGTAGCCGCGTGCGTCGAACCAGCTCCGGTCGCCCTTGCCGGTCATGTAGATCGTCGAGACGGCTTCCTTGAACCCGGTCAGGTTGAAGTTGTCGGCGGACTGGAGCCGGTACTTGTAGTTGCTGAGGAACCACTTGTCGGAGACGAGTTTGACGTCCCAGCCCCACTTCCACTTCTCGTTGATGAAGAACTGCCCGGCGGTCTCGAGCGAGCCACGGAAGTCGCGCCCGCGCGGACCGTAGGGCGGGTAGAGGAAGGCGTTCTGGTCCTGCTGGAAGATGCCGGCGCCCCTGATCAGGTAGCTGCCGTTCATCAGCCGATGGCGCCACTCCAGATTGCCGAGCACGCCCTGCCGCGACAGGAGCGTCGGCGTGATCGTCATGTCGTAGTTCGGTGCGAGCGCCCAGAAGTACGGGATGGACACGCCCGTGCCGAGCGCCGTGGACGCGATGTAGCGGGGCGCGAGGAAGCCCGACTTGCGTTTCACCGTCGAGTCCGGCGCGGAGAAGTAGGGGACGTACGCCACCGGGATGCCGCCGAACTCCAGCGTCGCATCCTCGTAGTAGATCATCCGTTCCTGGTTCTTGTGGATGATGCGCTTGGCACGCACCTGCCATACCGGCGGACGGGACGGGTCGTCTGCGCAGGGCAGGCAGGCCGTGTAGGTGCCGTTGTCGAAGACGGTGGTTTCGCCGCCCGTGCGCTCGGCACGGGGCGCGGCGAGGCGGGTGTTCTCGTTCGTCTTCACCCGGAGCGAGTCAATGAAGCCTTCCTTGAAGTCGCCGGTCAGATCGAAGCGGTCGCCGTAGGCGACCTGGCCGTCCGTTTCGGTCAGCTTGGCATTGCCCTCGGCATAGACGCGGTTGGTATTGCGATCGAACGTGACCTTGTCGGCTTCCAGCACACGCCCCTGATAGTAGAGCTGCGCATCGCCTGACGCGGAAATGGTGTTCTTGTCGCGGTCGTAGACAAGCTCCTTGGACTCGACGAGCAGCTTGTCTTTCTGTTCGTCCTGCTTTTTCCCGTTGGCTTTCCGGGCAAGCATGTCCGACAGCGTTTGCGCCTCTGCGGGACGCGAACCTGCAAGGAGCCCAACCCCAACGACGGAGGCGAGCAGGGCAGCTATCAGAAGGCGATCATGCATGCCCGAACCACAACGGCCGACAAACTCACGGCCCGTCATCACCCGTCCTCTTGATACAACAGGGCGAGCGTTCCGAGCAAACTGGCTACCACAGCAGGAGACCACGCGGCGACACCCGCCGAGAGAATCCCTGCCGACCCAAGGTCCGAGGTGAGCTTGTTCGCCACGTAGAGCAGGAAGCCCGCCGTGACCCCGCCGAGGACCATTTTCGCGACTCCACCAAACCGGAAAAATCTTAAGGAAACCGAAGCGGCAATGAAAACCATTGCGAGGAAGAGAAGCGGCTTTGCGAGCAGGGTTTGGAGCTGAAGCCGGTAGGGTGTTGCATCAAGGCCAGCCTTCTCGGTCCTCCATATCAGCCCGGGCAGCTCCCAGAAAGGCACGGTCTCGGCCGACGAGAAGGACTGGCGCACCTGCTCGGGCGAGAGATTGGTGGCCAGCGAGTAGCTCTCGAAGGACTCAGGCTGCTCCAGGCCGATCACGCGCACCTTGCTGAGGTCCCAGTAGCCGTCCCGCAACTGTCCCTGGGTCGCCTCGATCCTGTGGACAAAGCGGCCTTCCTTGTCGAACTCGAACACGGTCACGCCGCTGAGCACCGTTCCGGACGCCGTGGAACGGGAGGCGCGGATGATCGCCTGCCCGTCGATGCTGCGCTGACGCACCCAGAGTTCGCTGTCGTTCTGGTTCGTCGCCTTCCCGAGACGGGCGACCTCCGTCAGGGACGCCTGCTCCTTCAGGTAGGACGCTACGGGATTGTAGACGCAGACTGCCAGGATCCCGAGAAGCAGGGCGACGAGGAGCGGAGTCGTCAGGAACTGCCAGACGGAGATGCCAGCCGCACGCGCCACCACGAGCTCGAGTTTGCGCGAAAGGTTCAGCAGCGCCGCCATGGCGCCGAACAGCACCGCGAAGGGAAGGACCTGCTCGGCCACTGCTGGCGTCCGGAACAGGGAAAGCTGGGCCAGCAGCGCTGCCGAGACGTCGGCGACGTCTCCCGTCCGGCGCACCAGCTCGACGAAGTCGAGCGTGTAGATGAGCGCGAAGACGGTGACGAACACGCCGATGATCGCGCGCAGAAAGCGCATCGCGAAATAGCGGCCCAGCGTCCGTCCGATCAGTCCGGGCATGCGCGTCAGGCTCCGGCGGCTTGCAACCGCGCGGGGCGGCGCACGAACCGGAACCGCGACGCTCGCGTCTGCCACCAGACATAGCCGAAGGCGAGGAGCGTCGACAGCACGGGAATGGCGTAGACCAGCAATATGGCCGATTTCGAATGAACCGTCAGGCTCGTTGCGGCGAAGCCGGCGATGCGCATGACGATGACGGCGATGATGCCGGCGGCGATGGCCGCGCCGCGGCCCTGGCGGGTCGTGCGGGGCAGGCCGAGCGCGGCAAAGCCTATGGCCATCATCGCTAGAGGATAGAGCGGACCGGTGAAGCGGTCGTGAAGCTCGGACCTGAAGCGCCCAGCCTGCTCCTGGGCGAACTCGTCCTTGGGGTCGGGGTTGAGCAGTTCCTGCGTGGTGCGCTCGCGCGGCTTGTAGACGATCGCCCCGTCGTCCTTTCCGAACTGGCTGAGGTCGATGGCGTAGCGCTCGAACACGACGATGGCCGCGTCGTTTCCGCCCGGCTGCTCGCGCTGCACGCTGCCCTTTTCCAGAACGAGATAGGGCGAGCCCTGGAGGTCGACGGTCTGGCCGCGCTCGGCGATGTAGACGTTCGTGCGGGTGGGATCGCTCCGGTCTTCCATGAAGATGCCGAGCAGCGTGTCCCCGGCACGCTCGCGGTAGTGGAACGTGATGCCGGAATCGAGGGTGGTGAAGACACCCTCCTTGACGATCTTGGTGACGAAATCGGCCCGGATCTGCGTCACGAGATTACGCAAGCTCCGGAAACTGTCCGGCATGGCGTAGAGCGTCATCGAGGCGACAAGCCCGACGACCAGCAGGCTCAGGGCCACCAGAGGACGTGCGACGCGTGCCGGCGGCACGCCTGCCGCGCTCATGACGATCAGCTCCGAATCCCCGTTCAGCTTGTTGAGGGCGTAGATGGTCGCGATGAACAGCGCGACCGGGGCGATGATCGTCACCAGGGCCGGGATCGAGAGGCTCGTCACCGTCAGAAAGATCAGCAGGCTCTGGCCCTTGGCCGTCATCAGATCGAATTCACGCAAGGCCTGCGTAATCCAGATGACAGCCGTCAGCGTGACCAGCGTCGCAACGAAGGCGAGGGCGGCCGTCCGGAAAATATATCGGTCGAGGATCGTCATGAATGCGAATTTCCGCCGCCAGCCCTAGCCTCGATCACAGCCACCCGCAAGCCAACAGGGGAGGCACCTCAAATGCGGCGATTGCACGGCCGCGCAATCGGGTCCCCGCCGCTGGTATTGATCTGGCAGTCCCGGTATGAAGCGAAGACCGGGCATGGGCTGCATGACGCGATCGCCTCTCCCGGTTTTGTGAATGCTGGAGCCGCCCTCGATGCCGGACCGCCTGAAAATCGTCTTCTCCGGTCCTGCCGTTCCGGCGACCGGCACGCTGGTCGTTTTCGTCGCGGATGACCTCACTTTGGCACCCGGAGCGCGGGACCTGCTGGGGCCGGCGATCGGCGAAGTGCTGTCCCGGGCGTTCGCCGCCGAGTCGTTTCGCGGCAAGCCCGGCTCGGTGGTCTCGCTCGTGGCGCCAACCGGTCTCCAGGCGGACCGGCTCGTCGTCGTCGGCATCGGAGGCGCGAAAGATCGAGCCGAGCAGAATTTCGTCAACCTCGGTGGAACGGTGGCCGGCAGGGTGGGGGGCGCGAAGGCTGTCACCGTGATCCTCGCCGGGCCGTCCGACTGGCCAGCCGACGCGCAGGCGACGGCCGATTTTGCGATGGGATATTCGCTTCGCAGCTACCGCTTCGATCGCTACAAGACGAAGAAGGGCGATACCGACGAGCCCGATGGCCCCGTGACGCTGACGCTCGCACTCGAGGACCACGCGGCCGCCAAGAAGGCCTGGAAGGTGCGGAGCGGTCTCGCGGAAGGTGTCGTGCTGGCGCGGGACCTCGTCAATGAACCGCCGAACGTGCTCTATCCCGCGGAGTTCGCCCGCCGGGCCGAGGATCTCGAGAAACTCGGCGTCGAGGTCGAGGTGATGGATGGCGATCGGCTCGCCTCCATCGGCATGCGTGCGCTGCTTGGCGTTGCACAGGGGTCGCGGCACGTTCCCAGGGTCGTCGTGATGCGCTGGAACGGCGCGCGCGCCAAGTCCAAGCCCGTCGCCTTCGTCGGCAAGGGCGTCTGCTTCGATTCCGGAGGCATCTCCATCAAGCCGGCGCAGGGCATGGAGGACATGAAGGGGGACATGGCGGGCGCCGCCTGCGTCGTCGGCCTCATGCACTCCCTGGCCAGCCGGCGGGCCAAGGTGAACGCCATCGGCATCATCGGGCTCGTCGAGAACATGCCGGACGGCAACGCCCAGCGCCCCGGCGACATCGTGAAGAGCCTGTCCGGCCAGACGATCGAGATCATCAACACCGACGCCGAGGGCCGCCTCGTCCTCGCCGACCTGCTCTGGTACGTGCAGGAGCAGTACAAGCCGGTCTTCATGGTCAACCTCGCCACGCTGACGGGAGCCATCATCGTGGCCCTAGGTGCCGAGAATGCCGGCCTCTTCTGCAACGACGACACTCTCGCGGAGAGGTTGGCCGCGGCAGGCAAGGCGACCGGCGAAACGGTGTGGCGCATGCCGCTCGGGGCCGCCTACGACAAGATGATCGACTCCAAGTTCGCAGACATGAAGAACTCGGCCGGCCGTCAGGCGAGTTCGATCACGGCCGCCCAGTTCCTGAAGCGCTACGTCGGTGATACGCCCTGGGCGCATCTCGACATTGCCGGGACGGGCATGGGATCGCCGTCCAGCGACATCAACACCAGCTGGGCCTCCGGCTGGGGCGTCCGGCTGCTGGAGAGGCTCGTCGCCGACCACTACGAAGGCTGACGCGGAAGGGGCGCAGTGGCAGAGATCCTCTTCTACCACTTGCAGCGGCAGCCGCTGGAGGGCGTGCTGCCGACGCTGCTCGAGCGCTCCCTGCAACGCGGCTGGAAAGCCGTCGTGCAGGCCACCTCGCCGGAGCGCCTGCAGGCGCTCGACGACCACCTCTGGACCTATGCCGACGAAAGCTTCCTGCCGCACGGGACCGACCGCGATCCCGACGCCGCAGCGGAGCAGGTGGTGCTCACCCTGGCGGAGACGAACCCCAACGGCGCCCAGGTGCGTTTCCTCGTCGAGGGAGCCCAACTGCCGGGCGAGATCGAAACGTATGAGCGCCTGGTGGTTCTCTTCGACGGCAATGACGACGACGCCGTCGCGGGTGCGAGGGCGATGTGGGCGCAGCTGAAGGCGCGCTCCCTGCAGCCGACCTACTGGCAGCAGGACGAGCGCGGACGATGGGAGAAGAAAGCGTGATCCAATCGAGGCTTGTCCGGGGAACCGGACTCGTTTTCGCAGCAGCGATGCCACTCGTCCTCGGCGGCTGCGCGATGGAGATGTCCGGCTTCGTCAACGACAAGTCCGCCACGGCCCGCGTCGCCACCAGCGAGGCCGTGGTCGGCGAGGACGGCCGGTGCACCGCCGACCTCTCGATCGATCCCGCCACCTTCCGCGGCCGCGAGGGCGACGGATTGCTCGGCCTCACCGAGTGCGAGCTTGTCGCTGTGAAGGGCGAACCCCTCAGCGTGCAGACGGGGTCGAGCCCGGCGGCGAAGCGCGAGACGACGATGCTCTACATGGAGCCGACCGGGAAGGCGCTGTACCTGTTCCGCAACAACCGGCTCATCCAGGTCGTGCGGTAGCGGCGCGCCGCGGTCCAGGAGTGTACGCTCAGGACGCGAGCGCTTCCTCGTACTCGCCAGACAAAGCGAGCCATTCCTCTTCGGCTGCCAAAAGGCCGCGCTCCAGCTCAGCCCGCTGGGCGGAAAGCTGCGAAGCCTTGGCTGGATCGGTCTGAAACGTCTTCGGATCGGCGAGGACGCTGTCGACCTTCTCCATCAGCCCGTTCAGCTTCGCCATGCGGGCCTCGACAGCCTCGATCCGCTTGCGCAATGGCGCGAGCGCCACACGTTTTCCGGCGGCTTCGCGGCGCTGTTCGGCCTGCGAGGCGCGGGCGTCCTCGGCCTGCCTTCCCTGGCCCGAGCGCGGCTCCGTGCCCTCCAGCACCAGCTTGCGGTAGCCGTCGAGGTCGTCGTCGAACGGCTTCACAGTGCCGTTCGCCACCAGCCAGAGCCGGTCCGCGCAGGCCTCCAGCAGGAAGCGGTCGTGCGAAATCAGGATCACCGCGCCTTGAAAGTCGTTGATGGCCTCCATCAAGGCTGCCCGGGAATCGATGTCGAGGTGGTTGGTGGGCTCGTCGAGGATCAGCAGATGAGGCCCGCCGAACGTGGCGAGGCCCATGAGCAGGCGGGCCTTCTCGCCGCCGGAGATCTGAGACACCGGCGTGTCCGCCTTCGAGCCGGGGAAGCCCATCTGCGCGCAGCGAGCCCTCACCCTTGCTTCGGGTGCATCCTGCATCAGGTCGGCGACATGCCGGTAGGATGTCGCAGCCGGATTCAGTTCGTCGAGCTGGTGCTGGGCGAAATAGGCCACCTGCAGCTTCGACGAGCGGCGTACGGTGCCGGCCAGCGCCTCCATGCGCCCGGCCACCAGCTTGGCGAAGGTCGACTTGCCGTTGCCGTTGGAGCCGAGCAGCCCGATGCGGTCATCGTCGGCAACCGAAACCGAGAGGCGCGACAGCACGGTCGCGTCGCCATAGCCGGCGCTGGCCCCTTCCATCGCGACGATGGGCGGCGAGAGCGGGCGCTCCGACGAGGGGAAATGGAAGGGCAGCACGTCGCTGTCCACGAGGGCGGCGACCGGCTGCATCTTCTCCAGCCGCTTGACGCGGGACTGCGCCTGCTTGGCCTTCGAGGCCTTGGCCCGGAAGCGGTCGACGAAGGCCTGCAGGTGCTTGCGCTCGTCCTCCTGCTTCTTGCGCAGCTTCGCTTGCAGGGCCTGCTGTTCCGCCCGCTGCCGTTCGAACTGGTCGTAGCCGCCGCGCCACAGCGTCAGGCGTCCCTGGTCGAGATGCAGGATCTGGTCGACCGACTGGTTGAGGAGGTCGCGGTCGTGGCTGATCACCAGCACCGTGTGGGGGTAGCGGGCGAGGTAGGACATCAGCCACAGCGTGCCCTCGAGGTCGAGGTAGTTGGTGGGCTCGTCCAGCAGCAACAGGTCCGGCTCGGCGAAGAGGACGGCAGCGAGCGCCACGCGCATGCGCCAGCCGCCCGAAAAGGACGAGCAGGGCCGTGCCTGCGCTTCGGTGTCGAAGCCCAGCCCGTGCAGGATGCCTGCCGCACGGGCCGGCGCGGCGTGTGCGCCGATGTCGGCGAGCCGTGTCTGAATCTCGGCGATGCGGTGAGGGTCGGTGGCGGTCTCCGCCTCGGCCAGCAAGGCCGCGCGCTCGGTGTCGGCGGCGAGCACGACCTCGATGAGGCTCTCAGGCCCGCCGGGAGCCTCCTGGGCCACGGAGCCGATCCGCAGGCCCCGGCCGATGCTGACCGAGCCGCCCTCCGGAGACACTTCGCCCCGCAGGATGCGGAACAGTGTCGTCTTGCCCGTGCCGTTGCGGCCGACGAAGCCGACCCGCGCTCCGCCGGGGATGGCGACGGTGGCACGGTCGAACAGGACCCGCGGCCCGATACGGAAGGTGAGGTCGTTGACGTGGAGCATGGCGGGCTCCTCTTGGCAAAGGCCGCCCGCCAGCGCAAGGGCGCTGCGTCGCTCAGTCGGGGAGCGGGATGAACTCCGTCTCATCCGGCACCGCCTGGAAGCGGCCGGCACGCCAGTCCGCCTTGGCCTGCTCGATGCGGTCTTTCGAGCGGGATACGAAGTTCCACCAGATGTAGCGCGGCCCATCCATGGGCTCGCCGCCGAAGAGCAGCACGCGCGTGGCTCCCTCGGCAGTGATGGTCACGGGAACGCCCGCCTTCAGCACGACGAGACTGGCAGGGCCGAAGCGGTCCTGTCCGACATGGATCGCGCCGGTCGCCACGTAGAGGGCGCGCTCCTCGTGCTCGGCAGGGATGGGAAGGCGGGCGCCGTCGGCGAGGACGGCGTCGACGTAGAGCGTCTCGGAATAGGTCCGGACGGGCGAGGATGCTCCGTAGGCATTGCCGACGATGACGCGCACCGTCTTGCCCTCCGCCTCCAGCGTCGGCATGTCGCCGGACGCATGATGGCTGAAGCCGGGGTCCGTCTCCTCGTGGCGCTCGGGCAGCGCGATCCAGGACTGGATTCCGAACAGCGTCGCCTCGTTCTGCCGGACCTCCGGCGCGGTACGCTCGGAGTGAACGATGCCGCGACCGGCGGTCATCCAGTTCACCTCGCCGGGATCGATGGCCTGCAGGCTGCCAAGGCTGTCCCGGTGAAGGATCTGCCCTTCAAACAGGTAGGTGAGGGTCGCCAGTCCGATATGCGGATGCGGCCGGACGTCGATGCCCTGACCGGCGCGGAACACGGCCGGACCCATCTGGTCCCAGAAAATGAAGGGCCCGACCATCTGGCGGGACGCGGCGGGAAGCGCGCGGCGCACTTCAAAGCCGCCGAGGTCACGCGCCCGGGGGATGATCACCGTATCGATGGCCGGCCCGTCGGCCGGGCCGAGCGGATCGGTGGATGCGTCCAGTGCAGCCGGGTGGAATTGCGTCATGGCCGGTCTCCTGCATGCCCCGCCGCATGGGTAGCGGGAAAGTGCGGGAAGGGCCAGCGCGAGCGGCGCACTGAGCCGCTTCGGAAGGTCAGCCGCGGGTGTAGTGGCCGAACAGCGTCGCCATGAGCGAGAGCTGGAACAGCGCCACGCCGAAGGCGAGCTTCAGGCCGAAGGACATCATCTCGGGATCCAGTCCGCCCCCATTACCGGGGGCCTTGGCAACCTCGACCCGAGCCTGTGCCCGCCTGGCGAGAGCTGCGCGATCGGCGAGGCCGTCATCGGAATAGCGGTCACCGGGAAGATGGTCCTGGAAATCGGTCATGGTCGTTTCGCTCCTGCGAGCGCTCCAAAGCGGGCGGACTGGCCGCGTCGGATTCCAAACGGCAGTTCGGCCGGCAATGTTCCCGGCCTGCGACCATCCCGTCGCAAAGGAACCCGCCGCCGGGGGGCACGTTGGCCGCCCAACCCCCGCAGCGAGAGGAAGCGAAGGCCATGGCCGAGGACCAGAAGCGAAGTGGCGCCGATGCGCCGTCGGAAGGCAGCGTCGGGCCGGACGGAACCCGTCCGGACGAGACGTACCGGTACCAGCAGCACCGCGGCCAGGGTGGCTCGCCCGTCCAGGGCAGCGACTATGGCCGCATCCGGAAACTCGACGAGGCCGGAGAGGGCCGCGCCGACGATCCGCAGCTGGGTGGAGAAGACCACGACCTCGGAGGCTGGGGCTCGGACTGGCCGCGTGCGCGCGAAGGCTTCGGCGGCGGAGGGCCAGCGTCTGGCGGCGCAGGAGACGAATATGCCCCCGGCACTCCACCCGGCCACGGGTCCGGCACCGGAGCGCTGGGGCAGGGCGGCGCGATCTTGCATGGCGGGCGGTCGAGCCCCGACGAGGAGGGCGCCCCGGCCCCCGACGAGCATCCCGGCATCCTCCAGCCCGACGGAGAGCGGCGCCGGCCGGATTGATGAAAAAGAGCGGGCGGGGTCAGCCCCGCCCCTCATTGAAACCCCGTCAATGCTGCACGAGGTGAAGCAACCCCGTTTGGTCCGGCGTCAGTACAGCCCGCCGGTCCCCGCGCCCACGGCCCTGTCGGCCTCCGGCGTCACGGACCCGGAGGGCGCCGAGGCGCCGATGACCGAGTAGGTGTCTGGCGGTGACGTGCCGGGCTTGAAGGCCTCGAGGATCGCGCCGGGGTCACCCGGGCCTGCACGCATGCCCGTGGCCGACGACACGCGGATCAGCTTGATGCCGGGCGGCACGCGGAACGGAGTTGCCGGCTTATCGGCGAGCGCGACCTTCATGAAATCGCGGAAGATGGGCGCGGCGTAGACGCCGGCGGTGGCGCTGTCGCCCAGCGAGCGCGGCTTGTCATAGCCCATGAAGACGCCCACCGCGAGGTCGGGCGAGAAGCCGACGAACCACACGTCCTTGGCATCGTTGGTGGTGCCGGTTTTGCCCGCGAGGGGTTTGCCGACCTCCTTGACCGCCTGGCCCGTGCCGCGCTGCACCACGCCCTCCAGCATCGAGACGACCTGGTAGGCGGTGAGCGGATCGATCACCTGCTCGCGCTTGTCGATGAGCTTCGGCTCGTCCTGGCCCGCGTACTTCTCGGTGTCGCAGCCGACGCACTGGCGCTCGTCGTGCCGGTACATCGTCGCGCCCTCGCGGTCCTGGATGCGGTCGATCAGAGTCGGCTTAATGCGCTTCCCGCCGTTCACGAACATCGAATAGGCGGTCGTCATGCGCAGCACGGTCGTCTCGCCGGCTCCGAGCGACATGGCCAGCACCGGCAGCATGTCGTCGTAGATACCGAAGCGCTTGGCATACTCGGAAATCAGCGGCATGCCGACGTCCTGCGCCAGGCGCACCGTCATCTGGTTCTTGGAGTGCTCGATGCCGTAGCGCAGCGTGTGCGGCCCGGTCGACTTGCCGTCGTAGTTCTCCGGCCGCCACACGCCGAGGTCGCCGCCCTGGTCGATCTCGATGGGCGCGTCGAGCACGACGCTGGAGGGCGTGTAGCCGTTATCGAGCGCCGTAGCGTAGACGAAGGGCTTGAAGGACGAGCCCGGCTGCCGCAGCGCCTGTGTCGCGCGGTTGAACTTGGACTGGTCGTAGGAGAAGCCGCCGACCATGGCCAGCACGCGGCCGGTATAGGGGTCCATGGCGACGAGCGCGCCGGAAATCTCCGGCAGCTGGCGCAGGCGGTACTGTCCCGGCTTGCCGTCGACCGCCTCGGCATAGATCACGTCGCCGGGCGAGAAGACCTGCTTCGGCGGCTTGCGCGTCCACTTCGCCCCGTCGGGCGTGATGATGCCGGTCTCACGGTCGCGCAGCACCTGGCCGGAAGCGGAACGGCCCGGCTGGAGCCCGATCTTGACCCCGGCGTCGGTCACGTCGAGAACGACCGCCAGCTGCCAGGGCTGCACGTCTCCCAGCGCCGGAACGTCGGCCAGGGCCACACCCCAGTCGCCACCTGTCAGGTTGAGACGCTGAATGGCACCGCGCCAGCCATGCGCCTCGTCGTAGCGGACGAGGCCGTCGGCGAGCGCCTTGCGCGCCATCAGCTGCATCTTGGGATCGAGCGTGGTGCGGACGGACAGGCCGCCATCGTAGAGCTTCTTCTCGCCATAGGTGTCGGCGAGCTGCCGGCGCACCTCCTCGGCAAAGAAGCCGGCGGCGTAGGAGTTGGGCGAAAGGTTGCGCGGATTGACCTCGAGCGGCTCCTTCTTGGCCTTCTCGCCATCCTCGCGGGTGACGTAACCGTTCTCGACCATGCGGTCGATGACCCAATTGCGGCGACCGATCGCGGCATCCTTGAAGCGGAACGGGTGATAGTTGTTGGGAGCCTTGGGCAGGGCCGCGAGGTACGCGGCCTCGGCCAGCGACAGCTCGTGCACGGACTTGCCGAAATAGTTCAGGGACGCTGCGGCGATGCCGTAATTGCCCAGGCCGAGGTAGATCTCGTTGAGGTAGAGCTCGAGGATCTTGTCCTTGGTGTAGGTGTTCTCGATCCTCAGCGCGACGATCATCTCCTTGATCTTGCGATCGAAGGTCTGCTCGTTGGACAGCAGGAAGTTCTTGGCGACCTGCTGCGTGATGGTCGACGCACCCTGTGGGCGCTGGCCCTTGTCGCGCTTCACGAAATAAACCGCGGCGCGCATGATCCCCTCGGGATCGACCCCAGAATGACGGTAAAAGTTCTTGTCCTCGGCCGACAGGAAGGCCGCCACCATCATTTTCGGCACGGCGCGGATGGGAATGAACAACCGCCGCTCGCGTGCGTATTCCGCAAGCAGGCTTCCGTCCGCCGCGTGCACGCGCGTCATCACCGCGGGCTCGTAATTGGCGAGCTGGCTATAGTCGGGAAGATCCTTCGAGAACTTCCAGTAAAGGAAGCCGGCTCCCGCCGCGCCGATCACGAAGACGATCGCGCCGGCGGTGAAGAGGATGCCGAACAGGCGAAGAACATAGCGCATAGGGTCTGCGTCGCTTCTCTCGTCTCTCGCCACGGAGCGCGCCTACCGCTCGCTCCGCAAGGCACAACCGCGACCCCGGTGAGGTCTTCCGGCCCGCGCCTTGGCGCTCCCGCACCGCCGGGGGTCGCACCCGGAGGCTGCTGCCATCAGCAGTTTACCACCGCCGTTACGCCGGTGACACGGTTTATCGCGCTGCACAAGCCCTGCGGGCGCATTGTGTTGAAAAGACGACGCCAGCCCGTTCAGTTCTGGGGCGTTTCCGCCTTTGCGGCGACGCGTGGCGCGAGGAACGCAGTCACCGCGCTGGAGACCGTTTCGGCTGCCTTCTCCCGCCAGGAATCCTGCCGCAGCAGGTCCACGTCGGTCTTGCTGGACAGGTAGCCGAGCTCGACCAGGACCGATGGCACGTCGGGTGCGCGCAGCACCAGGAAGCGCGCCGAGCGGTGGGGGTTCTTGTTGAGCTTGGCCGCCTCGGCCATGCGGCCCACGAGCGTCTTCGCGAAAAGGTGCGAATAGGTACGAGTCTCGCGCAGCGTCAGGTCACCGAGAATACCGGCGACGTCCTCGGTCTCCTGGTGCGACTCGACCCCGGCCAGCGCGTCAGCCTGGTTCTCCGATTCGGCGACGCGGGCCGCCTCCGAGTCCGACGGGCGTTCGGAATTGGTATAAACGGTCAGGCCGCGCACCTCGGGTCCGTGCGTGAGCGTGTCAGCGTGGATCGACACGAAGAGCGCGGCGCCGTGGGCCCGCGCGATCTCCACCCGATCCGCGAGGCTGACGAAGGTGTCGTCGGCTCGCGTGAGCACGACGCGCACCTGTCCTGTACGCTCGAGCTTCGTCTTGAGGGTTTTGGCGAAGGACAGCACGACGTCCTTTTCGATCGTGTCGGTCAGCCCGATCGCGCCCGTGTCGATGCCGCCATGGCCGGGATCGAGCACGACCACCGGCCGGTCGTCGCCGCCCATCACAGGGCTGCTGACGGTTCCTGTGACCTGCTCCTTGCGCTGCGAGGCGGCGACCTTGGCGAACTGCTCGCGGTCAGCGCGTTTCAGCTCGAGGCTCATGTTGACGGCTGCGCCGCCGAGAATCGTTTCGTTCGTGAGAGGGCCGGGCAGGGCGGGCCCGGCGAGCTCGACCACAACCCGGGAGCGGCCCGGCGCGACCATGCCGTAGCGGACCGACTTGACGAGACCGCGAGCCTTGCGGCCGTCCTCCACAGGGATCTGGAAGTTGACCTCGGGCAGATCGACGACGATGCGGTCCGGCCGGTCGAGAACGGCCACCGTGCCCGGCACAGGCGCGGACAGGGTGAAAGTGAGCCGGGTCGAGGTGCCGTCGGCGGACAGATCCGTGCCGAACGCGACCGGCGGGGGCATCGGAACGGCGGGCGCCTGCCCCTGTGCGAGGGCGGGAAGGCCGTGAACGCACGCCATCAGCGCCACCAGCGCCAAGCCTGGCCAGAACCGTCTCCAACGCCTCAAACCGCCGCCCATCGCCTCCGCCCAAACCGCATCCGCCCCGGCAGGGCCGGGAACACCGTTTAAACTAGGCTATAGGCCGGCTTTGGTTAATCGAACGTCACCGATCCACAAGTGGTTTCCGATCTTTGTGGCGCTTAAGCCACATGGAACTGAGACTTGCCAAAGAGGGTATTCGCTCGCTATGAGGGGAATGTCGCGTTTGCTCATTCCGGACTGGGCTTTCCTTGAAATCCCGTGTCCACCCGGCCGCCCGCGCATCGTCGCTCTCCCTGGCCCGGGTCAATTCCGCAGCGCGGCACAATGCTCCGCCAAGCGCGTCGTCGCAGGCCGCGGGGCGACGGTCATCACGGCGCGGCTGGCCTGCCAGTCTTTGCCCGGGGTGGCCGGTCCGTAAAGACGTCTTTCTGAGGGTGAGCGGCGTGCTCGAGACCCGGCGTGTCATCGAAGTCGAAGCGGTTCTTCACCGCCCTTCGCGCCGTCATCGGGTCAGGCCGGCTCGCTCCCAGCTTTCCCTTCACAGCGCGTACCATCCCCTCGTCCCGTCGGGGCGACAACCGTGCGCCGCTTCCGTTTTCGTCCGTTCTCTTGTCATCACATCCCCGCCGGGACCCGACCCCGTTCGGCCCGGCGCAACCCTGTACGACAAGCCTGGCCGACCAGCGGGAGCAGCGCCATCGAGAGTTCCTCATGGCCAACAAGATGCTCATCGACGCCTCGCACCCGGAGGAGACCCGGGTCGTGGTGGTCCGTGGAACCCGGGTCGAAGAATTCGACTTCGAGTCCGCCAACAAGAAGCAGCTCCGCGGTAACATCTATCTCGCCAAGGTGATCCGGGTCGAACCGTCGCTCCAGGCGGCGTTCGTGGATTACGGCGGCAACCGCCACGGCTTCCTCGCCTTCAGCGAGATCCACCCCGACTACTACCAGATCCCGATCGCCGACCGGCAGGCCCTGCTGGCCGAGGAGGCCCGCCAGGAGCGTGACGCCGAGGCCGACGAGGAAGGCCGCGGCCGCAACCGCCGCCGGCGCGGCAAGCCCGGCGGCCCGCGCGCCAAGGACGCCGAGAACGGCGAGAGCGTCTCCGAGGACGCCGCCGAGCCGGGCGCCGGCCACGCCGCCGATGACGACGGCGACGCCGACCATGGCGGCGAGGAGGAGGAGGTCATCGAGCAGGTGGGCTCCGGCGACGCGCTGGAGGAGGTGCCGGAGCGGCCCCGCCAGTCCAGGCGCCAGTACAAGATCCAGGAAGTGATCAAGCGCCGTCAGGTGCTGCTCGTGCAGGTCGTCAAGGAAGAGCGCGGCAACAAGGGCGCCGCGCTGACGACATATCTGTCGCTCGCCGGCCGCTACTCCGTGCTGATGCCCAACACCGGGCGCGGCGGCGGCATCTCCCGCAAGATCACCAATGCCGTCGACCGCAAGCGCCTGAAGAGCGTGGCGCAGGAGCTCGACGTGCCGGAGGGGATGGGCGTCATCCTGCGCACCGCCGGTGCCTCCCGCACCAAGGCGGAGATCAAGCGCGACTTCGAGTACCTGATGCGCCTGTGGGAGACGGTGCGCGAGCTGACGCTGCAGTCCTCCGCGCCGGCGCTGGTCTACGAGGAGGGCTCGCTCGTCAAGCGCGCCATCCGCGACCTCTATAACAAGGACATCGACGAGGTGCTTGTCTCCGGCGACGCGGCCTATCGCGACGCCAAGGAGTTCATGCGCATGCTCATGCCGAGCCATGCCAAGAACGTGAAGCCCTACAAGGAGGTCCAGCCGATCTTCGCCAAGTTCGGCGTGGAATCGCAGCTCGACGCGATGTTCTCCAACCAGGTGACGCTGAAGTCGGGCGGCTACATCGTCATCAACCAGACCGAGGCGCTCGTCGCCATCGACGTCAACTCCGGCCGCGCCACGCGCGAGCACAACATCGAGGACACCGCGCTCAAGACGAACATGGAGGCGGCCGACGAGGTCTCCCGCCAGCTTCGCCTGCGCGATCTCGCCGGCCTCATTGTCATCGACTTCATCGACATGGAGGAGAAGCGCAACAACAGGTCGGTCGAGCGCCGCCTGAAGGACGCGCTCAAGAACGACCGCGCCCGCATCCAGGTCGGCCGCATCTCCGCCTTCGGCCTGATGGAGATGTCGCGCCAGCGCATCCGCACCGGCGTGCTGGAAGGCTCCACCGTGCCGTGCCCGCACTGCGCCGGCGCCGGCATCGTCCGCGCCGTCCCCTCCGTCGCGCTGCACGTGCTGCGCTCGGTGGAGGAGACGCTGATCAAGAACAACGGCCACCACCTCATCGTCCGCACGCGGACCGAAGTGGCGCTGTACATCCTCAACCAGAAGCGCTCGCACCTGCGCGGGCTGGAGGACCGGTTCGGCGTCGACATCACGATCCTCGCCGACGACGGGCAGTCCGGCCAGCACGCCTTCACCGTCGAGCGCGGCGAGGCCGTGCTCAATCCCAAGCCGATCGCCGCCTTCGTCCAGGTTGACTCGGTCGTCATGCCCGAGGATCTGGCGGACGAGGCCGTGGAGGAGCCCGAGGACGACGAGGAAGTCGAGGCCGAGGCCGAGGCGGAAGCCCGCCCGGCGCGCCGCGACAGCCGCCCCGAGCGCGGTGACCGGCCCGAGCATCCCGAGCGGCGCGACGCCGCCGATGCCGGCGAGGGAAATGGCCGCCGCAGGCGCCGCCGCCGCCGCAGGCGTGGCGGGAGGCCGGAGGGTGGCGCGCCCATGCCGATCGATGCGCCGCAGCCGGACGTCACAGGCGCTCCGTTCACCGGCACCGCCACCTTCGAGCCCGATGAGGGCGACGAGGCCGAGGGCGAGCGCCCCATGGCTGCCGAGGGCGGCGAGCGCGCGGCCGAGGCCGACCGCAACGGCCGCCGCCGCCGCGGCCGCAGGGGCGGTCGCCGCACCCGCCGCGAGGACGAGGCCGGTGTCGTGACGGCCGAGGCCGGGGAGGGCGAGGTCGCCGATTCGGCCGATGACGGCGTCGTCTCCATCGCCGAGGTGGCGGAGGTGGCCGAGAACGTCGCTGCAGCCGCGCCGGAGCCCGACGCCGAGGCTCCCGCGCCGAAGCCCCGCCGCAGCCGGGCCCGCAAGCCCAAGGCAACGGAGGGCGACGCCGTGGCCGCCGAGGCGTCTCCCGCCGCGGCGCCGGTCGAGGCGGCGCCCGCACGGGCTCCCGCCAGGGCCAGCCGCAGCCGGGCCGCCGCGCCGGCCGCCGCAGCCGAGCCCGCAGCCGCCGCAGCCCGCCCGCCGGAGCCTGCCGTGTCCGAGCCAGCCCCGCCGCCGCGGGCCGCCGAGGCTTCCCCGGCAAAGCCTCCTGCCGAGGCTCCTGTCGAGGCCCCGGCCGAGGAAGCGGCCCCGCTGCCGGAGCCGATCACGACCGAGCCGGTCCTCATCGGCTCCGAGCCCGCCGCGCCCCGCAAGGCCGGCTGGTGGTCCAAGGCCAAGTCGGCGCTGTCGGGGGGCTGACGCCAGGACCGCACGTCCCCGGACGCGCCTGATCGGGAGGCGCGGGGCCTGAAGACCCGCGCTCCGCCCCCGCCCGACAGGGCGAGCGAAACCCTCCCCCGTTCACGGGGGGGGGCAGGGTGGGGGAAGCCCGGGAACGTCTGTCCTCCGCCGCCACGTGCGTCGACATGCCTTGTCATCCCCGGCGGCCCGAAGGGCCGGGAAGGGGATCCAGAGTCCTTTTCGCCGGCTCTACGAGTGGCCCCTGAATTCCCTTCCCCTCCGCGCCTGCGGCGCTCCGGCCGGGAATGACAACGGGGGAGCTAAGGAGCGCGCGTCTCCAGACGCGCCTAATTGGAGGAGTGCGGGCACAAAGCCCGCTCCCTCCGTCCTGAGAGGCTCAGGAAACGCTGCCCCTTTCGCGGGGGAGCGAAAAGGCGCGAGAAACCCTCCCCCGTTCACGGGGGAGGGCAGGGAGGGGGAAGCCCGGCGCCGACAAGCTCTCTCCTCGCCGCCAGCTGCGTCGACATGCCTTGTCATCCCCAGCGGCCCGAAGGGCCGGGAAGGGGATCCAGAGTCCTTTTCGCCGGCTCAACTAGTGGCCCCTGGGTTCCCTTCCCCTCCGCGCCTTCGGCGCTCCGGCCGGGAATGACAACGGGGTAGCTACGGAGCGCGCGTCTCCAGACGCGCTTCTCGGATTTGGGGCCGACTGGGCTCCCTTTCCCTGCGCACCTGCGGCGCTCCGGGCGGGGCCGTCCTCCGCCATTCCCCGTCCCGCAACTCAGCCCGGCGCGCTCCCAATCATGGAGGCCGGCCGGGAGAGGCTATGCGGCAGAGCGCCGGTTGCGCCACAAACCGGCGCGTGCAGGAGAGGTGAGGGGATCGTCAGGGGTGGGGAGCCCCCACCCCCCTTTGACACCGCCCCCCGCCCTCGCTATCTCCCGTCTCCCGCGTCGAGGGCTCACTCCCTCCCGCCCGCACATACAAAAGAGACCCCGAGATGCGCGCCGAGATTGAAGCGCTCGTCGATGCCGCCAAGCAGTCCGTGGGACTGCTGAGGAGGCATCTTTGACGTCGATGCTGCCACACGACGCCTGGCGGAGCTGAACGCCCGCTCCGAGGATCCCACGCTCTGGAACGACCCAGAGGCCGCACAGAAGCTGATGCGCGAGCGCACCGACCTGGAGGACCAGCTCGGCGCCATCGCGCGGCTGGAGCGCGACCTCGAGGATGCCATCACCTTCATCGAGCTCGGCGATGCCGAGGGAGATACCGCGGCCGTGGCCGAGGGGGAGGCGGGCATCCGCGCCGTGCAGGCCGAGGCGGCCCGCCGGCAGGTGGAGACGCTGCTGTCGGGCGAGGCCGACGGCAACGACGCCTATCTCGAGGTGCATGCCGGGGCCGGCGGCACCGAGAGCCAGGACTGGGCGCAGATGCTGGCGCGCATGTATACGCGCTGGGCAGAGCGCCGCGGCTACAAGGTCGAGCTCATCGAGGAGCAGGACGGCGAGGAGGCCGGCATCAAGGGCGCCACGCTCCTGATCAAGGGCCACAACGCCTATGGCTGGTCGAAGACGGAGAGCGGCGTGCACCGGCTGGTGCGCATCTCGCCCTTCGATTCCAACGCAAGGCGGCACACCAGCTTCGCCTCCGTCTGGGTGTACCCGGTGATCGACGACCGCATCCAGATCGACGTGAAGGAGAGCGACTGCCGCATCGACACCTATCGCTCGTCCGGCGCCGGCGGCCAGCACGTGAACACGACGGATTCGGCGGTGCGCATCACGCACCTTCCCACCGGCATCGTCGTCGCCTGCCAGCAGGAGCGCTCGCAGCACAAGAACCGCGCCAAGGCGTGGGACATGCTGCGCGCCCGCCTTTACGAGCGCGAGCTGCAGATCCGCGAGGAAAAGGCGAGCGCCGAGGCGGCCTCCAAGACCGACATCGGCTGGGGCCACCAGATCCGCTCCTACGTGTTGCAGCCCTACCAGCTGGTGAAGGACCTGCGCACCGGCGCCACCTCCACAAGCCCTGGCGACGTGCTCGACGGCGAGCTCGACCCCTTCATGGAAGCCGCACTGGCCCAGCGCGTCTATGGCGGCGAGGTCGAGGTGGAGGACGTGGAGTAGAGCAGGGCGGGACCGAAAAACGCGCGGTCCGGAGCGCGGGTCTTCAGACCCGCTCTTGCGGGCCTGAAGCGTGTCCGAAGACGCGCGGTCCGGGGCGAACGGACCTAGGCCCGCCGCAGCTGCTTCAGCCCGGCGCTGAGGGCAGCGGTCAGGCGGGGCCACAGGCCGGCGGGAGGCGGGGCCGCGCCGGCGGCTTCCGCGCTCTCGGGCTCGGCTTCCAGCACCAGCCCGGCCAGCCGCACGCGGTCGTCGACGACGTCGTGGGCGATCAGCGTGGCCGCGCCGAGGTCGATCCGGTCCCCCTCCTGCGGCACGCCGTCGAGGCGCTCGGCGAAGAGGTCGGCGATGCTCTGCGTCGCTTCGCCAGAGCCCGCGTCCAGCCCGTAGAGGAGCGCGACCTCGCCGACCTTCAGGTTGGCGTCGAAGGGGAACTCGGGCAGCGGTTCCGGCGCAGCGGGCGAGCCGTCCACCGCGAAGAAGCGGTCGAGCCGGCCCAGGCGCCGGGTGGGGGCGAGGAAATAGGCGTAGTCGCGCGGCACGAGGGCGCCGGCCTCGCTCGCCTGCATCACCTCGCCGTTGCGCACCACCAGAACCGGCTTCACCCAGGGCGGCAGGGCGCGGTGGCGGGCGGCGGCGCTGTTGACCAGCACCGGATAGCCGACGAGCTCCGAATCGAGCTGGCCTGGCAGGTCGAGGTCGATGCGCTGCACCTCCGGCGCGGGGTCGCGCAATGCCACGCCGAGGCGCCGTGCCGCCGCCGGCACGCTCCAGCCCTGCACGACCAGCGACACGACGACGACGACGAAGGCGACGTTGAAGAACGTGTCGGACCCCGGCAGCCCAGCCAGCACCGGGATGGTGGCGAGGAAGATGCTGACGCCGCCACGCAGCCCCACCCAGGAGACGAAGGTCATCTCCCGGCGCGAGAAGCCGAAGGGCGCCAGCGATGCGAAGACGGCGGCAGGCCGCCCGACGAAGATGAGAAAGAGCGCCAGCGCCGTCGCCGGTAGCAGCAGAGGCACGAGCTTGGACGGCGTCACCAGCAGGCCCAGCAGCGTGAACATGACGATCTGGCACAGCCACGTGGCGGCGTCGTGGAAGGAGACGATGCTCGCATAGGCGCGCAGCGGCCGGTTGCCCAGCACGAGCCCGGCCACGTAGACGCACAGGAAGCCGCTCGCCCCCGCCATCTGGGTGAAGGCGAAGAGCACGACGGCACAGGCGATCACGAACACCGGGTGCAGCCCGGAGGGCAGGGTCAGCCGGTTCAGCGCCAGGGTCATCATCATGCCGCCGCCGACGCCGAGCACGAGGCCGAGCAGGACCTCGAACACGATCTCTCCGGCGATCTGCGCGGAGGATCCGCTGCCTGTGGTTCCGAGCGCGAGCTCCACGAGGATGACGGTCAGGAGCACGGCGAAGGGGTCGTTCGTGCTCGATTCGACCTCCAGCATGGCGCCGACGCGCCGCTTCAGCTGTAGCCCGCCAGAGCGCAGGAGGAAGAACACGACGGCCGCGTCGGTCGAGGCCACGATCGCGCCGACGAGCAAAGCGGGCAGCCAGTCGAGGCGCAGCAGCAGGGCGGTGGCGGCGCCAGTGAGGCCGGCCGTGATCGCCACGCCGACGGAGGCGAGCAGCCCGGCCGGCGCCAGCACGGCGCGGACCATGGCGAAGCGGGTGCGCAGCCCGCCGTCGAAGAGGATGATGGCGAGCGCGGCGGAGCCGACCATGTAGGTCATGCCGTAATTGCCGAAGGAGACGGCGCCCGGCCCGTCTTCGCCGGCCAGCATGCCGACGCCCAGGAAGACGAGCAGCAGCGGCACCCCAAAGCGGGATGCGAGCAGGCTCGACAGGATGCCGAGCAGGACGAGCGCGCTTCCGAAGAGCAGCGCAGCGTGGGCGTGGAACAGGGCCTCCATGCCATCAGTATCGACGCAATCGGCGGGTCCGGCCAGCCCGCGCCCCCCGGCCGCGTCCGGCGCGGCTTGTCGCAGCGTTGCGGAAGGCTTAAAGCCCTTGGCCCATGTCGACGCCAGCGCCCCGCACGGCCTTCTATGCCGGGTCCTTCGATCCCGTGACCAACGGGCATCTGGACGTGGTTCGTCACGCCTGCCGTCTCGTCGACAGGCTGGTGGTGGCGATCGGCGTTCACCCCGGCAAGGCGCCGCTCTTCACCGCCGAGGAGCGCGCGGAGATGATCCGCGACGAGTTCGGCCGGCTGGCGCGGGAGGCGGGGGCGTCTCTCGACGTCGTGACGTTCGACGACCTCGCCGTCAGCGCGGCGCGCCGGGCCGGAGCCACCATCTTCATCCGCGGCCTGCGCGACGGCACCGACCTCGACTACGAGATGCAGCTCGCCGGGATGAACGAAGCCATGGCGCCCGAGATCCAAACGGTTTTCCTGCCGGCCTCGCCCATGGTCCGGCCCATCACGGCCACGCTCGTCCGCCAGATCGCCGCGATGGGCGGCGATGTCGGCCGCTTCGTACCCGCCACAGTCGCACAACGCCTGGCGCACCGTTTCCCGCCAAGGGCGTGAGCCTCGCCAGAACACACTATCCAGGAGGATCCATGCTGCGCTTCATGATGCTCGCCGCCGCCCTGTGTGCCGGCCTCACCCTCGCCGCGCCGGGCGCGCGCGCCCAGACCAAGGAGGATGCCCAGAACACGGTCGTCCTGACGACGAAGGACGGCCCGATCACCATCCGGCTGCGTCCCGACCTGGCGCCCAAGCACGTGGCGCAGATCAAGACGCTGGTGAAGAAGGGCTTCTACAACGGCGTCGTCTTCCACCGTGTCATCGACGGCTTCATGGCGCAGACCGGCGATCCCACAGGCACCGGCATGGGCGGCTCGGACCTGCCCGACATCCCGGCCGAGTTCACCAAGACGCCGTTCAAGCGCGGTACCGTGGGCATGGCCCGTTCGCAGGACCCCAATTCCGCGAACTCCCAGTTCTTCATCTGCTTCGGCGACGCGTCCTTCCTGAACGGAAAGTACACGGTCATCGGCGAGGTCGTGTCCGGCATGGACGTGGTGGACAAGATCAAGAAGGGCGATCAGGCCGACAACGGCTCGGTCAAGAATCCCGACAAGATCATCTCGATGAAGCTCGCCGCCGGCCAGTGAGGCCGGCGCTCCCCCATCCGGAACGCCGCAAGGAGATGACCATGGCGACACCCGAGAACACCCTCATCCTCGAGACGAGCAAAGGCCGCGTCGTCATCGAGCTCCTGCCCGAAGTGGCGCCGAACCATGTCGCGCGCATCCGCGAACTGGCCAACTCGCAGTTCTATGACGGCGTGGTCTTCCACCGTGTCATCGACGGCTTCATGGCCCAGGGTGGGGATCCCACCGGTACCGGCATGGGCGGCTCCAAGCTCCCCAACCTGAAGGCCGAGTTTAACACCGAGCCGCACGTGCGCGGCGTGTGCTCGATGGCCCGTTCGCAGAACCCCGACAGCGCCAACTCGCAGTTCTTCATCTGCTTCGATGACGCCCGCTTCCTCGACCGCCAGTACACGGTGTGGGGCCGCGTGACCGAGGGCATGGAGAACGTCGACCAGTTCAAGCGCGGCGAGCCCGTGCGCGATCCCGACAGGATCGTCACGGCCCGCACCGCCGACCAGGCGGCCTGAGACGGAAAACGACGTCAGACCGGCCGGTCCCGAGGGGCCGGCCGATCCTTTCAATGTCGACGTTCTGAAATGACGCCCGTCCCTGCAAGCCCAGGCTCGCGTTGCAAACGCACTCCAGGAAAGGCAACCCGAGCAGACAGCAGCGAATGCGGGACGGCAAGCGGGTATTCGTCAGATGGTTGAAAATATACCCATTGTTGAAAGAATTGAGTGTCCGTAATGAGCGGCATAATTGCTTGTAGTTGCCGCGGTTGAGTTGATGCGCGCATCATGAACGTGGATCTTTTCGACTTCGACCTTCCGGAAGACCGAATCGCCCTCAGGCCTGCCCAGCCGCGGGACAGCGCAAAGCTGCTCGTCGTCGATCCCCGGGCATTGCCCATGCTGCGCGACCGCGTCGTGCGCGACCTTCCCGGCCTGCTGGCACCCGGCGACCTCCTCGTCGTCAATGACACCCGCGTCATCCCGGCCCGCCTGTCCGGCGTGCGCCGCAGGGGGGAGACCGTCGCGCACATCGAGGCCACGCTGCACCTGCGTGAGGCGCCGGACCGCTGGCGCGCCTTCGTGCGTCCGGCAAAGCGGCTCGCGGTGGGCGACCGCATCGCCTTCGGCCAGGAGACGGAGAGCATGGCGTGCCTGCTCGCTGGCCTCGACGCCGAGGTGATGGAGCGCGGTGAGGGGGGCGAGGTGCTGCTGCGCTTCGACCTCTCCGGCCCGGCGCTGGACGAGGCGATCGCCCTGCACGGCCACATGCCGCTGCCGCCCTACATCGCCGCCAAGCGGGGGGAGGACGAGGCCGACCGGCGCGACTACCAGACGCTCTTCGCCGAGAAGGACGGTGCCGTCGCCGCGCCCACGGCCGGACTGCACTTCACGCCCGAGTTGATGCAGAGACTTGCTGAGCGCGGCATCGGCACCGCCCGTGTCACACTGCATGTGGGAGCGGGGACCTTCCTGCCGGTGAAGGCGGAGGACACTCGCGATCACCGCATGCACTCCGAGTGGGGCGAGGTGTCGCCCGCAACGTCACGGGCCATCGCGGCGGCGCGCGCCGGGGGAGGGCGGATCGTCTCGGTCGGCACAACCTCGCTGCGGCTGCTGGAAAGCGCCGCGCAGCCGGACGGCACCGTCCCGCCCTGGCAGGGCACGACGGACATCTTCATCACGCCCGGCTACCGCTTCAGGGTCGTGGACGCGCTCATAACCAACTTCCACCTGCCGCGCTCGACGCTCTTCATGCTGGTCTCGGCCTTCTCCGGACTGGAGACCATGAAGGCCGCCTATGCGCACGCTATCGAGGAGGGGTACCGGTTCTACTCGTACGGGGATGCGAGCTTGCTGTTTCCGTCAGTGGAGGGCAGCGCCCGATGAACCGTGATTCCACCGAAGACCGGTTCACCTTCGCCGTCCACGCCACTGACGGTCGCGCACGCACGGGCGCGATCTCCATGCCGCGCGGGACGGTCCGCACGCCGGCCTTCATGCCGGTCGGGACGGCGGGTACGGTGAAGGCGATGTACCCGCAGCAGGTGCGCGAGCTGGGCGCCGACATCGTGCTGGGCAACACCTACCACCTGATGCTGCGGCCGGGTGCCGAGCGGGTGGCGCGGCTCGGCGGGCTGCACCGGATGATGAACTGGCCGCACCCGATCCTGACGGATTCCGGCGGATTTCAGGTGATGTCGCTCGCCCAGTTGCGCAAGCTGAACGAGCGGGGCGTGACGTTCCAGAGCCATGTCGACGGATCGAAGCACGACCTTACGCCCGAGCGCTCCATCGAGATCCAGGGCCTGCTCGGCTCCGACATCCAGATGCAGCTCGACGAATGCGTGCGCCTGCCCTGCTCCGACGAGGAGGCCGAGCGCGCCATGCAGCTTTCGCTGCGCTGGGCGGAGCGCTGCAAGACTGCTTTCGGAGACCAGCCGGGCAAGGCCATGTTCGGCATCGTGCAGGGTGGTGCCGTCGAGCGGCTGCGGGTTGAGAGCGCCCGGGCGCTGACGGACATGGACCTGAAAGGCTACGCCATCGGCGGGCTGGCGGTCGGCGAGCCGCAGGATGTGATGCTCGCCATGATAGAGGCCGTGGAGCCGCATCTCCCGAAGGAGAAGCCGCGCTACCTGATGGGTGTCGGCACGCCCGACGACATCGTGGAATCCGTGCGGCGCGGCGTCGACATGTTCGACTGCGTCATGCCGACCCGCGCCGGCCGGCACGGCCTGGCCTACACGCGCTTTGGCAAGGTGAACCTGCGCAATGCCCGCCATGTCGACGACACGCGCCCGCTCGACCCGGAGTCGTCCTGCCCGGCAGCGCGCGACTACAGCCGCGCCTATCTCCACCATCTCGTGAAGGCAGGCGAGATCCTCGGAATGATGCTGCTGACCTGGGTGAACCTGGCCTACTACCAGGACCTCACGGCCGGGCTGCGGGCCGCCATTGCCGAAGCTCGGCTGGAGGACCATGTGGCGGGCGTGAAGGAGGGGTGGACGAGGGGAGACGTGCCGGCGGTCTGAGCAACGCTCATTGCTTGTCATCCCCGGCGCGCTGCAGGCGCGGGAAGAAAGGCCAGCTTTTTTGCCCGCTCCCGACGTGGAGCGCGCAAGCGCCCGGACCTCCCCTGGATCCCTTCCCTCCGCCTCTGCGCGGCTCCGCCCGGGGATGACGGCGGCGGCTCGCCCAACCCTCTTCCGCCGTCCGGCTTCGTGGCCATGCGTCAGGTGTGATACGGACTGGTGTAACGCGCCCTTCACACCGATGCTTTCATTGTTATGTTAGGCACATCGCTTCGCACGGGCCTTGAACCCGCTTGCCGAGGAGACTTGAAACGATGGGTTCCCTGTTTGCCTCGCTGAAGGTGGTGTCGATCACCGATGCAGCGGCAGAGCGTGTGAAGGCGCTCGTGGCCGGCGCTGACCGGCCGGTGGTCGGCCTCAGGGTCGGTGTCCGCAATGGCGGATGCGCCGGCATGTCCTACACGATGGAACTGGCGGACGACGTGAAGCCCGGCGACGAGGTCGTCGAGGACAAGGGCGCGACGGTGCTGATCGATGCACGGGCCGTGCTCTTCCTGCTCGGCACCGAGATGGACTTCCAGACGACGAAGCTCGCCTCGCAGTTCGTCTTCAACAACCCGAACCAGACCTCGGCCTGCGGCTGCGGCGAGTCGGTGGCGATCACGCCCGCCGCGCAGCCAGAGCACGCCTCCGCGCACTGACACCGGCATGGACCGGGTCGCGCTGGAAGATCTCCTCGCGCCGGCAAGGCCTTTCGCCATCAAGCGCATGTTTGGCGGCCACGGCATCTTTGACGGTGACGCGATGATCGCGCTGGAGTCCGGCGGGACGATCTACCTTAAAGCGGACGAGATTTCTGCGCCGGCCTTCGAGGAGCGGGGCTGCGAGGTCTTCAGCTACGGCACGCGCAAGGGCGAGCGCCGGTCGATCGGCACCTACCGCCGGCTGCCGGAGGACGCGTTCGACGATCCCGACGTGATGCGCGAGTGGTTTGCCATGGCCCGGGCTGCCGCGGCGAGGATCGCCCTGGCCCGGGCAGCGCCGCGAAGGCGGCAGCCGAAGGGTCAGGCCACTTCGGGGTAGGTGTCGGCGATCTCGGATTCGATGACGCACTTGTTGCGTCCGGTCCGCTTGGCCTCCAGCAGGCAGCGGTCGGCGCGCTCCAGCAGCAAGGCCGCGGTGTCGCCCCCGGAGAAGCTGGCGATGCCGATGGACACCGTCAGGCGGCCCAGCGCCTCGCCGGTCGAACGCTTCACCAGCTCGCGGCTCATCACCGTCTGCCGGATGCGCTCGGCCACCAGGTGGCCGCCCTTCAGCGTCGAGCGCGGCAGCACGATCGCGAACTCCTCGCCGCCGAAGCGGCCGGCCGTGTCATGCGGGCGCACGGCGCCCTTGATCGACATGGCCACCAGCCTGAGCACCTGGTCGCCCGTCAGGTGACCCCAGGTGTCGTTGAACTCCTTGAACTTGTCGACGTCGATCATCAGGACCGTCAGGCTCTCGCCCGACACGGCGGCATGGTCGACGGCCTGGAGCAGCGTACGGTCGAGGTGCTTGCGGTTGGCGAGCGTCGTCAGCGGGTCGATCAGCGACTCGGTACGGATCGCCTCGAGGGTCTCGCGCAGGTCCTGGACCTCGTTGCGCGTCTCGCGCAGCCGCCCTTCCAGTGTCTGGTTGGTGGCCAGCGTCTCGCGCGTGGCGGTGACCAGCCGGACGACGATCTCCCGAACGCGCTGCAGGTCGACATCATGCTTCAGGTCGGCGCTGATCGCCTCGAGCGACTGGCCGTACTGGCGCGTCGAACCCGCGGCGAGATCGAGCATCTCCATGACGACGTCCATCTCGGCAAGCAGCGAATTGCCGGACTTCTCGGCCTGATGCGCGAAACGGTTCGGGGCGAGATACTTGCCGTGGATCTCGTCGATCTGCTCGACCGTCAGCACCTGGCCGCCGGCCAGCATCTCGGTCACGCTCTTGCTGAGCGCGGTGTTCTCGCCGGAGAAGTGGACGAAAAAGACTTCATAGGCCCGCGGCGACGGCTCGATGCCGTTCGTCCGCAGGTGCTGGAAGACGCGTTCGCCAATCTCCGCCCGAAATTCGGTCCGGCTGTTGTCGCTCGTCACGTCGCGCCCTCACCTTCAGTTCGGGCGAAACATAACCTCTTGGCGTTAATGCAGCTCTAATGCCGCACTGGCTGCAAGTGGAATTATCGAATGCGAACCGGACGCAGCAGAAATGACGGAACGTGATCCGCAAAACCCACGACCGGAGCCTCCTCCCGCTCCTCCCGCCGGCGTGGCGGAGGCGGAGCGCTGCGGACAGGCGAGGGCGCGGGGGCAGCTGCGGCGGCGGGTGCCTCGGCGGCTTTCTCGCGTGCCGGTGCAGGGCGATCCCGGCGTGGCGCCGGCCTTTCGGAGGAAGCGGGTCGGCGGGATTCACCCGTGCTTTCCGGGGTCCCTCTGTCGCGCCCGCCGGGCCGGCTGCGACGCTCGCCGCTGCGCGCCGAACGGCGGGGCGCGTCGGATTCCTCTGCAACTTCCGGCGGTCCCTGCCACTCGACGCTATTTCCGATCATGTGCTCGATGGCGGAAAGCGACTTGGTGTCCTCAGACGTCACGAGCGTGAAAGCCGTCCCCTTCTTCCCCGCGCGGCCGGTGCGGCCGATGCGGTGGACATAGTCCTCCGCATGGTGCGGGACGTCGAAGTTGAAGACGTGGCTGACGTCGGGAATGTCGAGGCCGCGCGCGGCGACGTCGCTGGCTACGAGCAGCTGAGTCGTGCCGTTCCGGAAACCCTCAAGCGCGGCCATACGGGCCCGCTGGTCCATGTCGCCGTGAAGGGCGGCCACGTTGAACTTGTGCCGCTCAAGCGACTTGTAGAGCACCTGAACGTCGCGCTTCCGGTTGCAGAAGATGATCGCGTTCTTGAAGTCGTCGCTGCTGCGGATCAGGTTGCGGAGAACCTCGCGCTTGGCGGCGGGGTCACGACCGGCGGCAATGAGTCGCTGCGTGATCGTGGATGCCGCGCTGGCCTGCCGTGCAACCTCCACCTTTGCGGGGTTGTGCAGGAACGTGTCGGTGAGGCGCTGGATCTCCGGCGGCATTGTCGCTGAGAAGAACAGCGTCTGCCTGGTGAAGGGCACCAGCCGGCAGATGCGCTCGATGTCGGGAATGAAGCCCATGTCCAGCATGCGATCGGCCTCGTCGATGACGAGGATCTCGATTCCGGTCAGCAGCAGCTTGCCGCGCTCGAAGTGGTCGAGCAGACGGCCCGGCGTCGCGATCAGGACATCGACGCCGCGTGTGATCTTGGCGTCCTGGTCCCCGAAGGAGACGCCGCCAATCAGGAGAGCCACGTTCAGGCGCTGCTGCACGCCGTAGCGGTTGAAGCTTTCCTCCACCTGCGCCGCGAGTTCGCGGGTCGGCTCCAGGATGAGCGTGCGGGGCATGCGGGCCCGGGCGCGTCCCTGCTCGAGCAGGGTCAGCATGGGCAGCGTGAAGGCCGCCGTCTTGCCGGTGCCCGTCTGGGCGATGCCGAGAACGTCCCGCCGTTCGAGAACGAGGGGAATGGCCTGCGCCTGGATGGGGGTGGGTTCCGTGTAGCCCGAGGCGGTAACCGCATCGAGCACCTTCTGGCTCAAGCCAAGTTCAGAGAAATTCATGTTGAAGCCGCCTCTTGCCGCGGCGAATGACGCGTCTGCGCGTTAGGGAAGGGCGGACCGGGCCAACGCGTCAGCGGCCACCGGAAACCGGCCTTTGGATTACGGCAGATACATAAGGAGAATCGGCGGGCTGTCAATTGTGAAGGCTCCGAAAAGCGCCATAACCGTCGAAGTCGCAAAGGAAAAACAAAGGTGACACCGCAGCTGCTCCTGATACCCGGCCTTGCCTGCGACGGGAGACTCTTCGCCGGACAGATCGAAGCACTTTCTGGACTGGCAGATGTAACCGTGGCGGACTGCACGCGCGACGAAACAATCTCCAGCATGGCCGCCCGCATCCTCGCAGGAGCACCCGACCGCTTCGCTCTCGCGGGGCTTTCCATGGGCGGCTATGTCTGCTTCGAGATCATGCGCCTTGCACCACACCGTGTGACCCGCCTGTGCGTCATGGATACGACGGCGCGGCCCGACACGGAGGACGCGACACAGCGGCGCATGAAGATGATCGCACTGGCGCGTGAAGGAAGGCTCGACACCATTCACGACGAGACCCTTCCGCGGCTGCTTCACCCGTCCAACGCCGCCGACCCGGCTCTGGGCGCGACGATCCGCGCCATGCTGGAGGGCACGGGCGCGGCAGCCTATGAGCGCCAGCAGCGCGCCATCATCGGCCGCATGGATTCCCGGACGGCGCTGGAGCACGTCGCCGTGCCGACCCTGGTCATCGTGGGTGAGGCGGACGCCATTACGCCGCCCGCGATGGCTCGGGAAATGGCCGAGATCATCCCGGGCGCGCGGCTCGCCGTCATTTCCGGCGCTGGCCACCTTTCGACGCTGGAGCAGCCGGGCGCAGTGACGCGCGAACTGGAGGTGTGGCTGCGGGCTTAGGGCCGGTCAGTCGCCCCGCCGCAGGGGAAGCACGATCGTCCCCGTCGTCTCCGGCTCATCCGCGCGCTCCGCGGCTGCAACCGCGAGAGGCCCGGCTCCGGCCGGAGCAGGTCCGGCAAGCCACGCCTCGACGAGCGGCCTGAGCGGCGCGTCCGGACTGTGCAGGAGCCCTGCCGCCGCGAGGGCTCCGGCAGCGCCGATCGTCGCCGCAGCGAGCGTGATGGCGAGAGACCCCGTGGGTCTGAGCGGCATGGCGTGGTGGTCCAGCGGGACGGACGGCCCCGCCGGAGCATCGTCCCGGCGGCCTTAACGCTGCGTTGCGGTGCGGGGCGGCATCATGCGCATCAGCACCCCGTCCTTCAGGACGTAGTGGTGAAAGAGGGCCACGAGCGCGTGCGCGCCGGCCAGCAGCACGAGCGCCCATGCGGCGAGTTCGTGCACCTCCTTCACCGACCGCGCCAGGGGCCTGTTTGCCTCCATCAGCGGCGGGATCGAGAACAGGCCGAAGTCGAAGCCCTGGCCCCGCAGGACCGACAAGGCAATGCCGATGACGGGAACGGCGACCATGAGCACGTAGAGGGCGACATGGCCCAGGAAGGCGAGCCTGGCAGCGACTGTGCCCTCGCCGACGGCAGCCGGCGGCGGCACCGCCTGCCGCCATGCGAGGCGCAGGAGCGCAAGCACGACGATCGCGACGCCCGCATCCTTGTGGATCAGGACGATCCCATCCTCCCATTCGTGCGGGAACGCGTCGACGGACAGTCCAAGCGCGAAGACGAAGACGATCAGCAGCGCCACCAGCCAGTGAAGCAGGCGGGCGACGGCGCCGTAGCGTGCGGGGGATGCGGAGATGTCGTCAGTGTTCATGATGTGGCCGCTCTCGTTTCTTCACCACCACATGTCACACAGCCAGCTGACGCCAACCTGACCGTCGTTCATCCGTGTTTGAGCCTGGGTTACCCGCAGCAAGTCGCGCTCAGATATCCACGAGGTCCGTTGCGAAGGCAGCCCTTGCCTGGATGAAGGCAAAGCGAGCCTCGGGCTTGTTGCCCATCAGCCGCTCGACTGCGTCGCCCGTGTCGGCGCGCTCCTCGGGCACGATGCGGACCTGGAGCAAAGTGCGCTTGCGCGGGTCCATCGTCGTATCCTTGAGCTGAGCCGGCATCATCTCGCCCAGGCCCTTGAAGCGGCCGAGCTCGACGTTGGACTTGCCCTTGAAGACGGTGCGGATCAGCTCGTCCTTGTGCCTGTCGTCGCGCGCATAGACCGTCGTGCCACCATGCGTCAGGCGGTAGAGCGGCGGGATCGCCAGATAAAGGTGCCCGCCATCGATGAGCTTCGGCATCTGGCGGTAGAAATAGGTGATCAGCAGCGAGGCGATGTGGGCGCCGTCGACGTCGGCGTCCGTCATGATCACGACCTTCTCGTAGCGCAGATCCTCCTCGCGATAATGCGAGCCTGTGCCGCACCCCAGAGCCTGGCCGAGATCGGCCAGCTGCTGGTTGGCAACGAGCTTGTCGCGGCTGGAGTTCGCCACGTTGAGGATCTTGCCCCGCAGCGGCAGGACAGCCTGGGTCTGCCGGTCACGGGCCTGCTTGGCAGACCCGCCGGCCGAGTCCCCTTCGACGATGAAGATCTCGGAGCCGGCCGCTCCGGCGGCCGTGCAGTCGGCGAGCTTGCCCGGCAGCCGCAGCTTGCGCACGGCCGTCTTGCGGGCGACTTCCTTCTCTGCTCGCCGGCGCAGCCGCTCCTCGGCGCGGTCCACCGTCCAGTCCAAAAGCTTGGTCGCCTGCGACGGCGAGGCGGCGAGCCAGTGGTCGAAGGCATCGCGCACGGTATTCTCGACGATGCGCGAGGCTTCCAGGGTGGCGAGCTTGTCCTTGGTCTGGCCCTGGAACTCAGGCTCGCGGATGAACACCGACAGCATGGCCGCACAGGTGACCATGATGTCGTCGGTCGTCACCGTGGAGGCGCGCTTGCTCTGACCGATACGCTCTGCGTGGTCTTTCAGGCCGCGCAGCAGCGCGATCCGCAGGCCCTGCTCATGCGTGCCGCCCTCGGGCGTGGGGATCGTGTTGCAGTAGGAGTTGACGAAGCCGTCATCCACGCCGCCCAGCCACGCCACCGCCCATTCCAGCGAGCCATGCCCGCCGGGCTTCTCGATCTTGCCGGAGAAGATCGTCTCGGCGACCAGTTCGCGCCCGTCGATCTCGCGGGCCAGATAGTCCTTGAGACCGGCCGGAAAGCGGAACACCGCCTCGGCCGGAACGCCCTCCTGGCCTTCGAGCAGGGAGGGCGCGCAGGCCCAGCGGATCTCGACACCGCCGAAGAGATAGGCCTTGGAGCGCGCCATCTTGAAGAGGCGCCGCGGGGAGAACCGCGCCTCCTCGCCGAAGATCTGCGCGTCCGGGTGGAAGCGCACCTTCGTGCCCCGCCGGTTGCGGACTTCGCCGAGCCGTTCGAGCGGCCCCTGCGGAACGCCGCGCGAAAAGGTCTGCCGGTAGAGCTGCTGGCCGCGGGCCACCTCGACTTCCAGCAAGTCGGAAAGCGCGTTGACCACCGACACGCCGACGCCGTGAAGACCGCCGGACGTCTCGTAGACCTTGCTGTCGAACTTTCCGCCCGCGTGCAGCGTGGTCATGATGACCTCGAGCGCGGACTTGTCCGGGAACTTGGGGTGCGGGTCGACCGGGATGCCCCGGCCATTGTCGACCACGGTGATCGAGCCGTCCTCGGCCACCTCCACCGAGATGAACGTGGCGTGCCCCGCCACGGCTTCGTCCATCGCGTTGTCGATCACCTCGGCGAAGAGGTGGTGGAGCGCCTTCTCGTCGGTGCCGCCGATATACATGCCCGGCCGGCGGCGGACGGGCTCCAGCCCCTCGAGGACCTCGATGGATGCGGCGGTATAGCCCGCCTCGCCCGGCGTCCCCTGGGGAACGGGGGCGAGGGCGGCGGGCTTTTTCTTCGCCGGCTGCGGCGCCGTCGGTTCCGCGAGCTTGCGCGCAGCCGAACCGTCGCCGAACAGGTCTCCCGAACTCGCCATGCCTCTGCCGCCTCCGAGCCCACCGATTCGATCCGGGCGCAAGTCTACATCACCTCTCCGTTTGACCGGAACGGATCGGAAACGCAAGGGGAGGGGAGGAGGCCTGTGGACGGCCAGCCCGACCCTCGTCAGCGCAGACCCGCAGCGACGTGCTGGCGCCATGCCATCCCGGCCGGGAGCACGGCGAAGACGAGCCCGATACCGACCACGACAATTGCGAGCCAGACGTCTTCCGCTGCAAATTGCACAGGAAGTGCGATGCCGTAGCGCGCACCGAGCGCGGAAGAGGTGATCCAGGTGGCGCAGTAGCCGAGCAGCAATCCCAGCGTGCCGCCGGTGAGAAGGACGATGCCAATCCCGATCCAGATCGTGGAGAAGACGAAAAGCCGCGAGGCTCCGAGTGCCCGCAGGACCGCGATCTCCCGCCTCCGTCCCGCCGTGGCGGCCATCACGGCGACGAGAACCGCCACCAGGACGAGCGCCTGCGTTGCGGTGGTGAGGGCCTGCATGACATCCCTGATGTCGCCCAGAGTGGCGTAGAGGGAGACGAGAACCTCCGCCGGGAAGACGCCCGTACGGTCCGGGCCACGGTTCTGGCCTCTCAAGCGGTAAGCGTCGGACACCGATGCCGCTTTCACCACGATGGCTGGAACGCCACCGGTCGTCTCGGTCCAGGGCTGGCCGATGCGTGCGTCGCCGTCGGGGTGCCCGGACGGCAGCCCGTGCAACTGCCACACGCTCTCGACGGGGACGAGGAGCGCGCCGTCGTAGGGGGTGCCGGTCCTCGGCAGTCGGCCGACCACCATGTGGCCCGCTCCCTCGTGCCTGTGGCCCTCCTCGCCCGCCCGGGGGCCGCTGTGGCCGTGGGACGGCTCGAAGGTGTCACCGAGCGCCAGCGAGATGTCCGCCCCAATCACGGCCTCGTCCGGCGTGGCGAACATCCGGCCCTGCGCCAGTGCGCGTTTTCCTCCGAGCCGGACGAACGCCTCGGTCGTCCCGATCACCGGATGGCCTTTCCACGTATCGCCGAAGGCGAGGGGCGCGTACCAGGCGATCCCGTTGCGCCGGCCGACTTCCGCGAGGATTTCCGGGGGCAGGAGGGGGAGCGCTGCTTCCTGAAGGTAGACCGTGCTCAGCACGAGCTGGGTGGGGCTGCCCGGGGCGCCGATGACGAGATCGAAAGGGTCCGCCGCCCGCGCGCTGCCCTGGCGCAAGGCACGCTCCTGAGCCAGAACCCCGACGCCGATGGCGATTGCGACCGCCACGACCAGCGTGAGCGCAAGTGCGCCGGCCCAGGACCGGCGCAAATGCGCAACGACGAGCACCAGAGGGTTCACGCGGACATCCAGGTCAGGCGTCCGAGTTCAAGGCGTGCCCGGCGCGGCAACCTCGCCAGCAGGTCGGGATCGTGCGAGGCGACGATCAGCGTGGCGTTCCGTTCGGCAGCGGCCTCGATCAGCATACGAGCGACGGTCGCTGCCGAGAGGGCGTCGAGGCTCGCGGTCGGCTCGTCGGCGATCAGGATGTCGGGTTCGCGGACGAGCGCCCGGGCCAGTGCCACACGCTGCTGCTCGCCGCGCGACAGCAACCGTGCCGGCCGGGACTGGTCCGGGATGCCCATCGCCGCCAGCAGCGAGCCGGCCTTCCCGGCCGCGCCGCGCGGCAGCCTCCACTGGTCGAACCGCAGGGGGAGGAGCACGTTCTCCAGCCCCGACAGCTCCGGGACGAGGTGGACGTCCTGGAAGACGAGGCCGACATGGCGCCTTCGCCATTGATCGCGGTTCGCCTCGGCCTGTCCGGATATCTCCCGCCCGTCCCAGACGATGGAACCGGCATCCGGGCGCGAGATGCCGCAGAGCGCATGCAGGAGGGACGTCTTGCCGGCGCCAGACGGGCCCGAAATTCCCAACGCGCCGCCGCGGGGCAAGGCAAAGCTGTCGATCGCGAGTACAGTCTGGCGGGCGGAGCCTCCGGACGGATAGGACAGGCTCAGGCCGGAGACCGTCAGTCCCTCGCGCTCAGACGATCCGGAATGCGGCATCGACCAGCCTGATCTGCGAGACGAAGCCGGTCTCCGGATCCGTCCAGGAGCCCACCTCCAGCGTCCCCGTCACTGCAATCTCGTCCGAGAACCGGGTCGGCCTCGCGGGATCACGCAGATAGATCACCACGATGTCGGTCGGCCAGTCTGCGTCCGACGAGCAGAACGGGCAGATCGACACGGGTTCTCGCGTCAGGACGAAGAACAGGCTCTCCGCCTTGAGCGGTGGTGCCATGTAGCCCTGCATCCGGACATTTTGTCCGCGGGCTGCGAGCAGCGGCGGCGCGAAGCGGAGGCCCAGCACCCCGGACCCCTCGTAGAGGTCGTCGAAACGAAGGACGTTGCCGCCCGCCAAGACCGGAGACGCCGCCCACGAGAGCGCAGCGGCGATCACGGTCCGGCGGCACGGACCGCGATCCGCCGGGGAACGCGTCCTACTTCGACCCGAGGGCGAGCGCATGGGCGATCACCTTGAAGACATCGGTGTTGTCCATGAAGCCCTTCACCATCTCCGAGCCGGGCCCGTAGGCGTTGAGGAGCGAGTCCTCGGCGCTGTGGACGTCGCTGTTGGCCGAGCGCGGCAGGTTGCCTTCGCGGAACACCGCACCCGGCTCCTTTGCATAAAGAGTGTTGGCGACATAGACGCCCTTCTCCTCGCCGGCGACCGTCGGGTTCATCGGGTTCTGGAGCTTCGGCCTGAAGGTCTCATAGTAGTCCGGGAACCCGGCCGAGAACATCGCGATCCGCTTGCTCACGTCGACCCTGCCGGGGTAGCCGTCGGCATCGGGCACGGGATAGTTCGGGTACCCCGCCTCGTTGTAGACGCCGAGCCTGTCGCGCATCGGGGTGTTCACGCCCTGGGCGCTCATGTCGTCGTTCATCACGCCGACGATGCCCACGGGGTGCGTGTGATCGGCGAGGACGAGGATGAGAGTGTCGTTGCGCTGGTCGGCAAACGCCTTGGCGACCCCGACCGCATTGTCGAGCATGATCGTGTCGTACATGGCGCGCTCCATGTCGAGGGCGTGCGTGTATTTGTCGATCAGGCCCGACTCCACCATCAGGAAGAACCCGTTCTCGCTCCGGGAGAGGACCTTCAAAGCGGCGCCGACCTCCTCGGTCAAGTCGGGCTGATCGGGGAACCGCTTCACCGACCCGCCCTTCAGGAAGCGCCGGTCCAGCACCCCGTCGAGATTGCCGAGATTGTAAAGGCCGAGGAGTTTGGTCGCGCCCGGGCCGGCATCTTTCAATTCCGCGGCCGTCGTGGCGACGGCATAGCCGGCGTCGCGGAACTTGCCGACATAGTCCTGCTCGTCGCCGCGCTTTGAACCCGGCGTGCTCTTGGGAAGGAAGTTCGCGGAACCGCCGCCCATCAGCACCTCCGGCTGGAGGGCGAAGAACTGCTGGACGATGACGTCGTACTCGGAGCGCCTGCGGGTGTGGGCGGCGACGCCGGCCGGGGTGGCGTCCTCGATCTCGGTGTTGGTGACGATCCCGAGAGCGAGTCCCTTCCGCTTGGCGATCTCGCCGACCGTCTCGACGCGGGGATCATCCTGCGTGTCCGGTGTGCGGTCGGCATAGACACCGAGCGCGTTGGTGGATGACTTGTGGCCGGTCGTGTACGCCGTCATGGAATTCGCCGAGTCGGTCATCAGCGAGTCGACGCCCGATGTGCCGACCAGGGCCGTCTGGCCGAAATCGTCGATGACGAGCCGCCCCTTGTACTTGCCCTGCGCGATCTGCCGGGACAGCACCCGTGCAGCCACCCTGTGGGCATTCGACATTCCGTCGCCGATGAAGAGGATGACGTTCTTCGCCTTCCGGGGGGAGGGCGTGTCGAAGACCCGCCAGGTCACCGATGCGGAGTTGGTGCCGTCGCCTGCCGATACCGTGACGTCGCCGGGATCTGCCAGGGTGACGCCGCGGAGCACCAGCGCCGACTGATCCTTGCCGCCCTCGCGCTCGACGAACTCGCCCGCCTGCCCGAGGACGTCGGCATAGGGCTTGCCGTTCACCGTGACGGACAGCTTCGAGCGGTCGACAACGACGGGAAACTCGACCTTGAAGTCGAACTTCGCGCCCGACAGGATGTCGGCCCTGTCGATCGGGTAGATCGTCTGTGCCGAGGCTGCGCACGGAACGGCTGCCAAAAGCACGATGGCGAGGCTCGCCCGGTAAGCGGTCGATCGCATGAGACATGTCCTCGGACAGGAGTGATCCGTGAGGTCGCCGTCAGCCGGCACCGGTGGGGACCTTGGGCGAGGAGAATGACACGGGCTTGACGCAATAGGTACGGCGTCGAGCATCCGCTTCCCCTGCAGGTTTCGTCACCTCACATTCGTTTGATGCCGAGGCGTGAGCCTCAAGAAAAAAGGGCGCCCGAAGACGCCCTTTCTCCATCCTCTACGGATGCAGTGCTCAGTACGAGTAGTACATCGAGAACTCGACCGGGTGCGGCGTCATCTCGAACTTCATGACGTCCTGCATCTTCAGCTCGATGTAGCTGTCGATGAAGTCGTCGTTGAAGACGCCGCCGGCCTTCAGGAACGTCCGGTCCTTGTCGAGGCTGGCCAGCGCTTCGCGAAGCGAGCCGCAGACCGTCGGGATCTTCTTCAGCTCGCGCGGGGGCAGGTCGTAGAGGTCCTTGTCCATCGCGGCGCCGGGATCGATCTTGTTCTGGATGCCGTCCAGGCCGGCCATCAGCATCGCGGCGAAGGCAAGATAGGGGTTCGCCATCGGGTCGGGGAAGCGCACCTCGACACGCTTCGCCTTGGGCGAGGACGTGTAGGGGATGCGGCAGGACGCGGAGCGGTTGCGGGCCGAGTAGGCCAGCAGAACCGGGGCCTCGTAGCCCGGGACGAGACGCTTGTAGGAGTTCGTCGACGGGTTGGTGAAGGCGTTCAGCGCCTTGGCGTGCTTGATGATGCCGCCGATGTAATACAGGCACTCCTGCGACAGGTCGGCGTACTTGTTGCCGGCGAAGAGGGGCTTGCCGCCCTTCCAGATCGACTGGTGCACGTGCATGCCCGAGCCGTTGTCGCCGAAGATCGGCTTCGGCATGAACGTCGCCGTCTTGCCGTAGCTCTGGGCAACGTTGTGGATGCAGTACTTGTAGATCTGCATCTGGTCGGCCATCAGCGTCAGCGTGTCGAACTTCATGCCGAGCTCGTGCTGCGCCGAGGCGACCTCGTGGTGGTGCTTCTCCACCTTGACGCCCATGGCGGCCATGGCGGCGAGCATCTCGCCGCGCATGTCCTGGGCGCTGTCCTGCGGGGGAACCGGGAAATAGCCGCCCTTGGTCGCGATACGGTGGCCGAGGTTGCCACCCTCGTACTCGGTGTCGCCATTGATCGGCAGCTCGATCGAGTCGAGCTTGAAGCCCGTGTTGTACGGGTCCGACGAGAAGCGCACGTCGTCGAACACGAAGAACTCGGCCTCGGGGCCGACGAAGATCGTGTCGCCCACGCCCGTGGACTTCAGGTAGGCCTCGGCCTTCTTGGCCATGCCGCGCGGATCGCGCGGATAGGGCTCGCCGGTGGTGGGCTCGAGAACGTCGCAGACGATCGACAGGGTCGAGGCGGCGAAGAACGGGTCCATCGTGGCCGTCTGCGGATCCGGCATGAGCGTCATGTCGGACTCGTTGATGGCCTTCCAGCCGGCGATCGACGACCCGTCGAACATCGTGCCTTCGGCGAAGATGTCCTCGTCGATCATCGACACGTCGAAGGTGACGTGCTGCCACTTGCCGCGCGGATCAGTGAAGCGGAAGTCGACATACTTGATGTCGTTGTCCTTGATCGCCTTCAGGACATCCTTGGCGTTCTTCATCAATCGTCATCCTCTGTGGAGAGTCGGGAAACTCTGGATGGAAATCTCGGGGCGGATCCGGGCGAAGGCGCCCCGCCGACGGTCAGATCGCGTCGAGACCGGTCTCGCCGGTACGGATGCGGATCGCCTCTTCGACGGGTGAGACAAAAATCTTGCCATCCCCGATGCGGCCCGTCTGGGCAGCCTTGCGGATGGCGTCCACGGCACGCTCTACGACGTCGTCCGGAAGGACGATCTCGATCTTCACCTTGGGAAGGAAGTCGACCACGTACTCGGCGCCGCGGTACAGTTCAGTATGACCCTTCTGCCGACCGAAACCCTTGGCCTCGGTGACCGTGATTCCCTGCAGTCCGACGTCCTGCAGAGCCTCCTTCACCTCGTCCAGCTTGAAGGGTTTAATGATGGCTTCGATCTTCTTCATGGAAACGCCCGAACCCCGCATGCCGCGCGACGCCGGATGACGCCCTCGCGGCCCATGCGGCTCTTAGCATCAACCGTGCCGTTGCGCCAACGACCCAGCCGATTATACGCTCGTGCGGCGCCGCGCTTTCCGTGGCATATCCGGCTTACCATCGCTGGTGCCGAAACCCTGATCACACTCTGCACAAAAATACATCATCTGCACAGCGGCAGGATCGTCTGTCGCCGCGGCGTGTCCGTTCGCTGTGCGGCGGGAGCGTGACAATGGGCGCTGACAACCCCGATCTTCTCCTGACCACCGCGGAAATGGCCGCCGCGGATGCCTTCGCCATCGGGCGGGGGACGCCCGGTCACGTGTTGATGGACCGGGCAGGGAGGGCGGTGGCCGATGCGGTCGCCCGGGCCCACCGGGCAGGTACCCGCGTGCTCGTGCTCTGCGGCCCCGGCAACAACGGGGGCGACGGCTTCGTCGCGGCGCGCGTGCTGCGCGAGCGAGGCTTCATTGTCACCCTGGTGCTGCTGGGATCGCCGGAAGCGCTGAAGGGCGATGCCGCCGCGGCCGCGGCGCTCTGGAAAGGCGACGTTTGCCCGGTCACCGGCGCCGATCCGGGAGGGGCTGATGTCGTCGTCGACGCGCTGTTCGGCGCCGGGCTCGCCCGCGATCTCGACGGTGAGGCAGCAGCGCTCGTCAGTGCCGTCAACGCCACGGCGAAGAAGGTCGTGGCCGTCGACGTCCCGTCAGGCCTGGACGGCAATACGGGGCAGGTACGCGGCGTCGCTGTTCAGGCTGCCGAAACGGTGACGTTTTTCCGCCTCAAGCCGGGGCATCTCCTCTATCCCGGCCGTGCCCTGTGTGGCGCGGTGCGTGTGGCCGACATCGGCATCCCGGGTGAGGCAGGCCCTGCGTCCGGAGCGCGCGCCTGGCGCAATGGCCCCGGGCTCTGGGGCGAGCACCTCCGCCCGCCCGCCGAAGCCGGCCACAAATATGGGCGCGGACATGCCGTCGTGGTCTCCGGCGGGATCGAGGGCACCGGCGCAGCACGGCTGGCGGCGCGCGCAGCGCTTCGGATCGGCGCTGGGCTCGTGACCGTGGCCTCGCCCGGTTCGGCGCTGGCCGTAAACGCGGCGGCTCTCACGGCCGTGATGGTCCGCCGGAGCGACGGCGCAGCAGGCATCGCCGACTTGCTGTCGGACAAGCGACGCAACGCGGTCGTGCTCGGCCCGGCGGCGGGAGTTGGCGAAGAAACCCGCGCCATGGTCGCCGCCGCGCTCTCCTCCGGCGCCCATTGCGTGTTCGACGCAGATGCGCTCACGAGTTTTGCCGGAGACAGCACCGGCCTTGGTCGTCTTGTCGCCGGCCGGGCCGGTGGGGCGGGGCAGGGGGTCGTGCTGACCCCGCACGAAGGAGAGTTCGCTCGCCTTTTCAGCGACCAAGCCAGAGTTTCGGATTCAGCATCGAAGCTTGAAAGGGCCCGCGCTGCCGCCACCGCGACCGGTGCCGTCATCATCCTGAAAGGACCCGATACCGTCATCGCAACCCCCGACGGACGCGCCGCCATCAACGCCAACGGTTCGCCCTGGCTGGCCACGGCAGGCTCCGGCGACGTTCTCGCCGGATTTGCGGGAGGGCTTCTCGCCCAGTCCCTGCCCGCTTTCGAGGCGGCCTGCGCTGCCGTCTGGCTTCACGGGGCTGCTGGGAAAGCGATCGGCCCGGGGCTCATCGCGGAGGACCTCCCCGAGCGGCTGCCGGCCATATTGGCAGAATACCTCGAGGCCAGCGGGGGGTAACGGGCTTCGTCAGCGAAGCGGCGAGGACGTCATCGGCGAAGAACTCAGGCCTTCCAGCCGCGCATGGTGGGGAAACCATCCCCCGCGGTCACGAAGCATGTCGCCCGAGCCCTGCGAGCACTTCCTTGAGCAAGGCGTCCACGAAGGTCTCATTCACCGGCGCGTGCCCGATCAGGAGGCGATAGAAGATCGGGCCGTAGATCAGGTCGAGAACAACGTCGAAATCTGCGTCGTGACGAATGCTGCCTTCCGCTGCTGCCCGTTTGAGGAGAGCAAGGCCTTCCTCTCGGCTGGCGAGCATCACCTGGGTTCGAAATGCCTTTGCGAGTTCACTATCCGGTTCTGCGGATGCGACCATTAGGGCCGCGTTTCGGCCGCGGGGCGCACAGAACGCCTTTGCGACCCGCGTCAACTGGCGACCCAGGTCATCCAGCGCCGAGTCAGTTTCCTTGACGCTCGTCTTGAGCGGCCCGCCCCTGAGCAGGGCCGCCATCGCAAGCGCTTCGCGGCTTTCCCAGTTCCGGTAGACCGTCGGCTTGCCCACTCCAGCCACGCGGGCGACGGCCTCCATCGTCACTGCTCCGATGCCGCCTTTCGCGATCAGCGCCGCGGCGGCATCGAGAATCGCCTCCTGGGCAGCTGCGCTTCGCGGCCGTCCGCGTGTTTTCGAAGCATTGACATCCGGCATGTATACGTTACGCTCCGTTTCGTATTATAATAGCGCTGAAACGGGGAGCCAGCAATGACCAGGACGGATCAGGTCGCGGCGGGTGCAGGTGGCCTTTCGCCCTACATCGTTGTGAACGACGCAGACGCCGCCATTGATTTCTACAAGCGCGCCTTTGGTGCCGAAGAACTGTTTCGCCTCGTCGATCCGGCCAGCGGGAAGGTCGGTCACGCGGAGCTGCGCATCGGCAAGGGCATTCTGATGATCTCCGACGAGTACCCGGATTTTGGAGCCCTTTCGCCAGACAGCATCGGTGGATCCGCCGTAAAGCTGCATCTGGACGTCGAGGATGCGCAACGTGTGGTCCAATCTGCCGAAGCAGTCGGCGCGACGATCTTGAGGAAACTCGACCTGCAATTTCACGGCTGCAAGCAGGCCCTGGTGGCCGATCCCTTCGGCTACAGCTGGTTCATCAGCCAAAAAGTGGAAGAGGTGGGTCCTGCAGAGATGCAGGAGCGCTGGAACAGGATCGGAGAGGCTTGAAGCTCGGCGATCGCCGACGTCGCTGGATCCGGTGGCCGCCACGCCGGATTCACGTCACCTCGAACCACGTGCTCAGCCCGGTATCCAGCCGCTCCAGAACGCCCGAGCCGATCAGCCACTTGCCCTTGTTGTCGGCGATGAAGGCGATGCGGGACGTCTGCTTCTCGTTGAGGATCACGGTGTCCAGCCAGTAGGGCTCCCATCCGTCGTCGAGCGGGTGCAGCAGCCGGAAGCAGTGGCCGTGCAGGTGGATCACCTGCGTGAACGAGGTGCGGTTGGCGAGCGTGAACACCACCGGCGTTCCGCGCTTCACGCTGAGAACGGGCTTGCCGAAGTCGGGAGACTTGTCGGCAGCCGTCGGCCCGCTGACGCCGTTGACGGTCCAGATCCTGTTGGGGTCGCCGGACCACACCGGCGGCCCGCCGCCGGCCGGCGGCTTGGCTCCTCCGTCAAAGATGATGTCTGCTCGCTGCGACTTCTCCAGCGGAATCGCGCCCGGCAGCAGGCTGTTCTCGGTGAGCGGCGCGAGAGGAGCCAACGGCTGGCGCCGCGTCGTCACCGGCTCGCCCTCCGTCACCACCTGCGCGATCGGCAGTCCGCCCCCGAGCATCGCCGTAATGGTGCCCGTCACACCCGCCTCGGTGGGCAGGTCCGAAATGAGGTCGTAGCGGGTGCCCGGGCCGAACGGCAGCGTCGCCTTCAAGGGCTCGAACGTGTCGGTCGGCTGGCCGTCCACCGCGACGACATAGGCCTTCAACCCGTCGAGGCGCAGCCGAAGGATGCGGGCGTTGCACAGGTTGGCGAGGCGAAGCCGCACGCGGGACCCCGGCGGCGCCGTGATCCGGAACGGTGCGCGCGTCCCGTTGACCGTGAGCAGGTTGCCGAGCCTGCCCGCACCGGTGCGCTCCTCCGCGCGGTTGAACTCATCGATCTGGCCGTCCTCGCCAAGCCGCCAGTCGTCGACGGCGAGGACGCGGTCTACATCGACCTCGGGCGCACCCGGATCCTCGACGACGAGGACGCCCGTCAGACCGCGTTCGGCCGCCTGCGCGGCAGAACCGATCGCCATCGGGCGATAGATAAAGGTGCCGGCGTCCGGCGGGGCAAAGCGGATGTCGAAGGCACCACCCGCCGCCGCCGCCTCCTGCGTGAGGCCGGCCACCCCGTCCATGTCGTTGGCGAGGCGAACGCCGTGCCAGTGCAGGCTGAGCGGCTGGGTGATGCCGTTGACGAGGCGGGCCCGGAAGTCCTCCCCCCGGCGCACGCGAAGGTCCGGCCCAGGGGCCTTGCCGCCGAAACCCCAGACATTGGTCGCCACGCCCGGCTGGAACTCGGCAAAGCCGGGCTTGGCCTCAAGCAGGGCAGTGGGCGCGCCTTCCGGGTTCGGAGCCGAGGTGCCGGCGGTCGTCGCGAGCGCTTGCGGGAAGGGCAGGGCGAGTGGAGCGGCGATGCCGGCGCCGAGTGCCTTCACAATGGTCCTGCGGCTGACGGCATGGCGTCCGGTGCCGCGCCCCGACGTTTCTGTCATGCTGTCCCGTCGTCCTGCAACTGCGACGCCGCGCGATCGCGGCGAATTATCCGTAGACTTATGTGCCATGCCCCAGCGCCCGGCGCGAGCTTTCCTGCGGCGGCGGAGGGGCCGGGGACGGGTTGATTTTTTCGCTGGCACGCCATGTCGGCCGTGCTATAGAGCCGCACCCGGCGGGGCAACCCGCGGCGGGCGTCGTTTGCCCACATGCGGGCGTGGCGGAACTGGTAGACGCGCCGGGTTTAGGTTCCGGTGGCGAAAGTCGTGGGGGTTCGAGTCCCTCCGCCCGCACCAGGCCGTCGCCGAAGCCGTCGCGACGGCGCCCCTCAACGAAATTCGGTTGCGAAGGCACGGACACCATGCAGGTCACGGAAACACGTTCGGAAGGTCTGACGCGCGAGTATACCGTCGTGCTGCCCGCCACGGAGCTCGACGAGCGCCTCACCAGCGAACTCAGCGGCCTGAAAGACAAGGTCCGGATCAACGGCTTCCGTCCCGGCAAGGTGCCCGTCCAGCATCTGCGCCGCGTCTATGGCCGCTCGGTCATGGCCGACCTCCTGCAGACACTCGTCAACGAGGCGAACCGCAAGATCGTCGACGAAAATCAGCTCAAGCTCGCCTTCGAGCCCCAGGTCGTCCTCCCCGAGGACAAGGACCAGGTCGAGGCCGCCATCGCTGCCAAGGGTGACTTCAGCTACACGGTCAAGCTCGAGGTGCTGCCGAAGTTCGACCTCGCCGACTTCTCCGGCCTGAAGGTCACCCGCGAGGTGGCCGACGTCGAGGACAAGCAGGTCGAAGAGGCCATCGACCGCATGGCCAACCAGAACCGCAGCTTCTCCGACAAGAGCGGGAAGGCTGCGACCGGCGACCGGCTGACGATCGACTTCGTCGGCGCGATCGACGGCACCCCCTTCGAGGGTGGCACCGGCACCGACGTGGCTGTCGATATCGGCTCGAACACCTTCATTCCCGGCTTCGAGGAACAGCTCGTCGGCCTCGAGGCCGGCGATAAGAAGGTGATCGAGGTCACCTTCCCCGAGGACTACCGGGCGACGCAGCTCGCCGGCAAGGCGGCATCCTTCGACGTGACCGTGAAGGGCGTGGCCGCCCCGGGTGACGTGAAGGTCGACGACGAACTCGCCAAGGGCTTCGGCCTCGAGAGCCTCGACAAGCTCAAGGAGGCGATCCGCGGCTCGCTCGAGGGCGAACTGACGCAGGTCTCCCGCCGCAAGCTGAAGCGCGAGCTGCTCGACGCGCTCGACGGCCAGTACACGTTCGAACTGCCCCCGACGCTGCTCGACCAGGAGTTCCAGCAGATCTGGGGACAGGTCGAGGCGGACATGAAGCAGAGCGGCAAGACCTTCGCGGACGAGGAGACGACCGAGGAGGAGGCGCGCGCCGAGTACCGCAAGATCGCCGAGCGCCGGGTACGCCTCGGGCTGGTCCTGGCGGAGATCGGCGAGCGCGCGCAGGTGCAGGTGTCTGACGACGAAGTGACGCAGGCCCTCGTGGAGCGCGCGCGTCAGTTCCCCGGCCAGGAAAGGCAGGTGTGGGAGTTCTACCGGAACAACCCGCAGATGCTAGCCGAGATTCGCGCCCCCATCTTCGAGGACAAGGTGATCGATCACATCCTGTCGACCGCCTCTGTGACGGAAAAGAAGGTCTCGCGTGAGGACCTCATGAAAGAGGACGACGCGGAGGCATCTTCTAGCGGTGAAGCGCCTGCCAAGCCGAAGAAGAGCCGCAAGAAGGCCTCTGCCTGAGCCCGGCTCTCTCGGCGATCGGGCGGACGCTTTCCTAACCAATCCGCCCGGCCCCCTTTGCGCGGGGTCGTGCGGTGACTATGTTGGGGATCCGGCGCAGGTGATTTGCCTGCGCCGTTCTCGTCAAGACAGGACACTCGGGCACGGCCATGCGCGATCCCATCGAAGTCTACAACAACATGCTCGTGCCGATGGTCGTGGAGCAGTCGAACCGCGGCGAGCGCGCGTTCGACATCTATTCACGGCTGCTTCGCGAACGTGTGATCTTCCTCACCGGTCCCGTCGAGGACAACATGGCGTCGCTTGTCGTCGCCCAGTTGCTGTTCCTCGAGTCGGAGAACCCGAAGAAGGAGATCTCCATCTACATCAACTCGCCCGGCGGAATCGTCACGTCCGGCCTGGCGATCTACGACACGATCCAGTTCATCCGCCCGGCGGTCTCGACGCTCTGCGTCGGCCAGGCAGCCTCGATGGGCTCCCTGTTGCTCGCGGCCGGCGAGGCCGGCATGCGGTTCGCGCTTCCGAATGCCAGGATCATGGTCCACCAGCCTTCCGGCGGCTACCAGGGCCAGGTCACCGACATCCTGATCCACGCCCGCGAGGTCGAGGGGCTGAAGCGCCGCCTCAACGAGATCTACGAGAAGCACACGGGCAAGGACTACAAGACGATCGAGGAAGCGCTGGAGCGCGACAATTTCATGACGGCCGAGGGTGCGAAAGCGTTCGGCATCGTCGACCAGGTCATGGAAAAACGCCCGGTCGAGCCGTCCTGATGCCAGAGAGAACCGCCCGGGTCGTTGTCCGATGCCGGAACGCCGGGCGTGTCCAATCTGTTTCAATTCCGGAATCTCCAACCTTATAGGGGTTGGAGCCTATTGATCCCTGCACGGCACCATGTTTGCATTCGGACACATGGTGCCGAATCCGCCTGTGTAAGCGTATCAAGCGGGGATCGGTCTCTGGTGGTCCGGAGCCTTTGGAGCGCTACAGTTTCTTAGGCTGCCGGCCGTTAACGTGATCGTGGCCGTGACGCGCAACATAGCGCGGCGGGGCGATCGAGCGGAGGTTTGCCATGAGCAAAGTCGGCGGCGGTGACTCCAAGAGCACGCTGTACTGCTCGTTCTGCGGCAAGAGCCAGCACGAAGTCCGTAAACTGATCGCCGGTCCGACGGTGTTCATCTGCGACGAGTGTGTGGAGCTCTGCATGGACATCATCCGCGAGGAGAACAAATCCTCGCTGGTGAAGTCGCGGGACGGGGTGCCGACACCCAAGGAAATTCGCAAGGTCCTCGATGACTACGTCATCGGCCAGGATCACGCGAAGAAGGTCCTGTCTGTCGCGGTGCACAACCACTACAAGCGCCTGAACCACGCCACGAAGCACAGCGACGTGGAACTGGCGAAGTCGAACATCCTGCTCGTCGGCCCGACGGGATCGGGCAAGACGCTGCTCGCGCAGACGCTCGCACGCATCCTCGACGTGCCCTTCACGATGGCGGACGCGACCACCCTCACCGAGGCCGGCTATGTCGGCGAGGACGTCGAAAACATCATCCTGAAGCTGCTGCAGGCGTCCGACTACAATGTCGAGCGTGCCCAGCGCGGCATCGTCTACATCGACGAGATCGACAAGATCAGCCGCAAGTCCGACAACCCGTCCATCACGAGGGACGTGTCGGGCGAAGGCGTGCAGCAGGCACTGCTGAAGATCATGGAAGGCACCGTTGCCTCCGTGCCACCGCAGGGCGGCCGCAAGCATCCCCAGCAGGAGTTCCTGCAGGTGGACACGACCAACATCCTGTTCATCTGCGGCGGCGCCTTCGCGGGGCTCGAGCGGATCATCCAGTCGCGCGGCAAGGGCACCTCGATCGGCTTCGGCGCCAAGGTCGAGGCCCCGGACGACCGCCGCACCGGCGCGATCTTCCGCGAGGTGGAGCCGGAGGACCTGCTGAAGTTCGGGCTCATCCCGGAGTTCGTCGGCCGTCTGCCGGTGATTGCCACGCTCGAGGACCTCGACGAGCCCGCGCTGAAGAAGATCCTCACCGAGCCCAAGAACGCGCTGGTCAAGCAGTACGGCCGTCTCTTCGAGATGGAGGACGTCGAACTGACCTTCTCCGACGAGGCTGTGTCGCTGATCGCCAAGAAGGCCATCGAGCGCAAGACCGGCGCGCGCGGCCTGCGCTCCATCATGGAGGGCATCCTGCTCGACACGATGTACGACCTGCCGAGCCTCGAAGGGTGCGAGCAGGTGGTCATCGGACCCGAGGTGGTGGAAGGCAAGGCCCGGCCGCTCTACATCTACTCCGACAAGGTCGGCGAAACGGCGTCCAGCGCCTGATCACGGCATTGTGGCCCGCGCCTCCGGGCGCGGGCCATGGCCCCGCTTGAAGGCAGGGCGATGGGTAACCATCTAGTTTACTGAGCCGGTTCGCTCATCCCAAACGGCCCCGAAAGGGACCGGAGGAACCGGGTGCGTCGCGCAGGAACGGCATATCGCCGGCCCTTCGCATCTCGTTCGCCGGACGGCCCGCCACGGGCGCCCTCGCGAGCGCACCAGAAAGGACATCTGTTCCATGACGACATCCAGACAGCGTCCGCAGGTCGAGCCGGGATCGGTGGACGTGTTCCCCGTCCTGCCGCTTCGCGACATCGTCGTCTTCCCCCACATGATCGTGCCGCTCTTCGTCGGCCGCGAGAAGTCCATCAAGGCTCTCGAGGAGGTCGTCAAGAGCGAGAAGCTGATCCTGCTGGCCACGCAGAAGAACGCCGCCGATGACGACCCGGCGACCGACGCGATCTTCCCGATCGGCACGCTGGCCAGCGTGCTCCAGCTGCTGAAGCTTCCCGACGGTACCGTGAAGGTGCTGGTCGAAGGTGTGGGCCGCGCCTCCGTGCGCAGCTATGTCCGCTCCGACGACTTCTACGAGGCCGAGGCGCAGGCACTCGCCGACGTGATCCCGAACAAGATCGAGGCCGAGGCGCTGGCGCGCTCCGTCGTCTCGGAGTTCGAGAGCTATGTGAAGCTCAACAAGAAGGTCTCTCCCGAGGTCGTGGCCGCGGTTGGCCAGATCGACGACTATTCGAAGCTCGCCGACACCATCGCCTCGCATCTCGCGGTGAAGATCACCGACAAGCAGGACGTGCTCGAGATCACCGACGTGACCAAGCGCCTGGAAAAGGTGCTCGGCTTCATGGAGAGCGAGATCTCGGTGCTTCAGGTGGAAAAGCGCATCCGCTCGCGCGTCAAGCGCCAGATGGAGAAGACCCAGCGCGAGTACTACCTGAACGAGCAGATGAAGGCGATCCAGAAGGAACTCGGCGACGAGGACGGAAAGGACGAACTCGCCGAGATCGAGGAGCGCATCAACAAGACCAAGCTGTCGAAGGAGGCGCGCGACAAGGCGATGGCCGAGCTGAAGAAGCTCCGCCAGATGTCGCCGATGTCCGCCGAGGCGACGGTGGTGCGCAACTATCTGGACTGGATGCTGTCGCTGCCGTGGGGCAAGCGCTCCAAGGTCAAGAAGGACCTGCCGCTCGCGCAGCAGATCCTGGATGCGGAGCATTACGGCCTCGAGAAGGTCAAGGAGCGTATCGTCGAGTATCTCGCCGTGCAGAGCCGCGCGAACAAGCTGACCGGGCCGATCCTGTGCCTCGTCGGACCTCCCGGCGTCGGCAAGACGTCGCTCGGCAAGTCGATCGCGAAGGCCACGGGACGCGAGTTCGTGCGCATGTCGCTCGGCGGCGTGCGTGACGAGGCCGAGATCCGCGGTCACCGGCGCACCTATATCGGCTCGATGCCCGGCAAGATCATCCAGTCGATGCGCAAGGCCAAGACGTCCAACCCGCTCTTCCTGCTCGACGAGATCGACAAGATGGGCATGGACTTCCGCGGCGACCCGTCGTCGGCCCTTCTCGAGGTGCTGGATCCCGAGCAGAACAACGCCTTCAACGACCATTACCTCGAGGTCGACTATGACCTGTCGAACGTGATGTTCGTGACGACGGCGAACACGCTCAACATCCCGCCCCCCTTGCTGGACCGCATGGAGGTGATCCGGCTCGCCGGCTACACCGAGGAGGAGAAGGTCGAGATCGCCCGTCGCCACCTCATCCCCGAGGCCCTGAAGAAGCATGGCCTCGAGGCGAAGGAGTGGGCGATCGACGACGAAGCCCTGCTCATGCTCATTCGCCGCTACACGCGGGAAGCGGGCGTGCGCAACCTGACCCGGGAACTCCAGAATCTCGCCCGCAAGGCGGTGAAGGAGATCCTGCTCTCCAAGAAGAAGAAGGTGCTGGTCAACGCAAAGACCCTGCCCGACTTCCTCGGCGTGCCGAAGTTCCGCTACGGCGAGACCGAGACGGAGGACCAGGTCGGCGTTGTCACGGGTCTGGCGTGGACCGAGGTGGGCGGCGAGCTGCTGACCATCGAAGGCGTCATGATGCCCGGCCGCGGCAAGATGACCGTGACCGGCAACCTGAAGGACGTGATGAAGGAATCGATCTCGGCGGCGGCGTCGTACGTCCGCTCCCGTGCCATCGATTTCGGGCTGGAGCCGCCGCTCTTCGACCGGCGTGACATCCACGTGCACGTTCCGGAAGGCGCGACGCCCAAGGACGGTCCGTCTGCGGGCATCGGCATGGCTACGGCCATCGTCTCGGTGCTGACCGGCATCCCTGTCCGGCACGACATCGCCATGACCGGCGAGGTCACGTTGCGCGGCCGGGTGCTGCCGATCGGCGGCCTCAAGGAGAAGCTCCTCGCGGCGCTGCGTGGCGGCGTCAAGAAGGTGCTGATCCCCGAGGAGAACGCCAAGGACCTCGTGGAGCTGCCGGAGAGCGTCAAGAACGGGATGGAGATCGTGCCGGTCTCGCGCATGGAGGAGGTCATCCGCCACGCGTTGATCCGCCAGCCCGTGCCGATCGAGTGGGAGGAGCCCGCGGTGCCTGCCACCCGGCCGACCCCCGCCGAGGATGAGGCAGCCGGCATCGTCGCGCACTGAGGCGTCCACGGTCACCTCTGTTGAGAAAAGGCCCCCGGATCGATCCGGGGGCCATTTTTTTGGGGCAAATCCACGGATTTCTGGGCTTTGAACCTGCCCGGCGACTTGCCTCGGAAGGTGCGACCTGAAAGAAGGGCGCGGACGCCGGGATTCGGCGCAGCGATCTTCTACGATCAGGGAGAATACGATGAACAAGGGCGAATTGGTCGCCGCAGTGGCGGGACAGGCGGATCTCAGCAAGGCGCAGGCGACCGCAGCGGTCGACGCGGTGCTGGAGTCCATCACCTCCAGCCTCAAGGCGGGCGACGAAGTCCGGCTCGTCGGCTTCGGCACCTTCCTCGTCACCAAGCGCCCGGCCGGCGAAGCGCGCAATCCGCGCACCGGCGAGACGATCAAGACGAAGGCTTCGCTCGCGCCGAAGTTCAAGGCCGGCGCTGGCCTGAAGACCGCCCTCAACGGCTGATCTCGTCCACCCCATTCTGAAGAGGGCCGGCCTGACGCCGGCCCTTCCTGCTTCCGGCGTGCCGCACCTTGCGCCCGCAAGGCGCCGCTGGCATATGGACCCACAGGGCGGTTAGCTCAGCGGTAGAGCGTCTCGCTTACACCGAGAGGGTCGGGGGTTCGAAACCCTCACCGCCCACCACCACCACCATCCCGGCATCGTCTGCGGCGCGCGACCGATATACGGTGCCGGTCGTGCAGAGCAACGACCATCTCGCTGCATCGTTCTGCACTTGGCGGCCACCTCCCAGGGTTCGGCCGTACTGCCCCCTTCGTGGGAGCCTGCCAGGCCAGCCTGGAGGAGGCTGCTGTAGCCCGGGACAATGCCGGTGTGCGCCCCCTCGTCCAGCCCGTCCGGGCCCGCTACTGCGATGGCGCGTGGGGCAGGGCAGGTCGGTCTCGCCCAGGGCGCATAGGACCTGTCGACGCCGGCGCCTCTCATGCGAAGGAGGTAGCAAGCTCGTCGTCGGAAGCGCGGTCGCAGACGGGGCTGCTGGCTCGTTCTACACAGGTGCCGGCGAAATCCGGCAGCCGCCAGACAGTTTCCGGGCAGGGCCACAACCGCTTTCGGCCTCGGTGAGTGCGCCTTCACGTTTTCGGGCGAAACAAAAGCCTTCGCAGCACGGGCCCCGCGCCGGTTTCACTCGCTCAAACACGTTCCGGGCCGCGTTGGCTGCATGCAAAAGGAGGACTCCCGGCATAGGGCTAAGACTACGTTAACCATTTTGAGCGAAACAAATGGAACGTGGTTAATTGTACTTAACCTTACCAACGCAACGAGGTACCTCTTTCGTGTGGGCGGTTCCCCCGGTCCGAAGTGTCCGGCGCCCCTGGAGGACACCACTGCGTAGCGTGGAGGTAGGCATGAGCCTGAAGCGTATGTCCAGTGAGGCTCCCCTCGGCTTGCGCGCAAGCCGTCTTCCCGAAACGACTCTCGCCGTAGCCAGGGCGCTAGGCCTCGCCCTGATCGCAATCGGCGTATGGACCATGTGGCAGGCGATGCGCCACTTCTGATCCGCCCTCAGACTTGATCTCGCGCATGGCCGGTACTCCCGACGCCCGCTAGACCATGCGCGAGAGATCATATGTCCGCACGCGCCTTTTCGGCCGCCCTCTTCGGTGTGACCGTCGCGAGCCTGGCCGCCGGCCTTGCTGGCGCGTGGGTGGGCGATCCGGCGCGCGCGGGCTTGTTCTGGGCAGCGGGTGCGGCGGCGGTCCTTGCCGTTCTCGCGGTCGAGATCGTGCGGTCGCTGTCCCGCGGGGCATTCGGCCTGGACGTGATCGCGGCACTGGCCATGGCCGGATGCCTGGCGGCCGGCGAGATGCTGGCCGCCTGCGTGGTCGCGCTGATGTTCTCCGGCGGGCAACTGCTGGAGGGCTATGCGCAGGGGCGGGCGGAGCGCGAGATGACCGCGCTTCTGTCCCGCGTTCCGCGCCGAGCCCGGCTGCTGCGCGACCACTCCGTTGTCGAGGTTCCGCTGGAGGCTGTCCGAGCCGGTGACCGGGTGCTGGTGCGCCCGGGCGAGGTCGTCCCGGTCGACGGCCTGCTCATGGACGAGCGGGCCGTGCTGGACGAAAGCGCGATGAGCGGCGAGTCCCTTCCCGTGACCCGCGAGAGAGGTGAACCCGTCACCAGCGGCACCACCAATGCCGGTGGCGCCTTCACGCTCGACGCGACCAGCGACGCCTCGCGCAGCACCTTCGCCAGGATCGTCGCGCTAGTGGAAGGCGCCCGAAGTTCGCGGGCCCCCGCGGCACGGCTCGCGGACCGCTGGTCCGTCGGCTTCCTGGTTTTCACCGTCGCCCTCTCAGGCGGTGTCTGGATGTGGACGGGTGAGGTCTCCCGGGCGCTGGCCGTGCTCGTCGTGGCCACCCCATGTCCGCTGCTCCTCGCCGTCCCGGTGGCCATCGTCGCAGGCCTGTCGCGTGCCGCCCGTGCAGGTGTCCTGGTCAAGAGTGCCAGCGCGCTGGAGCGCATGGCGGCGCTGCGGACGCTCCTGCTGGACAAGACGGGAACCCTCACCACCGGGACCCCCCGCGTGACGGGCGTGTCCGCCGAGGCGGGCTGTTCCGCAGCGGAAGTGCTGCGGCTGGCGGCGTCGCTCGCGCAGGGCTCGCCACACGTGGTGTCGTCCGCGCTCGTGCTGCATGCCTTGCAGGCCGGCGAGAGCCTGACGACGCCCGAAGCCGTGCACGAGGAGCATGGCGCGGGGGTTGTCGGAGTGGTGGCGGGCCGCAAGGTGGCGCTGGGCTCCGGCGGATTTATTCAGACGCATACGGGCCTGCCGGTCAGCACGCCACCGGGGGAGGCTAGCCGGCTGCTGACGCATGTCGCCCTCGACGGCAGGCCCGCCGGCGTCCTGACGCTCGAAGATACCCTGCGCCCCGAAGCGGCCGGCACGCTGGAGGCCATGCGGCGCGCCGGCATCACCCGAATCGTGCTGGTGACGGGGGACAGGGCCGATGTGGCCGAGGGTGTAGCGGCTGGACTCGCCATTGACAGGATCGCCGCCGACCAAACCCCGGAGGGAAAGGTTGCCGTAGTGCGCGAGGAGGGGGAGGTGGCGCGCACCGCGATGGTGGGCGACGGTGTCAACGACGCGCCTGCTCTCGCCGCCGCCGACGTCGGTATCGCCATGGGAGCGCGAGGGGCTGCCGCGTCGTCCGAGGCAGCCGATGCCGTGATCCTCGTCGATGCCCTCGACAGGCTGCCCCTCGCCCTCGCAGCGGCGCGCCGGTCACTTTCCATCGCGCGCCAGAGTGTCGCAGCCGGGATGGGATTGTCTGTGCTGGCGATGGGGGCGGCGACTCTGGGATGGCTTACCCCACTGCAGGGAGCCCTGCTTCAGGAAGCAATCGACGTTGCCGTGGTTCTCAACGCGCTGCGGGCGTTGTCCGGCGGAGCCTTGGACGGCGCGCGACCCGGCAGGGCCGGCCGCGCCGTGGCAGGGCGTATTTCCTCGGGTTTGCCGGCCGCACACTAGGCAGAAACGTCAGCGGAGCGAGTGACCAGTGTCCTGGGAGGCGATCAGGGGAGAAGAAGGCGGAACAAGGATGACGAGCGCGCGATGGGCGACGACGGCGATAACGGCCCACAGTACGAGGGCCGGAATGATACCGTAGAGCAAGCCTCGGTAGAACCGCATGGCATTCCTCCCGTCCCCAAGGCCGGCCTTCTCGTGCCGTTCAACCTGCGGGCACATCGCCCGGGGCGTTAACGCATGTTATTGCACACCACGAATCAATCTCCGTTCCAAATCTAGCATGGCGCAATCAAGGCGGTATCGTAGCTTGTGGATAATGCTACAGGTTCAACTGCTTTCGATCATATTTCGCAGTGTGACGGTCAGGACCGCTACGTCTTCGCCCCTATTTGCGGGCCAAATGCTTGTCCAATATCAATGATCGGATGATCGCAGCCGAGTTTCGGCTTGATTCGCTGAATCGCGCGGGCTGACCGGAGAGCCCAACCGGGTTGCGATAGCAAACGTTCCGTTTTGCTAAACCATTATCCCGTAACGTCATTGCAGGAGACTGTAATGCCGCATTCACCGGATGACGCTGCAGGATTGCTCGCCGCCGCACGCCCGGTGCTGGTGGTGGACGACCAGCCGACGATGCTGAAGATCCTGCGGTCGCGGTTCGAGGAGATCGGCCTCGACGACCTGACGCTGGTCGCCAATCCGCCGGAGGCTGTTGCAGCGCTCCGGCGCAGAACCCACGGCCTCATCTTCAGCGATGTCGAGATGAGCCCGGTGAACGGGTTCGAGTTCCTGCAGTTCGTCCGCGCCCAGCCCTCCCTGGCGCGCATCCCGTTCGTGCTGGTGACGGCGAGCCTGCAATTCACGCATGTCTCTGATGCCAGGGCTCTCAACGCGGACGGCTATCTGCTCAAGCCTTTCGAAGCGGCGGCGTTGCGCAGGACCGTTCTCGACGTCATGGCCAGGCGCGCTCCCGAGCGGACGTCCGAGGAGGAAGAGGAGGCGACGCGCAAGGCCCAGGTCTCCCACGTACGCTCCCAGCCGCGGTTTGCGGTGCGGAAATGACTGGCCGCCCTGCCAGGCGCTTGCCGGCCGCTTGAGGGGAACAGGCCACACAGACGATGTCGGGAGGTCCGATCCACATTCCAGCAACGGTTGTCGGCGAAGACATTTTCGTCGAGACCGAGCGCTCCCTGTTCGAGATCGTGCCGTCTGTTCTCATTGTCGATGATTCCAGTCCGGTGCGCCGCGTGGTCAGCAGGCTGCTCCATGAAGCCGGCATCAGCGATGTCCGGGAGGCCGAAGATGCCTCGACCGCAATGCGACTGCTGCATGAACGGCGCTTCGCCGCGGTGATCGCGGATGTCGAGATGGTGCCGTTCAGCGGGATCCAGCTGCTGCGGGCCATTCGCAACCAGCCCGCCACAGCGGACATGACGGTGCTGCTGATGACGGCACGCTCGGACCGCGCCCAGATTGCCGAGGCAAAGGCGAGCGGCGTCGACGCCTACATGTTGAAACCCTTCACGGCCGCGACTCTGGCCGAGACGCTGCGCGAAGCGGCGAGAGCCCATCCCACGCGCAACAGGTTTGCGGGGTAGGGCACCCCGGAGGGTATGGGCCTTCAGCCGCTGCGGTGTCGCAGCTGCCCGTGGAGGACTGGCCGGCTTCGGCTTTGACCCGCCCTGACCTGGCGACGGTACTGCCAGTAGACGAACGCCGTTTTAAGCGAAACCAGCGCGGCCCGGACCATGTTGCGCTCCTGCGCCATCGAGTTCTCTCTGCAGTCTCGATAGCGCGTCCGCATTGAAGTCTCGGAAACGCGAGGCGCCGAAGTTTCCAGCGCGCAAAAGTGGTTCCTTCACCTCGATTCCTGCCCAGTTTCAGGTGCCCGCGCCGGTGAACACTGAAGAGAGCCGCGCTGGAACCCCACCAACGTTCAGTGTCCCGTCTGCTCCGGAACTTCGTGGCGAGGGGAGCGCCGGCGTCCGCTTGACAGGCGGTGAACCGTCCCGTAGATCACCGCCACCGCGACGGGCAACCGTTTGCTTCGCGGGGGTGTAGCTCAGTTGGTTAGAGCGCCGGCCTGTCACGCCGGAGGCCGCGGGTTCGAGTCCCGTCACTCCCGCCACTTTTTCAGACACTTAGCAGCGCCGCCGCACGCAAAAAGTCTGAGCCGGCCGGCGAATTCAGACTTTTGAGCCCGATCCGTTCTGCTCGCGCAGCTTCGTTCGGCCCTTGCGGCGGCGGTTGCGACGTCGGCCAGGGACGTGACGTCGGCCGGCGCATAGGTCTCGTAGAGGGCGCCGGCGGGTGCTCAACGACGGCCCCGTCGAGGTGCTGCAAGCGGCTCGACGGGTTGCTCGACAGGGTGGCTGGGCAGGCGAGCTAGAACTCTATTACGTCGTTCTTCGGCCCCTTGTAGGGCTCCAGGCATTCCACCTTGATAAAGCCCTGCTTCAGATCTCCGTTCAGGAACCAGATGCAAAGGGCTTCTTTGTCCTTGATCTGCGAGATGGTCATCAACAGGCTGCCAGATTTCAGGACGACAACGTCTCCGGGGGCCATTCGAATCTCCTTTGAGGCCGCGCAGCAATATTGCGCCGCTCAGTCATGACGGTCCGGAGATCCTGGGGCTACCGTTCCGCTTCCGTTTTCCCCAATAACTCGGGAAACCAGGCGATCCAGGCGGCGATCCGCCTCGCCTCATTTTCCGAAAGATTGTCGTTCGTCGAGGCCGACTGCATCAGCGAACGGTTAGCATTTGCAGCACGGGATTGGGCGGCCCTTGGGCCGCCCGCAAGAAGAGCTCGACTGTCAGCCCCGGCCCACCGCCTGCTCGAGCCCTTGCAGGAGCACGATGTGCTCGCTGATCTGCGTGCGGGCCATGCGGGCAACGCCCATTTGCTCCCGGGGACCGCCGGCCTGCAGCGCGGCGTCCTGGATCTGCAGGAGCTGGCGGTGTCCGTCGAGTTGCGCTTTGAGATAGGCCCGGTCGAATTCGGCGCCGTTGAGGTCCTGCATTTTGTCCACCATCGGCCCACCCTGAGGACCAAGGCTCGGCTGGGCATTGGAGTCGGCCATCCGAGATGAGGTGCCGGCCTGAGCAGGCTGGCCGTTTGCACCGCCGGTGTTCTGGGTCGTGGCAGTGGTGTCGGGTTCCTGCATCGCCTTGAGGACGGCTGCGATGGTTTCCTGCTCGGCAACCTCGAACTGCGCGAACTGCTTCACGCGCGGGTCGCGGGCCTTTTCCAGCGCCATGCGGCTGGTGGCCAGCGCGACTGTGCCGACCTGCATCGTGTCTTCGAGGTGGCGGACGTTCAGGTTCTGAGGACGCTGCGCCGGGCCGCCGGACTGCGCAAAAGCGCGGCCGGCCAACGGAAATGCAGCAGCCGCACCCAGTGCGGCGATGGCGAGACGGCGATCCATGGAGTGGCTCCGGTGTTGGCGGATCAGTGAAGCCGCTCAACTCCGAGTCCGGGACAAGGTTCGCCACGAGCGGAGGAGGCAGACGGACCGCCGTCCGTTCTGACTTCCGTCACCGGAATGCGCTGGTCTGCTGGCTGACAAGTGTCCGGGACGTCACGCTGGCCCCGTAGCGCTCCGCGTGCAGCGCCCAGCTCGAGGCGAGAGCGATCAGGATCCATAGTCCGATTGCGGGTAGCGCCCCGAAGACGATTCCTCGCATCACTGCACTCCAGCGTGACCTGCCTTCGTCCGCATCTGCTCAAGCTTATCGCCAAATTAAGCAACGGCTTCAACTTAAGATTAAAGTTTCCGTTAATGTCCGTCGTACCCGATGCGGGATCCGGCGTTCGGGCCCGCGCTTGCCAGGGATTGTCAGGCATTCAGGCGGGGACTTGGCCATTCGATCAGCCCTTTAATCCTCGATACGCCCGCCAAGCTCTCTCGGCGGTGCCATCGGCTTTTCGGAGCCCATCAAAGCCAGCCACCCGCCGATCGGCCGCGCACAGTGCTGCCATGCCCGATTGCTCTGGTCTGCGTGAGGCGGCTCGGATAGAGCCAGAAGGTGCAGTTGGGTCGGATCATGAAGGACAATTCTGTCGTTGCCAGTGATGGCCGCATCGTTGCGCTGGTCGGTTTGGCGCATTTTGCGAGCCATTTCTTCCAGCTCGCTCTTCCATCACTGTTCCCGTTGATCCGCGGCGACCTTTCTATCGGCTTCACCCAATTGGGGCTGCTGGTCACGATCTTCTTTGCCTGCTCGGGAGTGGCGCAGGTCTTGGCCGGCTTTGTCGTCGACCGCATCGGACCGCAAATCGTTCTTCCCGTCGGGATCGCGCTGCTCGGCGCCGGAGCACTCGTCGCCGGCATGTCGGCCGGCTATCTCGGACTGGCCGTCGGGTCCGCCCTGGCGGGGCTCGGCAACAGCGTGTTCCATCCGTCCGATTACGCCATCCTCACGGCGCGCATCACTCCGGGGCGCATTGGCCGGGCCTATAGCGTGCACACGGTGACGGGCACCCTCGGCTGGGCCGCAGCGCCCGCCACCATGGTCGCCCTCGCCGGCCTTTTCGGCTGGCGCATGGCGCTGACCTATGTGGCTCTGGGCGCCTTCGTCGTGGCGATCATCGTCGCCCTCGCTCACCGTTACACGTCAGTCCGATCCCATCCGCGCGCAGCGGCAGCCGGCGAACCCACGAACTGGCGCCTTCTGCTGACCGCGCCGATCCTCGCCTGCCTCCTCTATTTCACGCTGCTGTCGATCTCCCAGATCGGTACGCAAAACTTCCTGCCGGTGCTTCTGCCCGGCGTGCAGGACGTGACCTACGCGATGGCGGTGAGCGCCACGACGCTTTATCTCGTCGGCGGCGCGGCGGGGAATCTGGCGGGGGGATACCTGGCCGACATCGTGCCGTCCCATGAGCGGATCGTGGCCGCCGGCCTTGCAGCCGCCGCCGTGCTGACGCTCATCGTCGGTTTGTATCAACTTCCGTGGGTGGCCACATTCGTTCTGCTCGGCGTGGCGGGCTTTCTCACCGGCGCGACGATGCCCTCGCGTGACATGCTCGTGCGCGCGGCGACCCCACCCGGGGCCACCGGCAAGGTCTTCGGCTTCGTTTATTCCGGCCTCGACATCGGTGCCACCATCGCACCCGTTGCCGTCGGGAGCTTCATGGACCACGGCTATCCCGCGCTGGCCTTCGTCTTCATTGCGGCGGCACTAGTCGCCACCATCGCCAGCGCATGGGGCGTGAAGATGCTTGGGCGCTCGCGCATGAGCCCGGTGCATTGATTTCGGGGTGGTTGCTGGATCCTCACTGAATGTGACGCGGGCTCTCGCTCCAGGGTGTCCGTGCCTCCATTTTCCTTATTGTGGCATTGAGCCATGACATTTGCCGAATTGTGAGCATGCCCGATAGATTCGTGGTCTAGACTCGTGGCGGCTTGGAATTGCGCGGAGTTCCGATGTCGATATTGGACAAGTTCGGCCTGGGTCGGTCGCGAAAGGCCGGCGGCCCGACTCAGGACGCGGCGCCGGCCGTGCCGCCCGGCTGGCGCATCTACGCCATAGGTGACATTCACGGCCGCTTCGACCTCATGGAAGCGCTTGCCGACCATATCGCGCAGGAGATGCGCACCAGCCCGGCCCAGGTCGCGGCGACGGTCTTCCTGGGCGACTATGTCGACCGCGGCCCCCGCTCCTTTGATGTTGTCGACCGGCTCGCTCGGGGTGACTGGCCGACACCTGTCGTCTGCCTTCTCGGCAACCACGAGGACGTTCTTCTGCGGTTCCTGGACGACCCGACGATTCTCGAGGTGTGGCGCCAATGGGGCGCGCTGGAAACGCTGGCCTCCTACGGCGTCGACGTGCAGCCTGCCATCCGGGCACGCGACTACGAGGCCGTGCGGGAGGATTTTGCCGCCAGAATTCCGGATGGTCACAGGCGCTTCCTGATGCGCCTCGAGACGACCTATTCGGCCGGCGAATACTTTTTCTGCCACGCCGGGGTGAGGCCGGGCGTGCCGCTCGATCATCAGGCCCGCGAGGACCTGATCATGATCAGGGAGCCTTTCCTGTCTTCGACCGCCGACTTCGGGAAAGTGGTCGTGCATGGCCACACGCCCACCCAGGAGCCCGTCATCGAAGCGAACCGGATCGGGATCGACACGGGCGCCTACGCCACGGGCCGGCTGACCGCGCTGGCGCTGGAGGGCGATACGAGACGGCTGCTGGCAGCGAGCTTCTAGGCAAAGCTCGGAAGTGATGTCCCGCCGAAAAGGACGTCACGCGGCCGGCAAGCGCCCCTCTGCCGCAACCATGCGCGAGAGGCGGCTGCCAGGATCGGCGAGGAGGGCGGTATACTGGCCTTCCTCGACCACCTCGCCGTCCTCGAGCGCGATCACCCGGTCGGCGAAGGCGATCATCGACACCCGATGTGCGATCGTCACCACGGTAGCCTGTCCCCTGAGCCGCTCGACGGCCGCCGCGATTGCGGTCTGGCTCTGCCAGTCGAGCGCACTCGTCGCCTCGTCAAGCACGAGGACTCGGGGGCGGCGAAGCAGGGCGCGCGCCAGCGCGATCCGCTGCCTTTCGCCCCCCGACAGCCGCAGCCCGCGATCGCCGACGATGGTGTCGAGGCCGTCGGAAAGCGCCCGCACGAATCCGTCCGCCGAAGCCGTGCCAAGCGCCTCCCAGACCTCGTCGTCCGAAACTGGCTGCGTCAGCCCCAGCCGAAGGTTGGCGCCCAGCGTGTCGTGCAGGAGAAACGCTTCCTGTGGGACATAGGCCATCCCGTCTCGCCATGCGCGCCGGTTTGCGGGCGTGAGCGGGACGCCGTCTACGTCGATTGTTCCTTCCGCCGGTTCGAGGAGACCCATCACCAGGTCCGCCACCGTGGACTTCCCGCTGCCCGATGGTCCGATCAGCGCCGTCACCTGCTTTGCCGGAATGGTGAAGCTCGCCGCCTGCAGTGCCGTCTGTTCGGCCTCGGGATAGCGGAAGGTGACGTCCCTGAAGCGCAACGCGCCATCGAGCACGGGCGCTGCCACTGTCGCGCCCTGTAGATCGTCCCGGGCGTCGTCGCAGGCCGCTTTCAGCCGCTCGACCGCATCGAACGCGGGCAGGTCGACCAGAAGCTCCTGCAGGTCGGTCTGGAGCGCAGAAAACCGGGGCGCCGTGCGCCAGAACAGCAGCACGAGCACGACGAGCTCGGGCAGCGCCACATGAAAAACCGTGATGGCCACGAACACGAAGACCGAGAGCAGGACGACGCTCCCCACCTGAAAGAGCGCAGTACCCAGCGTGGTCACTCGCAGGTACCGTCCGAACTCGTCGCGCATGTCTGCCAGCGTCCCCGCGAGATCCGCGAGGTATCGGGGCTCCGCGTTCAGGCTTTTGGCCACTTTCAGGCCATTGATGAACTCGGACACCGTCCTGTACTGCTGCTGGCGGTTCTCGGTGAGCAACTGACCATAGCGTGACGCGCGCCGGCGTACCGGCCGCAGGACGGCCAGCATGATGAGCCCCATCGCGAATGCGAACAGCGTCATGGTCGGAGAAACGACTAGGGACAGGGTCAGATAGGCCAGAAGCAGTACCGAATCCTGCACCAGCAGCAGCAGGTAGTAGGCCGCCGCCTGAATGCGGTCGATGTCGGCCGTCACCGCGTGGTGCAGATCCGAGCCGCGCCGGGCTGCGATGAAGCTCCACCTAGCCCGTCCGATGCTCTCGAACAGAAGCAATCGGCGGCGCGTAACGACGTCATAAAGCAGTTCTGCCCGGTGAATAGTCCGAAATCGGTCAAAAAGCGCCTGAACCGAGACGGTGACGACCAGCATCACGAGGACGCTGGCGAGCGAGAGGGACAGGGCCGGACCAAATAGGCCCTGCAGGCTCGACGGAACCGGGACCGTGACGACGTCGCTTCCGGGTGCGATCAGGTGGATCAGCGGGATGAGGAGAAGGATGGAAACACCTTCCGTAACGCTCCCCAGCAGCAGGAAGGTCAGAGCTCCCGCTGCCCGTCCCGGCGAATCTCCGTAGACCGTCCGCGCGAACGACCAGAGGCGAGCGACGCTTGCCCAGGCCGGGACTTTCACCGGCGCCGTCCCGCAGCGACTGCGGCCACTGCCGCTTCGAGTGCTTCCGGTATGCGGTCGATCTCCCCGGGCACACCGAGCTCGAAAGCCTCGATCTCCTTGGCCAGCGAAGCGCAGGTGCGAAAATGCTCAATTTCGCCGGACTTTCCCAAGGCGCCGGGGAAGCGGACGACATAGGAGTAGCGCATCATTGCCCCAAAAACCTCATGCGGAGGGAGCCGGCGGGCAAGGCCTGGCGCGCCGCGGCGCAGTACGAAGGCGGCTGCGACCCGCACGGGCGTGAGATCGAACGAGCCGGGCGGCCTGTAGCTGAGTTTGACGTACCCTTCGAAGAGGCGCTCGAGAGTGACGTCCTGTCCGAAGAGACGCTCTGCCACCTGCCGTTCGATCTTGATCTGCGGAAAGCCCGGCATGACGAGCGGCGCCTCCCCGGCGACCGCTCTGACGGCCACCACGTCGTCGGTGAGCAGCCGGGCCCCGGCCGCCACGGCGGCGGCGCACGTCGTCGACTTTCCCGCGCCCTTGTCTCCCAAGAAAATGTATGCCGCATCATCGATGGCCACGGAACTGGCGTGGAGAGTGAAGGTGCCCCGCAGGTGTAGCGCATAGGCAAGGACGATGCCGAGCAGCGGCAGCCTCGTCGTCCGTTCCTCGGCTCCTCCCCAGCGGTCGACGATGATCCGGCCGTCGCGTTCCACCGCGAAAGACCCGATCCCCGGCCAGCAGAAGTATGCCGAGCCGTCTTCGGCCCGTTCAAACAGGACGTCGTTCAGATCAGCGGGCGTCCGGCGGCTGGTCGTTCCCGTCAGGATCCGCAACTCTGGTGCGGCGGAGCCGTCCGGCTGCAACTCGGGGAGCTCGAATGCACTCTGCACCCCCACTCCGAACGCGCGGTAGACGAAGGGGAGCGAAGCCGGGGTGCCCACAGCCTTGGCGTCGATCATTGCGCCGACCCTGCATGGGCGGAACGGCCCTGGCCGGCGCGCCACGCGCCGAAAAACACCGCACGCCAGACCGCCTGCATGTCGTACCCATTGACCGGGCTCTCGGACGTAAGGGACTGGTATGCGCGTCTCAGCGCTTCCATGTCGAAAACATCCTCGATGCCGAACGCGTCGTCGATCAACACGGCCTCCACGAGCTCCCTGGATCTCAAAATGCTGGCGACGATGTGGGGCGTGAAATCCAGCTTGTCGCGTCGCCACTGCACTTCCGGCGGGAGCAGGCCCTGCATGGCTCGACGAAGGACGAGCCTGCTCCAGCCCCCGTCCAACTTTTCCTTCGCGGGGAGGGCAAGGCAATACGCAACGAGGTCGAGGTCGTAGAAGGGGTACCGCGCTTCGACGCCAGCCGCGGCCGCGGACCTGTCGAGAATCTCACTTGCATGAGCGATCAGCGGATCGAGCAGCATCCGGCGGTGCTGCTCCGCCTCGGTGGTCTGCGAGTCGTTGGAACCGATGGCTGCGCGGTACCGGTCCGCGAGGTGGGTCTCGCGCGCCAACTGGCGGGAGACATAACGGCACCTGCCGGGGCGCTCCGGATCCTGCGGCGGGATCACCCCGACCACCCGTTTGAGCCGCTGGCTCAGGGAGCGGACCGGTGCCAACGGACCATGCTCCTTCAGCCACTCGAGATAGACCGGCCACGGAGGCACGCCGGCTCCTGCCGCCAGGCCCTGTGCTGTCGTCCAGAGCGCGTAGAACCGTCCCGACCGTGCGAGCTCCGCGATCCGGCCGTAGCCATGAGACACGACCTCGTCGCCACCGTGACCATCCAGCAGCATGTCGAGCCCCAGGGAGGCCGCCACGCGGTAGGTCAAGCGGGATGTCGCGAGGTTGGGCGCAAGCACGGGCTCCTGTTGCTCGGCAATGAGGTCGGGCAGGCTCGCGAACGCCGCAACGTCGTCGGCCGGTGCAAACACAGGGGACATGTGGCTGCCGGACGCGACGGCTTCGGCGAACCGGCGCTCGTTGAGATCGGGTGTCGCGTCATACACCTGGGTGATCGTGGCAAAGGGGCGGCCGGCGGTCTGGCGGGCTGCAAGGCTGGCAATCGACGAGGAATCGAGGCCGCCGCTGAGCAATGCTCCCGGCCTGTTTGCCCCCTTGAGACAGCGTGCCACCGCCGCGTCCAGCCTGGCCCGGAGCCCTTCCGCAGGATCTCCCGCGAGGTCGGCCGAGAGCGCGTCGATGTGCCACCAGCGCTGCAAATGGACGGCAGTGCCGTCGAATTCGAGCACATGTCCGGGCGGCAGGCGCCTCACGCCGCGGTGAAACGTAGACTCGGCGTCTGTGACAAGGCCGGACGCGTAGTCGGCGATCCGGCTGCGATCGGGTGTGCTGTCGACGAACGGCCACGCCAACACGCCTGCGAGTTCGGAGGCGAAGACCAGAGCACGAGTGCCCGGTGCGAAAAAGAACGGCCTGACGCCGAAAGGATCACGTGCACAAAAGAGCGTGCCCGAGCCCTCGTCCCACACCGCAAAGGCGAAGTCGCCCGACAGGTGATGGACACAGTCCCTTCCCCAGCGCGCGTGGGCCGCAAGGATCAGGTGGGCCGGGCTTTCCCGGACAACCCCGAGCCGCGCTGCCAGCTCGTCGGAATTGGAGAGACGCGCGTCGGCGACGCAGATGGTACGAAGTTCGTTTCGCTCTACCACCGCCAGAGCTTTTTGGCCCGGCGAGGCTGATAGGGCTGCAGGATCGGAAGTGGCGAGCGTTATCGCGGTCGTGTCGCTTCTCACCATCGCGCGCATCATGGAGGTGAGAACCGGTTCCCGGTCGTCGCTCCGGGACCCTACGATCCCGCCGATGGATATCACCGGCCCCTGACCTCGGCACCAGAGGGATCAAACGCGATGAGGGGGCGATAGCTGGAGATCTCCTCGGCGCTTCCGCCCAGCAGCACCTCTCCCCCGCGGACCAGCCAAGCGTGAGCCTCTGCATTGCCAAGGTTTCCAGTCCTGACACCGACAGAAACGAGAGTTCGATCCCCGCGTCGTGCCAGCATGGCCTGGGCGGCGACCGCCTGGGTCAGGCACGTCGCCCGTGGAATAAACCGGGCCATGCGCGAAACGCTCCCGCACACCATGGGGGAGGGAACGGCAGCCCCGTCCCGTGATGCCAGCCGGGCGACCCAGGGACGGATACGCTTATGGCCGAACACGGAAAGACCAAGCCTCACCAGCGTCAGCATCGCCAGGGCTTCCAGGTCGACCATGCGTTTCGAAATCTGAGCCTTCATCGCCGTTCGTCGGAGCGTCCCGGCCAGCTCAGCTCTTGATTGAGACGAGACGCCGCGCAATCAGGTCATCGAGGAGGGCAGAGATGTCACGGCGGCACGTGTCGGGATCAACCTCGAAACGGCTTGTTACGGCGGCAACAAGTCCCGCGAGGGTCACCGGTGCGGACAGCTTTTCCCAAACGATGGGACCTGCGCCCGTCAGCCTGAAGTAGAGGCCCGTCTCCACGTCGAGGAGAACAAGGCCATCATCGAGTTCGCTACCCACGACGCTTGGCGCCGCCATATAGGTCGCATTGGTAGGAGCCGACATGGAGCTTCAATATTCGGACGGCGTCGCGGGCAATCCGCGTCGCCGACCCCGTTCGCGGAACGATGTCGTTACGAAAGTTTCCCAGCGATAGGCGTGCCAGCCGGAATGGTCTGGTCCGCATTGGCGCCGCTCTTGGTAGCCTGCGTCATCTCCTCGAAAGAGCCGAGAACAACAAGCTGGGGTGCCTCGTAGGGCTTCTTGGTGATGTCCATGCCGAACCTCATGATCTCTTCTGGAGAAGAGCGGGCATTGTCGCGCCGCTTACAATGCAAGGTAGTGCTCGATCCCAAAAGGGTCAACGTCGTACGACCAGATCGACGGCATTTAAGCTCAATGTTGCAATTCTCCAACGGTCGCACGCCGCGCCGACCCGGTGCCAAATTGGCCGGCCGGCGGGTCGAGCCGGCCCGGCGCGACCATGGCTTGAGTCGCCAGCCTTGCCGTCTCCGCCCGTCCTGCTCGAGAAGTTCCGCAGCCGCCGGGGACACGCAAAGCGATCTCCCGCGGGCAGGCCGCCAACCTTGAAAATACGATCTAAATTACTGCAGAAAATCACGCGCACCAGGTTTTTTGGCGATTAATACGCTCATGTTTCAGTTGAATGAAGGATAGAAGCAGAGACAGAAGCAAAAAATGAGTGAGAAAATCTCGGGAACTGCCGGTAGCTTTATCAATTCACTCGGGGTCCAAACCCATCTGCCGTACACCGACAGCCAGTACGCGAACTGGCAGAATGTGCTGGCCGACCTGCAGTATCTGGGAATTTCCAACGTCCGCGACCGCGTGCAGAACATCTACACCGGCGGGGGAGGGGGCAAGCACTACGATCCGCTCGCCGATGCCGGCATCAAGTTCGATTTCGTCGTGTCGCGTGAATCCGATCCGAACTTCACCATCCAGCGCATCCGCGACTTCGTGACGAAGCACCCGGGCTCCCTCACCATGATGGAGGGCCCGAACGAGATCGACAGTTGGCCCGTCTCGTTCGACGGACAGACCGGCCTCGCCGGGGCGGTAGCTTACCAGACGTGGCTCTACAACACGCTCAAGGCCGACCCGCTGCTCAAGGACATCCCGCTCGCGAACCTGAGCTTCTCCACGGGGTGGTCGGGCTATACCTACCGTATCGGCGACATGTCCGGCGTCGTCGACTACGGCAACGCCCATACCTACTTCAACAACGGCGACCAGCCGGGGTCGCTGGTCGGCCCGCTCAAGAACGTCCAGTCCTACGTCACGCCCGGCAAGGACATGGTCATCAGTGAGGCCGGCTACCATACCGCCGTCAACAGCACGAGCTGGCAGGGCGTTGATGAGCCGACCCAGGCCAAGCTGACGCTTAATCTGGTGTTCGACGCTTTCAAGGCCGGCGTGAAGCAGACCTATCTCTACCAGCTGATGGACGGTTATGCCGACCCCACCAACAGCCAGCAGGAAAAGCATTTCGGGCTGTTCGACATCAACAACAGGCCCAAGGACGTTGCGGTCGCCCTGCACAACCTGACCTCGATCCTCGGACACGCTCCCGGCGCATCTTTGGGGGACGCCGTCGACGCGACAGTGGGGCAACTGCCGGCTAAGGGAGCGAGCCTGCTGCTCGACAAGGGCTACGGCGTCCGCGACCTCGTGATCTGGGCCGAGCCCGACATCTGGGACCAGGCGAACCGCAAGCCCATGACCGTTCCCGCGCAGAACGTGACGGTGACGTTCGGAAGCATCGTCAGTTCGGTCCAGCTCTACGATCCCCTGGTCGGCGACACTGCCATCAAGTCCTGGTCGAACGTCTCGAGCATCGATGTCGCCATCTCCGACCACCCCGTCATCATCGAGTATGGCGGAGCGGTGACGGCCCGCTTCCTCACAGGGACCACCGCGGCTGACAAGATGACGGACGCGGGCACCTGCGCGACCCTGTGCGGGGGCACCGGCGACGACGTCTACACGCTGACGGTGGCTCAATCCCACGTCGACGAGAAGGCTGGCGGCGGGACCGACACCGTCATGACGGCTTTCAGCCACGCGCTGGACGCCAATGTCGAAAAGCTCATCCTGACCGGAACGGCCGCAATCGACGGCACGGGCAACGACCTCGACAACACCCTCACGGGCAATGCCGCGGCAAACACGCTGGACGGCGGTGCAGGCGCGGATCTGATGATCGGCGGAGTCGGCGACGACACCTACCTCGTGCGCGATGCGGGTGACCGCGTTGTCGAGAAGACGGGCGGCGGCACTGATACGATCCAGTCCTGGATCTCCTATGCAGCGCCGGACAATGTGGAACGGCTGATCCTGATGGGTACGGCCGACATCAATGCCGTTGGCAACAAGCTGACGAACCATCTTGTCGGAAACGACGGCGCCAACAGGCTGGACGGCTCAGCCGGAGCTGACCTCATGGAGGGAGGCGCCGGGAACGACACCTACGTGGTCGACAACGCGCTCGACAAGGTCGTCGAACATGCCGGGCAGGGCCATGACACGGTTTATTCCTCGGTCAGCTACACGCTGTCCAACGATGTCGAGGACCTCTATCTCACGGGCCGCGCCCTGAAGGGGGAAGGCAACGGCCTGGATAACATCCTGGTCGGCAACGTCGCTGATAACGTCCTCGACGGGAAGGCAGGCGCCGATGTGATGTCGGGCGGCCTTGGCAACGACACTTACATCGTAGACTCGGCAGGAGACGTGGTCACGGAAAGGCCAGGTGAGGGCATCGATCAGGTCCGCAGCTCGGTCACGCATCATCTCTCGGCAAACGTGGAGTGGCTCTACCTGACGGGCGACGACGCAATCGACGGATACGGCAACGATCTCGACAACAAGCTGGTGGGGAACGCCGCGGCCAACCTGCTCGACGGCGGTGCCGGAGCCGATCGGATGGCGGGAGGCATCGGCGACGATACATACATGGTGGACAATTCCGGGGACGTGGTCGTCGAATCCGCGGGGCAGGGCCGGGACGTCATCTATTCGTCGGTCAGTTACGCCCTGCCCGAGAATGTAGAAGAGCTCCGCCTGCTCGGATCAGGAAATCTCTCTGCAACCGGGAACCGCATGGACAATGTCCTCGTGGGGAATGAGGGATCGAACATTTTGTCGGGCGGGCGGGGCTGCGACACGATTGTCGGTGGTCGGGGTAACGACACGCTGTCCGGCGGTTCCGAAGCGGACGTTTTCGTTTTCGGTGCGCACGACGGCAAGGACGTCATCACTGATTTCACGGTCCGCGGCAGCGCTCACGATGTCATCAGGTTCACGGAGGGACCTGCCTCGCTGAGTGAGGTGATGGCTTGCGCGCAGACGTCCGGGAAGGATGTGCTCATCTCCCTCACACCCGAGGACAGCATCCTGTTGCGCAACGTGATGCTCAGCTCGCTGACTGCGGACAACTTTGCGTTTGGCTGACCTCACCCCGGACGTTGCACTCCGGGTGGCAATCTCGGAGTGCGAACGGCAAAGAGCGGCTGGTATCATTCCGAACGTGTCGGACTCTCGCCGCAAACGTCCACTAGCAGGAACGCGCCAAGGCAAATCTCAGGATCGCCGGACACCGTTTCCGGTTAAATGATCATGCCTCGCGGGGATTGCATTCTCGCGCGACATTGCTGGGATCGTGCTCCGGCCGACGAATGCGAAATGGAGACGATCTGCAGTGAGCGCAATCCGGGACCGTCTTGCCAAGGGCGCCGTTTGGTCGCTGGTGTCGCGTGCCTCGGTCAATCTGATCTCTCTCGTAAGCACCTTCATCCTCGCGCGTCTGCTCACGCCTGAGGATTTTGGCCTGGTCGCTCTCGCGACCACCATGCTGGCGGTCATCAGCTCGATCACGGATCTCTCGCTTGCCAATGCGCTGATCCAACATAAGGACCCCCAGGACGACCATTTCCATAGTGCCTGGACATTGGGCATCCTTCGGTCGCTCATCGTCGGAATTGGGTTCGCTGCGGCAGCGCTGCCCATTGCGAACGCCTATGACGATCCCAGGCTTCTGAACGTGATGCTCGCCCTTGCCCTGAGTGCAGCGCTCACAGGCATGTCGAACCCGAAGACCATCATTTTTTCGCGCAACCTGACTTTCCACCAGGACTTTATTCTGCAGTTGTCACAGAAGGTTGTCGGTTTCGCGGTAGCCGTAATTGTAGCGCTCATAACGCGGAGCTACTGGGCTCTCGTCCTGAGCGCCATAGCGAGCCAGGCGGCCAACATTCTGGTCTCCTATCTCCTGCTGCCCTACCGTCCGCGATTCCGCCTTACCCACACGCGGGAGCTGTTCAGCTTCTCTCTCTGGCTGACGGCCGGCCAGGTCCTGAATACGATCAATTGGCGCGCCGACTACCTGCTGATCGGAACATACGTCGGCCGTCCCGCGCTAGGCTATTACTCGGTTGGCGACAATCTCGCGAGCTTGCCGACGCGCGAAGCGATCATGCCGATCACAAAAGTCTTGTTTCCCGGGCTTGCGCGGCTTGCCTTCGAGCCCGACCGGCTTCGCTCGGCCTACCTGTCCGCTCAGGCGCTGATGACGGCGATCGCCTTGCCCATCGGCGTTGGTTTCGCCTTGTGCGCCGAGCCGCTCGTGCGTCTCGCCCTGGGAGCAACCTGGGCGCCGGTGATACCGGTGATCCAGGGACTCTCCGCCATTTTTGCACTGCAGACACTCAGCGGCGGTACACAGGCGCTGATGATGGCTCTCGGCCAAACGCGAAAGCTTTTCTTTCGAGACCTGATGAGTTTCGTAATCCGCATTCCGCTGATTGTGCTTGGCATGGTCGTTGCCGGACTACAGGGCGTGATCATCGCGCGTATGGTGACTGGTTTGATCGCGATTGCGATCAACCTGTACCTCGTCAAGGAGACGGTGAACGTCACCATGTGGCGGCAGCTTAGTCTTAATGGCCGGGCAATGGCGAGCGTCGTTGTGATGGCGATCGCGGTCGCCGGCGTTCAGACCTTCTTCACGAGCCTGGACACGTCTGTTCTCATCGCGAAACTGGCGATTTCGATTGCCGTTGGCGCTTTCACCTACGGGCTGTGCACATATTTGCTCTGGACCCTTCAGGGTCGGCCGAAAGGACCTGAAGCCGAGGCGCTCAGAGGTCTGCGTGCCGTTTTTGCTCAATTTGCGAAGAGCAGGCCTGAAACGGCGTCTTGAGCGCGCGCAACTAAGGCTTGCGTGCCGCTTGCTCTGCCCATTCAAGAGCGTCAGGCCACGACTTCGCCCGGTAGGTGAGTGGCACGTCGGTCTTCCAAGCGTCCATGAACCTCTGGATCTTGCCGTAGGAATTGTCGAGTACGGCGTGAGGACGGCCCAAGAGCAGTGACATGATGTGTGCATGGAGCCGGTCCGTCACGACGGTCCGACCCCGCGCAAGCTGCCTCGCTCCCCGCCGTAGACGTGCGGTGGCGATGGCCTCGAACTGGCCATACCGGGCGCCCGGCCTGCCGTGGGAGACCAAACCGGCCAGTGCTCCCGAATACTGAACAACACGCCGTGCATTGTTCTGCTCTTTCATCCAGTCCTCGAGTTGAACTCTGCCGGGGACATCCGCCTGACCGAAGTCGGCCCGCTCGACGTCCGCCCTCATCAGGGCAACGACATCGGTCTCCGGGCTTCCGGCCGACATGGCACCAATGCAGAAGGCCATGTCGGGGCAAAGATGCGACTGGCAGGAAAAGAACTTTCTGGCCAGTTCCAGAGACGGGACATCTCGCGCCAGAAACGTGAAGCGCCCGTGCCGCGCGATAGCCTCTGCGGTCGGGCGTGTGGCCTGTTCGTTCGAGAAAAACGCCGACTGCGGCAGCTGGATGACGTCACGATCAGGAAAACGGTCCAGGAGCGTGCACCGGAATTCCTGGGTCTCTCGATAAATATCGCCGAAGTTGCCGCCACCGTGGATGAGGATTGGTCCGTCCGGAACAGCATTGCGCAACGCCTCCTCCGAATATGTCCGGAAGCTCGCAACGTAATCTGGGCGACGCCCTGCAACCTTTTCGAAATAGGCTATTTCGCCGACCCAGATCGCGGAGTCGCCGACATTAGCGTGGTCTGGAAAGTCGATGAGAGCAAACGGACGGTCTTTCGGGACCAGTGGGGCCAGATGTTCATTGATTACCGACTGTAGCGCCTGAATTGTGTCACTTGCGTCGTTCACATTTCGCTCCCAGTAGTGGCCTGACGAATCGGGCCGTCGTAGTGCGTTTGGAGATCCGTACCGACATGCAGTTGTTCGTTATCAGCCTGGAAGACGCTTTTGATCGCCGCGCCCGCCTCGAGCCGCTTCTCAGGAAGCTCGGTCTTCCGCATGTCTTCGTACCCGGCGTTGTTGGCCGCAATCTCAGCGACGATGAACTTGACCGTTTCAAGCACAGGTCGAGCCTGGGACTCTCTCCCGGAGAGATTGGCTGCCTCTTGAGCCACGTCCGCTGTTGGGAATTGCTTCTCGCATCTGACATGCCCTTCGCCTTCGTCTGCGAGGACGACGTCCATTTCTCGCCTTCTGCCCGCGCGGTTCTCGGCGAACTCCGGATGCCGGTCGACGAACCCGCCGTGACGAAACTGGAGACATATCTCGTTCCGGCGCTTCTCTCGCGCACGCCGTTTCAGAAAATCGGGAAGCATAGCGTCTGCGAGCTGAAGTCCTTCCATGCCGGCACCGGGATCTACGCCATCAACCGCGCAGCCGCCGAACGGCTCAGGGCAGTTTGGACCGAGATGATCCTGCCTATCGACAAAGAGATGTTCGAGCCCGGGCGCGCCAGCGCGCGGGGCGTCACGGTGTTCCAGGTTTGCCCTGCCCCCTGCATCCAGCTGGCCATGTGGCCCGGACGGACGGCAGCCGACGAGAGCGCGGCAAAGAGCGCCATTGGTGCCGAACGCATGGACGCTGGCGCCAATGAGGGTCGCCGGTCGAGGCGATTTGGCCCAGTGGGCCTTGCTGCGCGCCTGGTCTATTGGTCCGTTCAGTCGCTGTTCCTTCGATCGCGTGGGCTGAAGAGGGCGTATCTGCGCTTCGCGTGAGGCATGGACGGGAGACGCCGGGCACATCAGTCCAAACCGAGGAGAACAAGTGTATCCCTGACCTCGACCGTGCTTGAAGTGGTGTTCCGGTCCGTCCGTGTTGCCTCCCGCCCTGTGAACGGATCGAAGACACTCACTGTGGCAGGGCGATGGAGGTCGATGCTGACCGGAACGGGTGTCACCTCAATTGGCACGCCTGCCGCCCTGTCCCAGAACGGGGGTTCGCGCCAAAGTGCCAAAAACTCGCGGCTACCGCCGGCGCTCAGGCGAAGGGCCCGAATATCGGCAGCCTCTGATCGGATGGTGAGATCCTTGACCTCCGTGCGACCGTTCCCCGAACGCTTGCCCGTGAGTATCGCCCGAAGGTTCGCCAGTGCCATGGCAGAAGGCTTGGGCGAGAAATCATTCCGGAACAGCCCGAAGTTCTGCTCGCGCAGCCGCCGTTCCGGGTCCGGCTTTTCATCCAGCAACTCGTAGAGAAAGATGCGCTTAATACCTGACTTAGCGGCATCGAGAACACCATTCACGATGCCCTTGGCCTGGGTCTTCTCGTCGACGCCGATGAAGCCCGAGACGTTGGGCTTCGGCAGGGTGAAGTATCCGAACTCGGAAATCACCTTCGGGAAGTCGCCCTGGATCGAGTAGCCACTCGACAGGCGAGGGCTTATCCAGATTCCCGGCTGGCGCCCGTTCTGCGGATAGAGGTGAAAGTTGCCGTAGTCGGCGAAGCCCTTCAGGCTGTTCCAGGGCACTTCGGGATCCTTCACCATGTCGATCCCGGTGAGATTGTAGACCGGCAGCTTGCCGAAGGTCGGGTCGCCCTTAACGGCGGCGTACATCGCGGCCTGACCTGCTGCTCCCCCCTTGACGCCCGTCTTGCCTTCGAACGTGACCGGACCATGGTCGATCTCATTGTATCCCTCCACCGCCTCTACGGCGTTCGGGACTGAGCGGCGGATATCGTAGAGCGCCTTAAGCACGTCTTCGGGGGTCTGGCCGGCCCGGATCGTGAGCGTGAACTTGATGCCGCGTTGCGCGAGGTACTTCGTGGCGTCCATGCCTCGGCCGCTCGGGACGCGGTCTCGAACGCTATCGATCCCGAGTAGTCGAAGCGCCGAAAGCACGCGGTCACGGTCCGCATAGGCCGTGTCGGAATAGCTCATGTGTGTCTGGACGCCGATCATGTCCAGGAAGGTGGACACTGCGACCGGCGCGCCAGGCTCGATCTCCGCCGCACGGCCGGGAACGGAACCAGTGATCGACAGCGCGATGCCCAGAATACCGGCGAATGTAGAGAGGCGCCGACTGCGCATTCTGTCCTCCTGAATGGGTCCCGACTCCGATTTTAGCCGACGTGAAGCGCCGTCTCGGCCTTCGTCGGCCGGTTGTCGCAACAGGCGAGCGTCTGCGCGAGGAACCGCACGAGCAGGTCCTGCGAGCTGTCGCGCATCCTTGCGCGAACGGCGTCATATCTGGCGTCCGCGGCGCGATCGACTGCCGCGAGGAGTTCGCCGGCAGGGGTCGAATGGAGGTCCATCGCGAACTCTCCAAGCCCCGCATACTCGAAGAATGCGGCGAGCTTGTCGTCCCACCTGAACCCGATCACGGGGACGTCGTAGCTCACGCCCACGATCGCGGCGTGAAGCCTGTAGGCGAAAAGGGCATCGAGCCCGGCGATGGCTCGAACGAGATCGATGGGGTTGGCAGCCTTGCGCAAGCGTACGGCAGTGGACGAAGTGCCCAGTGCAGCCATCACCTCGCTCAGGAACTCCTCGTCTTCGGGCGAGCCGTTTGTGAACATCACCGGCGTGCGGCCGCTGGTCGCGATGGCGCGGACAAGCCCGGCCCAGGCAGCCAGCGCATCCCGGTGAGACGGCAGGGCCGTGCGCCCGTGCCGCGCAAGCACCATGGGGTTGGTGATGTTGACACCGATGCGGGCGGGGCCCTCACGCGGCCCCTGCCGCCGCAGCTCCGGCATGAGTGTCGCGATGCCGATGGCGGGGTCGGGGCAGAGCTGGGCCTGCGGAAGAGCGAGGTCACCGAACAGGCGCTTCCAGTTCGAAAGCGAACCGGGGTCGCGCAGGCCGATCGCGATCACGTCGCATTTCGCGAGAGCCTCGCGGATCATGCTGAGCCCGAGGTCCGACCAGGTCCCGGCGACGCCCGCGGACACGACCGCGACGGGTATCTTCAGCTTCGCCGCCTCGTTCAGCACGCGCCGGAGCTTGAGCGGAAAGTTGAGGTCGTCGTCCTGCAGGAGCTGGCCCCCTCCGACCAGCACAAGGTCAGCCGGGTTCGTCAGCGGGCGTTCGTCCCGCATGTGCTTGACCGCGAGCGCCAGACGAACGCTGGCCCTCCGTACCGGCGGGGGCATGGTGGAAAGCGTCCTCAGCATGAGGCTGCGGCGTGGAGCTTCGCCGAAACCGTGCCTTCCGGCGATGTCGACGTTGTGAGCCCGCCATCCAAAGTGCTGCAGCAGAATGGCCGAGAGACATTCTGCGATGACGCCATCCCCGAGATTGGGGGAGTAGGCGACATTCACCAGGCCTACGTTCTTTGGCATTCCGTCCCGCCTAATCGAAGGACAGGATCTTGGTGGGGTGCAGTCTGCCCCGCACCAGATCGGCGATGGCCAGCATGTTCCCTGCGAGCCGCCCCCTGCGATCAACGTAAGGCTCTGGGTTGAGCGCGTGGACGAGATTGCCACCAATGTTCTGGACGACCAGCTTGCGTGCGAATGCGAACGGCATCGTTCCCTTCCGGACAAGATAAACGGGGTTCGCAACCTGCGAGTAGCCTAGCCTTCGCCCGGGAGAACGCGCCTTCTTCGTCCCAAGATGGACACCCAGGAGATTTTTGGCCCGGATCACCTTACCCCGGCAAGACAATTGCACCGAAAAATCGATGTCTTCCTGCCATCCGTAGAGTGGCAGATTTGTGTCGAACCGGGTGTCGCCGATCATCGACGACCTCACGATCATGTTGCACCCATAGGCGCCCAAGGTCGGCTCCGGCGCGGCTTCAGCCGGCAGCGCCGCCGCCCGCAGGGTATCTAGAGCGACATCGTAGCTGTACCCCTCACCGCGGACGCCATCGAGGATAACCGTTCCCGTAAGAACAGCCCAGTCCGGGTTCTGCTCCATCAGGTGCTCGACGGTTTCCAGAAACGTGTCATGCGGTACGAAGTCGTCGTCCAGGAATATGAGAATGTCGAACCGGTCCTTGGCCGCCTCCAGGCCAGCATTGCGTTGAGCGCATGACCCTAATTCCGACCTGACGACCTCAACCTGTGCAAACCCCGGGGCAGTTCCCTCGGCCGCTGCGCCAAGTGGAACCGCCAGCACGACGGCATCGGCGGGCCGGGTCTGCAAGGAGAGATGTCCAAGCAGCCGCTCCACGATTGCGATACGGCCGTGCGTGGCAATAATCACACAAAGCTTCATATTGAGGCCAGATGTCCAGGGTAGGCTCGTGTCGACATATAAAGCGCCTTCCTCATCCTCATAAACGCCGGTGTCTGCGACGAGCCCTCACGGGCGAGCGGGCTGTGGTTCAGGGCCGTTGTTGCAACGCCAAACTTAAGGAGTCCAGCGATTGCGAGTGGCGATCATACACTATTGGCTTGTGGGCATGCGCGGCGGAGAAAAGGTTGTTCAAGAACTGTGCAAGCTTTACCCAAACGCTGACATTTTCACGCACGTCGTTGACCCGCACAAGGTTGCTCCGCTCGTCTCCGGTCGTAAGGTGCACACGACGTTCATCGCTCGCATGCCGTTCGCGCGCAGGTTCTACCAGTACTATCTCATTCTGATGCCATTTGCGCTCGAGGTGCTGGATCTTTCGGGCTATGACCTCGTCATCTCATCGGAGGCCGGTCCGGCGAAAGGCGTGATCACCGGGCCCCGCACTCTCCACGTGTGCTACTGCCACTCGCCAATGCGTTACGTTTGGGATCAGTTCAACCAGTATGTTAATTCAAGAGGCGTGCTGGCGCGCTGGGCGTTTTACGTTTTCGGTCCGTTCCTGCGCATGTGGGACGTGACGACCTCAGCGCGCGTCGACTGTTTTGTGGCCAACTCCAGTTTCGTCGCAGGCCGGATTCGCAAGTTCTACCGGCGCGGCGCCCATGTTGTGAACCCGCCGGTCGATGTGGATGCCTTTCGTGTGAGCCGATCAAGCGAGGGCTATTACCTCGTCGTCGGCCAGATGGTCGCCTACAAACGCGTCGACCTCGCCGTGAGGGCGTTCACGGAACTTGGCAAGCGCCTGGTCGTCATCGGAACCGGCGAGCAGCAGAAGATGCTGGCGAAAATTGCCGGTCCGACGATCGAGTTTCGCGGCTGGCAGAGTGACGAGGAGGTGGCGCGGGCCTATGGCGAGTGCCGCGCCCTTATTTTCCCGGGCGAAGAGGATTTCGGCATCGTGCCGGTCGAGGCGATGGCCTGCGGCAAGCCCGTCCTGGCGTATGGGCGAGGAGGTGCGCTCGACACGGTCATCGACGGCCGGACAGGCATGCTCTTCGAAGAGCAGACGGTCGACAGCCTGAAGCAGTGCGTCACTGCGTTCGAAGCCCGCGAGGGCTCCTTCGATCCCGACGTGATCCGCGCCCACGCCGAGACGTTCGACCGGCGTCACTTCAACGAGCGGTTCAGCCGCATAGTGGAACAGGCGAGGGCCGATCTGATTTCGGGCTCCGGGGTCACGGTATGAAGGGGCTGCGCCGGGTGGTCCTCGTGAACGATGCTGCCGTGGCGCGCGGGGGAGCGACAGGGCTTGCTCTGTCGCTGGCGCTGTGGCTGCGCGAGCGCGGGATCGAGGTGACCTTCGTGCATGCCCTCGACGAGGGCAATGACGGTCTCCGCCAGGCTGGTGTCGAGATGGTGAAGCTGCCCGGAGAGCACATCGGGGGACGCATGTCGCTCGGCACCGCCGCCGCGGGCCTCTACAATTCCGCGGCGTCGGCGGGACTCAAGCGCTGGATTGCGGACAACGACGACGAGGAGACGGTCTACCACCTTCACGGTTGGTCGAAGGCACTCTCCCCTGCAATCTTCACGGCGTTCGGAAAGGCACGGAGCCGGCTGCTCGTCCACTGCCACGACTTCTTCAACGCTTGCCCGAACGGCGCCTACATGGACTACCAGTCCATGGAAGCGTGCGCGCTCACGCCCCTCTCCGCGGCATGCCTCGTCCGCCGCTGCGACAAGCGGAGCCACGTCCAGAAGCTCTGGAGGGTCGCGCGGCAGGCCCTGCTTCTCCGGACCTTCGGCAGCAGGGACGACGTTCCCCTCCTGATGATCCACCGGTCCATGAGCGACGGACTCGAGCGCGCAGGCTTTGCTCCCGGCGTGCTCCACGAGGTCCGCAACCCTGTGGTGCCGTTTGTGGACGAGCGGGTCCGGGCAGAGGACAATTCCGCTGTGCTCTTTGCAGGCCGGATCGAGCGGGAAAAGGGAGCCGGAGACCTTGCCCTCGCAGCCCGCAAGGCCGGCGTGCCGCTGGTCATGGTCGGGGAAGGGCCCCAGCGGGCCGAGATCGCCGAGCGCTTCCCCGAGGTACAACTGCCTGGCTGGCTCGACCGGGACGGACTCCGGCAGCAGGCCTTGAAGGCCAGGGTGCTCGTTCTTCCCTCCCGCTATCCCGAGCCCTTCGGGCTCGTGGCGCTCGAGGCACTCGGAAGCGGCATTCCCGTAGCGCTGTCGGCAATGGCGTTTCTCGGGCCGGAGGTCGAGGCCAAGGGCATGGGGCTGATGTTTCCCACAGGCAATGCCGATCAGCTCGCAACGGCCCTGCAGCGCTGCGCGTCTGACGACGAACTCGTCGCGGCCATGAGCCACGCGGCCTTCACCCGGGCGTTCGAGCTCTGCACCACACCCACCGAATGGGTGGACCGGCAGATTGATCTCTACTTAAAGAGGCTTTCGGGCGCGTCATGATCGCCGTTCTTTTCTGGCTGGTCGCGCTCGCGATCCCCTTCGTGTCGATCCCGACGGCGACGGCGATATTGCTCTCTTCGGTCCCGTTCGGATCTCTTGCGATGCTGCCTCCCGAAGCGCTTGGGGGGCTGACGATCCTGCCCTACACGGTCTTCGCGCTGCTCTTTGTGATGCGCATGCTGCTCTCGTCGAGAGTGCGCATGGTCATGCTCGACCTCGCCTGCCGGCCGCTCGCATTCGGCTTCTACACGCTGTTCCTGGTCTATGCGGGCTTTGCGGCCTTTATCATGCCGAGGCTGTTCCACGGTCAGATCATGATTTTCCCCGTTCGGGGACTGGTTCACGACACCGCGCCGCTGCGGTTCACCAACTCCAACGTCTCACAGCTCGGCTATCTGCTGATCACCTCTGGACTGCTCTATTCCTATGCGGCGTTGGCGGCGTTGCAGGACATGAGGCAAGCCCTCGTGAAGGGCCTCCTCATCGGAGCAGGTGCGGTAGCACTGACCGGCACGGTCGACTTTGTGCTCGGGGGCGTTGGGCTCGGCAATCTCCTCGAACCGTTTCGCACGGCATCTTATTCGCTCCTGACCGAGGTCGAGTATGGCGGCGCCAGACGAACGATCGGTCTTATGCCGGAGGCATCGACCTTTGCCCAGATCGGCGTGCCTTACCTCGCAGCGCTCTACCTGCTGCAGCCGTTCGTGCAGAGCTCGAGGATCAAGAACTACTACTGCCGGCCGCTCATCCTGCTTTTGTTCTTTCTCATTTTCACGGCCCGCTCGAGCACCGGTTATCTCGGTCTGGGCATGGTAACAGCCCTGATCGGGGCTTCCTGGTTCCTGGATCTGCTGGAAAAAAAGGGGGTATCTGTCTCCACGTCGACGATGATCGAGGTGTCCTTCGTCGTGCTGGGAGTTGTCCTCATCATCACGCTTATTCTCACGAACGAAAAATTCATCGATAGCATCACGAAGACGATCGACTATTTCGTGTTCCAGAAATCGAGTAGCGGCTCCTTCAAGGAGCGTTCAATGTGGAACACAGTGTCATTCAACGCGATGCTGAAGTCATATGGACTCGGCTTAGGCCCTGGATCCACTCGAACTTCCAGCTGGCCGGTCGCGCTGCTTGCCGCCGGGGGCGTCATCGGCGGAACGTTCTTCGCGATCTTCATCACGACGACGTTCGCGATCTCGAGGGGCCCGCTCGAGCTCAGACCGTTCGTGCGGCGCCTGAAGCTGATCGTTGCGACGAACCTCGCCACCTACTCGCTGGTCGCGGTGGGCGTTGACTACGGAGCCTTCGCCGGCATCGTGCTCGGCACGATTGTCGGCCTGCGCTACACCCGAACGGCGCCTCGCACAACGTCTGTGATGGTGCCCGTGTGGATGGCGCCGCGCGTCACGGACGCTCGACGAAGTCTCTGATCATGCGGTTCTCGATGAGACTGCGCCAGGCTCGCGAGAACGTGTCTCGGCCGAAGCGTTTCGTGCTGTCGCGTAGCGCGCTCCTTCGGGCGTCGCGCTCCTCGGAACTCATGCTCACGAGCCGCCTCATGGCGGCTGCGACAGCGGCACGATCTGACGGCTGTTCCGCCAGGGCACCCGACCCCGCCACTTCCTCCAGCACGCTGGACGAGGCCACCAGCGGGACAACACCGCGGTGGGCTGCCTCGGCTACGGGCATGCCGAACCCTTCAAGCTGGCTCAACAGGACGAACCCGGTCGCGTTGCCGTATAGCCAGGCGAGCTCACCGTCTCCGACATAGCCCAGATACTTCACTCCCTCGACCTCACGGGCTCGGGACAGGGCGTCCGTCCCACCAGGCTCGGTTCCGCCAACAAGGACATAGCTCACGCCTTCCCGGCCGAGGCCCGAAGCTTCGAAGGCGTTGATGGAAGCCAGATGGTTTTTGCGTGCGCCGACGTTGCCGACCGTCAGCAGGAAAGGCTTCGAGACCGCGACAGGTGAGACCTCGCGGCTGCTGTCGACCTCGGCCCGCAAGTGGGCATGGATCACTTCCATGCTCGCAAAGTCGTCGCCGAACAACGACGCGAAGCTCCGCCGTGTCGCATCGCTCACGAAAACCATGTGGGGCTTGGCTAGAGCAATCTCTGCATAGGCCCTGCGATAAAGCGCGGTCACGTCCGGGGCGAATAAGGCAGGGTGGGTCAGTGGCCCGACATCATGGCAGAGAATCGCATCGGATCTCTGCAAGGCGTGGATGACGACGCTGAACGGATCGGTGTGCAGGACCGGTCTATTCGGCCTCAGCTTCATTGACTGCGACAATCCCGACAGATGTTGCCGCGCATTGATCTCGGCGGCCATCAGCTTACCGAGAACCCGGCTCGTCGCGCGCGCCGGTGGCCGACCGTACTGTTTCCGCCAGAACCAAATCGAACGGACGAGGTCGTTCTGGTCTTCCAGAATGTCCCGGCCGAGAAAAAATTTGCCCGTTCGATTGTGAAGCGCGAGGGAGAACTCGACGTCGATCATCACGTCAGAAATTCGACCTGACGCCAACGGTCGTCACGTTCCGGTCGTAGCTCTTTCCGGGTCTGTTGGAGTCGACGGTCGTGTACACATTGGAAAGCAGGAAACTGACGTTGTTCGTGAACCGCCAGTTGAGCTGCCCGCCCGCGAGGAAAATGTTGTCGACGCGGTCCGACTGCGAAAACTGGCGGCGATCGTAGCCAACGCGCAACTGGGATGTGATCCGCGAGCCGAACGCCCAGTTTCCGGTTAACGATGCGCCGTCGTCGGTGACGATTTGCGCGTAGTCCTGGTTTTCGAACTCTGTGATGCCGGCGACGCCAACGCGGCGGCGAGCCTGGAGTATGAAGCTCGTTTCCGGCGTAGCGGTCCAGCTCAGCGTAGCCCCGAAGATGGGCGTCGTGACCGAGCCAATCGACGTTCCGGTATATTCCTGCGTGGCAACGCCACCATATGCGTTCAAATTCCAAAGATCAGTGATGGCGTAGGTCGCCCCCATGGTGGCGTTGTAGCCGGACGAGTCACGGGACGTGTTGAAGACGTGATCGTACTCCGTCGTGATATAGCCGTTCAGCCTTGGCAGCAGCTGGTATCCCGACTGCAGGGAGACCGTAGCCGTGCTGCCGCCACTCTGGAACGAGGACAGAGGGTCTGAGTTCGAGAACGACGCCCCACCACCAATCGTGAAGCGGTCGAAGCCCTTCAGCAGCGCGGTCGAGAAATAGGCGTCCCGGAAATAGTCCACGCCGGACCGGCCGAACCCGCCAGAGCCGCGAGTTGCATACTGGCCATACTCGCCCTGGAAGCGCCAGACGAGATCGCGCATGATCTCGTATCGATGCGTGAACCCGAGATAGCCGGTGACCTGATTGTAGTCCCCACCCTCGTAAGCGCGCAGATCGGCAGCGCCATAGATACGCGTATTGTGGATGCCGGTGTCCCTGCGGGCGCTGAACCCAGGCTGCAGCCGCACTCCCCACTGCCCTTTGGCGTTGTAGGACGCATTGCCGGGATTGGTGTCGTAAACCGTTCCTGCGGACACATAGGGCGACAACAGCCAGCCCCAGGCCTCGATGGCCTCGTTCTCGGTGCTTGGCGCCGGATTGAGCTGCGACCTACTGAACCCGCGTCCGAACTGGGAAGCGGACAACAGTTCCGGATCGAAGATGGTGACCGTTTGCTGAGCAGCAACGGGCCATGCGGCACATGTAGCCGCGAGAACGACGCACAGTGGAACTGTACGTTTGCACGCAGACAAGGAGAGTTTGGTCGAGCGGCCGGCCATGTCGGACGTCGCGCCTCCGCTAGAAATAGCGCTCGGGGACCTTGATCAGGTCACCTGGCGCGATCATGACGGAGGGGTCCATCGGGAAGTCCTTAAAATCTTCCGTACCGGCCCGCTGGATTTGGACCTTTGCCTTGCTGGCCCGGTAGGTCGGCCCTCCCGCGACGGCAATCGCGCTCAGCACGTTAAGCCCTGTGCGGAACGGATACTCTCCGGGGCGCGTGACTTCGCCGAGAATGTAGAAGGGACGAAGCGAGACGGAAGTCACCGTCACCTTCGGGCTCGTCAGGAACTGCCCCCGAAGGCCCGCGGCAATCGACCTCGCCACGTCGTCCGTCGTGCGGCCTTTGGCGGGAACGGTGCCGGCGAGCGGCACTGTGAGGTTGCCCACCGCATCGACCTCGAACTCGCCGGACAGGCGGTCTTCCTCGAAGACGGTGACACGTACCTTGTCGCCCGGAGCCAGCCGCACCGCCTGGTTCGCCACCACGGGTGAGCCGAGGTTTGACTGATCTATCGTGTCGCATGCCGCCAGGGAGGCGAGCGTCAGGATCACAAGTCCCCGCCCAAGGACTGAAGCTAAACCGTGCATACCAGCCAAGGCACTCCCTTTCGTACGCACCTGCGAACTCACCATAGCCGAGGCGACGGGCACCATCCGTCGCAACAGAGCAACACCTCACATTGGATTAAAACCCCTATCCATTCATTTCACTGAAGCTTGGCCGGACAGGGCCGATTCTGGCCTGATTCATGCGTTTCAACGCGACGATTGCCTACGGAGGTGGCGGTCGTGTGGCAACGATCTTGTTAACCATGTTGAGTAAAGATGGAACCTGAACATTGTTGCCGCCATCAGATGGCCCGGCTGGCGGGAACATTGAACGCCTGCACGCAATGATTATGCTGCGGCGCAGCAAGCACCATAATAGGAACCGATTTCAAGGACAGGATAGAGTGCCCCGGCTGCTCGGGGCGCAACCCGCAAAACGGGTCGAGCGTATCCAGGAGCGAGGTTCGGGATCGACATGCGAATGAACATTGGCGATCAACTGCCGGCAATGACGACGAGCGAGATCGGCGGCGGCTCTTCGCAGATCGCCGAGATCGAGCTGCGTCAGATCGCGGACGTCGTTCGCCGGCGGTGGTGGATCGTCGGCATCTGCATGGCGATCGGCATTGCGTGCGCCCTCGTCTATGTGATGCGCGCGACACCGCTCTTTTCGTCGACAGCGACCGTGCTGCTCGACCGCAACAGCGATGAGCTCTCGGACCAGATCACCAAGGCCGGGCAGACGGGGTCCGAGTTTGCCGAGACTGCGGCAGTCGAGACGCAGATCGAGGTTCTCAATTCAATTGAGTTTCTAAAGCGCGTAGTGGTGCGCAACAAGCTCGAGAACGACCCGGAGCTCAATCCTCCGGTCGATGCGCCGCCGCTTACCGCACGTCTGATGGGTTGGATAGCGGGCTTGTTCTCCTCTTCCCAGGCGGACGACACGGCTGACGCAGACGCGAACGATCCGGCGGTGACAGCCGCGAACAGCCTTCAGGGTATGCTGACCACTGCGCGGTCGGGGACGGCCTACGTCATCACCGTTCAAGTGACTGCATCAACTCCAGACAAGGCCTCGCAACTCGCCAACGCGATCAGCTACGGCTACTCGAAAGAGCGCTCCGAACAGCGATACGAGCGTGCGTCTCGGGATGCAGATTGGCTGAAGGGGCGCTTGAACGAGTTGCGCTCTCAGTTGACCGCATCCGAGGATGCCGTCGCGAATTTCCGGAACCAGAACGAGCTCACCCTGAGCCGCGACACCCAGACGGTGACCGACCAGCAGCTCGCCGACATCAACTCCCGGCTTGTCGCGGCACAGACCGACACGGCCGAGAAGCGAGTCCGGCTGGAGCAGGCGACGCAAGCGAGCTCGAACTTGGGCAACGTCGAGGCGGTGCCGGAGGTGATGCGCTCACCGGTCATTCAGAACCTCAAGCAGCAGGACTCCGAACTCGCGAGAAAGGAGGCAGACCTCGCCGCGCGTTACGGTCCGCAGCATCCTCAGGTCATGTCCGTTCGCGCAGAACGCGGCAAGCTGCGCGCAGCCATGGGAGCCGAGGTCCGGCGGACCCTGGCAACCATCCGCAGCGACTACGAGATTTCGAAAGCGCGAGAAGACGCGCTGACTGCCAGCCTCAAGAACCTGACAACGCAGTCGGGGTCCAACGGCGTCGTGGGGGTGCAGCTCAACGAACTCGAGCGCACGGCTGCGGCCAACAAGGCGATCTACGAGGACTTCCTGACCCGAGCCATGCGCTCGCAGGAACAGGCCAAGCTGCCCGTTGAAGATGTTCGCGTGATCACCGAGGCAATCCCGATCGGGGCGCCCAGCTGGCCGCGCAAGAAGCTCACCATGGCTCTCGGTGCCATGCTCGGCCTCGTTGTCGGCGTCGGTATCAGCGCGGCGCTGGAATTCATGGCGTCGGGATTTTCCACGACGAAGCAGGTCGAGGACGTCACCGGCTTCCCCGTCCTCGCCACCATCATGCGACAGAGGGCAACCACCGCCGGTGAACCGGTGGCGCTTCGCCTGATCGAACGGCCCCTGTCGCGGTATGCCGAATCAGTCCGGTCCATCTGGGCCTTCATGCGGACCGGGGGAGCAGAGCCGGGCAGGCAGATCTATGCCGTGTCGTCAGCTTTCCCTCAGGAGGGCAAGTCGAGCGTTGCCCTGGCGCTCGCCATCGCGGCCGCTGAAAATCGCAGCCGGGTGCTCCTCATCGATGCCGACCTGCGCCGGCCCTCGATCACGGGCACATTGCACCTGACCGGGCAGGCGGGCCTGACGGATATCCTGATGGGCAGATCTCCGGTCGGTCAGGCGATCTCCTCGCTTCAGGAACTCTCCGTCGACGTCCTGCCCGCCGGCACGCCGGTCGGCAACCCGTCCGGGCTGATCGCGTCGAACATGATTCGCGTCCTGCTGGAAGGTCTCGCGAATCGCTACGACGTGGTGATCGTCGATACGCCGCCGGCCGGCGCCGTTACCGATGCGATCGTTCTCTCGCAGTTTTTCACCCGCATCATTTTCGTGGTGAAGTGGCAGATGACGCCGCGAGAAGCGGTCGTCCAGACTTTGCGCAAGTTTCCGCTGCGTAAAATCGCGGGCGTAGTGCTGAACGACGTGGACCCCAAATGGGGTCACGACAAGCCGTACCAGTACTACGGCGCGCCCGAGTTCGAGAAGTATTTCAAGGACGGCGACTAAGCGCGCTGGCCGGGCGCGTCTCCCGGCCAGCCCGCCAACCACCCGGCAGCCGTCGCGAGCCCCGGTCGGCTTCAGGCCGGGCGATGTCCGTCGATATCCGCCATGGCTTCCAGATACTGGACGGCGATCCGGCGCCACGAGAAGTCTTCTGCCCGCCTGCGGCCCGCGGCGGCCAGCGCCTGCCGTGCAGCAGGGTCGTGCAGAAGTGACGCCGTCGCATCGACCCACGCATCCCGATCGTCGGGGTCGAGGAGGATCGCGCCGGTTCGTCCAATCTCGGCAAGGCTCCCGGCCCGAGACGCGAGAACGGGGCAGCCGCGCGCCATCGCCTCGGCCATCGGCAGGCCGAAGCCTTCCATCCGCGAGGGGAAGAGGAAACACAGGGCTCTGTCGAGCAGCGACGCCAGATCGTCGTCGCTGACCCGGCCGACGACCCGGATGTTGCCAGCCTGCCAGCCGTCGTAGCGGCTGACGTCGAACGACCCGGCCAGCACGAGATCGAGGCCCAGCGCGTCGAGTGCTTCGGCCATTCCGACCATAAGTCCAGTGTTCTTGTAGGGCAGGTCCCGCCCGATTCCGAGAACGAAGGGCTTGGGAAGCTCCGGAAGCGAATGGGAGAGGGCGGGGTTCCAGCGGAGCGCGTGCTCGCTGCCATTGTAGGTGACCGTGATGTTCTCCGGCCGGCTGAAGCCGAGGCGCACGATCTCGGCCTTCGAGAACTCCGAGACAGTCATGAGGCGCGCGCGCTTCCCCAAGAGAGGCGTCAGGAGCGAATGAGCGTAGCGGAAGCCGCGGCTGAAGCTTTCCGGCATGGTGATCGAATGGAGGTCGTGGACGCACAGGATCTGGCGTCTGGCAGCCACAGGGCCGAGGTTGCCGAAACTGAGGAGCCGGTCCGCCGCCGCCCAGGGGAGCTGAACCTGAACCCAGAATTGCGGGATGTGGACGGGCAGGGGCGGCACGACCCGCACCGGGATCGACCGGAAGAATCCGGCTGCAGGCTGAACCGGCGAGATCACCTCGAACCGCACACTTTGCGTCAGCGGGTGTCCTTCGGCCACGAGCGCATCAAGCGCCTGGGCGACCTCATGGCCGTAGCGCGCAACGCCAGTCGGCTTCAGCGACAGGAAATCGCCATTGATGTGCCAGAGCTTGGTCAGTGCTTCAGTCAACCCAGTCGCCGCGGGCTCGAGAACGGGCCCGCGATCAGGAAGGAAAAGGGGCAGGTCCGGCGGACGGTCGTCAATAGCTGCCCCGGCCGGACATCAGGATGGCGAACGTCCGGATGAAGATCGAGGCGTCGAGACGCCATGACCAGTTGGAGACGTAGCGGCCGTCCAACTCGACACGCTCGGTGTAGCTTGTGTCGTTCCGGCCGCTCACCTGCCAGAGGCCGGTCAGTCCCGGGCGGGCGGCCTCGTACAGGTGGATGATGCGGCCGTAGTAGGACCGCTCAGCCTGCACGATCGGACGCGGGCCGATCAGGCTCATGTCGCCGCGCAGGATGTTGATCAGCTGCGGGAGCTCGTCGAGGCTCGTCTTGCGGAGAATGCGTCCCAGGGTCGTGCACCGCGGATCGCGCTTGAGTTTGCGCGTCTGCTCCCATTCCAGCCGTGCGGCCGCGTCACGCTCGAGAAGGTCGGAGAGCACCTGGTTGGCGTTCGGGACCATCGACCGGAACTTGTAGCAGGAGAACATTCGCCCCCGGTATCCCAGGCGCTTCTGGGAATAGAACACCGGCCCCCGATCCTGCAGCCAGATCAGCAGCGCGATCGTGGCAATCAGGGGAAGGAGCAGAACGATGCAGGTGAATGCGAATGCCAGATCGGAAGCGCGCTTCGCCCGCCCGCCCACCGGCCTGTCCACCCGGGCCCAGTCGTCCCGCGTCACCGCAAGAGACATGTCGACCGCGGTCTGCGGCGGGGCCCATTCAGTGGATTCGGTCTGCCTCATCCATATGTCCTTTCCGAATCTCTGCACCCACTAGCACAACCGTCCATAACGTCTCAATGTTAAATTTTAAAACAAGTGAGCGTGGAGTTTCGTTCAAGCTTCATGCAGTCAGAATGATGCACCAAAATCTGTGGCAAGAACAGGGCGAACCGGCAGGTTTGCCCGCAGATCTGTGTCATCGAATTGTTGTTGAGGATTTACAACACTCGCACAAAATTTAGGACCTTGCCGTGCTCGACTTCATTGCATCATGGCATTATTTAAGCTCACCTTCATAGGGATGCATTAACCATGATCGCATGTTGTCTGGATGGTAGGCAGTCCTCGCTCTCGGCATGTTTCGGACCCACAAATTTTGCACAATGAGCGGTTGCGTCGTACCTGAATGCACTTGAAACAAGCAGTCACCCATCAAACTCGGAACCACCCGTTCAAGCTTTATTGGCGTCAAGTTTTTGTGCATTGAAAGGTTCCCGTGAATGAGGAGAACGGTTCCCTGCCATGACTCGGGTGTGCGCAAGCGCGCACAGCGGAGGTTCTGCCGGGTATAGACCCACCCGGTGTTTGCCTCTCATGGGCGACCCGCTAACACGGATGCCGCGTAAACGGCGGCGACTGAGAATGTGACGTGGGGAGAGAGCGGCTCTCCCTTTCAGGCTGAAGATGACGAGCGGCAGAGGTCGGCACACGGATTGGACGGACTGCCGTGAGGCGGGCAGCACACTGTTCCGCACCCGCGAGTTCGAGCTACTCACGCGCTGTGTTCGCTGGCCCGCCCAACCGGAAGACCCGGATCGCATCGGCCAGCTTTTGTCATCACCGATCGATTGGCGGCGGTTTCTTGCGCTCGTGCGGCAGCACAGGGTGGCCGGACTGGTGAATGCCACGCTCAGCCCGTCGCACGCCAGCATCCCGGAGACTTTTCAGCGAGAGCTGGCCCTTGCTGCGCGTAACGATACGCTGACGGAGCTGATGCTCCTCAACGAGACGCTCCGGCTCACCGGAATACTCGAAGAGGGAGGCGTGCCGGTCGCCGTTCTGAAAGGGGCCGAACTCGCCCTGCGCATCTATGGCCGGCTCGGGATACGGCAAAGCGTGGACGTCGATCTGCTCATCTCCGCCGAGAGCATCGATGCTGCCTCGCACCAGCTCGAATCCGACGGCTACAGACGCATTGAGCCCGCGCAGGATGTGGAACAACGGCTGCTGGCCCGACACGTTCTCGTTCACAAGGACTTCGTCTTCGTGCACCCCGCACGCGACGTCGTCATCGAGCTTCACTGGAGGCTGTTCCAGAACCCGTTTCTTTTCCCGCGCAGTGCAATCCGCGAGCGAGACACGATGCTCATGGGTGGGCGCAAGGTCAGCGTACTCCCTCGCGAGCTCGAGCTGCTCTATCTCTGCGTGCATGGCGCCGAGCACGGTTGGATGCGGCTCAAATGGCTGGCCGACATAGGTGCCGCTCTCCGAATGGGTTGGGTTGACGCGGAGGAACTTTACGAGGCTGCCAGGCGCCTGGGCGTGACGCGCGTGGTTGGCCCGGGCCTGCTGCTGTCCCATCGCCTGCTCGGGACCAGCCTGCCATCCCGGTTGATGCACGACATGGAGTCGGACTGGCGCATGCGACGGCTGTTCCTGCACGCGGCTGACTATCTTGTCGGGGAAGAGGACGGCGTTGAACTCGAGGATCGCATCGAGGAGCGCACGCGAAAAAACCTCGACCATTATCTATTCTCCAGCGACATCCGCTTCCTCGCGAGAGAGCTGCGCTACGATCTGCTCGACAGGTCACGCGGCGAAAAGAACGCCATCGAACGCGCCATTAAGCTCGCGGGGCGCCTGACCGCGCTGGCCACAAGAAGGTGAGCGTTCAAAATCAGTGGGAAACGAATCACGCGCCTTGCTTGCCTTGAGCGCGCGACTTAAGCAGTATTAAGCTAGCTGAACTTCAGGCATTCGGCTTGGGTCGTTGCTGCTTGCGTTGGCAGAATTGAGTGCCGATTGTGCAACGAGAAGATCCACGTTTCGTACCGCGGCAGCGACAAGTCATCGATGTGACGAGCCCATTCACGACCTTAGGAAAAGTTGACCCCGAGCAGCGCGACATCCGTGAGCCACTGTTCCATGGCCGCGTCCTTCACGTTGCGCGCGTCGGCTATCTCGGCGGAGCGGAGCGGGTGCTTCTGACCATCGCCGAGTGCTCTCGGCGTTTCGGAGCGGAACCCGTAGTCGTTTCGCCGCCGGGCGAAGTTCAGGATCTCGCCAGGCGGGCGGGGCTCGGCACGGCCATGATCTCGGCCGCCCATCTCAGGGTCACGTCGAACCCCTTGCTCCTCGTCCGATACCTGCTCGAACTGCGGACGGTGCAGAAGGAGATCCTGGGCATCTGCAAGTCGAGGCAGATCGACCTCATCCATGCCCACCACCCGTTGAGCGCGCTCTACTGCCGCGACGCCGTCCGGCACCTCGACATCCCGCTCGTGCTGCACATTCACGAGGGGCTGCCCGCCAAGTCGCTGTACTCGAGAGCGCTGAGGCAGGCATCCGCGCTCGCCACCCGCATCGTGTGCGTGTCGTCGGTCGGGAACGAGTTGCTGCGGGTCGCAGGTGCGGATGGGTCGCGGGCGCAGGTGATCCCAAACGGTGTCGACCTCTCGCAGCTTCCACCGGCCGGTGAAGCGGCGCCGCCGGAAATCACTGGCCAAGGGCCGCACGTCGGTGTGTTCGGCGTCCTGGAGCGAAGGAAGGGGCACCACGTACTGCTGCAATCCGCCGTCTCGATCCTCTCGCAGATGCCGGACGCGCAAATCTGGGTGGTAGGCGGAACCCCTTCGCCGCACTCGGCCAAGTTCCGCAGCGAAATCGAAACCACTGCCCAGGCGCTCGGCATAGCCCGGCAGGTTCATTTTGTCGGTCACCGCAACGACGTCTACCGCTGGATGAAGGCGATGGACGTCGTTGTTTCCAGCTCGATCCATCATGAATCGCTCAGCATGGTTGCGCTCGAGGCGATGGCCATGGGGCGTGTGGTCGTTGCCACCCGGGTCGGCGGAATTGCCGAGGCGATCGAAGATGGGGTGAGCGGCTTCCTTGTCCCCCCCGACGATCCCGAAGCTCTCTCCGCCGGGATCATCAGGGCGCTCCGGAGCACTGATCGCGAGAAGATCGGGGCGGAGGCCGCGAGGAAAATTCACGCGCGCTACACGGCGACGGCGCAGTGCAGGGCCGTGATCGACGTCTATCGTGGCGCGCTTGCGGGCAAGACGAGGGCCGCGTCGTGACCTGGTGGTCTGGTCACCGATCGCCGATGACGGACATCAGGAGCGAGCGCGAATGGAAGCGCCGCCTCGTGTACTCGGTGGGGTCGACATCGTGGAAGTACCGGCCCACCGTAGGGTCCGGACGCGCGAGGCGGATCATAAGCTCCGCCGGCCCGGTGAACATGCGAACCATCGCCGTGGCAGTCGCGGAAGGATAGCCGGTGACGGCATGAGCCGCGGCCCGCAGCCCGCCTCGCACCTGGCCGTCTTTCAGCCGCCTCCTGGACAGGCCGAGCAGAACCTCCGCCTCCTTCAGACGGGCGGTGAATGATTGAACCTCCGGGCGGGACCGGGCGACCTTCTTCGCGAGGGTCAGTTCCTCGGCAAGCATGCGCTCGTAATCGCCAGACATCCCGCCATCCCCACGCCGGTAGCCGACGAGGTAGTCGCGGACGTAGACAAAGCGGAAGCCGGCCGCGATGCGCAGCTGGAAATCGTAGTCCTCGCAACCGCGAACCATGCTCTCGTCGTAGGGGCCGACCACGTCGAGGATGTCGCGGCGGAAGAGCGGGCTGCTCCCGTTGCCGACGAAGTTGTAGTAAAGGTGCCGGTTGAGCACCTTGCCATTGTAGAAATACGGTGGCGGCGTCCGGATCACGCGCCCGTGCTTGTCGATGTCGCGGAACCCGCAATAGACCAGGCCAGCCGATGCGCCCGCCTCTTCGAGAACGGCGACCTGCCGCTCGAGTTTTGTGGGATGCCAGAGATCGTCAGCATCGAGAGGCGCGATGAAGCGTCCACGCGCCGCGGCGATACCTGCATTCCGCGCTGCCGGCAGTCCGCGATGCGGACCCCGGATGAGCGAGACCCGCTGGTCCTGAAACGCCGCGGCCCTGACGATGTCGGCCGTCTCGTCGTTCGAGCCGTCGTCAACGACGATGACCTCGATGCTTTGCAGCGTCTGGGCCAAAGCATCGCCCAGCGTCAGGCCGAGCGTTCTGGCCGCGTTGCGTGCAGGAATGACGACCGAGACCACCGGCGTTGACATGAGGCCGAACAGACCATTGAGTTATTGTCAGGTCCAGCCTGAGTTGCCGGATCAAGACCTGTCTGGCGCCGCGAGCCGGCGCTGAACTGGTCTATGGGTGCGGGATCCGAATGAGTCCAGTCCGGACAATCACCATCGTTATCCCGACCTATAACCATGCCGCGTATCTCTGGGACGCGCTGCTGAGCTGTTTCAATCAGAGTGTCCTGCCGGACGAGATCATCGTCGTCGACGATGGTTCCTCGGACGATCCTGCCGCGGTGGTTCGCGAATTCCCCGGCGTCATTCTTCTTCGACAAGACAATCTCGGGCTTGCGGCGGCGAGAAACGCCGGGCTCGCACGTGCCAGCGGCGACGGCATCGTGTTTCTCGACGCGGACGACCGCCTGTTGCCGCCGGCGATTGCCGCTGGTCTCGCGTGCCATCATGATAACGGGGACGCCGGCTTCGTCTACGGCGCCTTCCGTTTCGTGGACGAGGGGCTGCGGCCTGCAACGGGCGACATCTTCGCTGCTCCCGGTCGGGATCCTCACCTCACATTCATGACCCGCGGCAATGTCGTCGGGATGCATGGCGCGGTGATGTACCAGCGGCGTGCGCTGGAGTCCGAAGGCGGGTTCGACGAGACCCTCAGGGAGTGCGAAGACCTGGACGTCTATCTCCGCATGTCCCGCACGAGGCTCGTGGCCGCGCACGGGAAGACGGTGGCGGAGTATCGCCGGCACGGCGGCAACATGTCCAAGAACCGTGCACGCATGCTGGCCACCGCCTCCCGCGTGCTGATGCGGGAAGCGGAACGGTCGGGTGGATCGGCCAACGCCCGCGCCCAGGCGGAAGCGGGAATTGCGGCTCTTACGCGCATATACGCCGGCCCGATGGTGAGGGATGCCATTGCGGGCGGCGTGACCGGTGCCGGCCTGCGCCGCGCGGTCGCGATCGCCGCGCGACACCCCGCCGATGTCGTGGCGACCGTCGCAGACAGGATCAGGGACCGTACCGCCCGCCGGCTGCCACGACCGCTGGGCGAGTTGCTCTACAAGGAGGTTCGCGTCCCGCAACGCCGTCGCGTGGATCCCAGGGCTTTGGAGAGGCAGGTCGCGCACAGGCAACAGCTCGAGCTAGGCGCCGAACTGACGATCCCCCAGCTGTATCTGCGGGGCGTCCTGCCGAAGTGGCGTCAACAGGCCGGCGATCGCGCCCTGGAAATCTGGACGGCTCCGGCCGCAGGTCTGAACCGCAGGCCGGTGTGCATTCCGGCGCTTCTCATGCCCGGCAGCGAGACCATCGCCGCGGGCCAGACGCCGGCAAGTCTCGAGACAATCATCCTGCTGGCGGCGGGCCTGCCCGTTGAGCAGGCCAGAGTCCCCATCCGCCAAGCGGAGGAACTGCTTGAGCCTGGTGGGCGGCTTCTTTTGTCCTTCCAACTCGTTCGATCTGAGCCCCGCGATCACGCCTCATCCATGTCGACGATCGATGCTGTCCGGAGCGTTCTCGCTTCCGTTTTCCCAGACGTGAGAATTTGGAGCGAGGGAAACGACTACGCCGCCCTGGCGGCCTGGCATGGCCTGCTCGAGAGCGAGATCGACCAGGCAGCGCTTCAACCGGCTGACCCGGCGCGCCCTGTCGTGATTTTCGCGGAATGCAGAAAGCGCACCGCTGCGAGCCCGGTCAGTCGGGATCCGGAGCCCTCCACGCCCGGCCAGCCACGATGACCGGGATCGAAGGATCGGCCTGCGCAAGCTTGCCCGGATCCAGTTCCTCGGTCGCGAGCCCGTGGAGAAAGGCGCAGGCCGCATAGACGTTGCCGTAGGACACGACGTCGACGAACGCCTCCCCGAAGGCGTGCGACAGCAAGAGGGTGAGCGCCCTTGCACTCAACGACCAGAGCCAGGCGTCACCCCATTCGTGCCTGTCGATCGCAGACACGCCGGGAACGGTCACGAGAAGCGAGCCCCCGGGCTTCAACGCGCCTGCGAGATGGCGCAGCGCGCTCGCCATGTCCTCGATCAGATGCAGGGTCTGCGTGAGCACGATGCAGTCGAACGCCGCTTCGGGCAGCGATCCCGGTCGCGATATGTCCCCGAAGAGGGTCGCCGCGGAGTTCCGGCAGTCGACGTGGAGAACGTCGCTTCGCGTAATCGCCTCGCCCCCGAAACGGACGGTGTAGGCGTTGCCTCCGATCTCCAGGACATGCCCTCGGATGGAGGCGCTGTTGGTGTCTAGAAAGTCCTCGATGTAGTGCCGATCCACCGGCAACCCGCGGCCTATGCCGAAATTGTCGTTGATCGGAGAAGTGCGCCCGAAATCCCCGAAGCGCACATGACCTTTCGCGGGCGTCCAGGAGTCCAGCACGGATCCGAACGGCCGCTGCAGCGCCTTCGCGGCGACTTTTCTGCCCTTTGCCGCCGCTGCCAGCGCACTCCCGCGAGGAGCAAGCCGCAATGCCGTCGCGAGGCCGCGGGCGGTCTCGGCGGGGAGGGGAGGGCGGGCGCCACCGTCGCCGTCCGACAGCCCCAGCGATTGCTTGAGAACCAGCGGACCATATTGCTCGGACAGGCGGCGGCGGGCAGCCTTGTGAGCCTCACGCTCGCTCGGCGAGCCGCACCGCCTTTCGTCTCGGTCGACCACGTTGCGGAGGGCCGAAAGCATCTCGGCCGGCTGCGCTTCGGCGCGGCGTTCGGCCTGGCTTCGCTCGGCTGTGACCATGTCGTGGGAGGCGAACGGACCGGAACGGGAAAGCCGCAAATACGCGTCGAATTCGTCCATGGGCTCGGCAGCCGGATCAAACCCGCCGGCCTGCGCCAGCGCGTCACGCCGAAACAGCGCGGAAGCGGCCAATCCGATGAAGTCGCCAGTGCCGAGCAGCGCCGCGTGGGCGTCCTCCGGCGCAGGCGCGAACCGGATGAAGGATGACGGGTGTCCCAGCCGGTCGACATACCGGTGCGCCCCGTACACGAGAACGGCGCCCAAATGAGCCGAAAAGGCCGCCAGGCCGGCCCGGATCGCTTCAGGAGCCAGGCGATCTCCGCTTTCGACAAAGACCAGGAACTGCTCGCTCACCGCGGCGAGGCCCTCGTTCCGCGCAGCCGACCGGGACAGGCCGGGGCGGCTGAGCACCGTGAGCGAAGGCCGGGGAGGGACGGGTTGATCTTCGTTGCCTGCAGGCCCGGTGAGGACCAGGATTACCCGTGCGGGAGGCAGTGTCTGCTCGTCGCACGAGGCCAGTGTGTCCCGCAGGGCGTCCGTGACCGCGCCGGCAGTCACGATGATCGCGGCGCGGTCGGAAGAACCCTGCTCGTCCGCGGCCGGGGTCATCGCTCGGGACGGCGTCCGAGCACAAGCGACTTGATCTTCGTCCGCACACCGCGGGGAACGCGGCGGGCGACGAAGCGTCTTGCCCGCTCGACGGCTTCGCCGGGTGCGTTGGCTACCGCGTAGGCCGTGGGATGCCGGTAGGGGAACTGCTCCTTCTTCAGGGCAGACCAGATCACCGGATCATCGATACGGTGTGACTTGAGGTAGGATTCCAGCCAGTCCAGGTACCGCCCCCGAGCGGGATGCGGCTTGTCGGGATCGTAGTCACCCCTTCCGATGGCCTGGTAGCAATGCGAGTCGGGGTGTTGCCTGTAGTAGTCGAGAACCTGGGGGTGGATCATGACCGGGACGTTCAGGCAGACTTTCGAGAGGAAAACCTGGTCTTCGTAGAGGCCCCTGAAACTGCTCTCGAACCCCCCAAGCGAGACGCACACTTCCTTGCGGCACAGCAGGCTGCAGATTCCGGGGAGCGATCCACCGCGGGTCGTCAGGAAAGCCGTCAGCACGGATGGAGGGGAGTGAACCCTGCCTGTTGACAACACCATGTCTCCAGCGACGTCGGACTGGTCCGCGAAGAACGGATCGACGTCCTGTTTCGAATGCCAGCTGAACCAGTAGAGCGTCGGCCCGTAGACCATGCCGACCTCCGGGTTGGCGTCCAGCATAGCCACGTGCTCTGACAGCCGACGGGGCAGCCAGATATCGTCGGCGTCGAGAAAGCAGACGAACTCGCCCCTGGCCTCGGCGATGCCCCTGTTCCGGGACGCACTCATGCCGAGATTGGCATGGCCTTCATGCTCGACGTAACGGATCCGGGCGGGATGGGCATCCGCGTAGGACTTCGCCAGCTCCGACGAGCCGTCCGTGGACCCGTCGTCCACGAGGACGAGTTCCCAGTCCCGGTACTCCTGCGCCAGCACGCTCTCGATGGCCTCGTCCATGTAAGGCAAGCCGTTCAGGAAGATCATCACCACGGTCACGCGGGGTGACAGAACGGCATCGCCGCCCGGAGCGGAGTGAGGTGTCGTTGGCATGGCTCAGGTTCCAAAAGTGAGCGCGAGCTCTTGCCGGAAGCGGTCGGCGGGCCAGTCGCAGACCTGGAGGCGGGGAAGCGCCATCTTGCGGAAGGCAGCGAAGGCCGGCCCCGGGCCGCTCGTGCAGGCGCATGAATAGCCGGCTTCGCTCGCCAGCCTGACGCTCGTCTCGTCGTAGCGGCCGTGCGGGAAGGAGAGGGTGCGTACCGGCCGGTCCAGCATTTGCTCCAACGCCTGCTTCCCGCCTGCGATTTCGGCCTCCTGACGCTCGGCGTTCAGAAGTGAAAGCGCCGGATGTGAAACGGTATGTGCTCCGATCTCCACGAGCGGATGGTTGGCGAGTTCCATCAGTTCGGTCCGCGTCACGCAGCGCCGGTCACCAGGGGCAGAGGGGGGAAGGCCGGCCCAGGACAGGAGCTCCTCGACAGCGAGATCCCGCGCTTCGGGGCTGAGCTCGAACAAGGTTTCGTAGACGGAGAGGAACAAGACCGCACGCGGCGTGTCGGGGGGATCCTGGTCCGCACGCCACGTCGCCAACCGCCTGGCCTCGGCCGGCGAGAGGACCGCAGCCTCGTCGAGTTGCCATTCGCGAATGGCGCCGTCGAGGCTCAATCTGAGCGATGCTGGCAGTTCGGTTTTGCCGAGAAGGGCAGCTTCCACTGCGTCCCACCAGAACCAACTCGCGCTCCCCACCGCGCCCGACACCACGAAAAGCGTCATGGGAACGCCGTGACGCTCCAGGATCGGGAGAGCGACCATCAAATTGTCGAGGTAGCCGTCATCGAAGGTCACGACCGAGAGGCGCTGCCGCTGAGCCGGCGAAGCCGCCAGGGCAGCCGAAAGCGTCGCGCAGGGCCCGGTCCGAGCGAGATAGGCGACGTGTTCCTCGAAGTGCGCGGGAGACACGACGAGATCCCACGGATCGACCGTTTCGCTGCCGATCCGATGGTACATCAGGATCTTCCGCTGGTCGGCGCCGCGTACCCGGCGCAGGAGCCTACGGATGCCGGCTTTCAGCTTCTGTCTCATCCGCGCGCCTGATGTAGAAGATCGTCTCCTGCCCGTACTCCGTTGCCGATTTGATGCTCTCCTCCGTGATCAGGCATCCGGATAGCGCCTCGATGATGGCGGATCTCGGCAGGGAAAGGTCGGGAATGCCGTCGTTCAGGGTCAGGGTTGTCTGCTTGTCCGCGTATGGGGTGAAAAGGACGAGCACCATCCTCTTCCGGAAGGACGCGACGGCGTTCGCGAGAATGGCGCGCCAGCCGTAGTTATGCTCCAGCACGTGGCGCATGAAGATGCAGTCGGGCGAGGACCGATACGCCTGCAGGTCGACGACCTTGTCGACGAACTCGCTCTCCGATCCGTCGAGCCCGACATAGGCGCTCTTCGCAACAAATGTCTTGGCGTAGGCCGTCCCGCAGCCCCAGTCTTCGATGGTGCCGTGGCCGTCGAGAAATTCGATGCCCTTCCGGTAGGACTGGTCGTCATCGTAGGCGAATTGCGGCCGGCCTTCGTACTGCCAGCGGCCTTTGACGCGCTCCGCCGGTGCATCCAGCGGCTTGCGCGCGGTCACCGCGAGCAGCATCTGGTACTCGGGATCAGAAAAGGCGAGTTCCTCGCGTGTCAGCTCTTCTTCAGCGAGGCCCTCCAGGAATGCGATCGAGGTCAGCACGTTGCCGAAGTGCTCGATCTTGATCTCGGCCTCGGGCCCGAAAGTCTCCCTGAGCAGCGCCTCTGCAGAAGCCCGGGTCAGGCCCCAGTGCCAGGTGTCGTTCCAGTCTTCGTCGGCGATCTGGGTGATTCCGGGGAAGGTGGCCAGCAACACCCCGCCGGGCTTCAGCGTGCGATAGACAGTCGCCAGCGCCGCGCGCAGATCGTAGATGAGCTGCAAGGTCTGGGTCAGGATCACGCAGTCCAGTGAGGCGGTCGGGATGTCGGGCGCGTCCGTCAGATCGCCGATATAGGTCGCCCAATGGGCGGATTCCGACGCGTGAAGGACGACGCTTTTCTCCACCCGGTCGCCGCCGAACCGCATCGTGTAGGTGTTGTCGCCGATCTCGAAGACCGTCCCGCGGATGACCTGCGCGTTCGCTTCGAGAAACGTCTCGATGTAGTAGCGGTCCACCGGACGTCCGCGGCCATAGCCGTAGTCGCGGCTGATCGGCTCCAGCGAGCGAAAATCGCCCCAATCGACCCGTCCGGGCGCAGGGTTGTACTCCCGGCCCAGTACGTTCCTCACCAGGAAGCGTTCCAGGCGGGGCCGCACGACTTTCCGGGCTGCGTCGACAAGATTGGTCTTCGGCACGGACCTCATCGCCTCCATGGTTTCAACGGAACGGCAGCGGTTTCACCCTGCGTCCGGTATGGCTCTGGCAGCACGCTAGTCTCCGATCAGCTGCAGGTCGCGCAGGCGGGCAAAGAGGCCCTTCTGTTCGATGAGTTGCCGCGGTGGACCGCTTTCCCTCACTTTTCCGTCCTCCAGGACGACGACGTGGTCGGCCTGACGCAACGTGCTCAGACGGTGCGCTACGACGACGACCGTCATGTCGCCTCGCCAGGATTCGATGCCGGTGAGAACGGAATCTTCCGTGATCGCGTCCAGCGCGTTCGTGGCCTCGTCCAGGATGAGCAGACGGGGCTCGGCGAGGATCGCGCGGGCGAGGCCGAGACGTTGGCGCTGCCCGCCGGACAACAGGGCACCGGCGTCGCCGACCCGCGTGTCGTAGCCCTTCGGCATGGCCGCAATGAAATCGTGGGCGCTCGCCTTGATGGCTGCCGCCACGATCTCCTCGATGGTCGCATCCGGCCGGGAGTAGGCGATGTTGTCCCGGACGGTTCCGTTCAGCAGTTCGATGTCCTGTCCGGCGATGGCGAGGCGTGAACGCCAGCTGCCGATGTCGAAGGTGGACAGGGGGACGCCGTCGACCAGGATCTCGCCCGAATCTGGATCATAGAGCCGGAGCAGGAGGTTGATGAGTGTGGTCTTGCCTGCCCCCGACCCGCCGACGATGGCGGTGACCTTGCCTGCCGCGATCTCGAAGGAGACCCCCTTCAGCACGGGCCAGACGGGCTGCGAGAGGGAATAGCCGAAATTGACGTCCCGGAACGTCACACTATCCCGCAAATGCTCGAACCGGCGGCTGCCGTCAGGGACATAGGGCTTGTCGGAGCGGTCCAGCAGCTTGTCGATGTTTTGCAGCGGAGCCGAAACGCTCGCCAGTTCCAGCCGCAGCCCGTCGAGCGCCCGGACATGCGGCTGGACCCTGTAGAGCGCCACCAGATAGGTCACGAGCGCGGCGCCCTGCATCCCGGTCCACTGGGCCACGATGAGAATGAAAAGGAAAAGGGCGACATAGACGAGTTCGAGGACCGGCCCTGTCAATCCGGTCAGCCTCTCGACGCTGAAGCTCTTTGTCCGCAGCGTCTCCGAAGCGCGCCCGAAACGCTGGAGCTCGGCCTCTTCTTTCCCGAAGGCCCGGATCGTGCGCATGGCATCGAGCAGGTCACACGCCCTCTCGGAGATGATCTGCTCGGCGCGCAGCAAGCCGGGGCTTTCGCGCCAGGCGAAGCGCGCGAAGGGGCGCGTCGCGAACCAGACGCACACGGAGCCGACCAGGAACGCCAGCGTCAGCTTCCATGACAGCAGGAGCAGCAACGCCCCATAGACGAGGATGACGCAGATCCGCGTGACAAAGCCGAGAACGGCGAACATGGCCGACGTGACCGCCCACGTGTCGCTCTCCAGCGTGTTGAGGAAGCGCCCGTCGTCGTTTTCGTTGATGTAGTCGAACCTGACGGTGAGAAGCTGGTGCGCGACGGCCAGACGCAGGCGGTGCGCAGCAAGGCCGGTCACCCAGGAGGAGAGGAGGCCGTCGAAGTAGACCAGGATCGATTTCACGGCGATCAGCGCGAACACGATCATCGACAGAACCAGGATGCGCCGGTCTTCCGGGATGGCGGAAGTGAGCGCGCCGAGCCTGCCCAGGATCTCGTCGTCGGCCTCGAAATCCGAGCTTCCCTGCCCGAACGAGCCGAGGATGGGGATCAGGAGGCCGATGCCGATGCCTTCGGCGATGGTGGAGACCGTGCTGAGAGCGACCACGGAGGGCAGTGACCACCGGGGGACTCCGGCAATGCGCCAGAGACGCCGCAGGGTCAGGAGGTCGTTCGGGCGGGCAATCATCGGCACCTGAAATCTATCGCACCGTCGCCAAGCGCCGCGCACCTCGTTGGTCAACTGCACGCAAGTTATCGACGCAGTAGGTCGCTAACAAGGCACATCGACCCGATGCAGCACTGCGGTCGCCACCGGCACCTTTATTCCCTCGCGCTGCCTTTGGTTGGCTGACGCCACTCCTGACGCCACCAGCCGAGCCCGCGCCGGACCTGTTTAAACGAGGATGAGCGACAGTCTACTATTAATAATAGCATCAAATTTGAGCCCATTGCAGCTTGTTGTCATTGACCTCGCGCGATCATTGCTGCCTAGCTCGCTGCAATCCGTCAGGTTTGCAGCCTATGGGGGAGGCCGTACGGGTGCCGCTGGCCGGAGCAGGGGGGCTTCAAGTCCCGAGCCAACCTTACGAGCCCGCCTGAGGCGGCCAACTTTGTGAAGGGAACCCCATTTGAACATCACTGATCGGCCGCCGCACAGGAAAGTCGCCCTTCTGACCGGGGTCACCGGGCAGGATGGAGCCTATCTTTCCGAGCTCCTGCTCTCGAAAGGCTACGTCGTCCACGGCATCAAGCGACGGTCTTCGTCGTTCAACACGTCCCGCATCGAGCACCTCTACCAGGATCCGCACGAGGAGGACCGGCGCTTCGTCCTTCACTACGGCGACATGACGGACGCGACCAACCTCATCCGTATCGTGCAGGAGGTACAGCCGGACGAGATCTACAATCTCGCGGCGCAGTCGCACGTGCAGGTCAGTTTCGAGACGGCCGAGTACACCGCCAACGCCGACGGCATCGGCACTCTTCGCGTCCTGGAGGCGATCCGGCTCCTGGGGCTCACCGGGAAGACGCGCTTTTACCAGGCCTCGACGTCCGAGCTCTACGGCAAGGTGCAGGAAACGCCGCAAAGCGAGCGCACGCCATTCTACCCCCGCAGTCCCTACGCGGCGGCAAAGCTCTATGCCTACTGGATCACGGTGAACTACCGCGAGGCCTACGGCATGCACGCCTCAAACGGCATCCTCTTTAATCACGAGAGCCCCATCCGCGGCGAAACCTTCGTGACCCGCAAGATCACCCGTGCAGTCGCGGCGATCCATCTGGGCAAGCAGGAAAAGCTCTTCCTCGGCAACCTCGACGCGCGTCGCGACTGGGGCCACGCCCGCGACTATGTCCGCGGCATGTGGATGATCGTGCAGCAGGACGAGGCGGACGACTATGTTCTCGCGACCGGCGAGACACACACGGTCCGCTCCTTCGTCGAGCGCTCATTCGCAGAGGTCGGCACTGAGATCGTCTGGAAAGGTGCCGGGGTTGACGAGAAGGGGTATGACGCGCGGACCGGGCGCTGTGTGGTGGAGGTGGATCCGCGCTATTTCCGTCCGACGGAAGTGGACCTGCTGATCGGAGATCCGTCGAAGGCGCACCAGCGGCTCGGCTGGCGGCATGAGACGACGCTTGAGGAACTCGTGCGTGAAATGGTCGCCGAGGACCTCGAAAGGGTGAAGCACGACGGGCGGGGGCCCGAGAAGGACTGACCGGACATGGCGGCCGAAGAGGGCGCGCAGGCACGCGCGTTCGACATCAAGGGCAAGCGCATCTTCGTTGCCGGCCATCGCGGCATGGTCGGGTCGGCGGTGGTGCGCCGTCTTGCCCGCGAGGACTGCACCGTGCTTGTCGCCACGCGGGACGAACTCGACCTGCTGCGCCAGGATGCCGTCGAGCGCTGGATGCAGTCCAACCGGCCCGACGCCGTGGTGCTGGCTGCCGCGAAGGTCGGCGGCATTCTCGCCAATGACCGGTACCCGGCCGACTTCCTCTATCAAAACCTCCTGATCGAGACGAACGTGATCGGCGCCGCGGCGGCGCAGCCCGTCGGAAAGCTCGTCTTCCTCGGCTCGAGCTGCATCTACCCCAAGCTCGCGCCCCAGCCGCTGAAGGAGGAAAGCCTCCTCACAGGCCCGCTGGAGCCGACAAACGAGTGGTATGCCGTGGCCAAGATCGCCGGCATCAAGCTCTGCCAGGCGTTCCGGCGCCAGCACGGTCTCGACTTCATCTCCGCCATGCCGACGAACCTGTATGGGCCGGGCGACAACTTCGACCTGCAGTCGAGCCATGTGCTGCCCGCCCTCATCCGCAAGGCGCACGAGGCGAAACTTTCGGGCGCGGCCGCGCTGGAGGTGTGGGGCACCGGCCAGGTTCGCCGCGAATTCCTGCATGTCGACGACTGCGCGGACGCGGTGGTGCATCTGCTGAAGCACTACTCCGGCGAGACACACGTCAATGTCGGGTGTGGCGACGACCTCACCATCCGCGAACTCGCATCGATGGTGTGCACGGCCGTCGGCTTCCGGGGAGAACTGCGCTTCGACACGAGCAAGCCCGACGGCACCCCGCGCAAGCTGATGGACATCTCAAGACTCATCCAAATGGGTTGGTCCCCCCGCATCGGGCTGAGGCAGGGGATCGAGGCGACCTACGACTGGTTCCTGAAGCACCACGCCGTCCCGTCGGCGTGATCTTTTCTTCTCACGCCGCGTCGGACGCCGACGCGCGACCCGCCATCAAGCCGTCGAGCAGGTCGAGATGCCGGGGGAGGCAGGCTCCTCGGAAATCGTAGCGCTTCGCGGTCCCGCGCGCGGCGTCGCGGAGGTCCGCATATCGGCGGGGCGTTTCGAGAACCTCGATCACCCGGCCGGCAATATCGTCTGGCGAGAAGAAATCCACCAGCAGTCCGTTCTCGCCGTGCCGCAGGACCTCCTGGACGGGAGGGGTGGCGGAGCCGATGACGAGACACCCCGCGGCCATGGCCTCCAGCATCGACCAGGAGAGCACGAAGGGGTAGGTCAGGTAGACATGCGCGGCAGAGACCTGCAGCAGCCGGACATAGGTGCCGTAAGGGATCTGCCCGACGAAGTGCACGCGCGACATGTCGAGGCTGCTGCCGACCTCCGCGAGCATCATCGCTTTCCACGTCTGCCCCGGCGGCGGCGGCTGACCGTAGCTGACGCCGTCCCCGCCGACGATGACGGCGCGTGCCTTGGGCCGGGCCTCCAGGATCTCGGGCAGCGCGCGCATGAAGCTGTGAAAACCGCGATATGGCTCCAGATTGCGGGCGACGAAGGTGACGATCTCGTCGCCCGCCCTGCAGACGACGCTGTCGCGCGCGAGTGAGATGCTGGCCGCGGGATCGGGCCGCACCGCTGTAGTGTCTATCCCGTCATGGATCACGCTGGTCCGGTCTGAATAATTCGGCGGAATTCGGCTCGCCTGCCACTTTGTGGGGGCAACGATGCTGTCCGACGCATCCATGGCCAGGAGCACGGCGGCATTTCGCCCGCGCACCAGGGAGACAGACTCCGCCCCATTGCCCGAGAATTCTGGGTCGAAGCCCACGTCTGCACCGCTCGCGCCATAGACGAATTCCACGAGGCTGACCAGCTTCGCGTCGGGCCAGACGTCCTTGAGGAAGACGGTCTCGCCCCAACCGGAATGGCCGAGCACGAGATCGGGCCGGTAGCCCGCCTGCCGGAGCTTGAGAGCCAGCCCAGCAACCGCTTCGGCGCGCACCATCTTGGCTTCGAAGTCGCGCGCCAGTCCATGGGTCGCCGAGAGCGTGTCAGCCGGGAGCCTGTAGCGTTCATGCCGGATGCCGGGCAGCGGACGGGAGCGCGGTCCGCCGATGGTGGTCACCTCGTGTCCCCTGGATGCCAGGGCCGGAGCCAGCCTGACATACTGGCCGGGAAAGTTCTGATGGACGAAGAGGATCTTCACGCCGCCTCCCTTCCACCAGCGCATCGGCTCAATGCCGGAAAGCCTGCCGAACCTGGTCGACGAGCGGGCTCGTGAGATAGGAGAGCACCGTTCGCGGCAGGGTCTGGATGTACGCCTCGACGGGCATGCCCGGCACGAGCCGCAGAGCCTTCAGCTGCTCGACTGCCTCGGGCGTGAGCGCGACCCGCGCGGTGTAGAACGACTTGCCGGTCCGGTCCTCGTTGGTGAGGTCAGGCGAGACGCGTCGCACAGTGCCGGGGACCTCCTTCGTCGCCCTGTGGTCGAAGGCGAGCAGGCGCAGCATCGCCGCCTGGCCCTGGCGGACATGGTCAATGTCCTGAGGCGCGATGCGCACCTCGATCTCCAGCAGTTCGGCGGCCGGCACGATCACCATCACGGTTTCACCGGGGGCGACGACGCCTCCCACCGTGTGGACCGCCAGCTGGTGGACGGTGCCTTCCTGCGGAGCCCGCAATTCGATGCGGCGGAGTTGGTCCTCCGCCGTGACCTTGCGCTGCACCAGCTCCTCGATCTTGCCCTGGGCTTCCCGGATGTCCTGCGCCACGTCCGAGCGCAGATCCTGGTCGACGTTGAGGATCTGAAGCTCCGTTTCGGCGATCTTGCCCTTGGCCTGCGCAGTGGCCGCGATCAGCTGCCCGCGCTCGCCCTCCAGCCGGGCCGTTTCGCGCTCCAGCGCGTTGACGCGCGTCAGCGGCACGAGCTTCTGGCGGTAGAGCTTGCGCACGCCGTCGAGTTCGCCGGAGATCAGCTCGACCTCCCTTGCCTTTGCTTCGATCTGGCGGTTCAGCCCTTCGATCTCGTCGCGGAGCTGGGCGACCCGCTGCGAAAGCTGTCCCTTCTGCCCGACACGCGATTCCAGCCGCAGCCGGAACAGCTTCTGCTCCGATTGCATCAGCCGCTGAACGGAAGGCGAGCCCACACGCTGCGTCAGGGCGTCGGGGAAGATGATCTCGTCGGCGCCGTCGCGCTCGGCCTCGAGACGGGCCAGCCGTGCCATCGTCTCGTCGAGGCTGTTGGAAACGATGGCGAGGTTGGCGCGCGTCACCGTGCCGTCGAGGCGCAGGATCACGTCTCCCGCCCGCACGGCATCGCCTTCCGAGACCAGGATCTCGCCTACGACGCCGCCCGTGGGATGCTGGACCTTCTTGTCGGCGCTCTCGACCACGATGATGCCGGGCGCGATAACCGCGCCGGCGAACTCGCTCGTGGCCGCCCAGCCACCCGCAACGCCGAACAGCAGCAACAGGGAGGCGCCGCCCATGATGAGATGCCGGCGGATCGTCGGCGACACCGCAGGGTGGCGGCCGTCCAGTGCGCCGGCGAGTGGCCCCAGGAGAGAACGGGACTTGCTCATCAGGCTCCCCCGCCATTCGCCGCCCGCGGCGCGCCGGCGCCGATGCCGGTGACGACGGCAGCGGGGCGCATCGGAGCGGGCGGCTCGCGCAGCACGGCGTTGAGCACCTCGTCCTTGGGGCCGAACGCGACGATCCTTCCCTCCCGCATCACGGCGACGAGGTCGCAGCCGGCCAGGGCGCTCGGCCGGTGCGCGACGACGACGGCGATGCCACCCCGGCCGCGGATGCCGAGGATCGCGGCGGTGAGCGCCTCGTCGCCCTCCGCATCGAGGTTGGAATTCGGCTCGTCGAGCACAACCAGGAAAGGATCCCCGTAGAGCGCACGGGCGAGCGCGACGCGCTGGCGCTGGCCGGCGGAGAGGCGGGCTCCGCCTTCGCCGATGGCGGTGGAGTACCCGTCCGGCAGGCGCAGGATCATCTCGTGCACCCCGGCGGCCCTGGCCGCCGCAAGGGCGGTCTCCGCCCGGCCCTGCGGGTCGAAGCGGGCGATGTTACGCACGACCGAGCCCGAGAACAGCTCGACGTCCTGCGGCAGGTAGCCGAGGTGGCGGCCGAGCTGGTCGGGGTCCCACTGGTCGAGCGCCGCGCCGTCCAGGCGAACGGTTCCGCGCGCAGGCTTCCAGACGCCCGCGAGCAGCCGGGCGAGAGAGGACTTGCCGGATCCGCTGGGGCCGATCACCCCCAGCGCCTGCCCGGCCTTCAGCGTGAAGGTGGCATCCTGGACCACGGCGATCGGCGATCCCGGCGGGGCGCCTGTGAGGCCTGTCACGGTTAGCACGGCCTTGGGAGCGGGAAGCTGCATCTTCGGCTCGGCCTCCGGCGCCGAGGCCAGCAGATCCGTGAGACGCCCCCACGCCTGGCGTGCCGCGACGAAGCCTTTCCAGTGCGCGATCGCCTGCTCGACGGGAGACAGCGCGCGCGCGGTGACGATGGACGAGGCGATGATGATGCCGGCCGTCGCGGAGCCTTCGATGACCAGGAGCGCCCCGATGGCGAGGACACCGGACTGCAGGGCGAGGCGCACCACTTTCGAAATGCCGCCCAGTGTCGAAACAAGGTCCGCTGCCTCCTGCTGCCGCAGCCCGAAGGCCTCGTTGCGGCCGTCGAACACGGATCGCAGGAAACCGTTCATCCCGAGCGCGCGCGTGGCCTCGGCATTGCGGGCCACCGACGCCACGAGCGCGAAGCGGGCCCCGGCCTCCTCCGCCACCGCCTTGGCGGGCCGGCGTGCGCCGAGTTCCGACATAAGCGCCAGCCCGAAGAGCACCACCGCACCCGCCAGGGCGGTGACCCCGATCAGGGGGTGGAAGGCAAAGCAGATGACGAGATAGAGCGGGATCCAGGGCAGGTCGAAGAAGGTGGCCGGGCCCCCCGACGCCACGAAGGCCCGCACCTGGTCGAGATCGCGAAGCGGGGACAGGGTGTCGCCGCCGCGCTCGCGATTGAGCGGCAGCCTCGCCACGGCATCGAACACCGCCGGGCCCAGCCGCGCGTTGAGGCCTGTGCCGACCCGGTGCAGCACACGGCCGCGCAGCACGTCGAACAGGCCCTGGAAGACATAGAGAACGCCCGCGATCACGCACAGCGCGACGAGCGTGGGGACGCTGTGACTGGGAATGACGCGGTCATACACCTCCAGCATGAAGAAGGAGCCGGTGAGATACAGGATGTTCGTGCCGGCGCTGAGCGCCACGAGGCCGGCAAGCAGTCGGCCTGCCGTGAGGTCGAAGCGGAGCTTTGGCCAGGAGGCTGGAACAGGAACGCGCATCCACCTCGCCCCAATGAGGTAACACTTTGGTAACTTTAATGATCGTGAGCAGCCAATGTCAAACGCACTGAATTCGCTCAGTCCATTTCGAGGCAGCAGTGTGGCGAACGGGCGGCACTTCCATGAAAGGGGCAAACAAGTAATTGAAAAACTTGAGTAAACGAATCTTGCGTACGGAAACTGGTCTAATTGGACGTCATCCCGCTTGACACACGAACATGGTTACTGAAAACTTAACCCAACCAAAAGTGGTAGCTCCGATACGCCTGAAACCGTCACACCGTGCCCTCCCGCGCGATCGCGGACCTGTGCGCCGAGTGGAGCGCAGGTAGGGACGGCAAAGCGACAGGCCTCGCGGGCACCAACTCGAGCCCGGAGGATCCGTCATGGCCTGGACGCCGAACACCCTGCCGACCGAAGGCGATGACAGCTTCACGGGTTCCGATTTGGCCGATCCGTTGCTCAACTTGCTGGGAGGCAACGATTCGGCGACGGCGCAGGGAGGCAATGACACCGTCAATGGTGGAGATGGCAACGACACAATCGACGGGGGCGCCGGCAACGACACGCTGAACGGCGATGCGGGCGACGACACGATCTCTGACACGATCGATGATGGCGGTACGACCAGTATTTCTGGTGGGGCCGACGACGACGTTATCAACCTTTACATTCTTAATGCAGGAGCCGGCACCGTCGACGGAGGTAGCGGGTCCGACCAGCTGAGCGTTGGAGGGTCTCAGAACTTGGGTTCTATGACTTTTGCGGGCATGGAGTTCCTCAACACCAATGGAGGTGTTGTTACGGGAACGGCCGCGCAGTTCGAGGCCTTCGACACTATCCGCTACAACGCTGATTACCCGAATGACTCAGTTTATCTCACGTTGTCAAAGGCGGGCACCGTTGACCTATCAAGTGAGTTGGGCACACGAGGGGTGAACATCACGGGAAGTGATGTCGTTGTCAACGTAGATCCCAACCAGGCCAACAGCGGTAATGACAAGATCACGAGCGGCGATGGCGATGACGTCTTCTCCGGACGGGGGGGCAATGACACATTGTCGGGCGGGATTGGAAACGACACAATAGACGGGGGTGCCGGGGACGATGCGGTAACTGGCGGTTCAGGCAACGACTCGCTTGAGGGAGGCACCGGCAACGACACCCTTCAGGGTAATGCCGGTGATGACATCATAAGCGATACGATCGACGATGGAGGCACCACCAGCATAAGCGCCGGTACCGACGACGACAGCATCAGCCTATACGTCCTGAATGCCGGGGCCGGCACTGTCGACGGAGGCACCGGCAACGACCAACTCACGATCCAAGGAAGTCAGATCCTGGGTTCCCTGACTTTCACGGGAATGGAAATTCTCAACACGATCGGCGGAAACGTGCGCGGCACGGCGACTCAGTTTGAGGCGTTCGACACGATCCGCTACAACGCTGATTTTCCAAACGACCGAGTTTACCTGACGCTATCGAAAGCGGGCATTGTCGACCTTTCCAGTGAGTTGGGCACAACAGCCGCAAGCATTACTGGAAGCGAAGTCGTTCTCAACGTCGACCCCAATCAGGCCAACAGCGGCAATGACGGGATCACAACCGGCGGCGGAGACGATGCCATTTCAGGACTTGGCGGCAACGACACGATCTCGGGCGGCGCCGGCAACGACACGATCGATGGCGGCGCCGGCAACGACACGCTGAACGGCGATGCGGGCGACGACACGATCTCTGACACGATCGATGATGGCGGTACGACCAGTATTTCTGGTGGGGCCGACAACGACGTTGTCAACCTTTACATTCTTAATGCAGGAGCCGGCACCGTCGACGGAGGTAGCGGGTCCGACCAGCTGAGCGTTGGAGGGTCTCAGAACTTGGGTTCTATGACTTTTGCGGGCATGGAGTTCCTCAACACCAATGGAGGTGTTGTTACGGGAACGGCCGCGCAGTTCGAGGCCTTCGACACTATCCGCTACAACGCTGATTACCCGAATGACTCAGTTTATCTCACGTTGTCAAAGGCGGGCACCGTTGACCTATCAAGTGAGTTGGGCACACGAGGGGTGAACATCACGGGAAGTGATGTCGTTGTCAACGTAGATCCCAACCAGGCCAACAGCGGTAATGACAAGATCACGAGCGGCGATGGCGATGACGTCTTCTCCGGACGGGGGGGCAATGACACATTGTCGGGCGGGATTGGAAACGACACAATAGACGGGGGTGCCGGGGACGATGCGGTAACTGGCGGTTCAGGCAACGACTCGCTTGAGGGAGGCACCGGCAACGACACCCTTCAGGGTAATGCCGGTGATGACATCATAAGCGATACGATCGACGATGGAGGCACCACCAGCATAAGCGCCGGTACCGACGACGACAGCATCAGCCTATACGTCCTGAATGCCGGGGCCGGCACTGTCGACGGAGGCACCGGCAACGACCAACTCACGATCCAAGGAAGTCAGATCCTGGGTTCCCTGACTTTCACGGGAATGGAAATTCTCAACACGATCGGCGGAAACGTGCGCGGCACGGCGACTCAGTTTGAGGCGTTCGACACGATCCGCTACAACGCTGATTTTCCAAACGACCGAGTTTACCTGACGCTATCGAAAGCGGGCATTGTCGACCTTTCCAGTGAGTTGGGCACAACAGCCGCAAGCATTACTGGAAGCGAAGTCGTTCTCAACGTCGACCCCAATCAGGCCAACAGCGGCAATGACGGGATCACAACCGGCGGCGGAGACGATGCCATTTCAGGACTTGGCGGCAACGACGCGATCTCGGGCGGCGCCGGCAACGACACAATCGACGGGGGGAGCGACACCGACACCGTCGCGTATAGCGGCCTTCGCTCCGATTACACGGTGACCGAACCGGGCAATGGGTACCTCCACATTGCCGACAAGCGCGGCGGTTCGCCGGACGGAATCGACGACATCGTCAACGTCGAAAAAGTCTCCTTCGGCAACGGCGTAACCTTCTCGGCCGCGAGCCTTCGCGGCGCCGCTGAATACGCCATCTCCGACGCCCTAACAGTAGCCGAAGGGGGGGCCCTCCAGTTTACGATCACCCGGAGTAACGCTACCGGCAACGGCGCGGTAACCGTGAGTTTCGGCGGCACGGCGACGTCAGGCGAAGACTACACCGCCCCGTCCACATTGGTGCAGTTCACCAACGGCCAGTACACCAGGACGGTCACGGTCCCGACCCTCACCGACACGAAGATCGAGCCGAACGAGACGGTGACGGTCTCGTTGAGCAACCCCACCGCCGGCGGTGCAATTGCGGAAGGGCAGGGCACTGCCGGAGGCATCATCACGGATCAGACGGCCCCGCCCGTCTACACTGTTGGAACCCCGGCGGCCGCCATTGAAGGCAATGACCTCGTTTTCACGATCACGCGGACGGCCACGGGCACAGCGGAAACGGTGAGCTATTCGCTCGCAGGCTCCGCAGGTTCCCCGTCCGACTACAACGCTCCGTCCGGTTCTGTCGAATTCGGCCTGAACGACGTCACCAAAACGGTCACGATCGCGACGAAGAGCGACACCGTCATCGAAGGATCCGAAACCGTCGAGCTCACCCTCGGGACGCTAAGCGGCACCGGCACGATTGGCCAGGTGGGCAAGAGCGCGACGGGGACCATCACCGACGCAACTCCTCAGCCTGCCTACACGGTCACGGGGCCGTCCCCAGGATCCGTGTCGGAGGGGGGCGACCTGACCTTCACGGTAAACCGCACCACAACCGGCGTGGGCGAGACCGTGAACTTTTCGCTGGGCGGCACGGCCACGGAGGGCACCGACTACACGTCACCCGGGACATCAGTCGTCTTCGGCGCCGGGGATACGTCGAAGACGGTGACGATCCACACCCTCACGGATGCCGCTGCGGAAAGCACCGAGTCCGTCGAACTCACTCTCGGGAGCAGGTCGGGAGGCGGAACGCTCGGCGTTCCCGCGAGCGCCAGCGTTTCCATCCTCGATGCAACCGGGACACCCGTCTACACCATCGCCGACGCCAGCCCGGTCACCGAGGGCGGCGCATTGAGCTTCACCATCAGCCGCACGGCCAGCGGTGCCGCTTCGACGGTGACCTATTCGCTGGGCGGAACGGCGAGCCAGGGCGCCGACTACACGGCGCCGTCGGGTTCTGTGGATTTCGGGATCAACGACCTGACGAAGGTCGTCACCATCGCAACGAAGACGGACGCTGTCGCTGAACCGGACGAGACGGTCAGCCTGACGTTGACCAATGCCCCCGGTGGCACGCTGGGCGCAGTGCAGACAGGTGTCGGTACCATCCTCGATAGCAATGGTGCGCCCGTCTACACCATCGCCGACGCCAGTCCGGTTACCGAGGGCGGCACGCTGAGCTTCACGATCAGCCGCACGGCCAGTGGCGCCGCTTCGACGGTGACCTATTCGCTGGGCGGCACGGCGAGCCAAGGCGCCGACTACACGGCGCCGTCAGGTTCTGTGGATTTCGGGATCAACGACCTGACGAAGGTCGTCACCATCGCGACGAAGACGGATGCGGTCACGGAAACGGACGAGACGGTCAGCCTGACGCTGACCGCCGCCAGCGACGGCACCCTGGGCGGGGTCAAGACAGGCACCGGCGCCATCACCGACACGACCGGGGCGCCCGTCTACACCATTTCCAACGCCGACGCGGCGGCCGAAGGCGGTTCGCTGAGCTTCACCATCAGCAGGACAACCAGCGGGACCGACGAGACGATCAGCTACTCCCTCGGCGGCACGGCTCTGCCCACCGCCGACTACACGCCTCCGGACGGGACCGTGACCTTCAAGCCGGATGAGCTCGTCAAGGTCGTGACGGTGGCCACAAAGACCGACACGGTGATCGAAGCCGACGAGACGGTGAGCCTCACGCTCACGCATGCCAGCGGCTCCGGCACGTTCGGCGCGGCCAAGACCGGCACCGGCACGATCACGGACGCGACCCCGGATCCTGTCTACAGCATCGGGAACGCCGCGGCGGTGACCGAGGGTGGAGACCTCGTCTTCACCGTCACCCGGACGTCTACGGGAACCCAAGAGACGGTGAACTACACTCTGGGCGGGACGGCGACCCAGAACGACGACTACACGCCTCCCGCAGGCTCCGTGACCTTCGGAGCGGACGAGGTGAGCAAGACGATCGTCGTCGGCACCAAGACGAACGCGGTCCCGGAGTCACCCGAAACCGTGAGCCTGACCTTGACCAATGCAAGCGGTACCGGGACGGTCGACGCCACTCCCGGGGTTGGCACCATCCTGGATGCCACGGCAACACCCGTCTACAGCATCGCCGCGGCACCCACGGTTGGGGAGGGGGGAACCCTCATGTTCACCGTGAGCCGCACGACGGCGGGTGCTTCGGAGACGGTGAGTTATTCGCTGGGCGGGTCCGCGTCGCCGGGGCTCGACTACACCGTCCCCTCGGGGTCGGTCACCTTCGGGGCGTCCGACCTTACCGCCACGGTCAGCGTGGTCACCAAGACGGACAAGGTGATCGAGAGTGACGAGACGGTCAGCCTGACACTGACCAACGCGAGCGGAACGGGAATGATCGGCGCGTCTGATTCCGCGTCCGGCACGATCACCGATGCGACACCCGCGTCGGTCTACACCATCGGCAATGCATCCCCGGTGGCGGAGGGTGGCAATCTCCAGTTCACCGTAAGCCGCACGGCAACGGGCACGGTTGAAACGGTGTCCTTCTCGCTCGGCGGATCGGCGACGCCGAACGACGACTATACCGTGCCCTCCACATCCGTGACGTTCGCGGCCAACGAGCTCACAAAGACGATCGAGGTCGCGACCAAGGCGGACGCGCTCGTGGAGGGGAACGAAGCCGTCACCCTGCTCCTTACCGGGACCAGCGGGGCGGGCAAGATCGGGGGCGCCGATACCGGGTCGGGCACGATCATCGACTCAACGGGAGCGGGCGTGACCATCACCGGCACCGCGGGTGCAGACCTCATCACCCCGTCCAGCACCGTTCCAGGGCAGCCCTTCCCCACCGCGTTCGGGGACACGATCTTCGGGCTCGCCGGCAACGACACGCTGAATGGCGGCCTGGGCGCCGACCGCATGGAGGGCAGCTACGGCGACGATACCTATTACGTCGACAGTCCCGGCGACACCGTCATCGAACAGTCCGGCCGGGGAACCGATACGGTTATCACAGGCCTCGCGTCCTACTCGCTGGCGTCTACCCCGTATGTGGAAAATCTCGTCTACTCGGGAGCCGTTGATTTCACCGGGACCGGAAACAACCGTGACAACACGATCATCGGTGGAGCCGGCAAGGATGTACTCTCCGGCGGCAACAATCAGGACTTTCTGGACGGCAAGGGCGGTAACGACGTCCTGCGCGGGGATGCCGGGAACGACGTCCTGAAGGGCGGCGACGGACACGACTCCCTTTTCGGCGGCACCGGAAACGACAATCTCGACGGCGGCAACGGCAATGACCTGCTGGACGGAGGGAAGGGTGCCGACACGATGTCGGGCAGCTACGGCGACGACACCTACTACGTCGACAACCCTCTCGACGTGGTCGTCGAGCTGAGCGGCCGCGGCACGGACACCATCGTCACGACACTGTCGTCCTACAGCCTCGCCTCCACGCCATGGGTGGAAAACCTCACCTTCGCCGGCAGCGGCAACTTCACCGCAACCGGCAATAACCGCACGAACACGATCACCGGCGGGTCTGGCGATGACAAGATCACGGGCGGAAACGCGGCCGACACGCTCCTGGGAGGAGCCGGCAAGGACAGCATCGACGGCGGATTGGGGAACGACGTCATCAATGGTGGGCCGGGCAACGACGTCCTGACCGGAGGCAAGGGCAACGACAGCTTCGTCTTCAAGTCGGCGCTGTCGTCCGGCAACATCGACACTCTGACGGACTTCGCCCACGGCGCGGACCGTCTCGTCCTCGACCACACGGTGTTCACGCAGCTATCCGCAGGATCGCTGGATGCATCTGCCTTCATCCAGGGCACAGCCGCAACCACGCCGGCACAGCACATCGTGTACGACGCGACGACGGGAACGCTCTCCTACGACGCCAATGGATCGGACGCCGGAGGCCTGTCGGCCTTCGCAAAACTGAAGCCGGGCGCGATCCTGGACCACACCGACATCTTCGTGGTTTGAGCCGGCCCTAATGAGTTTCCGGATGCAGCCGCGCTCAGGGAGCGGGATCACCTTACGCTGGCCAATGCTCGGGCCCCTCTTCGGCCGGTCAGTTTGGGAATTTGACCTTGAGACTGTTGCACCACCTCTCAAACGCAAACCACGAGCACGCTGCGATCAGCACCGTTGCCGGCATCGCAGCGGCAAAGAGGGCGGGGCCGGGCTTTTCAAACACTGAGCCCAAGCCAAAATGCTCTGACACGCGAACCAATATTGAGACGGGCAGCAAATGATAAAGGTACAAGCCGTAACTAATTCGTCCCATCGATACCATGACGGGATTACCAAGCAGTGTTCCCAGCGGCCCGGCTCTTCCCCGCGCAGCGTATAGCAGCAGAGCTGAAAAAGGTAAAAGCTCAAGAAAATCTTCAACCGCTACGTCGTTCCTCTCGGAGACGAAACCCATCAAGAAGATGATTGCTGGGAACAGGAGCATGATGGCAATCAAGCCGGCATCGGGAAAGCGCTCCAAGTGTTTTGCAAACACGGCGAGAAGCGCTCCACCGGCGAGTGCGTCAAGTGAACTCGGTAGCAGTACATATGGCGCAACATCCGGGGCGAGGCCGAATACAACCCACCGGAAAACAGGGGCGGCTACAACGCAGACCGCAAGAATAGGAACAGCAAGCGACCTTCTCACGTAGATAAAGAAAGGTGCAAAGAGAAGGTAGAACTGCTCTTCCACGCTGAGCGTCCAAAGATGGACAACCTGCCAAGGTTCCCATGTGGCGTGGAAGGCAAAGTAGAAATTTACGAGGTAGGTTACGACGTATCCAAAGACTGCGCGCACGTCGGCCGATTCAAATGCGAGAATAGCCGCGAGAACATAATATGCTGGGAATATCCGCAATGTGCGGCGTGCATAGAAATTGATGAGCTTACGATGGGGTTCCTGAGCAGAGGGCCTGAGTAATATTGATGTGATAAGAAGCCCGCTTAGCAGAAAAAATATTCGTACACCGTAATGACCCCAGGCAGAATCTGGATCGCAATAGTGCGAGTACATGACCAGCAGAACGGCAATGCACCGTATGCCGTCTATCTGCGGTAAGTAAGTCTTCGGCAGAACACGCTCCACAGCCAGGCAAACTTTGAAATCAACCTCAGTACTGGAGGTTAAGCAGTGTTGCTGTGCAGTCAACCGGGAAATTGCGCGCTCCGGATTGCCAAGCCGGCGGAACAAAGTCCTCAAACAAGCTGACTGACGTATCTTGAGGCACGATTTGCGAGCGAACCGGGTTGATTGGGGTCATTTGGGTCGCTTAAACAGCACGGCTGCGTTGCAGCGGTGGATCGAAGCCCTCACACGCCGTACCGCTCCCGGTACCACGCGACAAAGCGTGCGACGCCGTCCTCGATTGTCGTGGCGGGCCGGAAGCCGACGGCGGCCGAGAGGTCGGAGATGTCGGCGTAGGTGGCGGGCACGTCGCCCACTGCCATGGGTGCGTAGACCTTCTCGGCCGTGCGGCCCAGGCACTTCTCCAGCACCGCGACGAGGTGCATCAGCTCCACCGGATTGTTGTTGCCGATGTTGTAGATGCGCCAGGGCGCGGCGCTGGTGCCGGGATCCGGCATCTCGCCGGACCAGGCCGGGTCCGGCGCCGGTGCGAGGGGCAGCAGGCGGACCATCGCCTCCACGATATCGTCGACATAGGTGAAGTCACGCCGCATGCGGCCCTGGTTGAAGAGCGTGATGGGCTTGCCGGCGAGGATTGCTTCGGTGAACAGCCACATCGCCATGTCCGGCCGGCCCCAGGGGCCGTAGACTGTGAAGAAGCGCAGCCCGGTGCAGGGCAGCCCGTAGGTGTGGGCGTAGGCGTGCGCCATCAGCTCGTTCGCCTTCTTGGTGGCGGCATAGAGCGAGAGCGGGTGGTCGACGTTCTGGTGCACGGAAAACGGCATCGCCGTGTTGCCGCCATAGACGGACGAACTCGAGGCGAAGACGAGGTGCTCCACTGCGTGCCGGCGGCACGCCTCGATCAGGACGAGGAAGCCGTCCAGGTTGCTTTCGCCGTAGGCGTAGGGGTTGACGGCGGAGTAGCGCACGCCCGCCTGCGCGGCGAGGTTTACGACGTGGCGGAACCGGTGGCGCGAAAACGCCTCTTCCACGGCCACGCGGTCGCAGATCGAGGCTTCGATGAAGGTGAAGCCGGGCAGGGCGGCGAGACGCTCGAGCCGGGCACGCTTGAGGGCCGGATCGTAATAGGCGTTCACGGTGTCGATGCCGACGACGGGACGGCCTGCCTGCAGCAGCCTGAGCGCGAAATGATAGCCGATGAAGCCGGCTGCCCCCGTCACCAGGACCGGGTCATCGTCGGAAGAAGGGGTCATGGCCGATTCCATCGCAGTGCGAACCTGGCGCAATGGTCGCCGCCGCGCCATGCTTGCTCAACCCTATCACGGCGTCCGCCGGTCACGGACGGCCAGACGACATGTCGATCGCAGTGCTGAATGGAGGCCTGGGGAAGGATTCGAACCTTCCCTACCGGGAGTTGCAATCCCGTGCGTAACACTCCGCCACCAGGCCGTCATGCGTTGGGATCGATCGCTCACTCTGAGGAAGACCGCGTTGCGCCCCCGCCAGTGATTCCGCCGACCCCATTGCGCCGCACATCTATCGGCTACACCCGGACAAACCGCAAGATGCACAATCCCACATCCTTGAAATGTGGTGAGTAAGCCGGAACGCTGCCTTGCCAATGGTTGAGCGCGACCCCCACGGCACGTGTGTTCATTCGCTTGTGGGTCCCTCGGGCGCGCCACCGATACGGGTCAGGCGGAGAACGGCTTCTTCCGCTTCCTCGCGCGTGGCATGTTCGGAAACGATCGTCTCTGAGCGAAACTTCAGCACTTTCCGCCCGGATGGCGTCTGGTGCCTCACGAGGAAGCCCCAGGCGACCACCCACGGCCCTCCCGCCTTCGATTTGGTGCGCAGGACCTTGTAGTGCCGCGCCGGAGGAGCTCCGGCGGAATCGTGACGCGCAGCGGTGGTCATGCGGCTTTACACTCGATACATTAACGCAAGGCAGTAATTAAGCTGGCGAATGCCGCTGCGGAAACCTGGCCGGAAGCGGTACGCCGCCCGGCAAAACCCCGCCTTCCGCGGCTCCGGCCGATTGCTTCGCGCGTGGACGCAGGGGGTTCCCCCCGGGCCGCCAAGGATGCTAGGGGCGGCATCGCCGGAGCCTCCGGCCTGGAGAGCGATCGATGATCTGCAACCGTGCCGTGCCGGCGCAGCCGGCTGCCGCCGCCGTCGCCGCGCTTGCGTTGGGGCTTCTGCTGGGGTCTCCCGGTTCCGCCGCGGCGCAGACGGGGACGTTCGGCACGCCCTACACGTGCCAGCTCTCGGGCCGACTGTCCCAGCAGCAATGTTCGAACGCGTTTGCCAACACCCGCGCCGAACTCGGGGAAACATCGCCGCGATTCCCCACCCGTAAGGCCTGCGAGGAGCACTTCGCGCGCTGTTCCATCCTCGACATCCTCGGCGGCCGGAAAGTCACCTTCGGCCCGACGCAGGAGGGCATCGAGGTGGTCAGGAACGGCGGCAGGCTGATGGCGCTCCCGGTGGTGACGGCGAAAGGGCCGCGACCCATGTTCCGGCCGCGTCCCGTCGACGAACGCGCCGTCCAGGAGTCACCCCAGCGCAGGGCGCAGGCACAGGCTGCATGGAAGGCTCAGCTCGACGCCGCCGCCGCGCCGCCGCCCGACGTCGACGGTGCAGCCGTCCTCCCGGCGGAGCCCTACGAGCCCTATGACCCGAACTGGCAGAAGCAGGAGGGCGTGGCCACCTATCCCGGCAAGCGGAAGGGCAAGGCAGGCTCGGCAGAGGTTCCTGCCTCCGGCAACTGAAGCTGCGCTGTGTGTGACCCGGCATGGACGGCGCGCCGCGACTGGCAGACCTGCAGGCTGTCGGCCCAGAAATGGGCGAGGCGCAGGATCTTGGGTTCGGCGCCGGCCTGCCCTCCGACGAAGAGCACGGCAACCGCGAGCGGAGCGGCGGCCAGCCAGCGCATCCGGATCTGCGGGTCCTCCTGGTAGAGCCGGCGCACGGAGAAAAGGATCATCGGCGCCGACAGGCCGATCGCTCCGCCCATCAGCACTTCCGGAACGTTGTGCTTGTGGAGCAGGACGCGCGACAGGCCGACCGCGACCGCAAGGGCGGCACACCCGCACCCGAGTGTGACAGCCAGAACACGGGCCATGCCGAGACGCACCGCGAGGACGCACAGCCCTCCGAAGACGCCGACCGCCGCCGCGGCATGGCCGCTGGGGCTCCTGACGGGGATCCCGAAATGGGGCCCGCAGGGGATCATCACGATCTTCGCGAAGAACGTGCCGCCGAGTGCAACGCAGATCGCGAAGCTCCACCACGCGGCCGCGCGCCGCTCACCCGCAAGCAGCAGTAGTGCTGCGACGGAGACGACGACCGGCAGGATCACCGCCTGATCCGAAATGTCGGTGATTGCCCAGAGTAGCTGTCTCAACGTCAGTCTCGTCCTTGGTCAGTTCATCAGCCTGCCGCGGCCTGTTGGTGTCAAGCTGCGACCCGTTCAACAGACGAATGTGTTGCCGGCATGGTCACCGGAACGGAAGTCAGGTGGATGGCGACCGCCGGAAAACCGCACAAAGCGTCGGGCTGGGGCCGACCTGCCCGGCCTGTGTCCGCCCGGTCAGCTGGGCGACGCGCAGGCTCGCGGCCTTGCGCAGAGACTTCAGCGATCTGGCCAACCCCTGCGCAGGTTCCGGCTTGCGCCGGGGCCGGCCGTCCCGGTCGAGGATAGGCGGCTTGACCGATCCTGCCCGGGGTGTCCGGAGCCGCCACGACGACGAGCCCGGAAAGCCGCCGAGATCCACGAACTCCACCGTCGCTCCCAGCCTTATGGCCGCTGCAGCAAGGCTGTCCTGCGTGAGCCAGAGAAGATGCACGGGCGGCGAGTCAACTGCCCAGGTGACGTGCGGAGCGTAGCAGTCCTTGTTCGGCGTCGTCACCACGACCGCGCCACCCGGGCGGGCGGCCCTCAGGCAGGACTCGAGAAAGGGCAGGGGGGCTGGAAGGTGCTCCACCACTTCGGTTGCAACCACCACGTCGACCTGACCAGGCTGCGACGAAGCGAAGCTCTCGATCGACATGTCCTCGAAATACGGACCGAAGCGCTGCCTGGCACGGCTCACGGCCTCAGCCGAAATGTCGAGCCCGGTGGCCTCATGCCCGGCGTGGCGCAGTGCGGACGTCAGGTAGCCCAGGCCGCTGCCGACTTCGAGCACCTTCAAGCGGTCTCCCGTCTCTCTCGCAAGTGTCTTGCAGATCCCCCAATAGGCGGGCTCCCGGTTCGCCAGGTATCCGAGAGGGTCCAGCGAACGTTCCACATCCACGGCATAGCGCGCATAGCGCTCGTAGCCCGGGATCCGGTCAGCCTGCCGGTAGATCGCTTCGTACAATGCGGACGTGTCCCCGTGCAGGGGCATGGCGAAGCGCGTGCGGCAAGCCCTGCATTCGGCGATGTCGAAGACGTCCGGCTCCCGGTATCCGGGGTAGCTCTTCCAGACGAGGGACACCGCGGTATCCCCGCACATGGGGCAGGCGGGGAGGTCGTCGCCGTGTCCCGTCGCCATGTGCCGGCTGCCTCGTGAGTCCCGTTCAGGCTCGGTACGGAACGTCGCGACCGGCGCTCAAGTCAAGCAGCTTGCTTTCCTCAGCGCACCGCTGACCGGTCGCCGAGCAGGCAGGGCACAGTCATGAGGATGATGTAGAGGTCGAGCCAGAACGACTGGCGGTCGATGTACTCGACGTCGAGAGCGACGCGGCGGCGGACTTCCTCCGGCGTATCGACAGGGCCGCGCGAGCCCTTGATCGCGGCCCAGCCCGTCAGGCCGGGCTTGACGCGGTGCCTGTGCGCATACTCCGCCACGAGCCTTGCGCTTTCCTGGCCGCCCGAGCGCATGCCGATGGCGTGGGGGCGTGGGCCCACAAGCGACATCTCGCCACGAAGCACGTTGATGATCTGCGGGATCTCGTCGAGGCTGGTGCGCCGGATGAAGCGCCCGACGCGGGTGATCCTGTCGTCGCCGGCCGACACCTGCCTGTGCGCCCGGGCGTCGCTCGCGTCATGCCGCATCGACCTGAACTTCCAGACGACGATCTCCTCGTTGTTGAAGCCGTGCCGGCGCTGGCGGAAGAAGATTGGGCCTGGGCTGTCGAGACGGACGGCAACCGCGATGATCGCCATCACCGGCACGGCCAGCGCAAAGATGATGGTGCCGAGCACGAGATCCTGCAGGCGCTTCAGCAAGGCCGGGTGACTGCCGGCCCGCACTCCCGACAGGCGGGCGAGCGGAGCGTCCGCGAGCCGGTCGAACGCGGCCTGGCGTGTCGGGTCGTCCTCGTCGAGAATCAGGCTGATCTCGTTCGGCAGCACGCGCAGCCGCTGCATGAGTTCCCTGACCCGGCCTTGTGCCTCGGCGGGAACCGAAACGACGATCCGGTCGACGAACGGCATCAGCCTGTGCTCGACGAGGTCGCGGGTGTCGCCGAGAACCGGCACGCCGAGGATGTCAGGCGGCACGCGCCCGGCGCGGTCGTCGAAGATGCCGAGGATGGAAACCGATCCGCTCTCCTTGGCCTTGCTGATAAAGCGTTCGGCGTTCGCCGTTGCGCCAACGAGCACGATGTTCGGGGTCAGCACGCCCGCCTTGCGCCACCGGCGCACCAGCATCCACCAGATCCCGTGCAATCCGCACAGGATGACGGGCAGGAGTGTCAGGGCGGGCAGGGCAGGGCGCAGCGCGAGGCGCTGGGGAAGAACCTCGACGAGCGTGACCAGCAGCAGAAAGACGCACAGGATTGCGGCCGCCACCTTCGCCACATGGGCCAGCAGCCCGTCGCGGTTGCCGAAGGAGTAGCAGTCGGCCGCTTTCAGGAGACCCATGGTCCAGAGGGGCCCGAAAACGAACGGCAAAAGGAATCCGGCCGGCGCGAGCAGGGGATTTCCGCCCACGGCCATCGTCCAGCCGAGCGCGGCCAGCAGCGATACGGCGAACATGTCGACCGCCCGGAACAGCGCCACGCGGGTCCGGCCGCCGATCCGGGCGCGTGACGGAGCGAGAACGTCCGGCCGCAACGCCCCGCGTCGGCGGGGCGAGCCGTCGCCGCTTTCGTCGGGCGTGCGCGCCTGATGGCCGCGTTTCTCGGCAGCGGGTTGTGTCCGGTCCGGCTGGATTGCAGCCGTTCCTGGGTCATAGGGCAGGGGACGTTGGGCGCGCAGCGAGGCGGACATTCGGGGACCCGGCTTGAGAGGTCGGCATCCTGCGCGGGCGGAGTATCAAACGCGTAAATTTAAAATGCGGATGAGTGTTAAATCAGCCATCTGTACGCCGACGTTCTGCCGGAAGGGCCGCCCCGCCGGCGAGTGTGTCCTCGCTGCACTGGCGAAGCAGGGGGGACGGTGGGAGGATCATGCATCCTGCCGCTTGGGAGTGGTCCGATGGCCTCGATACCGGGCGTTCGCGTATCGACATTCGCAATTCATCGTTCGGCGCGTCAGCGCCGCCTCGAACAGTCTGCCAAGACCATCGCGGTCGCGCTGATCGGAGCAGGATGCCTCCTGCTCGCGCTTTCCGTTCTGATGGGTTGAGGGTCCCGCTCAAAAAAGGCCCCGGCGTCATGCACCGGGGCGAAGTCGGGAACTGGGTCAGCAGATGGCGTTGACCCGCGGCGGACCGTAGATGACATTCCTCAAGCAATCGTCACCGCGTTAGCGCGCATTTGCCGCGAAACGAGCCGGCTGATCGCCAAGGGCTTGGCTAAGGCCCAGATAAGCCAGCGAAAATCCCGTGACCGCGGTCTGCGAACGACGCCCGCGGGAGCCCAGTCGCGAGCCTGTGATCGCCTGCAATTTTCTGTTTATCTCCGACACCTGTGGGTAAATGGGAGGTAAATGGAAAGGACGGGTGAAGGTTTACATCGTATACTACGCCAAGGTTTCGTCAAAGTCTCCTGAGTTGCTGATATTTCAGCTGAATTTGTCGTCTCTGCTGAAGAATTGCAGAGGTTGGTATGAAGCAAAATTAACTCCTGAGGCTTCAATGTCCCTTTCGGACACTTCAACAAAAAGGAAGGTCCCGGCGCCTCTCCTCATGCGGGGACGGGCGCCGAAATACGGGAACTGAGGTCAGATGATTCGTGACGAGGACGAGCTGCGGTCCAAGCGCTATCGCTTCAGCCGCGATTTCACACATGCGCTCGGCCGCCAGCTCGTCCCTCTGATCGCATCTGAACTTTACAACGTGTGCCACGAGGTCCCGGTCCTGTTCGCCAAAAGCGTTCGGGGCTGGGACGTCGTCGGCGTCGTCACCGATCCGGCTCTGCGCCGGTCACTCGTTTCCCGCGATGGGGCCTGGCTCGGCGGCTACTCGCCGTTTCTGCTACGGATCCATCCGTTCCGCCCGGCGCCGGACGGTGAGGCGTGGGAGGTCGACCCAGTCGGCTTGGCGCAGGCGCGCGAGCGCGGTCGGCCGTTCTACCTGCCGGACGGCTCCCCAGCGCCGGAGTTCGTCACCATCAAGGCAATGCTGGCCGACGCAGCCAAAGGCAGGGCCGAGCTAAGGGATCACGCCGCGAGGCTCGAGCGTGCCGGGCTCATCACGCCCGTCCCCATGGCTTTCGTGGCCGAGACGATGTCCCAGGGCTTGGCGGCACTCTTCTGCGTCGACGCGCTCCGGATGGTCGAGGCTCAGCCTCGCTTGCTCGCCAGTCTTGCCGCTGGTTCGCCGTCAGCGCTCGATCTCGCCTTCGCCTCCATCTACTCGATGCGGCTCCTCAAAGGCCACTACGACGCAGCGGCCCTGACCGATCTCGAGGGGCGTATCGCCGACCTCATGAAGGGCGGCGCCGTACCCGCGCCCGATGTCGTTCCGGCGGCGCCGCCTGCGGCCGTGACGACCGGCTTTGCCCTCGATCGCTCCGACACCCTCGATTATGCGAGACTGACGTGAGCCCGGGACGCCACCAGCCGCCCCTGGACTCCGCCTCAGGCAGCGTCCTGCCGCGCGAGATCGTGCAGGAGGCCGTTCACGCGGTGCGTGGAGATGCGGTGGAGCGAGATCAGGCTCGCAGCCAGCCAGCCGTGCCTGGCGACGATTTCGGCATGCGCCTGCGTTCCGATGAAAGCCCAGTCGACGATCCAGAAGCCGTCCAGGGCGATGCTGCGGGTACGGCTGCGGAAGGTCAGTGGCCACGTCACGAAGCCGCCGGCGGCCTCGATGTCGGCATAGGCGGCCTGCAGCGCATGCCGGGAATTGGCGAACGTCCACAGCGCCTGCAGCCGGTAGTCGAGATCGGCTTCGGCGGCAGCCTCGTCGAATGCTGTGCCGGGCCGCGTCGGCGCAAGCAGACCGGGCTCGTCGACCAGCACAGCCATCGTGTCGACGGCAACTCCGTCCGCGACGGCGAGCGGGTAGGCGCGCACGACCAGCGGCACGACGCGGGCGCCGCTGTCGCCCTGGGCTGGACGCCAGGTCTCCTGGTCGGGGGCGAGGCCGGTAATGGCAACGAGGTCCCACAGAGCGCCGTCCCGACGCCATGCGATGGGGTAGCGCTCCATCAGCAGAGGCACCTCTACCGGAGCGACCGGGATCGACACGGGGTTGGCCTGCGGCAGCAGGTCCTCCAGGGCCGGCATGCGGCGGAGGTCGGCGGCTTTCTCGAGGGGGCGCAGGGCGCTGTACATGGCGTGTCGTCCTCGGTGGTCACGGTAGCGGAGGTGCCCGATGCCCAAAGACATAGCGGGCAGACCGTGAACGAGATCTCCCGCGCGCGTGCTCGAATTCTTCTGATCGGCGCAAGGCTGCCGAGCTTTATCGGAGCGACGCGATGAACGCCTCCTCCGGACACCACCACGTTGCGGTCGAACGCTTCGTCACCGAGTTCGCGACCTTCTACCTCGACGAGGAGCGGCACAGGATGTCGCTTCCGCTTCTCGCGCGCTGGTTGCAGTCGAAGGGCCGCCCGGACGAGGCGCTGCCGCTGCTGGCCCGGTACCGCCGGCTGGGGGGAGAAACGGCGGCCGACCGTCTCCTCGAGGCTTCCATCAGGCGTGATCTCGCCGGACCTTTGGCAGCTCTTCCCGCCTTGCGCCGCGCCTTCTCCGTGGATCCGACAGACCCGGTCATCCAGAAACGGCTGCTGCACGGCCTCCTCGACGCCGGGGAGGACCGCGAGGCGGAGACGTTCGCGGCAGGTCTGCTCCACTCTGCCAACGATCCCGAGGCCATCGCCGTCGCACTGCAATGCGGTCGCGGCGCCGGCCCGGCGGCCTTCGGCGCGGTGCGGCATACCGGGAGGCAGATCGAGGGCTGGTGCATCTGGCGCAGCGAGGATGCCGCGCGCGACCTCCTCGTCATCGCCGACGGACGGCAGGCGACATTCGCTGTCGAGGCAAGGACCAATCCCGCCTGGGCCCGCCTCGGCTTCCGTCACGCGGCGTTCCGTCTCGGCTGGCCGGTCGGCGCTGCCGTCCTAGAGGTGCGGGACGCCGTCTCCGGCCAACTGCTGCGGGGCGCGCCGCTGATGGATGACGCAGCACTCGACGGCCATTCGAGGCCCGCGCCCGTCGAACAGGTCGACGTCACCATCGTCGTGCCGATCTACGCCGATGCGCCCGCGACACGCGAGTGCCTCGAAAGCCTCGCCGCAGACACCGTGTCCCAGACGCGTTCGCGGATCGTCGTCGTCGACGACGCCAGCCCGGACGCGATGATCCGGGCTCTGCTCGATAGGCTGGCCGCCCAGGGGCGGATCACGCTGCTGCGGAATCCGCACAATGTCGGCTTCATCCGCGCCGTGAACCGGGCGCTCCGGCTTGTGCGCATGGAGGACGTCGTCCTCCTCAACGCGGACACCTGCGTGCCGCCCGGCTGGCTGGACCGGCTGCGTGCAGCAGCCTGCACCGCGCCCGACATCGGCACGGTGACGCCGCTCTCCAACAATGGCGAACTCGTCAGCCTTCCCGTTCCGTTTCGCTCAAACCCGATGCCGGACCCGGCGCGCCTCGCCGAGATCGACGCCTCGGCAGCCCGCATCGGGGGCGGGGTGGTCGACATGCCCAACGGCGTCGGCTTCTGCCTCTACGTGCGCAACGACGCCCTTCGCGCAGTCGGGTCGCTCGACGCGACGCGCTATGAGCGCGGCTACCTGGAAGAGGTGGATTTCTGCCTCCGCGTCGCAGCGGCCGGCTACCGCAACGTTTGCGCCACCAACGTCTTCGTCGGGCATCGCGGCGAAGCCTCCTTCGGCGGGAGCAAGCGCGCCCTCGTGCTGTCGAATGCTGCCGCCCTCGTTCGCCGCTGGCCTGACATCGAGGCGGAGACGGAAGCCTTCGTCGCCGCCGATCCGCTTCGGCCGGTGCGCCTCGCCCTGGCCTGGCCCAGCCTGCGCCGGGCCGGAGGGCGCCGGCTCGTGGTCACCGGAAAGGATGGCCTCGACGCCTCGCTCGCCCTGCGGCTAGCACGCGAGCAGCCCGCTCTGGAAACCGCTGTCCTCTCCGCCGTGGGGCTTAGCCCGCAGAACTGGTCGTTCCGGCTGCCCGGCCTCGACATTCCCGTACCGCCACTGACCGAGACGCAGGCTCTTTCGCCGGCCGACGCACTGGTCGACGTCGCAGAGCGTCTTGGAGCGGAGGAGATCGTCGTCGCGCCATCGCCCGGACTTTCCCCGGAGCTGGCAGAGGCCTGCTTCGCGGCGGGACTGCCGGTGGATCTCATGCCGCTGGCCGCGCGAACACGCGTTCCGCCCGCCGTGTCAGCCCGGGCGCGGCGGATCCTGCTGCCCACGCCGGCGGCCGCGTCGGACGTGGCGGGCCGCACACTCGATCACGTCCACCTGCCGCGCGCCTTCCCGGCGGGGATGGCGCTCGGCTTCGAGGGTCCGCTGCTCGGCATCCTGCCGGGCGATGCGTCGCCGGGAACGTGCGCCGCCATTGCCGGGCTGGCACGGGCGTGGCGCCGCCGGAATGCGCCGCGCGGGCTCGTTGTCTTCGGCGAAACGTTCCGCGACGTCGGCCTCATGCGCGCAGGGAACATTTTCGTCACCGGCGCCCTGAATTCGGAGGAGGACTGGCGCGAGGCCTTCAGGATCCACCCCTGCGCCGGGCTCGTCCTGACGCTCCGCCGGCCGGTCTACGCTCACGTGTCGCTCGACATTGCCGACCAGTCGGGCCTGCCCTTCGCCGCTTACCCGGTCGGCGGAGCAGCCGACCTGCTGTCCCGTCGCGACGCGCTGACGCTCGACCTCAACTGGGACGCCGAGGAGATCGCGCTCGTCGTCGAGAGCTTCCTGTCACTCCGCAACGACCGCAGCCTGCGCAACCTGGATGCCGCATGACCGCACACGTGATCCCGCCACCTCCGCAGGATAGCTCTGACGACGATGCCCAGGGGCTGCGCGCCTTCCATCCGGTGGGCCAGCACGCCATGGGGTGGTGCTACGACCCGCAGGACCCGTCCCGGCGCTTTGTCGTCGACGTGCGCGTTGACGGGGAGAGCATGTCGCTCATCCTCGCCGAAACCTTCATCCCGACACTGCGCGACCGCTTCGGCGGCGATGGATGCCACGGCTTCCTGGTACGGCTGGACCGCGTCCGCCTCGCCGGCGCGGTGCTCGTCGAGGCTTACGTCGCGAATACGGACATCCGCCTCGGTGCGTTCCGGCTCGACGAGCTGCAGGAGCCGGCTGCGGGGACCGGGCGCATCGTCGGCGAGACGCACTGGATGGGAGGCCTGCGCATCACCGGTTGGGCCTGCGACGTCGCCGCCCCCGTGTTGCCGCTGACCATCGACATTCTCGTCGACGGCGATCCCATCACACAGGTCACGCCGCACCGCTGGCGCGAGGCCGGGCCGAACGAGGCCGCGCCGTCCGGCCGCTTTGCCTTCGATGCGTGCCTGCCGGCGCGCTTCGCCGACGGCATCGTCCACACCGTGCGCTGCCTCGTGGGCGGAACCGAATTGGCCGGCTCACCCTGCGTGGTCCTCGCCCACGGACAGGGGTTCGAAGGGCTCGCGGCCGAGATCGACCCGGACGGCACGACCGGCCATCTCCTGCGCGCCCGGCTCTTGGACCGGCTGATGCCGTCCTCCGTACCGATGGGCGAGTTCGATGCCTGGCGCGTCCACTTCCCGGTACGCCCACCGCGCGAGACTGCGACGCTCGTCGGCGTCGCAGTGATCGGCGACATCGATGCGGACGTCAGCTCGACCCTGATCAACCTGAGTGCGCAGTCGCATCCGCACTGGGTCGCTGTCAGCATCGCCGGGAGCGACGGCGCATTCTCCGGCGAAGCCTTCGTGGCAGCCGCCTCCGAACTGGCGGATGCAGGCGCCGAGATCGTGGTCGTGCTCGAGGCCAATGCCCTCCTCGATCCCCATGCCTTCGGCCATCTCGCCGCAGCGTTCGAGGATGCCCGCTTTCCCGGAGTGGTCTACTCCGACTCCGTCGTTCGCATGCGCGACGGCCGGACGGCGCCGAGCCTCAAGCCGTCCTTCGACCGCCACCGGCTGCTCGCCCAGCCGTATGCGGCCGACCTCTTCGCCATCTCCCGCCGGGTACTCGAAGAGCTTCGACACCAACCTCCTTCGAGCCTGTGGAGCTTTCTTTTCCGGTCGGTTCGCATCGCTGGGCGCCTCGGGGAGATAGTGGCGCACCTGCCCGAGCTTCTCGTCACGGTCAACGAGGCCGCTTCGCCCGCTCGCATTCTTCATGTCGTCGCCGCCGTTCGCGAGGAAGCAGCCGCGCGCGGACGGGCCGCCATCGTCGAACCGCTGGCCTCCGCCGCCCGGCCCGCTCTGTCCATTGCTTGGCCGGAGGACACTAGGGCGAACAGGGTGTCGGTGATCATCCCGACACGGGACCGGCTCGACCTCCTGCAGCCCTGCATCGAGACCATGCTGCATCATACGCAGGGCGTCGCCTATGAGGTGATCGTGGTCGACAACGGCTCACGCGAGCCGGCGACCCTGGCCTTCCTGCAGGCCCTGTCCGAGGCGGGCGGCACGGTGATCCGCGCCGACATGCCGTTCAATTACGCGCGGCTGAACAATCTCGCCGTCGCCCGCGCCTCCAACGAGCTCGTCTGCTTCCTCAACAACGACGTCGAGATCATTGAAGGCGCCTGGCTGCGGGAGATGGCACTGGAGCTGGCCGACCCGTCCGTCGCCGTCGTCGGCGCCACGCTGCTGTGGCCGAGCCGCATCGTCCAGCACGGCGGCGTGGTGCTGGGGCCGCACTTCGCCGCAGCGCACTCCTTCAACGACCGGATTGACGGGGAGGGGGGCTTTGACGACCAGCTTCTCGTCCCGCGGCGGCAGAGCGCCGTGACCGCAGCCTGCATGCTCATGCGCCGGGCCGACTACCTCGCCCTTGGCGGCATGGACGAGGACGCCTTCCCGGTTGCCTTCAACGACGTGGACCTCTGCCTCAAGGCCGGCGCGGCGGGTGGCGAGGTGCTGATCACCCCGCGGGCGCGCCTGCTGCACAAAGAGAGCGCCAGCCGGGGCCTCGACCACCTCTCTCACGAGAAGCGGTCCCGCGCCCGCAAGGAACTCGAGGAGCTGCGGCGGCGGTGGGGGCACGTGCTGGCAGACGACCCCTTCTACCACCCGAGCCTCTGCCTCGACCTCTACCCGTTCAGCGGCCTCGCGGCGCCGCCTCGGAGCCGCGATCTGCGAATCCTGCCGGAGGCCGGCGGATGACGAGTAACTCGATCACAGAGACTTCCACACGGGTCCGGTCCGGGATCCGGGCAAGCAGGCTGACGATGGCACGAGGATCGACGTCGTGATCAGACAAATATTCGCGAAGTCGAACCCTCTGCGCGATGCCGTCAGGGGAACGTGGCCGGCGATGCGTTCGATCATCGCGATCAGCCTGTTTCTCAACCTCCTCGCATTCACCCCCGCGCTCTACATGATGGGTGCATTCGAGCGCGTGCTGTCGTCGCGGAACGTCGTCACGTGGACGTTCCTGACCGGCATTTTCGTGGTCCTTTGCTTCGCCTACGCCATCCTGAGCAGCCTCCGGGCGCGCACATTGTCGAGCGTCAGCTACGCCTTCGACCAGGCTTTGTCCCGCAAGCTGTTCGACGCCGTGCACCGGGCCATGCTCGGCCGGGCGCCCGGGCAGGGCGTCGTGACGCCCGTCCAGGCGATGCGCGACCTCGACGTGATCCGCGACAACCTCTCGGGCAAGCTCGTCGCCTCCGGCGTGGACCTGTGCTTCGCGCCGCTCTTTGTGATCACGCTGGGCCTGTTGCACCCGCTGATCGGCCTCGCCACCCTCGTGCTGATGGCCAGTGTCGTTGCGCTGGGCTTCATCCAGAACATGTCGAGCGCGAACTCGATGCTGCGTGCTACCGCGGCGAGTGTTCATGCCTCCGAATTCGCCACCGCGATCCTGCGCAACAGCGAGGTGATCCAGGCCCACGGCATGGGCGGGGAACTCCAGGGGCGCTGGCGGCGGCTGCGCGAAGCGGGCCTCGCCTGGCACGCAAAGGCCGGGGAGAGCGCCGTCTGGGCCAGTATCGGTCTCCAGGCCATCAATTTTGGCGGTTCAACCCTCGTTGCCGCCATCGCCCTGTTCCTCGTTCTTGAAAACCTCGCCTCCGCCCACATCCTGTTCGGTGCCATGGTGATGGCGGCGAAGGCCTTGTTGCCGATGTCGCAGCTCGCCAGCAACTGGAAGTCTTTCGTCTCCACGGAATACTCCTTCCAGCGAGTCGACCGCCTGTTTGAAAGCCTTCCCGACCTGCCGCCGCGGATGGCGCTGCCTCGTCCGGCGGGGCACGTGACCTTCGACAACGTGACCGCGACCGCACCAGGAGGCGGGCGGCCCGTCCTGCGCAAGCTGAGCTTCGAGCTCGAGGCAGGGCAGGTTCTGGGTGTCATCGGCCCCAGCGCGGCCGGCAAGTCGAGCCTGTCGCGCGTCCTCGTCGGCATCTGGCCGACCGCGGAGGGCGCTGTCCGCATCGACGGCAACGAGATCTCGCACTGGGACCCGCAGGAACTCGGCCGCCACATCGGCTACATCCCGCAGGACGTCGAGCTCTTCGCAGGCAGCGTGGCCGAGAACATCGCCCGCTTCGGAAGCGCGACCAGCGAGGAGGTGATCGCGGCGGCGATGATGGCCGGCGTGCACGACCTCATCCAGTCGCTTCCCGACGGCTACAACACCGAGATCGGCGACGGCGGCCTGCGCCTGTCCGGCGGCCAGCGCCAGCGCATCGCGCTCGCGCGGGCCGTCTTCGGCACGCCTCCCCTGATCGTTCTCGACGAGCCCAATGCGAGCCTCGACACCATCGGGGAGGAGTGTCTGGTGGAGGCGATCCGCCACCTCAAGCGCGCGGGCTCGACGGTCGTCATCGTCACCCACCGCTCCAACATGATCTCCCAGGTCGACCGCATCCTGCTGATGTCCGAGGGGACCGCGCGGCTCTACGGCACGCGGGAGGAGGTGATGGGGCAGCTCGGCATGCGCAACGTCGTGCCCATGATGGCACCCCCTCCCAAGACCACGGTCGAGGCAGCCCAGGGACGCACCGGGCCGCAGACCTGGATTCCCGCAGCGCTCCGCACGAGGACCGGCTCATGACGGCCAGCACCGACCACGCTACGCCAGACCTCGCGCCCCACGCCGACTGGAGCCGGCTCGTCCGCCAGTCCTGGATCGTGATCCTCTGCGTGTTCGGGCTGGGCGGAGCCTGGGCCTTCACGGCACGTCTGGACTCCGGCGCCGTGGCGCCAGGTGTCGTCGCGGTGGAATCCAGCCGCAAGACTGTCCAGCACCTCGAAGGCGGCATCGTGAAGGAGATCCTGGCCCGCGACGGAGACCTGGTTCAAAAGGGCCAGCTTCTCGTCCGGCTGGACGATACGCAGGCGAGAGCTTCGGCCCGCGTCATCGAAAAGCAGCTGGCGGCCACGCTCGCCGAAGAGGCCCGGCTCGTCGCCGAGCGGGATGGCGCTGAAACCGTCGCCTTCCCGCCCGAGGTGACGCGTGAGCAGGACGACCCGATGATCGCGCGCGCGATTGCCGACCAGCTCGCCCAGTTCCGCGAGCGCAACTCGAACGTGACGGCCCAGCAGGCGATCCTCGAGGCGCGCATCGGCCAGCTGAGCGAGGTGATCACCGGCACGCAGCGCGAGAACCAGGCCAATGAGGAGCAACTGGCCACCATCGAGCGGGAACTCGTCGGCCTCCGCAGCCTGCTGGAGAAGAACCTCGTCCAGCTGCCGCGTGTGCTCGCGCTGGAGCGAGAACGCTCCCGGCTCGGCGGCGCGGTCGGCCGGGCACAGGCGGACCTGGCCAAGACCGAGCAGTCCATCGGCGAGACACGGATGCAGATCGCCCAGCTGAAGCAGCAGTTTCTCGAAAACGTCAGCAAGGATCTTCCCAACGTCCGGCGCAACATCGCGGAACTGCGGGAAAAGCTCTCCGTCCAGCACGACATCCTGCGGCGCGTCGACATCGTGGCCCCGCAGACCGGGGTGATCCAGGGTACAAAAGTGTTCACGGTGGGTGGCGTGATCAGGCCGGGCGATCCGCTGATGGAGGTCGCTCCCGTGGCCGACCAGCTCGTGATACGGGCCCAGGTCAATCCGATCGACGTCGACACCGTACATATCGGCGACAAGGCCGAGATCCGCTTTCCGTCCTTCTCCAGCACCAAGCCGCCGCTCTTCTTCGGCACTGTCCGGAGGCTGTCGCGGGATCGCGTGACGGATGACCGCAACCCGAATGCTCAGCCCTACTTCGCGGCCGAGATCGCCGTCGACTACGACAAGATCGAGCCCTGGTACCGTGACCGGATCCTGGCCGGCATGGCCGCCGATGTCGTCATCGCAACCGGCGAGCGCACGGCCATCCAGTACCTGATCGGCCCGCTCGTCGAACGGCTGCGCTCCGGCATGCGCGAGCGCTGACGGGCCGGCATACAGCGTCGAGGTAGAGCTGATCGAAGGCGGCGCGCGGCGGGGATCCATCCCGCCGCGCGCTTCGTTTGGCGCGAACGGCAGAATAGCGATGCTCAGCAACTCCGAAGTAATTTATCGGCCTAAGCAAACAATAAACGAGCGTTTTCGTTGCATCGCGTAGATTGGTTGTGAGTCAGAAAGAAATATCGCCAATGTATGCAACCTGAGAAGCCAAAGTTACTGCGCGTTAATTCCTGAGGCCCGATTGTACGTCGCACTAACAAGAACAACAAAATCATAACAAGAATAAAACTTATCAAAAAACCTGAAATATCGGGAAAGGCAAGCAGATGGCTCTCCAGTATAACCTCGACAAGGGGTCTGCGCTCGGTTCGTTCGCAGACTTCGTACACGCGCAGAATTACAGCGATGCCTTTGAGCACGCACTTCTCAACTCTGCGCCGGACCAGACCGGCAAGGTTGGTCAGGTAGATATCAAGAATCTCGATCTTTACGGCGAGAACTTCGACGACTCCGGCTACGACGCCGCCTATATCTCCACATACAACGCGGCCGACAGTACAAGTCAGACGGCGCTGGACAACGCCCGGATCATTCTCTTCGACAAATCTGTCGAGGATGTGGACCTCGATCTGGCCGGCAGCAAGTCGCATTTCATCGGACTCACCGCCGGCGATGACAGCATCACCATCAGCGGCAGCTCCGCTCAGATTGTCGATGCCGGTGCTGGCGACAACTTCGTCCAGACCGGGAAAGGCAACGACCTGATCATGTCTGGCGACGGCGACGACATTGTCCTGGCAGGCCGCGGCAACGACACCATCTACGGTGGCGGTGGCGCGGATCATCTGTCAGGCGAGCGCGGCGACGACAGCATCATCGGTGGTGGCGGCGACGCCACGATCGACGGCGGCTCGGGTTTCGACGTCGCGGTGGTCGATGGCGCAAAGGCCGACTTCCACTATGTCGGTCACGCTTGGGTCAGCTCCGAGACCGGCGACCAGATCGGCAATGTCGAATACACGCAACTGAGCGATGACAGCGTTCTGATCACGGTGGCGTCCGACCACCAGGCCGCGTTGGCCAGGCTGTTCCAGGCCGTGAACAACCAGGACCCGACGGCGGCCGACTACAAGAGCGCGCTCGTCGCCCTCAACAATGGCGACTCGCTCGAGAACATCGCCAAGACCATGGTCGACAAGCTGGACGGTGACACGGACCTGGGTGGGGCCGACCTCACGAGCGCCGCAGCCAAGAAGACCTTTGTCACCGAGGTGATCGGCAACCTGTTCGACGGTTCAGCGGGTGCCTGGAAGAGCGCCGACGTGGACAGCTACGTGTCGTCACTGCCGAATTGGAGCAAGGCCAAGATCGTCGCCGACTTGGTGACCAAGATCTCCGCGGCCGACGACCACATCGGCATCCACATCGACACCACCACGACCTGATCGCCTTCGATCACAGCGTTCTAGAGTTCAAGGAACACGATCATGGCCACATACATCGGAAGCGATGACGAGGACGACTACATCTTCGGAACGGACGAGGCGGATCGCATCATCGGAAAGGACGGTGACGACGCGCTCTTTGGTGGCGGCGGAGACGACACCATCATCGGCGGCGCCGGACAGGACGACATCTTCGGTGGGGATGACAACGACTACCTCCTCGGAGGCGCCGGAAACGATGCGATTTCAGGCGATGCCGGCAACGACACGATCCGTGGCGGAGCCGGTGACGACGTCATCAGCGGCGGGGCAGGGAGCGATCTCCTGTCCGGCGGCCGGGGCAAGGACACGTTCGTCTACGACGGTGCCAACTCGGGCAGCGACATCATCCAGGACTTCAATCCATCGGAGGATACGCTCGACCTGACCGGCATCACCGGCCTCACCAGGAACCACCTGGCGTTCAATGCCACCTCGCAGGGTGTCGAGGTCTACTCGACCGACGCGAACATCAACGTTCGCATCCTTCTCAAGGGTGTGACCGAGGCTGAACTCACCAAGGAAAACCTGCTCGTTGCCTGCTTCGTGCGGGGGACGGCGATCCTGACGCCTGCAGGTGAAGTACCCGTCGAGACGCTCGCCATCGGCGACCTCGTCTCGACGCTGGGCGGGGTCGAGCGCCCCGTGAAGTGGATCGGCCGGCGCTCCTACAAGCGCCGGTTCATCGGCCGGAACTCCGAGGCAAACCCCGTGCTCATCAGCGCGGGTGCCCTCGGCCTCGGCGTGCCGCACCGGGATCTCACAGTTTCGGGTAAGCATGCCATGTTCTTCGACGGCGTCTTCGTGCGCGCCGAAGATCTGGTCAACGGCGACACGATCACCCGGGACACCAGCCTGGAGCTGATCGAGTACTTCCACGTCGAGCTCGACACAGCCGACGTGATCTTCGCAAACGGTGCGGCAACGGAGACGTTCGCCAACCACAACAGCCGCCGCATGTTCGTGAACTGGCGCGAATACGTCGACCTCTACGGGTCGGAGGACGCCGTGCAGCCGAACGCCGCTGGCGAGTTCGAGCGGCCCTATCCGCTCGCGACAGGGGGCGACGCTCTCCGCGCCGTTCTCGAAGGGCTGCCGCAGCCGGAGCCGCTGCGCAGGGCCGCCTGACGCGGCCAGGACAGTCGAAACGGAGAGGGGCCGTCCCGCGGGGCGGCCCCTTTTCATTTGCGGGGTAGCGAAGGCCGATTGGGGAGTTTTGGGAGCGCCCGGGCGCTCACACCGGAAAGAAGGCGGTGAGTTCCGCGGTGTCCGTGCCGGGCTTCAGGCCCAGCCCCCAAAGATCGAAGACGCGGCCCTCCCAGGTGCGCGCTTCCTCGAAGCCGGCCTCCAGCAACAGTCGGCCGAGCCGCTCGGCGGAAAAGCCGGTGCGGTGAGCCATGAAGGCGTTGCCCGCAGAAACGGCGCTGCGGAGCCCGAACAGCACGTCCACCGGAGTCACGGGCCCGGCCGGCGCCAGGTAGAGCGTGTCTTCGAGCCGGCCCGCCGCGATCTCCGCCGCGACCCGCACGAGATCCGGCGTCGTGCACAGGAGAAAGCCGGACGGCTTCAAAACGCGGACGAACTCGCGCAGTGCCCTGCGGACTTCGTGTTCGTAGAGATGTTCGAGATTGTGTGACGACCACACCGCATCGACGCTGCCGTCCGCGATGCAGCCGAGATCGGCGATCGATGCCACGACATCAGGGGACACCGACGGATCAATGTCGAGGCGCAGCTCGCGCCATGCTGTACCCCGGAAGGCAGGGTGGAGCTTGTCGGCATGGCGGTGGCCGCAGCCCACGTGCAGGCACACCCGCTCGAGCACCGCGCCGGGCGCGGTCTCGTGGCAGGCCTGCACGGGGTCGGCCTCCGGCCGGAGGTCGGCCGGTTGGGACAGCAAGGGATTGCTCCTAGCGCGCGATGTTGGCGGCGCGGAAGACCCTGACGCGGCCCCGGGCGGGCACAGGCTCGGGCGAGGCAGCCGGAGGGGCCGCTTCCGTCTCCGGCGCGGGCTCGGCCAATGCTGCGGCCTCGCGGGGCTTGAGGTCGACCCGCAAGCCGGTGAGAGCCTCGTGTCCGGTCGGCCCGGCGATCTCGACCGTCCGCCCGGTGACGGTTCGCGCCGGCATGCCCTTGAACACAGCCGTGGCAACGAACTCGTAGCCGTCGGCCTGCGAGCCGTTCAACTCGAAGAAGACGCGCGTGATGGGTGTGGCCTGGCCCTTCGTTCCCACCATCTGGCCCGGCACACGCGCCATGTGCCGGCCACGCCCGGGCATTTCGCAGCCGTAGGACAGCCTCACGCCCTTGATCGACTCGATCCAGGAGAGCGAGAACGCTTCCAGCCTGTCGTCGCCTCCGACCGAGCCGAGCCAGCCGGAAGCGCCGGCCCGGGCATCACCCTGCTTGTTCAGATGGCCTTCGAGGATGAAGCGCCCGGAGGAAATGGCGGCCTCGGCAGGCGCCTGCTGGTTCGCGGCCGCAGGCGGGCGGACTTCCGGCCTGCCGATTGGCTCCAGCTTCAGTTCGACGTCCGTCGAAACGCACAACGGGTCCGCGATCGACGTGACCATGAGCGTGGCCGGTTGCGAGGCCCTGATGGCGACGCAGTCGTCGAAGCGGGACAGAACCTGCTCCGAGACGTCCGGAGAGAACAGCATCTCTATGCCCTCGGCAGCACCGGGCTTGCCGAGCACGAGAATGCGCGGGGGCCGCATCATGTCGGTGGCCGACACGTAGCGCAGCACGTGCAACCCCTTCTTCACGGGCAGCAGGACGGTCGCGAAGCGTTCGGTCATGGGGTCCCCGGATTGGTCCGTGATGTGAGGGCTGAGCGGCGGATGCGGCGCGCCCGAAGAGCTGAGGATAGGCAGCGCCCGGCTCCGGTCAAAGAGAATGCAGCAGAACCGGAAGTAAAGAATATCCTATGGTGAAGTGGGAGTTACACAGATCGCCGCCTCGACAGCAGTACAATTTAACGTCGATGAAAGTGATCATAAGATGATTTGTTGATACGCTCGACGGGGGGAAGATGCGAGACATTTTATTCATTCACATCAATTTTCCGGGCCAGTTCGTACACCTTGCCAAGGCACTGGCGCGGTCGGGTCGCTGGAAGGTCTTCTCCATCGGGGGAGAGACCGCCAGGGGCTTGCCCGGCATTCGGCTGGAACGCTACGCCGCTGACGCGGACGGTCTCGACGGGCTTGAGCCGGTCGTGCGCCGCGGTGCCGTGGAGACGCGTCGCGCGCTGGCGGTCGCCGCTGTTTGCCGTTCGCTGCGCGAGCAGGGTTGCGATCCCGCAGTCGTGGTCGGGCACTCAGGCTGGGGCGAGATGCAGTTCGTCCGGGACGTCTTCCCGCACGCCCGGATCGTCTCCTACCTGGAGTTCTATTTCAGCTTCGACGGCGCCGACGTGAACTTCGATCCGGAGTTCCCGCCCCTGGGGGTCGACGCACGTGAGCGGGTGCGGGCGCGGAACGCCCCGGCGCTGTTTGCCGCGGTCGATTCGGACGCCCTGGTCACGCCGACGCAGTGGCAGGCCAGCCGCTTCCCGGCGGATATTCGCGCTCGGCTGGACGTCGTCCACGAGGGAGTCGACACACGGCGGGCCGTGCCGGACCCCTCCGTTCGGATGGACCTCGGCGATGTCGTGCTCTCCCCGGACGACGAGGTGGTCACCTATGTCGCCCGAAACCTCGAGCCCTATCGCGGTTTCCACGTCTTCATGCGGGCGCTTCCGCGGATCCTAGAGAACCGCCCCAACTGCAAAGTCCTCGTGATCGGCGGTGACGGAACGTCGTACGGCACGAAGCCGCCCCGCGGCCGGTCCTGGACCGACACGATGCTGGAGGAAGTGGGATCACGGCTCGACCGCCAGCGGGTCCATTTCCTGGGCCCGCTGCCCTACGAGGCCTTCCTCGCGGCCATGCAGATCAGCACGGCGCACATTTACCTGACCTATCCCTTCGTCCTGTCTTGGTCCCTGCTCGAAGCGATGTCCTGCGGGGCGCTGGTGATCGGGTCCCGCACCCCTCCAGTCGAAGAAATTGTCACGGACGGCGCCAACGGCCTCCTGGTCGACTTTTTCAACGCTGAGGCACTCGCCGCCCGGGTCTGCGACGCGCTGGAACGGCGCGCAGACATGGTTCCGCTGCGCCGGGCGGCGCGCGACACGATCGTCGAGCGCTACGACCTGCGGACGCGCTGCCTGCCCGCGCAACTCGGGCTGATCGACCGCGTGGCGGGCACGGGAGTTGCCGCGGCCTGACGCCGGCGGGGCTCGCTCTAGACCACGAAATTCCGGGAACACAGGGGCATGACGCAAGCGATCGATACCAAGCCCGATGCCGGCCAGCCGAAGCTGCGCCCGTTGCGCGGGCACGTCGACCTGGTGGAGGTCGGCCGCGTGAAGGGCTGGGCCTGGGACCCATCAGCCCCGGAACGCGCCGTCGCGGTCGAACTCCTGGAGGGCGATCGCGTGCTGTCGCGCGTGCTGGCCAGTGAGAACCGGCCCGACCTCCTGAAAGCCGGGATCGGCACAGGCCAGTACGGCTTCACCTTACGGCTCGACCCGCACCTCCTTCCTCTCGGCCTGCATACCGTCCGGGTCCGCTTCGGGGATACAGGGGTCGATCTGGCGGGATCGCCCACGATCATCCGCAAGCCGGGCGAGGACATCGCTCTCGACGCCGCGCGCCTGCGCGCCACGATCATCGCTCGCCTGCAAGCCATTGCGGACGCCGACGAGCTCGGCGGGTTCGTCCACATGCTGGCCGGCGCCATCGACGAGGCACTCGCGCAGCGTTTCCGGGTCGGGCTGCCGGTGCTGGCACAACGCCCTGCTGAGACGCGGGACTTGCCGCCCGGCAGCTTCAGCGAGGCGGTCGAGAGCATTCGGCGTCGCTATTCCGAAATCAGCCTGGACCTGGTGCGCTCGCCGCTCGTGTCGGTGGTCATCGTGTCGAGGGACCGTTTCGCCGAAGCCCACGCCTGCATCACGGCAATCGCGGCCGCACCGCCTTCCGTGCCGACCGAGGTGATCCTCGTCGACGACTGCTCGACCGACGAGACCATGATTGCGCGGTCGGTCCTGCCGGCATCGGTGCGCCTGTTCCGGACGGCTCAGCCACTCGGGCCAGTAAGGGCGATGCGGGCCGGACAGGCGCTGGCACAGGGCAGGTTCGTGCTGTTCCTCGATCCCGGCGTCCGCCCGTCGCGAGGCGCCATCGACGCGATGGCCGCAGCCTTCGAGGCAGAGGACCGCCCCGGAATCGTCGGTGGCCTCCTCGAAGGCGGCGACGGCAAGCTGGCCTGCGCGGGAATGGCGATCGACCCCACTGGCATCCTGCGCGTTCTCGGCGCCGGCCTGCCGCCGGATGACCCTCTCTCGGCACGGCGGTGCGAGGTCGACGCCGTACCGGCGCTCGCCCTGATGATCGAGAAGGCGCTCTGGACCCGGATCGGTGGGTGTGACGAGGAGAGCGGCGACGGCGCCCATGCCGGTGCGGATCTCGCCATGCGCGCCCGCAAGGCCGGCCGCATCGCGATCATTGATCCGCGAGCCCGCTTCGCGACCGCCATCTCGGCGGAGGCCGTGCTGACCGGCGGCCATGTCTCCGGGCGTCTGCGCCATGCCGACGCGTCCGCGCGCTTCGCGAAGCATTGGGCCGAACAGCTGTCCGCGCCTCATCCTGGGGAGCGTCCGGGGCTGCGGGGCAAGGCGATGCGTGCGCTCGTCATCGATCATTCCTGGCCGACACCGGATCGGGACGCTGGCTCCGCCGCGGTCGTTTCGCATATCCGCGCGATGATTTCGCTCGGTTACGACGTGTCCTTTGTCCCCGGAGGACCGCCGGATCGGGATGAACGCGCCATGGCGCCTTTGCAGGCGATGGGTGTTGCGTGCTGGCACGCGCCCTTCGTTTCCGGCCCCGCCGACGTGCTGCGGCAGTTGGGTCCGGAACTGGACGTCGTCTACATTCACCGGTTGCCGAACGCCCGCGGCTACCTGCCAATCGCGCGCGAACTCGCACCACGCGCCCGGATCGTCTTCTCGGTCGCCGACCTGCATTTCCTGCGCGACCGGCGCGAGGCCGAGGTGACCGGGGATCCGGAGAGGCTGGCCGCCTCAGAAGCGCTGCGGGTGGAGGAGATGGCGCTCGCCGCGCAGTCAGACGCCGTCATCACCCACTCGGGCGAAGAGGCCCGCATCCTGTCCGCGGAAATCGCGCCCGAGCGTGTCTTCGTCGTTCCCTGGACGGTCGAGGCGCGCCCCATCGAGCGGCTGCGCGACGATCGCTCGGGCATCGCCTTCATCGGCAGCTATGCGCACGCCCCCAACCTCGATGCTGCGCGCTTCCTCGTCGACGAGATCATGCCTCTCGTGCACCGCGAGGACCCCGGCATCAGGCTGATCCTGGCAGGGGCGGGGCTGCCTGACGGCTTCGCCGCGGGCCGGAAAGGCATCGAGATGCCCGGCTGGGTACCGGATCTGCACGACGGGGTGCTGTCGCGTGTCCGCCTCACCGTCGCGCCCCTTCGCTTCGGGGCGGGGCTGAAGGGAAAGGTGCTTTTCAGCCTTGCCTCCGGGGTTCCATGCCTCATGTCGGAATGCGCAGCCGAGGGTTTACCAAGAATGACTACAATACAAGGGTGGACCGTTAATGGGGCCGAAGCGTTTTCAAAAGCAATATTGGAGCTACACAACGGGAACACGACGAACGATAGCGTCATCGAAGAGGTCAGAAGGACGATCGTCGCGCTGACCTCTGCGGAAACGGTCAAGGAAAGCCTGCAAAAGGCACTGACCAAGGCGCCAGAGTTCGTCGAAATAGAATCAAATGCTGCGCCCTTGAACGCGTAGACAGAATAGACAGGTGGCACGATGAACGACCGGCCGAAACGCCGACAAGCCTGCATCGACCGGATCGTCTACTTCGCAAACCGCATTCTCCTCGAGGGCTGGAGCATGCCGCCCTTGGAAAGGGGCGAGGTCGAGGTGGACCTGCAGGGAGCGACCCATCTTCTTCCCCTCGAAGGCCTTGCGAGAGTGGACAGGCCTGACGTGGTCGCGTCCTTGCGGGCGGCCAACGGGGGCAGCGCCGACCAGCGCTTCGGCTTCGTCGTCAGCCTGGACCGGACGCGCTTGCCGGGCATCGCTCCCGACGAGGAAACGCGCTGGCGGCTTCTCGTCGACGGCCACGAGGTGGCGGCCTACGCCGGCCCAGGCACGACAGTCGGGCAGATCGGCGGCGAAGTGAACGCGGAAGCCGTTCAGTGCGTCGGGCACGCGACGGCGGCCGGCATCGTACCGCAGGCTGCCGCCCGCCTTTTCCACGCGGCGATGTCGGGCTTCGAAGGACTCCCGCGCCTCGAGGCCCATGTCGATGCCGTCGCCCGGGCCGGGCATGGCCTCGCCTGCGACGGCTGGATCGCCAACGCCCGGCAGCGGCAGATCGCGTTCCTCTCGGGCGACGGTGCCGCCTTCGTCGGGCCCGGCGATGCCCTGTTCTTCCCGCGGCCGGACGTGACGCAGCACCTGCGCCGTATCGGTCATCCCGTGGCCACCGAAGACCACGGCATGATCGCGGTCTTCTCCTGCGCCGGCGCCCATGCAAGGCACATTCTCGCCGGATCGTTCGACGGCGGGCGCCTCACCGCCTTCTTCACGGCCGGGACCGAGGCGAACTCCGACATGGCAGGGCTCTTCGCCCGCATCAATGCCGTGGAAGGCGGCGGGCGGTTCGTTGCGCCGGCAGCTGCCGACCGGCTCTACCGTCCGTTCATGCATGAGCCGCGCAAGGAGCCGGCCTGGACGGTCATCGACGTCAAGCCACTCGCCGTCAGGCCCGACCTGAGCATCATCGTCCCCTTCTACAAGGAGGACATGTTCATCCGCCACCTGACCACGATGCAGATGTGGTTCTCCGAAACGGTGGAGTGGATCTTCGTCTGCGACGATCCTTCGCTCAGGCGGAACCTTGAGACCTATCTGCGCCGCCGCGCCCCGCTGCTGCGCAACCGCACCCGCCTCGTCGTCAACCACGAGAACTACGGCTACGGCCCGTCCAACAACATCGCCGCCTCGATCGCCGAGGGCGACTACCTGCTCTTCATGAACTCCGACATCTGGGTCGACGATGCCGGGCCGCTGGAGCGGGCCGTCGCGGCGCTCGACGGGGGAGAGTTCGGCGCCATCGGGTTCCGCCTGCTGTACGAGGACGGCACGATCCAGCATGACGGACTGGCCTTCCAGACCCACCCCGACGTGCACGACCTCTACCTCGTCGAGCATCCTGGCAAGGGCCTGCCGCCACGCCCGGCAATTCCCGGCGAGATCGCCAGGGCCCCGGCCGCGACCGGCGCCCTGCTGATGGTCGGCCGCGAGCTCTTCAACCGCGTCGGCGGCTTCGATGAAATCTATGTGCGCGGCGACTTCGAGGATGCGGACCTCTGCCTGCGCATCGCCGAACTCGGCCTGCCCACCGGCATCGTGCGCGAGCCTGGCATCTATCACCTCGAGCGCCAGTCCATCCGCATGATGGGCGAGGTCTCGTTCCGCGAGGTGGTCATGTACCTGAACTGCATCACCTTCAACCGGCGCTGGAAGACGGCGCTCGACGACGCGGCGGCGGGCATCGTCGCCGATCGCAAGTCTCCCGCAATCGACTACCCGGCGGCCGCGGAATGAAAGTCCTCGTCATCTCACACGCCCATCCCGACATCTCCGCCGGCGGCGGCGAGCGGGCGGCATACTCGCTCTTCCAGCACATCCGCACCGCGGCCGGGGTGGAGGAGGCCGTCTTCCTGGCCCGGGCGCCCGGCGACGCGATCGGCCACAGCGCCTTCCTCGGCGCCTTCCGCGGGCGGCAGGACGAATTGCTGGCCTGCCCGCCGGGCCTCGATCCCTTCACCCACACGGCGCTCGATTACGCGCGGCTGGAGGAGATCGTCGACGCGGTGCTCGCCCGCTTCAAGCCGGACGTCGCCCATGTCCACCATTTCGCCTTCTGGGGTATCGAGCTCTTCGAGATCCTGAAGAAGCGCGGTGTGCGCGTGATCTTCACGATCCACGAATTCATCGCGATCTGCCACCGGCAGGGGCAGATGCTGAAGACCAACGGGCGGCTGTGCACGGTGTCCTCGCCGGCCGAATGCGCGGCATGCTTCCCGGATTTCACGCCGGGCAAGTTCTTCCTGCGCGAGAAGATGTTCAAGGCGTTCTTCGGCTTCGTCGACCACTTCATCGCGCCAAGCCGTTTCCTTGCCGACCGCTACGTGGCCTGGGGCGTGCCTGCGGACCGCATCAGCGTCGTCGAGAACCCGCTGGCGCTGGAGGTGCTGGCTGCGGCCAGGAGGGTGCGCGAGCGCGTCGCCGCCATGCCGCCCGTGCCGCCGCCGGAACCCGATCCCGAGCCCGCCTTGATCGAGACCGACGGCTACCGCGGCAGGGACAGGCGCCGCCCCCGGCGCCGCGGACCACGGCTGCGTATCGGCTTCTTCGGCCAGATCAATCCCTACAAGGGGGTGGACGTGCTGCTGGAAGCCCTGTCGCTCCTCGACGAGGAGGAGAGGGCGGCCTTCCATGTCGGCCTGCACGGCGCCAACCTGGAGATCCAGGAGCCCTGGTTCCAGGAGAAGTTCGCGCGGCTGCATGGCGCGGTGAAGGACTGCGTTTCGCTCCGCGGTGCCTACCAGAACGACCGCGTCCTCGAACTCATGGCCGAGTACGACTGGATCATCGTCCCCTCCGTCTGGTGGGAGAACTCGCCCGTCGTCATCCAGGAGGCGCTTGCCGTCGGCAAGCCCATCCTCTGCAGCCGCATCGGCGGCATGGCGGAAAAGGTGCGCGACGGCGAGACCGGGCTCTACTTCGAGCCGGGAAGCGCCAGCGACCTGGCGGCTCGACTGCTCGACATCGGGCGCTGGAAAGACCGGCTGGTCCCGCCGCCCGAGCTGCCGGCGGCAGCAACCACCGATATCGTCGGGCGCTACCAGTGACCCAGCGCAACTCCCACAACACGTCGCGGCAGACAGAACCGGGCAGGCCGATGTCGCTCGCCCGCGGTGCCGCCGGGCACGTGCAATTCGAACGGCAGGACGCGACAGGAGACGTGCGATGAGAATAGCCCTTATGAGTTCCGCCGTCGGCCTCGACAATGTGCACCTGATGGACGGCGAGACGATCGACCGCCTCCACGGCGGCAATACCGGCAACCTGGCCTTCGTGAACGCGATAGACCTGCATCTCGGGCGCAAGGCCACGGTCGTGTCCTGGGGCACTCCCGCCGCCCAGCTCAAGGCGATCGCCGACATGATCGTCATAGCCTGCGCCAACCAGCTCGGTCCCCATGTCGACCTCGGCCGGAATGCGGCGGTTCTGGAAGCGGCCGGGCTGCCGGTTGTGGCCATCGGTCTCGGCGCACAGGCCAACAGCCAGTCCCAGGATGCGCAAATCCCGGAGGGAACGCAGCGCTGGCTTCGCGTGCTGTCAGATCATGCGCCCTCGAAGGCGCCGAACATCGGTGTCCGCGGCGCCTACACTCTGGCGCAGCTGGAGCGTCTCGGCCTCGACCGGCAGGCCGTCGTGATCGGATGCCCGTCCAACTTCACGAACCTCGAAAGCGACTTCGTCGCCGACATCATCGCCCGGTCGGAGCGCCCGGTGCGCCGTGTGGCATCCGCCGCGGGGCAGCCGCACTGGCCGCAACTCGCCGCCATCGAGCGGTCGATCCTCGATCTCGTCGACGAGACCGACGGGTCCTGCATCATCCAGCACAATAAGCTGATGGTTCATCTCGGCCAGGCCGAGTTCAACAAGATCGACGAAAAGAACTACGCGTTCCTCAAGGCCTACTTCCGTCCGAAGCTGAGCGACGAGGAGTTCGCGTACTGGTGCCGCCGGAACATGCTTTGCTTCGGCAACGCCGAGGCCTGGATGAAGTGGCTTCAGCGGCACGATTTCGTCGTCGGCCCGCGCTTCCATGGCATCATGCTTGCCATCCAGGCGGGCGTGCCCGCGGGCTGCGTGGCGCATGACAGCCGTACGCTCGAACTCTGCCAGACGATGGCGCTGCCGGTGCTGGACTACAAGGATGTCCCGCTACCCTTGTCGCTCGACAGCCTCCGCCGCCTCTTCCCGTTCGACGCGGAACGCTATCGCCGCACACGGCGGTCGCTCGCGCAGTCCTACCTTTCCATTCTCGACGGAGCGGGACTGGAGCGGGACGAGAGGCTGTCGGACATCGCCGAAATCCAGCAGCTCGCCATGGCGGTATAGGCTGGTGTCGGCCTAACGCAGGTCGAGCGGCTGGGCGTAGAGGTCGCGGTTGAGCGTGCCGGACCCGTTCCTGAGACGGTGCACGGTGTAGAAGAGCAGCGGACTGCTTCCGTCGACGGTGTCGAAGTTGCGGGACCGGCTTTCGGGGTCGATCAGCGACGGGTAAGCGACGAAGAACTCGCTCTGCTGCTCCCGCGGCCGCGTCGGGGCCGCCATGATCCGCTGCGGTGTCGACCAGGACCGGAGGTCGGGCGACAGCGAGTAGTAGAAGCCCGGTACCGGCTCCCGGTCACCGGCCAGCTTCTGGCGGCTCGAGTAAACCGCGATCCACTGCTTGTGGCGGGCACTCCACGAGAGTGAGCGAACTTCGTTCGGAAGAAACCCCAGGGACACGGGCTCGCACGGTTCGCCCAGTGCGAGATCGGCGCCGAAGTCGCGCCCGTTCCACGCCCTCCAGCTGCGGCCATCCATGGGGTCTCGGCTGGAAAGCAGGCAGTTTCCGCGCGCCTGGCGGGGCGGTGCCTCGACCCAGGCCAGCATCACGTGCGTCCCCTCCCAGGCGACGATGTTGCTCGTCGTGAAAGCGCCGAGGCGGCCTTTCTCACCTTCGGGGTAGGTCGATCCGAAAGACGCGACCGTCTCGCCCAACGAGAACGTGTCGCCCATGTCGGACGAGCCGAGGCTGACGAGATCGTTGAGCCAGCAGGCACCCTGGCCGCCTGTGGCACGGCAACCGCGGCGTTTCATCACCTCTGTCATGTCCCGGCTGCCGATGGCGGCCACGCGGCGCCCATCGGGTGAATACACGGCTTCGATCCACACCTTTCCGAGGTCAGGGTCGGACGCCTTTTTGCTGCTGAAGATCGTGCCGCAGCGCGGCTTGAGGTCGGCGGGACTGGTGCCGAGCAGGGACCAGTTCTCGTAATGCGTCGCGATCAGTGCAACCTGGTCGTCCGCCCTGCGGAAAGCCCGGGCCGGTGCATCCGGAATCGCCTCCGCATCGCAGCTCTGCGTTGCCCAGACATAGACGGGGTGGGGGTTCCCCGATGGGGAGATGACGAGTGTCGGCGCCTGTCCCGCGGCCAGCGCCGGCATCTGGATCATGGCCACGGCAAGGGCGGCCGTGAGGGCGGGTCCGATTGTCAGGCTAGTCCGGCGGACGCGTCTGCTGCTTGCCATGAACCCCGCCCATCCTCGTGACATCCGAGTATGGGAAGCGTTGCAGCGGTGGAGCAAGGCGCGCCGGTCGCAATCCGCGCCTTGCGTTTCCGCGACCTGAACGGCCGCGGCGGGAATTGTCGGATATCGCGCTCCGGGCAGAGTGCTACGCTTCCGGCGGCACCACACCCTTCTTCAGGATGAAGCATCCATAGAACCGCCGTTCGCCTGTGACGACCACGGCGTAGGCGGCCTTGGCGCGCTCGTAGAAGGCGAAGCGCTCGATGGAGGCAAGGGGGAAGTTCGGTTTGCCGAACTGGGCGGGGGCAACGCGGTCCACCTCGGCCTGGACCTCCTGCTGCACCGGCGGGATCTCGCCGGGCTTTCCGACCATTTCCATGCGCAGTGCCGGTTCGTCGACGAAGGTATCGAGCGGCATCACCGACAGGATGGCGCGGGCGGCGCGGGCGGCCGTGACGTTTTCCATGCGGATCAGCGAGCCGTGGACCGTCTGCTGGGCCACCGAATCGGCCGGGAAGTTGGTGTCGCAGATGATGATCTCGTCGCCGTGGCCCATCGCACGCAGGACGTAGAGCGCTTCGGCGTTGAGGACCGGATCGATACCGAGAAGCATAATTTCCCCCGTTTTCGCGTTTCTTGCGGTCCGGCGCTTGGCCGCCGGGCACGTCGCTGGGAAGAGAAGCACAGAGAGCCGAGCAGGGCCACTGCGCCCCGCGCAGGTTGGCTCACCGGACGCGGTAGCCCTCGCCGCATCTGATGCAGGCCACGCAAAAATCCCGAGCGGCGAAAGCGACGAGAATTCAGGCAAATCACCGTCACTGACATCACGGCGGGATCACCGCGGTCGGCGGACGGCCTTGCACGCGGCGGCCGTGTCGGGTTGTGGTGCTGCGGGTTTTTGGCGACAGGGCACGGCGAAGCGCATGGCGATCGACAGCGAGGAACTTTCCATCCCGGGCGTGGTGCTGGTGCGCCCCAGGCGCTTCGGCGACCACCGCGGCTGGTTCATGGAGACATGGGTCCGGGATCGGTGGGCGGCGGCGGGGATCGACGCCGACTTCGTCCAGGACAACCAGTCGATGTCGGCCAAGCCGGGGACCCTGCGGGGCCTGCACTTCCAGCGGCCGCCCTTTGCACAGGCCAAGCTCGTGCGGGTGGTCCGCGGTGCCATTTTCGACGTCGCCGTCGACGTCCGCAAAGGCTCGCCGCATTTCGCACGGTGGTGCGGGGCCACGCTGACCGCGCAGGGCGGCGAGCAGCTTTTCGTGCCCCGCGGCTTCGCGCACGGCTTCGTCACTCTCGAGCCGGACACGGAGGTCGCCTACAAGGTCGACGCCGTCTATTCCGCCGAATGCGACGGCGGGATCCGCTGGGACGATCCCGCCGTCGGCGTGGAATGGCCCTGGCCGGTGGCAGACCTGACGCTGTCGGGAAAGGACGAGGTGCTGCCTCGTCTCGCCGACATCGAGCCGCCCTTCGTCTTCGGCTAGATCACTCCTTCACGGCGCCGGTCAGGCTCGAGACGTAGTAGTCGACGAAGAACGAGTAGAAGATCGCCACCGGGATCGAGCCGAGCAGCGCGCCCGCCATCAGCGAGCCCCACTGGTAGTCGTCGCCCTGCACGAGCTGCGTGAGCACTGCCACGGGGACCGTCTTCTTCTCCGACGACTGGATGAAAGCCAGCGCGTAGATGAACTCGTTCCAGGACAGGGTGAAGGCGAAGATACCTGCCGAGATCAGGCCGGGAACGGCGAGCGGCAATGTGATGCGCCGCAGGATCTGCAGCCGCGTCGCCCCGTCGATCATGGCGCATTCCTCGAGCTCGTAGGGGATCGACTTGAAGTACCCGATGAGGAGCCACGTGCAGAACGGGATGAGGAAGGTGGGATAGGTGAGGATCAGCGCCAGCGGCGAGTCGTAGAGGCCGAGCTGAAACACCACCGTCGCCAGCGGAATGAACAGGATCGAGGGCGGGACGAGGTAGGCGAGGTAGATGCCCAGCCCGACCCAGTGGGATCCCCGGAAGCGCAGCCGCTGGATGGCGTAGGCCGCGAGCACGCTGGCGGCGATGGAGAGCACCGTGGCGGCGATGGAGATCATCATCGTCGTCCACAGCCAGCGGGGATAGTCGGTCTCGAACAGGAGCTTGCGGAAATTCTCCAGCGTCGGGGCATGCACGAAGAACGGCGAATAGGTCTTGTAGTCGTAAAGCTCCCCGTTCGGCTTCAACGCCGTGATCGCCATCCAGTAAAACGGAAACAGCAGCACGACGATGAACAGTCCGAGCGGCAGCCACAGCGTCAGGAACCGCCTCGGCAGGTTGCGAAGCCCGGTCTCGCCGACGCGGCCGGCGGTGGCGTCAGTCATCGCTTTCTCCCTGCTGCCACTTCTGCCGCGCGAGGCCGAAATAGCTGAAAATCGTCGCCGCGATCAGGAACGGGACCATGGCCACAGCGATCGCCGCGCCTTCGCCGAGCTGCCCGCCCGGAATGCCGCGCTGGAAGGCGAGGGTGGCCATGAGGTGCGTCGAGTTGACCGGACCGCCGCGCGTGATGGCGTAGACGAGCTGGAAGTCGGTGAAAGTGAAGAGGACCGAGAAGGTCAGCACGATCGCCAGCACCGGCATCAGCAGCGGCATGGTGATGTAGCGGAAGCGCTGCCAGCCGCTCGCGCCGTCCAGCAGGGCTGCCTCGTAGACAGAGGGCGAGATCGTCTGCAGCCCCGCTAGCAGGCAGATCGCCACGAACGGAATCCCGCGCCAGACATTCGCTGCGATCAGCGAAAGCCGTGCCGACCAGGGCGTGCCGAGAAAGTCGATATTGGTCTGGCGAACGCCGAGAACGTCCTTCAGGAAGTAGGAAATGATGGAGAACTGGGGGTCGTAGATCCACCAGAACGCCATGGCCGACAGCACCGTAGGCACGATCCACGGCACCAGCACGATGGCCCGGATCAGCGACTTGAACGGCATGTGCTCGTTCAGAAGCAGCGCAAGCCAGAGCCCGAGCCCGAACTTCAGTACCGTCGCCACGGCGGTGTAGACGAGCGTGTTGAAGACCGAGAGCCAGAAGATCGGGTCATGCGCCAGCGAGGCAAAGTTCTCGAGCCCGACGAACACGCCCGCCCGACCGATCTTGGTGTCGGTGAAGGCCAGCCAGAAGCCGAGACCCAGCGGGTAGGTGAGAAACACAAGCAGGAGCCCGAGGGCGGGCGCGAGGCACACCACGATCAGGAACGGCTTGGAGTCGGCCAAGCGCGTCATGAAGCTCTCGCGCTCCATGGCAGGCTCACGGAGGGCGGTCTGCGTCGTCATGGCGGCTCCCGGTCAGGGGATCCGGCGCGGTTCAGCCCGCGCCGGACGTTCGGGGCGGATCAGGCCTTGTAGTAGCGCTTGGCGCGGCGCTCGGCCTCGGCTGCCGCCTCCTCGGCGGTCATCGAGCCCGTGCAGGCGGCCGCCACCATGTCGACCATGACGTAGTCCGCGACGACGGCGGCTGACGCTTCCGAGATCGGGCCCTTGTAGGCCAGCCAGAGCGCGTCCTTCATCGTGTCCCGGTAGAGCGTCACCTTCGGGTCCTTGGCCCACACCTCGCTTTGAGCGTAGGCGGCGAGGGGCTGCGCCCAGTAGCCGTTCGATGCGGTGAGCCAGGGGTCGTACTGCTCGGATTCCATCATGAAGGTGAGGTAGGCCTTGGCGGCGTTGGGGAACTTGGTGTGCTTGAACACCATGGCGTTGACGACGAGCGCCGTCTCCGTCCCCCGGCCCACCGGGCCCACCGGCATGCGCGCGTGGTTCACGTCGTCTGCCGTGGCCTTGAGCTTGGGGTCCTGCGCGTTCTTGAAGGCGTTGTAGAGCGATACGCCGTTCTGCGTCATACCGAGTTCGCCGGCCAGAAAGGCCTTGTTGTTCGACGAATCCTGCCAGGAATTCGTACCGGGGATGAACGTCTCGTAGAGCGCCTTGCCGTATTTCAGCGCTTCAACCGTCTCCTTCGAATTGATCGCGACCTTCTGGTTCTCGTCGATCATGAAGCCGCCATGCGACCAGACAAGCCAATGGCAGAATGAGTTCGCGTCCCCCACGGCGTGGCCGACGGCGAAGCCGGCAGGATGCCCGTTCTTCTGCAGCGTCCGCGACAGCTTCAGGAAGTCGTCGAGGTTGGTCGGGAACGTGTCATAGCCGGCCTCCTTGACCCAGGACATCCGGTACACGGCAGGCCCGCCACTGCCGCCGATCGGGATGGCGACCCAGTTGTTGGTGCCGAAGCGCTTGCCATATCGCTCGGCCAGCGGGTACCAGCCGCCGTACTTCTGGCCGAGGTACTCGGCGACGTCGGTCAGTTCGATCAGCTTGTCGGAATAGAGATGCGGATCGTCGGTCCAGCCGATGACCACATCGGGGCCCGCCCCGGTGTTGGCGGTGACCGCCGTCTGTGGCCTCAGATCCTCCCAGGCCTGGTAGTCGACCTTCACCTGCACGCCGGTGGCCTGCGTGAACTTCTTCGTGTTCTCGTTGAAGAGCGTCTCGTCGGCGGGCACGAATTTCGCCGGCCGCAGCACGCGCAGGCTCGCGTCCTTCTCGACATCGAGCTTGGGAGCCGTGGCATTGCCGACAGGGATTGCTGCCCGCGCCGTCCCGGCGAGACCTGCCGACGCGGCGACGGCTCCCAGTCCGAGACCAAGCGTGTCGCGTCTCGTGAAGCGCATCATGGGAATTCCTCCTTGCAGGGGAGGGCACGCCGCCCGTTTGGCGGAGAACGCCGGCCCTGCTTCCAGGTTCGCCGGCTACCACCCCTGTTGCGCGTACCCGCCCATATCATTGCGCCCGGGTTGCATTTCCGGACGAGTTCAGGAGCCGGCCTGACCGGCTCTCCCGGGTGAGGGTGTCAGCCGTGGATCAAGTCTGTCAATGCGCCGTAAGTTGCTCTGGACATGACGAAGCTCGAACGCAGCAATACGATACGCTTCACGCGCCTACCGCAAAGACGAACTTTGAAGGACAGAAGCATGATAAATGACGGTCGATTAACCTGCGCATGCTAATACTAGGCCCAGCTGGTTCAGCCAGCCAATTTCCTGAAGCTGTCTGGCTTCGGTGGACCCCGGATAGTGCGCGATGTTGGACAATGATATTGATTTTCTGAGCGACCCGGTAAGCCTCGACGTGCAACCTGCTATGGCAAGTGAGCAGTGGGTGCGTCCGTCGCCGCCGGTCGACCAGCAAAGGTCGGCGGGCGTGATGGCCAAGCTGCTGCCCACGACTGGCCTTCTGCGTTACGGGTCGATGTTCAAGACACCGTCCTTCCCCAACATTCCGGTCCTGCTCGTGGACGACAGCGCTTTCGTGCGCAGGATGGTCCGCGGCATGCTGGAGCCGGTGAACCTGCGCTACGTCATCGAGTGCCGGGACGGGGCGGAAGCCTTGCTCCGGCTCACCCAGTTCCGCCCCGGCCTGATCATCATCGACTGGAACCTGCCGATCCTGTCGGCGATCGACGTCCTTGACGTGCTGAGGGATCCCTCCCGCTCCAACGACGCGGACGTGCCCATCATTGTCATGACCTCCACGCCGACGCAGCGCACTCTGGCGCAGGCGGCCGCGCGCAAGGTCAAGACCGTGCTGAAGAAGCCTTTCGCACCGAAGGCCCTTTGGCAGCGCATCGAGCACTTCTATGCGGCCGACGCGCCCCAGATTGCCGCCAATGACGGCACCGGGCTTCTGTCCTCGACGCATGCCGTTCCGATGGCGGCGGCGGCCTTCGGCGGCTGAGGGGTTCAGTAGGTGGCGCGGCCACCCGAGAGGTCGAACACGGCTCCGGTCGTGAACGAGTTCTCCTGCGAGACAAGCCAGGCGACCATGGCCGCAGCTTCCTCAACCTTGAGGAACCGGCCCCGAGGGATGCGCGACAGCATGTAGTCGATGTGCTGCTGGCTGATCTGGTCGAAGATCCGGGTCTTGGCGGCCGCCGGCGTGATGCAGTTCACGGCGATGTCGTGCGAGGCGAGCTCCTTGCCGAGCGACTTGGTCAGCGCGATGACCCCGGCCTTGGCGGCGGAGTACGCCGCGGCATTCGGATTGCCTTCCTTGCCGGCGATGGAGGCGACGTTGACGATGCGGCCATAGCCCCGGGAGATCATGCCGGGCACCACGGCCTTGCAGCAGTAGAAGACGCCATTCAGGTCGATGTCGAGGATGCGACGCCACTCGTCGACCGGATAGTCCACGACGGGCATGGTAGGCCCCGAGATGCCGGCATTGTTGACGAGGATGTCGATGCGCCCGAACGCCGCCTCGGTCGCGCGTGCGGCTTCCTGAACGGAGGCGTTGTCGGCCTGCTCGACCCGAAAGCCCTTCGCCCCGGCACCCAGGCCGGGCAGCGCCTCGGCCATCAGCTGGTCGTCACGGTCCCAGACCGCAATGGTCGCACCCGATTCGGCGAGACGCGAGGCCACCGCGTATCCGATGCCCTGGGCGGCTCCGGTGACGACGGCGATGCGGCCCTTGAGATCGATGGAATTGGACATGTCTTTTCAGCTCCCTGACGGGCCGCGATCATACGGATCGCTCCGCGCCCGTCGAGAGGGCTGAATCCTTGGGCGCTTGCCCCGGTGGACGCCTGGCCCGTGCGACCCGATGCGGCTTGCGTCGCTCGTTGCGCTGCGATAAGCCTCCCGTCGCGTGGCGGGGCGGCCGTTTCGCGCGAAACTCGTGGCTTTATGCCCGTTTCGGCCGCCGGCCGGGGTGGGTTCCTCCGCCGAGCCGGTCGTCCGCGCGAGCATTCCGGAGAGGCCATGCCAGAGCTGCTCTCACAGTACCTGCCGCTGGTGGTGTTTATCGCCGTCGCCATGGGCATCGGTGTCGCCCTGCTCGTCGCGCCGTTCGTTGTCGCCTATTCGCGACCCGACCCGGAGAAACTTTCGGCCTACGAGTGCGGGTTCAACGCCTTCGACGATGCCCGGATGAAGTTCGACGTCAGGTTCTATTTGGTGTCGATCCTCTTCATCATCTTCGATCTGGAGGTGGCGTTCCTGTTCCCCTGGGCAGTGGCGTTCCGGGAAATCGGGGCATTTGGCTTCTGGTCGATGATGGTGTTCCTGGGCGTGCTCACCGTCGGGTTCGCCTATGAGTGGAAGAAAGGGGCTCTGGAATGGGATTGATCGCTGACAAGGCGTCGCCCCTCGTCGCGCCCGCGCCCCGCGGCATCATCGATCCGTCGACAGGAAAGCCCATCGGGGCCAACGATCCCTTCTTCCAGGACGTGAACGCCGAACTGGCCGACAAGGGCTTCCTCGTCACGGCCACCGACGATCTCATCCAGTGGGCCCGCACGGGCTCGCTGATGTGGATGACGTTCGGGCTCGCGTGCTGCGCCGTCGAGATGATGCAGATGTCGATGCCGCGCTACGATGCCGAGCGGTTCGGCTTCGCGCCGCGTGCCTCCCCGCGCCAGTCCGACGTCATGATCGTCGCCGGCACACTGACCAACAAGATGGCTCCGGCCCTGCGCAAGGTCTACGATCAGATGCCGGAGCCCCGCTACGTCATCTCGATGGGGTCGTGTGCCAATGGCGGCGGCTACTACCACTACTCCTACGCGGTGGTGCGCGGCTGCGACCGCATCGTGCCGATCGACATCTACGTGCCGGGTTGCCCGCCGACTGCTGAAGCCCTGCTGTATGGGGTGCTGCTGCTGCAGAAGAAAATCCGTCGCACGGGTACCATCGAGCGCTGACACCCTTGTCCGGCTCCCTCTCGGGACTGGATGCCGACCACGGCCTTCGCGCCCCGGCGCGGTGGCATGTTCCTCCGGACAGGCTCCGTCACTGTCCACAAAGCGAGATCCGTCCTATGGACGAAAGCCTGAACGAGCTTGGCCAGACGATCGTCGCCAGCGTGCCGGGCGCAGTCGAAGCCTCGGTGGTGTTCGGCGAACTCAGCGTAGTCATCGAGGCCGGCTCGATCGTCGACGCCCTGAGGATGCTGCGCGATGATCCGCGCTTCGCGTTCTACTGCTTCATCGACATCTGCGGCGTCGACTACCCGGCGCGCGAGAAGCGCTTCGACGTGGTGTACCACCTGCTTTCACCGAAGCATGTCAGGCGCATTCGGGTGAAGGTTCAGGCGGACGAAGCAACGCCGGTTCCCAGCGCCGTCGACGTGTTCCCGGCCGCCAACTGGTTCGAGCGCGAAGCCTACGACCTCTACGGGATCCTCTTCTCCGGCCATCCGGACCTGCGCCGGATCCTCACCGACTACGGCTTCGAGGGTCATCCGCTGCGCAAGGACTTCCCGCTGACCGGCTTCGTCGAGGTCCGCTACGACGACGAACAGAAGCGCGTGGTCTACGAGCCCGTGCGCCTCAACCAGGAATTCCGCAACTTCGACTTCCTGTCACCCTGGGAAGGCACGGACTACGTGCTGCCGGGCGACGAGAAGGCGAAGGGCTGAGAGGCATCGCCATGGGCGAGACGAACATCCGCAACTTCTCGATCAATTTCGGGCCCCAGCACCCGGCGGCACACGGCGTGCTCCGCCTCGTGCTCGAGCTCGACGGTGAGGTGGTCGAGCGTGTCGACCCGCATATCGGCCTGCTGCATCGCGGCACCGAGAAGCTGATCGAGGCCAAGACCTACCTCCAGGCGCTGCCCTATTTCGACCGGCTCGACTACGTCGCGCCGATGAACCAGGAGCATGCCTGGTGCCTGGCGGTCGAAAGGATGCTTGGGATCGCGGTACCGCGCCGCGCGCAGCTGATACGCGTCCTCTACTCGGAGATCGGCCGGCTGCTTTCGCACCTCTTGAACGTGACCACGCAGGCGATGGACGTCGGAGCGCTCACCCCGCCGCTGTGGGGTTTCGAAGAGCGCGAGAAGCTGATGATCTTCTACGAGCGGGCCTCGGGTTCGCGCATGCACGCGGCCTATTTCCGGCCCGGCGGCGTGCACCAGGACCTGCCGACGCAGCTTGTCGATGATATCGAGGCCTTCTGCGATCCATTCCTGAAGGTGGTCGACGACCTCGACAACCTGCTGACCGACAACCGCATCTTCAAACAGCGCAATGTCGACATCGGCGTCGTGCCGCTCGCCACGGCGTGGGCCTGGGGCTTCTCGGGCGTCATGGTGCGCGGCTCAGGCGCCGCGTGGGACCTGCGCAAGGCAGACCCGTACGAGTGCTACGAGGAGATGGATTTCGACATCCCCATCGGCAAGAACGGCGACTGCTACGACCGCTACTGCATCCGCATGGAGGAGATGCGCCAGTCCGTGCGCATCATGAAGCAGTGCATCGCCAAGCTGCGCGCGCCGGATGGACAGGGGCCGATATCCACCAAGGACGGCAAGATCGTTCCGCCCAAGCGCGGCGAGATGAAGCGCTCGATGGAAGCGCTCATCCATCACTTCAAGCTCTACACCGAGGGCTTCCACGTTCCCGAGGGTGAGGTGTATGCCGCCGTCGAGGCGCCGAAGGGCGAATTCGGCGTCTACCTCGTCGCGGACGGCACCAACAAACCCTACCGCTGCAAGCTCAGGGCACCCGGCTTCGCGCATCTCCAGGCCATGGACCATCTCTGCCGCGGCCACATGCTGGCCGACGTGTCGGCCGTCCTGGGTTCGCTCGACATCGTCTTCGGAGAGGTCGACCGGTGAGGAGCGACCCTGCGGAGATCGCATCGTTGGCAGATCCGACCGGCTTGGGCGCGAAGGTGACGGTTGTGACCGTCACCTTTCACAGCGCGTCCGTGGTCGCTGCCGCGGTGCGCTCCGTTCCCGCCGGCGTCCGCATCATCGTGGTCGACAATGGCAGCAACGACGAGACGGTATCCGTGGTGCGCGAAACGTATCCCGGGGCCGAGGTGGTCGCGCTCGACTCAAACCTCGGTTTTGGCCGCGCCAGCAACGTCGGGCTGCGCCAGGCGACGACCCCTTACGCATTCTTGCTCAACCCCGATTGCGTCCTCTCGCCCGGCTCTCTCGAGGCTCTGGTGGCGACGGCCGAAGCGAACCCGGACTTCGCAATTCTCGGTCCCGCAGGGCTCGGGGGCAGTGCGAGCGAGGGGGTGCCGGCACTGCGCGAGGTCCGCGACGTCGTCGGCGCAGCGATGCTGCTGCGATTGGATGCCTTCAGGACGGCGGGTTTCTTTGACGAGAAGCTGTTCCTGTTCGGCGAGGACAACGAGATCTGCCTGCGCACGCGCGACTCGGGATACCGGATCGGGCAGGTCGAAGGCGTTGCCGTCGACCATCTCGTGGCAAAGTCCTCGTCCGTCGACGGCTACTCGTCCTTCCTGCGAGACAGGTTGATGGGGCAGTCGGCCGCCTATGTGATGCTCAAGCGCGGCGGACCTGTGAAGGGCCGCGCTCTCTGTCTGCGCAAGCTGGTCGTGTATGCGGCTGTGGGCTTGCGGCATGCCATGTCCGGTGATCGCGCCGCTCTCGCACGACTGCGGGCGCGTGCATTGGGAACCATCGATTTCCTGGTAGGCGGAGAAGAAATTCTGTTCCGCAATGTCCTGGCGTTACGGCCCCGCGCGACATCGGCCGCGCCTGTCGCCGCGCTTGAGAAGAGGCCCTGATGTCGGTCCGCAGACTCGCAGAAGTCCAGCCCGAGAGCTTTGCTTTCACGCCCGAGAACCTGAAATGGGCGCAGACGCTCATTGCCAAGTACCCCGAGGGGCGGCAGGCGTCGGCGGTGATCCCGCTGCTGTGGCGGGCGCAGGAGCAGCACGACTACTGGGTGCCGAAGGCGGCGATCGAGGAGGTCGGGCGCATGCTCGGCATGCCCTATATCCGCGTGCTCGAAGTCGCCACCTTCTACACGATGTTTAACCTGGAGCCGGTGGGGAAGTACTTCATCCAGCTCTGCGGGACGACGCCGTGCCGCCTGCGCGGTGCCGAGGACATCATCAAGGTCTGCGAGCAGCGCATCGGCCCGCAGCGCAGGGTCACGCCCGACGGCAAGTTCTCGTGGCTGGAAGTCGAATGCCTCGGCTCGTGCTGCAATGCGCCGATGGTGCAGATCAACAACGACTATTACGAGGACCTGACGACCGAGAATTTCAACAGGCTGCTGGATGACCTCGCCGCCGGACGGCCGGTGAAGGTGGGACCGCAGAACGGTCGCGTCTCCTCGGAACCCGCCACGGGTGCCGCAACCCTGACGGATCCGGCGCTGTTCGACGGATCGGTCGTCGGCGCGTGGCGCAAGCGCTTCGAGGAAGAGGCCGAGAAGGCCCGCATCGCCGCCGAGGAGAAGGCCGCAGCTGATAAAGCCGCCGCCGCGCAGGCCGCCGAGACGCCAAAGCCCGGCAAGCCCTCCGACAACACCGGCGGGCAGAAGGCGGCCGACACTCCCGCCGCGCGTGTGGCCGACGGCAAGCCGGCCATCCATCCCGAGGCGCAGGCCAAGGCCGCCGACCCGAAGACATCGACCACGACCGAGAAGCCCGCGGCGAAACTGGCGGACGCTCCCGCCGAGGCTCGCCCGACCTCCTTCGTGGCGACACCCGGCCAGGGCGAGGGCGGCGGCAAGGCCACGCCGGTCGCGGCCGACGCACCGCCTGTGTCGGACGAGCACAAGCCTGAGCTTCTGTCCGGCCCGCAGGGGCAGGCTGACGATCTCGAGCTGATTTGGGGCGTCGGCCCCAAGCTGGCCAAGATGCTGAACGGCATGGGGATCTTCCACTTCGCCCAGATCGCGAAGTGGAACGAGATGAACCTCCGCTGGGTGGACCAGAACCTCGGCGCATTTCGCGGGCGCGCCGTGCGCGACAAGTGGATCGACCAGGCTCAGAAGCTCGCCTCCGGCTGGCGGCCGGAGAGCAAGATCGGCGACAGGCCGAAGGATTGACCGGACATGCTGGCTGATCGCGATCGCATCTTCACCAACCTCTACGGCTTTCACTCGCCGGGCCTGAAGGCCGCGCAGATGCGCGGGGCCTGGGACGGCACCAAGGTGCTGCTCGACCGCGGCCGCGACTGGATCGTCGACGAGATGAAGAAGTCGGGCCTGCGCGGGCGCGGGGGTGCCGGCTTCCCGACCGGGCTGAAATGGTCCTTCATGCCCAAGCAGTCGGACGGGCGGCCTCATTTCCTCGTGGTCAATGCCGACGAGTCCGAGCCCGGCACCTGCAAGGACCGGGAGATCATGCGGCACGATCCGCATCTCCTGATCGAGGGCTGCCTGATCGCGTCCTTCGCGATGGGTGCGCACGCCTGCTACATCTACATCCGTGGCGAGTACATCGCCGAGCGCGAGGCGCTCCAGGCGGCGGTCGACGAGGCCTATGAGGCCCGCCTGATCGGCAAGGACAATGTCCATGGCTGGCCGTTCGACCTCGTCGTCCACCACGGGGCGGGCGCCTATATCTGCGGCGAGGAAACGGCGCTTCTCGAAAGCCTCGAGGGCAAGAAGGGCATGCCGCGCCTGAAGCCTCCGTTCCCTGCCAATATGGGCCTCTATGGTTGCCCGACGACCGTCAACAACGTCGAGTCGATCGCCGTGGCCGGCACGATCCTTCGCCGCGGCGCGGCGTGGTTCGCCGGTATCGGCCGGCCCAACAATGTCGGCACGAAGCTCTTCTGCGTATCCGGCCACGTGAACACGCCGTGCAACGTGGAAGAGGAGATGGGCCTCACCTTCCGCGAACTGATCGACCGCCACTGCGGCGGCATCCGCGGCGGGTGGGACAATCTGCTGGCGGTGATTCCCGGCGGCTCGTCGGTGCCCATGGTGCCGGCCGACCAGATCATCGATGCGCCGATGGATTTCGACACGCTGCGCAACCTCAAGTCGGGCCTCGGCACCGCGGCCGTGATCGTCATGGACAAGTCGACGGACGTTGTCCGGGCGATCGCGCGCATTTCGTACTTCTACAAGCACGAGAGCTGCGGCCAGTGCACGCCGTGCCGCGAGGGCACGGGCTGGATGTGGCGCGTGCTGACGCGCATGGCCGAGGGCCGCGCCCAGAAGCGCGAGATCGACATGCTGCTGGAGGTCACGACGCAGGTGGAGGGCCACACGATCTGCGCGCTCGGCGACGCGGCGGCATGGCCGGTGCAGGGCCTGATCCGGCATTTCCGACACGAGATCGAGAAGCGGATCGACGACTATGCGGCCAACCCGCATTCGGAACCGGTGCGAGTGGCGGCGGAGTAGGATTTGTCTGTCATCCCCGGCGCAGCCGCGGAAAGGAAGGGGATCCAGCCTTTTTCGGCTCTGGATCCGAAGTTTGGAACGACAATGCCTGGATTCCGTCCCGCCCTGCTTCGCAAGGCACCGGGGACGACAGGTTGGGACACGAGGAGCACATGACGCCTCCGGGCCACCATCTCGCGGAGCTGAACATCGGCCGCCTCGTCGCGCCGGTGGACGATCCGCGCGTGGCCGAGTTCATGCGGGCGCTCGACCGTGTGAACGGCATGGGCAAGCGCATGCCCGGCTTCGTCTGGATGATGGAAGGCTCGGGCGGCCCGAACACCGGCAACACCGACACCAAGATCGCCGGTGACCCGCTCTTCGTCTCCAACCTGACGGTTTGGGAGAGCGTGGAGACCCTCGAGGTCTTCGTCTGGAACACCGTGCACCGGCAGTTCTATGAGCGCCGCCAGGAGTGGTTCGAGGTGCTCGGCCGCATGCACTTCGTCATGTGGTGGGTGCCGGCAGGCCACCACCCGACGCTCGAAGAAGGGATGGAGCGCCTGGCCCATCTGGAAGCGAATGGCGACAGCGACCATGCCTTCGGCTGGTCGTGGCTGAAGGACGCGAAACTCTGGCGCGAGCGGTCGTGCTCGCAGGTCGCGGCGGAGTGAGCGAGATGCGGATTGAGAATGAAACTTGTGCGCTGGAGGCCAGCGACTGTGACCTATCCGGTTCCGTCTTCCGCGACGTGAACCTCTCCGGAAGCGCCTTCCACGACGTGAATCTGTCGGAGATCACGGTGGATAACGCGAACCTTGCGGGCTCCCGCTTCGTAGACTGCAATCTATTGGGAGCGACTATCGAGGGTGTACCGGTCAGCGCGCTGTTTGCGGCATACCTGGCCCAGTCAGGACAGGAGCAGCCGGATGGCCCACAAACCTGACACACGTTTAGACCTCGTCGCCGCGCCGAACTGAGGAACTGGAAGAACCGATGGCCAAGATCATCGTCGACGGAGTCGAGGTGGACGTTCCCGCCGAGTACACGCTGCTTCAGGCGTGCGAGGCGGCCGGCGCGGAGATTCCGCGCTTCTGCTTCCACGAGCGGCTTTCGATCGCTGGCAATTGCCGCATGTGCCTCGTCGAGGTGAAGGGCGGGCCCAAGCCCGTGGCGTCGTGCGCCTGGGGCGTGCGTGACTGCCGGCCCGGCCCGAACGGCGAGCCGCCGGTCGTCCTCACGCGGTCCCCGATGGTGAAGAAGGCGCGCGAAGGGGTGATGGAGTTCCTCCTCATCAACCACCCGCTGGATTGCCCGATCTGCGACCAGGGTGGCGAGTGCGACCTGCAGGACCAGGCGATGGCCTACGGCGTCGACACGTCGCGCTTCGCCGAGAACAAGCGCGCGGTCGAGGACAAGTATATTGGGCCGCTCGTCCAGACGCAGATGAACCGCTGCATCCAGTGCACGCGCTGCGTCCGCTTCTCCACCGAGGTTGCGGGCGTGCCGGACCTCGGCGCCATCGGCCGCGGCGAGGATATGGAGATCACGTCCTACCTCGAGAACGCCATGGCGTCCGAGCTCCAGGGCAACATCATCGACCTCTGCCCCGTCGGCGCGCTCACTTCCAAGCCCTACGCCTTCAAGGCGCGGCCCTGGGAGCTTTCCAAGACCGAGACAGTGGACGTGATGGACGCGCTCGGCTCGGCCATCCGCGTCGACGCGCGCGGCCGCGACGTGCTGCGCATTCTTCCGCGGCTCAACGAGGCGGTGAACGAGGAGTGGATCTCGGACAAGACCCGCTTCGTCTGGGACGGCCTCAGGTCCCAGCGCCTCGACCGCCCCTATGTCCGGCAGGATGGCCGCCTGCGGCCCGCGAGCTGGGCCGAGGCGATGCAGGCCACGGCCGCGCGGATCAAGGCCGCCGGCCCCGCAAGGACCGGCTTCATCGTCGGCGATCTCGCCTCCACTGAGGAGGCCTTCGCGGTGAAGCTGCTTGCAGACGCCCTCGGCGTGGCCAGCATCGACTGCCGCCAGGACGGAACGAAGCTGCACCCGCGTCACGGGCGCGCGTCCTACATCTTCAACAGCACGGTGCAGGGCATCGAGGAAGCCGACGCAGTCCTGCTCGTGGGGTCCGACCCCCGCCGTGAGGCGCCGGTGCTCAACGCCCGCATTCGCAAGCGCTGGCGCATGGGACCGCTGCCGGTGGGTGTCATAGGCGAGGCTGTGGACCTCACCTTCCCCGTTCAGCACCTCGGCGCCGGGCCGGAGACGCTGGCTGGCATCGTCGACGGATCGCACTCCTTCGCCCAGGTGCTGAAGGACGCGAAGAAGCCCCTGATCATCGTCGGACAGGGCGCGTTGTCGCGTCCTGACGGAGAGGCGGTTCTGGCGCTCGCCGCGCAGGCGGCCGTCACTTCCGGCGCGCTGGCCGAGGGTTGGAACGGGTTCTCAGTGCTGCACACGGCGGCGTCCCGCGTCGGTGCCCTCGACGTCGGCGCCGTGCCGGGGGAGGGTGGGCTCGATGCCCTCGCCATGGCGCAGCCGGGAGCGCTCGACGTGGTGGTGCTCCTCGGGGCGGACGAGATCGACGTCGCTCCCGGAGCCTTCGTCGTCTATATCGGCACGCATGGCGATCGCGGCGCGCACAGGGCCGACGTGATCCTGCCGGGCGCGGCGTATACCGAGAAGAACGGCATCTGGGTCAACACCGAAGGCCGTGTCCAGGCCGGCGCCCGCGCCACCTTCCCGGTGGGTGAGGCTCGCGAGGACTGGGCCATCCTGCGCGCTCTGTCGGATCTCGTCGGCAAGCGCCTGCCCTTCGACTCGCTGACGCAGCTGCGCGCCCGCATGGTCGAGGACCATCCGCACTTGCTGCGGCTGGACGCGATCGCGGCCGGAGATCCCGCCGACGTGCAGAAGCTCGCCTCGGTGGGCGGGACCACAGACAAGGCACCGTTCGTGAAGGCCGTGGCCAACCTTTATCTGACCAACCCCATCGCCCGCGCTTCGGGCATCATGGCCGAATGCTCGGCCCTTGCGATAGGCCGCACCGCGGCCGTCGCGGCCGAGTGACGGAGAGGGTGATGGAAACCTCGTTCTACGACAGCTGGGTCTGGGCCGTCGGAAAGCCGCTGATCCAGAGCCTCGTACTGATCGCGCTGCTGCTGATCTTCATCGCCTTCGCGCTCTACGCCGACCGCAAGGTCTGGGCGGCGGTGCAGCTGCGCCGCGGCCCCAACGTGGTCGGGCCGTTCGGCCTGCTGCAATCCTTCGCCGACCTCATCAAGTTCGCGATCAAGGAGCCGATCATCCCGGCCGGTGCGAACAAGGGCATCTTTCTTCTGGCGCCCCTGGTGACGGCGGGTCTCGCGCTCGCCGGCTGGGCGGTCATCCCGCTCGCGGAAGGCTGGGCGATCGCCGACATCAATGTCGGCATCCTCTACATCTTCGCCATCTCGTCGCTCGGCGTGTACGGCGTCATCATGGGCGGCTGGGCTTCGAACTCGAAGTACCCGTTCCTGTCGGCGCTACGCTCGGCAGCGCAGATGGTGTCATACGAAGTCTCCATCGGCTTCGTCATCATCACCGTGCTGCTCTGCGTGGGATCGCTGAACCTCAGCGACATCGTCCGCGCGCAGGACAGCCGCGCCGGCCTTTTCGGCTGGTTTTGGCTGCCGCTGCTGCCGATGTTCGTGATCTTCTTCATCTCGGCGCTGGCCGAGACCAATCGGCCGCCCTTCGACCTGGTCGAGGCGGAATCGGAGCTCGTGGCGGGCTTCATGGTGGAGTACTCCTCCACCCCGTATTTGCTTTTCATGCTGGGCGAGTACGTCGCCATCATGAGCATGTGCGCGCTGATGACGATCCTGTTCCTCGGGGGCTGGCTGTCGCCGATCCCGTTCGCCCCCTTCACATGGGTGCCGGGGCTGATCTGGTTCGTGCTGAAGGCGTCGGCGATGTTCTTCATGATCGCGCTCGTGAAGGCCTTCGTACCCCGTTATCGCTACGACCAGCTGATGCGGCTGGGCTGGAAGGTGTTCCTGCCCATCTCGCTCGCCATGGTCGTCATCGTGGCGGGGGTGCTGCAGTTCACCGGCTGGGCGCCTGGGACCTGAGGGGAGGGGCCGTGGAGCTGTCCCTCGCCGGCCTCGTCGGCGCGCTGGTCGGACTGGCGCTCGGCTATGTCGACTACCGCGTCGTAGCCGGCGTGGTGGAAGGACGGCTCCGCAAGCTCGACAGGTCGCAGGGACCTGACGAGACGGCTGTATTCGAGAGAAAGATCCGCGGCATGCGCGTCGTCTTTCTCATCATGACGGTGGGCGTGTTCCCGGTGGTGGGCTACCTCCTCGGGAAGACCATCACCGGCGGATGAAAACGGCGCGGCTCTGCCGCGTAATCAAGGAGCGGCGCTGACGCGCCGGCGAGGACATGGGACTGAGACAGGCTGCAAGCTCGCTGCTGCTGAAGGAGTTCGTCGGGGCCATCGGGCTTTCGATGCGCTACCTGTTCAAGCCGAAGGCCACGCTCAACTATCCCTACGAGCGCGGACCGATCTCGCCGCGCTTCCGCGGCGAGCATGGCCTGCGGCGCTACCCCAATGGCGAGGAGCGGTGCATCGCGTGCAAGCTCTGCGAGGCGGTGTGCCCGGCGCAGGCGATCACGATCGAAGCCGGCCCGCGTCGCAACGACGGCACGCGCCGAACGACCCGTTACGACATCGACATGACGAAGTGCATCTACTGCGGCTTCTGCCAGGAGGCCTGTCCCGTGGATGCCATCGTCGAGGGGCCGAACATGGAGTTCGCGACGGAGACGCGCGAGGAGCTCTTCTACGACAAAGATAAGCTGCTGGAGAACGGCGCGCGCTGGGAGCGGGAGATCGCCCGCAACATCGCGGCAGACGCTCCGTACCGGTGAGCACGACCGGCGCGGACCATCGGGGGAGCCGCGCGGGACGTCAGGGTTGTGGGGCCGGGGCTGGCTGTCTATAGACCCTGCGGGGCAGACGGCAGGCCTCCCGGCCTGAGTCTTTGGGAAAACGGCGGGCCACCCGGTCCGGCCGGCGATATCGGGGCCGCATTTGGCGGTCCGGGGGAACACCTCGCATGAGCGTGGCCGCGGCCTTCTTCTACCTGTTCGCGACGATCACCGTGGCCTCGGCCTTCATGGTGATCGCCTCGCGCAACCCCGTGCACTCCGTGCTCTTCCTCATCCTGGCCTTCGTGAACGCGGCCGGGCTCTTCGTCCTGATGGGCGCCGAGTTCCTCGCGATGATCCTGGTCGTGGTCTACGTCGGCGCGGTCGCCGTGCTCTTCCTGTTCGTCGTCATGATGCTCGACGTCGACTTCGCGCAGCTGCGCCAGGGGTTCCAGAGCTATCTGCCGATCGGCGTCGTGCTGGCGGGCATCCTGCTGGCCGAGCTCATCATGGTGATGCTGACCTTCGCCATCGAACCCGGCGCGCTGCGGCATGCCTCCGGTGCGGCGCCGGCGAGCGCGGTGCTGGTGTCCAACACCGAGGCGATAGGCCGGGTGCTCTACACCCAGTACGTCTACTATTTCCAGGCCGCGGGCATGATCCTGCTGGTGGCCATGGTCGGAGCCATCGTTCTGACGCTGCGCCACAAGCCGGGCGTCAAGCGGCAGGACATTTCCGCCCAGGTGGCGCGCAATCGCGCCACCGCGATGGAAGTCAAGAAAGTGCCTTCCCGGCAGGGCGTGTGACGGGATCAACCGAGGCGAACATGGAAGTCGGTCTCCAACACTACCTGGCGCTCGCGGCGATCATTTTCACGATCGGCGTGCTCGGCATCTTCATCAACCGCAAGAACGTCATCGTCATCCTGATGTCGGTCGAGCTGATCCTGCTCGCCGTCAACATCAACCTGGTGGCGTTCTCCACCTTCGGCGGCGACCTCGTCGGCCAGATCTTCGCGCTGCTGATCCTCACGGTCGCGGCGGCGGAGGCCGCGATCGGGCTCGCCATCCTCGTCGTCTACTTCCGCAACCGCGGCACGATCGCGGTGGAAGACATCAACATGATGAAGGGCTGAGCCAGGCGCGCCGGGCTCCGACGGACAGGGCACATGTATCAGGCCATCGTCTTCCTGCCGCTCGTCGGCTTCCTCATCGCCGGCCTCTTCGGCCGGTTCATCGGGCCGCGGCCGAGCGAGCTCGTCACCACGGGCCTTCTCGCCGTGTCGGCGGTGCTCTCGTGGATCGCCTTCTTCTCCGTCGGCTTCGGCAGCGGTGGGGAGAAGGTGCAGATCGCCCGCTGGATCGTCTCCGGCGACCTCGCCGTAGACTGGGCGCTCAGGGTGGACACGCTGACGGCGGTCATGCTCGTCGTCGTCAACACCGTGTCCTTCCTCGTGCACCTCTACTCGATCGGGTACATGCACGAGGATCCGCATCGTCCGCGCTTCTTCGCCTACCTGTCGCTCTTCACCTTCGCCATGCTCATGCTGGTGACGGCCGACAACCTCGTGCAGATGTTCTTCGGCTGGGAGGGCGTGGGCCTCGCCTCATACCTGCTGATCGGGTTCTGGTACCAGAAGCCCTCGGCCGTCGCCGCGGCGATGAAGGCCTTCATCGTCAACCGGGTCGGCGACTTCGGCTTCGCGCTCGGCATCTTCCTCGTCTTCGCCCTGACGGGTTCGGTGGTCTTCGACGCCATCTTTCCGAAGGTGGATGAGCTGAGCAAGCAGACGTTCCACTTCATCGGCTACGACTGGAACGCCGTCACCATCGCCTGCCTGCTGCTCTTCATGGGCGCGATGGGCAAGTCCGCGCAGTTTCTGCTGCACACCTGGCTGCCGGATGCGATGGAGGGCCCGACGCCGGTCTCCGCCCTCATCCATGCCGCGACCATGGTGACGGCCGGCGTGTTCATGGTGGCCCGCCTGTCGCCGCTGTTCGAGGCCTCGCATGTCGCGATGGCCGTGGTTCTGATCGTGGGCGCGACGACGGCATTCTTCGCCGGCACGGTCGGCCTCGTGCAAAACGACATCAAGCGCGTGATCGCCTACTCGACCTGCTCGCAGCTCGGCTACATGTTCGTCGCGCTGGGCGCGGGCGCCTTCGGTGCCGGCATCTTCCACCTCTTCACGCACGCTTTCTTCAAGGCCCTGCTGTTCCTGGGCGCCGGCTCCGTCATCCATGCAATGCACCACGAGCAGGACATGCGGCGCATGGGCGGGCTGCGCAAGAAGATCCCGTTGACGGCTGCGATGATGGCGATCGGCACGCTGGCGCTGACCGGCTTCCCGCTGACGGCCGGGTACTTCTCCAAGGATGCGATCATCGAGGCATCCTACGCCACGCACACGGTCGGCAACGTCTACGCCTTCGTGCTGCTCGTGCTGACGGCAGGTCTGACCTCATTCTACTCCTGGCGCCTGTATTTCCTGACGTTCGAGGGCACGCCGCGCTGGGACACGCCGCACGGCCACGATGCCGCCGTCAGCCACCATGTGGAGGCCGAGGACGACAGCCACGGCTCTCATGCCCATGCAGCGCATGCGCATGACGATCACGGCCATGGCGCCCACGGCCACACCGTGGAGCCGCACGAGTCGCCGAGGGTGATGCTGATACCGCTGGAGGTTCTCGCGGTCGGCGCGCTTCTGGCGGGCATCGTCTTCAGCAAGTACTTCATCGGCGAAGCCAGCGAGCACTTCTGGAAGGGTGCCATCGTGCTGGGCGAGGAGGAGCACGTTCCGGCGCTCGTCGCCTGGTTGCCGACGATCGCCATGGTCATCGGCTTCGTCGTCTCCTGGCTGTTTTACGTGCGGTATCCCTACCTGCCTCGCCAACTCGCCGAGAGCCAGCCGCTGCTGTACCGCTTCCTGCTCAACAAGTGGTATTTCGACGAGCTCTACGACGTCATCTTCGTCCGTCCGGCGAAGTGGCTCGGCCGCACGCTGTGGAAGAAGGGCGACGGCATGGTCATCGACGGCCTCGGGCCGGATGGCGTCTCCGCCCGTGTGCTCGACCTCACCCAGGCCGTCGTCCGCCTGCAGACCGGCTACGTCTACCACTACGCCTTCGCCATGCTGATCGGCGTCGCCGCCCTGGTCACCTGGTACATGTTCGGGGGAGCTCACTGATGGGCCTGCTGACCGGCCTCCTCGTCCTCCCGCTGCTGGGAGCGATTCTCCTCCTCTTCGTGCCGTCGGACACCCCCAACGGGCAGCGCAACATCCGCTGGGTGGCGCTGTTCACGACGCTGATCACCTTCGTGGTCTCGCTGGTGGCGTGGGGCCGCTTCGAACCCGCCGATCCCAGCTTCCAGATGGTCGAGGAGACCGCCTGGCTGTCGGAGACGATCCGCTTCAAGCTCGGCGTCGACGGCTTCTCCTTCCCCTTCATCCTGCTCACGACCTTCCTGATGCCGTTCTGCATCGTGGCGTCGTGGGTTTCGGTCGAGAAGCGCGTGAAGGAGTACTTCATCGCCTTCCTCGTCCTCGAGGCGCTGATGATCGGCGTCTTCGCGGCGCTGGACCTCGTGCTGTTCTACCTCTTCTTCGAGGCCGGCCTGATCCCGATGTTCCTCATCATCGGCATCTGGGGCGGCAAGCGGCGCATCTACGCCAGCTTCAAGTTCTTCCTCTACACCCTCGTCGGCTCGCTGCTGATGCTGGTCGCCATCATGGCGATGTACTGGGACGCCGGCACGACCGACATCCCGACGCTGCTGGCCCACAAATTCCCGGCCGGCATGCAAACCTGGTTGTGGCTGGCTTTTTTCGCCTCCTTCGCGGTGAAGATGCCGATGTGGCCGGTTCACACCTGGTTGCCCGACGCCCACGTCGAGGCGCCGACGGCCGGCTCGGTCATCCTCGCGGCGATCCTGCTGAAGATGGGCGGCTACGGGTTCATCCGGTTCTCGATCCCGATGTTCCCGGACGCTTCCGTCTATTTCGCGCCCTTCGTCTTCGCCCTGTCCGTGATCGCGATCATCTACACCTCGCTCGTCGCGATGATGCAGGAGGACATCAAGAAGCTGATCGCCTATTCGTCCGTGGCCCATATGGGTTTCGTGACGATGGGGCTGTTCACGCTGACTGCCCAGGGCATCCAGGGCGCGATGTTCCAGATGGTGAGCCACGGCCTCGTCTCGGGCGCGCTCTTCCTCTGCGTCGGCGTCGTCTACGACCGGATGCACACCCGCGAGATCGCGGCCTATGGCGGCCTCACCAGCCGCATGCCGCTCTATGCGGTGGCGCTGATGGTGTTCACCATGGCGAATGTCGGCCTGCCCGGCACCTCCGGTTTCGTCGGCGAGTTCCTGACGCTGATGGGAGCTTTCAAGGCCAATCCTTGGGTGGCCTTCTTCGCCACGACGGGCGTCATTCTCTCCGCCTGCTATGCGCTGTGGCTCTACGCCCGGGTGATGTTCGGGCCTCTGGAGAAGCCGAGCCTGAAGTCGATCACGGATCTCACGCCGCGCGAGGTGCTCGTCCTCGCGCCGTTGATCGTGCTGACGATCTGGTACGGCATCCACCCTGCGCCGATCCTCGAGGCTTTCGCTGCGCCGACCGACGCCCTGCTGAAGACCGCGCAGGCGGCCATCGGCGCGGCCAAGACTGCGGCCCTCGCCGCGCAGTGATGACCAGTTGCGTTGTTCCGTCCGCCCCTGCGGGGGCACGCCCGATCCGTGAAGGTTGACCGATGCTAGGCCATGCCGTTCTCCCCTATGTGGGACCCGCTCTGCCTGAGATCATCATGGCAGTGGGTGCGCTGCTGCTGGTGCTCGTCGGCGCGATCCGCGGCGACCGTTCGCTGGGGATGGTCACGGTCGGCGCATTCATCGTTCTCGGGATCGCGCTGGCACTGACCTTCGGCCAGGACCCGGCGCCGAAGTCGGCCTTCCACGGCTCCTTCGTCATCGACGGCTTCGGCAAGTTCATGAAGATTGCGACGTTGCTCGGCTCCGCCGTGACGCTCGCCATGTCGCTGGACTATTGGGACGACGTGCGTGTCCAGCGCTTCGAGTTCCCGATCCTAGTCCTGCTGTCGACGCTCGGCATGATGATGCTGATCTCGGCGGGCGACCTGATCGCGCTATATCTCGGCCTGGAGCTGATGAGCCTCGCGCTCTACGTCATCGCCGCATTCCACCGCGACGACGTGAGGGCCACCGAGGCGGGCCTGAAGTACTTCGTCCTCGGCGCGCTGTCCTCCGGCATGCTGCTCTACGGCGCCTCGCTGGTCTACGGCCTCACCGGTTCGGTCTCCTTCGCCACCATCGCCACCGTGTTGCAGGGTGAAGGCTCCACCGGAGTGATCTTCGGCCTCGTCTTCGTCATGGCGGGCCTCGCCTTCAAAATCTCTGCCGTGCCCTTCCACATGTGGACGCCGGACGTCTACGAGGGCGCGCCGACGCCCGTCACGGCCTTCTTCGCGGCTGCGCCCAAGATGGCCGCCATGGCCCTCACCGTCCGCATCGTCATCACCGCGTTTCCCGGCATCCTCGTGCAGTGGCAGCAGATCGTCGTCTTCATCGCGATCGCGTCGATGGCGCTCGGGTCGTTCGCAGCGATCGGCCAGCGCAACATCAAGCGGCTGATGGCCTACTCCTCGATCGGGCACATGGGGTTCGCGCTCGTGGGGCTTTCGGCCGGCACGCCCGCTGGCGTGCAGGGTGTCGCCATCTACATGGCGATCTACCTCGTCATGACGCTCGGCACCTTCGCCTGCATCCTCGCCATGAAGCGCGGCGACACCTATGTCGAGGAGATCGAGGACCTGTCCGGTCTCGGGCGAACCGACCCATTCATGGCTTTTGTCCTCGCAATGCTGATGTTCTCGCTGGCCGGCGTTCCGCCGCTCGCCGGCTTCTTCGCCAAGTGGTACGTCTTTGCCGCGGCGGTGGAGGCCAAGCTCTACGCCCTGGCGGTCATCGGCGTCATCACCAGCGCCATTGGCGCCTACTACTACCTCCGCATCGTCAAGATCATGTATTTCGACGAGCCCAGGGAGGCGTTCACGCCCGCCAACGCGACGCTGAAGACCGTCATGGGCGTGTCGGGCATCCTGAACCTGCTCTTCTGGCTGTGGCCGGCGCCGCTCGTCGCGGCCGCGACGGTGGCGGCGAAGTCGCTGTTCTGATCCCGTGAAGCTCGGCGAAAGAGCGATCTCAGGCGGCTACAGGCTCGACCACTGCGGCGAGGTGGGGTCGACCAACGACGAGGCGGCAGCCCTGGCCCGGTCCGGCGATCCCGGGCGTGTCTGGGTCGTCGCGGACGCGCAGGGCAAAGGCCGCGGGCGCCGCGGACGGGCCTGGTCTTCGCCTCCCGGGAACCTCTATTCCACACTGCTCCTCGTCGATCCCGGGCCGATGCGCATCGCGCCGCAGCTCGGCTTCGTGGCCGGCGTCGCGCTGCACGACGCGGTCGGAAGGGCCACCGGTCTGGCCCCCGGCCGCCTGCGCCTGAAATGGCCGAACGACCTCCTCTGCGATGGCGCAAAGCTGGCAGGCATCCTCGTCGAGGGCAGCAGCCTCCCTGGCGCCGGGCAGCCGCCGCGTTTTGCCGCCGTCATCGGCATCGGTGTCAATCTCTCGCACCACCCGTCGGAGACGCCCTATCCGGCGACCGACCTCGCGTCCCTCGGAATCGGGTGCCGGCCTTCGGATCTCCTGCCGCTCCTTGCGGACGCAATGGCTTTCTGGGTGGATGCCTGGGCCTCGGGCGTTGGTTTCCCAGCGCTCCGCCGCGCCTGGCTCGAGAGGGCAGGCGGGCTCGGGGAGCCGATCCTGGTCCGCCGGCCCGATGGCGACAGGCGAGGGACATTCCGCGACCTTGACGCGGACGGCCGTCTGCTCTTGGAGGAGCGTGGCATCACCGTCCCCATCGAAGCGGGCGACGTTTTTCTTTCCGGCCTGGCCATTCCGTCCGGCTGACCTTCCATGAGCAAGGACGCACACATGTCGCACGGCGACGACGAACTCGTTTTCCTTCCGCTTGGAGGGGTGGGCGAGATCGGCATGAATGCCAGCCTTTACGGCTTCGGACCTCCCCGCCGCCGGAAATGGCTGCTTGTCGACTGCGGCGTCGCCTTCGCGGGCGATGATCTGCCCGGCGTCGACCTGATCATCGCCGACATGTCCTTCATCGAGCAGCGCCGCCAGGACCTCGTCGGCATCATCATCACACACGCCCATGAGGACCACATCGGCGCGCTGGTGGAGATGTGGCCGCGCCTGCGTGCGCCTGTCTACATGACGCGCTTCGCAGCTGGGCTGCTCGAAGTGCGCCGGCTGCAGGAGCCGGGCGCGCAGAAGTTCGACATCTCGATCATGGACCGCGGATCGCGGCTGCCGCTCGGCCCGTTCGACGTCGAGGTGGTCGCAATGGCGCACTCCATCCCGGAGTCGACCGCGCTCGCCATCCGCACCCCGGTGGGCATGGTGCTCCACTCCGGCGACTGGAAGATCGACCCGCACCCCGGCGTCGGCTGGACGACCGACGCGGAGCGGCTTGCCGCGCTCGGCGACGAGGGCGTGCTGGCGCTGGTCTGCGATAGCACCAACTCCATCCGCGGAGGCGAGAGCCCGAGCGAGGCGGACGTTGCCGAGACGCTGAAGGAGCTGGTCGCCTCCGCTCCGGGCCGCGTGGCCGTCACGACCTTCGCTTCGAACGTCGCGCGCATCAGGGCCGTCTGCGAGGCGGCGGCAGCAGCCGGCCGCGAGGTGGTGGCGGTCGGCCGGGCCATGGACCGCGTCATCCAGGTTGGCAACGAACTCGGCATGTTCGACGGTTTGCCGCCCGTACGCGGCATCGAGAACTACGGCTATCTGCCGCCTGACAAGGTTGTCGCCCTTCTCACCGGCAGCCAGGGCGAGCCGCGCGCCGCGCTGGCACGGGTCGCCGAAAACCAGCACCCGGACGTGACGCTTGCGAAGGGTGACAGGGTGATCCTGTCGTCGCGCACCATCCCGGGCAACGAGAAGCCGGTCGGCCGCATCATCAACGGTCTGATCCGGAGCGGTGTCGAGGTGATCACCGACCGGACGCATATGGTCCACGTCTCCGGTCATCCGCGCCGGGGCGAGCTGGAGCGCATGTATCACTGGGTGCGCCCGAAGGTGGCCGTGACCGTCCACGGCGAGGCGCTGCACCTGCACGAGCACGAGAAGCTCGCCCGCTCCCTCGGCGTGAAGGACGTCGTTGTGCCCACCGATGGAGACGTCGTGCTGCTCGGTCCCGGTCGCCCGGGCGTCGTCGACCAGATCGTCCCCGGCCGCCTTTACAAGGACGGAAACCTGCTGGTGAATGCGGGCGACTCGGCTGTGCAGGAGCGCAGGAGGCTCTCCTTCGGCGGCGTGGTTTCGGTGGCCATCGCGGTCGACTCGCGCGGCGGCCTGATCGGCGATCCCGCGCTGGAGATCACCGGCCTGCCGCAGGCCACGCGCGACGGCGTGCCGTTTGAGGATATCGTCGAAAAGGCGGTGTTCAACGTCCTTGACAGCCTCCCCAAGCAGAAGCGCCGCGATCCCGACCTGATGGAGGGCGCCATCGAGCGCTCGGTGCGTGGGGCGGTTGCGGACGCCTGGGGCAAGAAGCCCATGTGCCACGTACACGTTCTCGTCGTATGAGGGACCCCGCCGCCGCCCTGACGAAAGGACGGGTGGCGCCGGTGCCGGGAGCCGCGATATCCGTCGGGCTTCCAGCCGGGGAGGTACCCACATGATCGGTCGCCTGAACCACGTCGCCATCGCCGTAAAGGATCTGGATGCCGCGACGCGCCTCTACAGCGAGACGCTGGGCGCCAAGGTCTCGGCGCCGCTGCCGCAGCCGGAGCACGGTGTCACTGTGGTTTTCGTCGAGCTGCCGAACACGAAGGTCGAGTTGCTGGAGCCGCTGGGCGAGGGGTCACCGATCGCGCGCTTTCTGGAACGCAACGCCGACGGCGGGATCCATCACATCTGCTACGAGGTGGACGATATCCTCGCTGCGCGGGACCGGCTGAGAGGGCAGGGTGCCCGCGTGCTCGGCGACGGCGAGCCGCGTATCGGCGCTCACGGAAAGCCGGTGCTCTTCCTGCACCCGAAGGATTTCAACGGCACGCTCGTCGAACTCGAGCAGGCATGAGGCGCTGGCGCCTTCGCTTTGGAAACGGATATCCACCATGACGATCAGCGGCTCGATCGCCCTCTATTTCATCATCTGGTGGATCACGCTCTTCGCCATCCTGCCCATCGGCGTCCGCAGCCAGCACGAAGGCGGCGAGGTCACCGATGGCACCGAACCGGGCGCGCCCATCGCTCCGGCCATGTGGCGCAAGCTGTTGTGGACGACGCTCGCGGCGATCCCGGCCTTTGCGCTCGCTTACGCGTTCATCCACTACACGGACTGAATAGCGTTAGAATTTTATCGTTGATCACAGGCGCAAAAAATAAAGGCAAGGCTTTCGCCTTGCCTTTCAGATTTTTTGTTTCGTGATCGGCGTCGGGCGTCAGCCATTTCAGGCGCCACTTCCGCTACCGATCCAGCAGCCCTTCCCGAGCATGCTGGCCGTCTTCCTCCCAAGACTTGGACCCTGACCCTTTGCACCGGTTGATCCGGCGGCGGGTCTGTTGTTGGCGACAATTCATAGCCCAGCGTTTTTCGGCTGTCATCTCTTTGTGCAGGCCCGGAGCGAAAAAGATGCAGTTTTTGGAGTGAGATCCCGGTGTGCCGACCCGGGGCTGCTCGCCTGACGGGAAAAGGCCGCTCGTCTCCAATTCTGGCGTCTATGATCTGGCCGTCTCATGGCTCGGCAACGCCACAAGAGGGGACTGCAGCAGAGGCAAGATGGCGGGCCCGCCTTGCCGGCTGCACCCCGCCCCGCGGCGTCCCCGAACGCTTGTGTTTTGGGCGCCGATGGTTTTCATGAACGAGCCTTTCCGGCGCCCCGTCCTCCAGAATGGTCTTCGTTCTCCCATGCGCCTGTCCCGCTACTTCCTGCCGATCCTGCGCGAAACGCCGAAGGAGGCAGAGATCGTCTCGCATCGCCTGATGCTGCGGGCCGGCCTCGTCCGCCAGGAATCCGCCGGGATTTATGCCTGGCTGCCGGCGGGCCTGCGCGTTCTCGAGAAGATCAACGGGATCATCCGGGAGGAGCAGAATCGGTCGGGCGCCGTCGAGCTGTTGATGCCGACCATCCAGTCGGCCGATCTCTGGCGCGAATCGGGCCGCTACGAGGCCTACGGAAAGGAGATGCTCCGCATCAAGGACCGGCATGAGCGGGACATGCTGTTCGGTCCCACAAACGAGGAGATGATCACCGAGATCTTCCGGGCGTCGGTACGCTCCTACAAGGACCTTCCGCTCAACCTCTATCACATCCAGTGGAAGTTCAGGGACGAGGTGCGCCCGCGCTTCGGCACGATGCGCTCTCGCGAGTTCTTGATGAAGGACGCCTACTCCTTCGACGTTGACCAGGAGGCGGCCCGCCACTCCTACAACAAGATGTTCGTAGCCTATCTCCGCACCTTCCACCGGCTGGGCCTCACGGCGATTCCCATGCGCGCGGAGTCCGGCCCCATCGGGGGCGACATGAGCCACGAATTCATCATCCTCGCCGCCACGGGCGAGAGCGAAGTCTTCTGCGACCGCGCCTTTCTCGAGTACGAGGCTCCGCCCGCCGATACGGACTTCGACGACGTCGCCGGGCTGCAGTCAATCGTCGACAAATGGACGGGGCGCTACGCCGCCACGTCCGACATGCATGACGAGGCCGCCTTCGCCGCGCTGCCCGAGGATCGCCGCGTCTCGGCCCGCGGCATCGAGATCGGCCACATCTTCTATTTCGGCACCAAGTATTCCGAGCCGATGAAGGCCGTGGTGGCAGGCCCCGACGGTGTCGAGCGGCCCGTTCACATGGGGTCCTACGGCATCGGGCCGTCCCGTGTCGCGGCTGCGCTGATCGAAGCCGGGCATGACGAGCACGGCATCATCTGGCCCGACGCGGTTGCCCCGTTCAGGGTCGGTCTCCTCAACCTCAAGGTCGGCGACGCTGCCACTGATGCGGCCTGCGACACGATCTACAAGGCGCTGGAGATGCGTGGCATAGACGTGCTCTACGACGATCGCGAGGAGCGCCCCGGTGCGAAGTTCGCCACAGCAGACCTCCTGGGCCTGCCCTGGCAGGTCGTGGTTGGCCCGAAGGGGCTCGCCGAGGGCAAGGTGGAGCTGAAGCGCCGCGCCTCCGGCGAACGCCATCAGGTGTCGGTCGAAGACGCCGTCGCCCGCCTGAGCGCCTGAGGCCGGCGCGATGGCGGATGCGGCGGTGGCACAGGCGGGTGCGCGCGAGCCCGAGGGCACCGCGCCCTTCTCGGCGTTCGAGTGGATGGTGGCTGGGCGCTATCTGCGCGCCCGTCGCCGCGAGGGCTTCATCTCGGTCATCGCCGGATTCTCCTTCCTCGGCATCATGCTCGGCGTGGCGACGCTGATCATCGTCATGTCGGTGATGAACGGGTTCCGCAGCGAGCTGCTGAACAAGATCGTGGGCATCAACGGCCACATCTTCGCCGCGGCCGTCGATAAGCCGCTGACGGATTTCGCAGACGTGACCGACCGGATATCCAAGGCAGCCGGCGTGAAGTTCGCCTTCCCCATGGTCGAGGGGCAGGCACTCGCCTCCTCCCAGGCTGCCGCCGCCGGCGTCCTCGTGCGCGGCGTGCGGGAGGCCGACATCAAGCGCATCCCCTCGATCGGCGGCACGATCCGGCAGGGCACGCTGGACGGTTTCGACACGGCGGGCGGCGTCGCCTTGGGTAGGCGACTGGCCGAGCAGCTTTTCGTCCGCCCCGGCGACAGCGTCACGCTCACATCCCCGCGCGGGGCGGAGACGCCGTTCGGCGTCACGCCACGGATCAAGGCCTATCCTGTCGTGGCCGTGTTCGAGGTCGGGATGTCGGAGTTCGATGCCGGCTTCATCTACATGCCGCTCGCGGAGGCGCAGGCCTATTTCGGCCGCGAAGGCGACGTAACGGCCATCGAGGTCTATCTCGACAATGCCGACAGGATCGACGAAGGCAAGGCCGCCATCGATGCCGCCGCCGACCGGCCGCTGATCCTGTCCGACTGGCGCCAGCGCAACATGACCTTCTTCGGCGTGCTGAAGGTCGAGCGCAACGTCATGTTCGTGATCCTCCTCCTGATCGTGCTCGTGGCCGCGCTCAACATCGTGTCCGGCCTGATCATGCTGGTGAAGGACAAGAGCGCCGACATCGCGATCCTGCGCACCATGGGGGCTACGCGGGGCTCCATCATGCGCATCTTCCTGATCACGGGCGGCGCCATCGGCGTGGTCGGCACGCTGCTCGGCTTCCTGCTGGGGGTGGTGATCAGCATGAACCTCGGGGCGATCGTCGATGCCATTTCGAAGCTCTTCGACACCGATCTCTTCCCCGCCGAGTTCTACTTCCTCAGCCGCCTGCCATCGGAGATCGATCCGCGCGAGGTGACGACCATCCTGGTCCTGGCGCTCGTGCTCTCGCTCATCGCCACGCTCTATCCCTCATGGCGCGCCGCCCGGCTCGATCCGGTCGAGGCGCTGCGCTACGAGTGAGGCCTGCGTGTCCGGCGTCCCCGATCCCATTCTCTACCTCTGGCACGTCGAGCGGCGCTTTGCGGAGACGAAGGGCCACGCGCTCGAGGTTCTACGCGGGGCGGACCTCGCGGTCTGGGCCGGCCAGTCCGTCGCGCTGATCGCGCCGTCCGGCACCGGCAAGTCGACGCTCCTGCAACTCGCGGGCCTGTTGGAGAAGCCCGACGCGGGCGAGGTGTATATCGGCTCGCGCGGTACCGTCGAACTCGGCGATGACGAGCGCACGGCGCTGCGGCGCATCGAAATCGGCTTTGTCTACCAGGCGCATCACCTCCTGCCCGAGTTCACGGCGCTGGAGAACGTGATGCTGCCGCAGCTCATCCGCGGGCTGAAGCGCAAGGACGCTGCCGAACGTGCCGCCGGGCTGCTCTCCTATCTCGGCCTGGGCGAGCGGCTCGAGCACCGGCCGTCCGAATTGTCCGGCGGCGAGCAGCAGCGTGTCGCGATCGCCCGCGCCGTCGCGAACGCTCCCCGTATCCTGCTGGCGGACGAGCCGACGGGAAACCTCGACCCGCACACCTCCTCGCACGTGTTCGACACGCTGACGACCCTCGTGCGGCAGACCGGCCTCGCCGCCATCGTGGCGACGCACAACCTCGACCTTGCCGCGCGCATGGACAGGCGCGTGACGATCCGCGACGGGGTGGTGGTAGAGCTCGCGTGACGTAGTCGGCCTCGCGTCTGTTATCCCCGGCTGCCCAGAGGGCCGGGAAGGGGTCCAGTCCTTGCGCGGACCCCGTCTCCGTCCGAACCTCCCTTGCTCCCTTTTACGGCCTGCTATGCCGCCCGCCGGGACTGACTGGTCCGCAAAAGACCAGCCTCCGGCCGGCAATTAACCATAACGCAGCGTCTCGCCTGCCTGTGGATAAGCTGGGCATGACTTTCACTTGCGCGAGAACAAAAGACGAACATAATGAGCTCATGTCAAGAAAAGGAGTGAGCTTCATGCTTCGGCGTATCATCGAAGACGTTGCAGAGATCAGCGCGCTTGCCGCCTTTGCAGGGGCCGTTCTCATCTGGGCGCGCGCGTTCGGCGCCTGACGAGACCCGTCCCCAGCTTCGGGGCCGCAATGTCTGGACCAGGCGGGATCGAGGAGCCAAACTCCGGCCCGCGACTCGGCTGCATATCGGGCAGGGCTGCTGGCCGGGTGCCGCGAGCAAAGGGAGAAGGTGGTGGGACGCATCCTGCGCGACGTCGGGTTCGTGCATCTGCATGTGCATTCCTCCTTCTCCCTGCTGGAGGGGGCGCTGCGGGTCGACGACCTGAAGAAGCTCGCGCTGAAGGACCGCATGCCGGCCCTGGCGCTCACCGACACCAACAATCTCTTCGGTGCGCTGGAATTCTCCGAGAAGCTGTCTGGCGCCGGCGTCCAGCCCATCGTCGGCATCCAGCTCTCGGTCGAGATGGGGGACGAGAAGCCGGGGAGGGCGCAGCACCTCGTGGAGCGGCCCTGCATCGTGCTTCTCGCTGCGACGGCTGGCGGCTACGCCAACCTGATGCGCATTGGGTCGCTGGCCTACATGACGCCCGCTCCCGGCGAGCCGCCCCACCTCGCCCTCGACACCGTGCTCGACTATGCCGAAGGCCTGATCGCGCTGACGGGCGGTCCGTGCGGCCCGGTCGACAAGGCGCTGCAGGCCGGCCAGTCAGACCTCGCGCTGCAACGCCTCGACCGGCTGTTCGCCGGGTTCGGCGACAGGCTCTATGTCGAGATCCAGCGCCACGGCATCGCCGAGGAGGCGGCCATCGAGCCGGATCTCCTGGACCTCGCCTATCGCCGCGGCATACCGATCGTGGGGACGAACGAGCCGTTTTTCGGCAAGCCGGACGACTATGACGCTCATGACGCCCTGCTCGCCGTCGCGCAGGGACGGCTGGTCGCCGACGAGGAGCGCAGGCGCCTTACGCCGCGCCATGACTTCCGCACCCGCGCGGAGATGGTCGAGATCTTCTCGGACCTGCCGGAGGCGGCGGCCAACACCGTCGAGATCGCCATGCGCTGCGCCTTCCGGCCACGCACGGGCAAGCCGATCCTCCCCCGTTTCACGACCGGCGATGTCGAGGATCCCGACGAAGTGGTGAAGGCGGAGGCCGCCGAGCTGCGCCGGCAGGCGCAGGAGGGGCTTACCGCCCGGCTCGCCGCGCACGGCCCGGCGCCGGGCCTGACCGAGGAGGAGTACCGGGAGCGGCTGGACTTCGAACTCTCCGTCATCGAGCGGATGAAATATCCCGGCTACTTCCTGATCGTGGCCGACTTCATCCAGTGGGCGAAGGCGCACGGCATTCCGGTCGGTCCCGGCCGTGGATCAGGCGCGGGCTCGCTGGTGGCCTATGCGACCACGATCACGGATTTGGACCCGCTGCGCTTCGGCCTTCTCTTCGAGCGATTCCTGAACCCGGAACGCGTGTCGATGCCGGACTTCGACGTCGACTTCTGCCAGGAGCGGCGCGACGAGGTGATCCGCTACGTCCAGCAGCGCTACGGGCAGGACCGGGTGGCGCAGATCATCACCTTCGGCACCCTGCTCGCCCGCGGCGTCCTGCGCGACGTCGGGCGCGTTCTGCAGATGCCCTATGGGCAGGTCGACAAGCTGACCAAGCTCGTCCCGCAGAACCCGGCCAAGCCGGTGACGCTGGCGCAGGCCATCGAGGGCGAGCCGAAGCTGCAGGCCGCCGCGGCCGAGGAGCCGGTCGTCGCGCGGCTGCTGGAGATCTCGCAGAAGCTGGAGGGGCTCTACCGCCACGCCTCCACCCACGCTGCCGGCATTGTCATCGGGGACCGTCCGCTCGACCAGGTGGTGCCGCTCTACCGCGATCCGAAGTCGGATATGCCCGTCACCCAGTTCAACATGAAATGGGTGGAGCCGGCCGGCCTCGTGAAGTTCGACTTCCTCGGCCTGAAGACGCTGACAGTCCTCAAGACGGCGGTGGATCTGATCGCCCGGCGGGGCATCGCCATCGACCTCGCGGCCATCCCGCTCGATGACACGAAGACCTACGAGATGCTCGGCCGGGGCGAGACCGTCGCGGTGTTCCAGGTGGAATCGGCGGGCATGCGCCGGGCCCTCGTCGAGATGCGGGCGGACCGTTTCGAGGACATCATCGCTCTCGTCGCGCTGTACCGGCCGGGGCCGATGGCCAACATCCCCGTCTACTGCGCCCGCAAGCACGGCGAGGAGGAGCCGGATTACCTGCACCCCAAGCTGGAGGCGGTGCTCAGGGAGACGCAGGGCGTCATCATCTACCAGGAACAGGTGATGCAGATCGCGCAGATCCTGTCGGGCTACTCGCTCGGCGAGGCCGACCTGCTGCGCCGCGCCATGGGCAAGAAGATCAAGGCGGAGATGGACGCCCAGCGGGTGCGCTTCGTCACGGGCGCGGTGGAGCGCGGGCTGGACCAGGCGACCGCCGACACGATCTTCGACCTGCTGGCCAAGTTCGCCGACTACGGTTTCAACAAGTCGCATGCGGCCGCCTACGCCCTCGTGGCCTACCAGACGGCCTACCTGAAGGCGAACTACCCCGTCGAGTTCCTTGCGGCGTCGATGACGCTCGACATGTCGAACACCGACAAGCTCTCGGAATTCCGCCGGGAAGCTCAGCGTATCGGGATCAAGGTCCTGCCGCCCTCGGTCAACCACTCGGGCGTGACCTTCGACGTCACCCCGGACGGGCAGGGGGGGCTCACGATCCGCTATGCCCTCGCCGCCGTCAAGGGCGTGGGCTCGCAGGCGGTGGAGAGCATCGTCCAGGCCCGCGAGGGGCGTCCCTTTGCCGACCTCGCCGACTTCGCCCAGCGGCTGAACCCGCGGCTCGTCAACAAGCGCACGCTGGAAAGCCTGATCGCCGCCGGGGCCCTCGACGAGATCGAGCCGGAAAGGGCACGCGCCCATGCCGCGTTGGACTCGATCATGGCGGCTGCCGCGCGCTCGCACGAGGCGCTGTCGGCAGGCCAGGCGGACATCTTCGGGCGCGGCTCGGACACGCTCCGGCTCGCCCCGCACGCACCATGGACGGCGTCCGAAAGGCTGCAGCGGGAGTATGAGGCGATCGGCTTCTTTCTCACAGGCCATCCTCTCGACGACTACGACCCCGTGCTGAAGCGCCTGCGCGTACAGCGCTGGTCGGACTTCGCTCGCGCCGTGCGGGAGGGCGTCTCGATGGGCCGCGTCGCCGCTACCATCCTCGACCGGCAGGAACGCCGGACGAAGAGCGGCAACAAGATGGGGATCTTCGCCCTGTCGGATCAGAGCGGGCATTTCGAGGCCATCATCTTCCAGGAGGGCCTGAACCAGCTCCGCGACCTGCTGGAGCCCGGCCGGGCGGTCATCCTCACCCTGCAGGCGTCGGCCGAGGGCGAAGAGGTGCGCGCCCGCATCCAGGGCGCCGAGCCGCTCGACGCCGCGGCCGCCAAGCTGCCCTCGTCGATGCGCATCTTCCTGAGGGACGACAAGCCCTTGCCCTCCATCGCGGAGAGGTTGCGCGAACGCGGCGACGGAGAAGTGGCCCTGATCGTCATGGTCGACGGCGGCCAGCGCGAGGTGGAAATCCGCCTGCCCGGACGCTACAAGGCCACGCCCCAGATCGCTGGTGCGCTCAAGGCTGTCCCGGGAGTGGTGACGGTCGAGTACGCCTGATCCGGGGATGCGGCGGGCCGGTCTGCGGGCCTCGCCCTTGCCATGGCTTCCCGTCTTGTAGTAAGAGCCGCCCCATTCCACACGCGGGAGCAAGGCTTCGGCCGTTCCGGTGACCGGGCATGTGTCCGGTTCACGTCCCGCGGAGGCTCGAACCGGAGAATTACGCAGATGGCTCTGCCAGACTTCAGCATGCGCCAGCTCCTGGAAGCAGGCGCGCATTTCGGCCACCAGGCCCACCGCTGGAACCCGAAGATGGCTCCGTTCATCTTTGGCGAGCGCAACAACATCCACATCCTGGATCTCGCCCAGACGGTGCCGATGCTTCATCGCGCGCTGCAGGCGATTTCCGACACGGTCGCCGCCGGCGGCCGCGTGCTGTTCGTCGGCACGAAGCGCCAGGCGTCCGATGCCATCGCCGATGCCGCGAAGCGTTCGGCCCAGTACTACGTCAACTCCCGCTGGCTCGGCGGCATGCTGACGAACTGGAAGACGATCTCGGGCTCCATCCAGCGCCTTCGCAAGGTGGATGAGATCCTCGGCGGCGGTGCCCAGGGCCTCACCAAGAAAGAGCGCCTCATGCTCGCCCGCGAGAAGGAGAAGCTCGAGCGCGCTCTCGGCGGCATCAAGGACATGGGCGGCATTCCCGACCTGCTGTTCGTGATCGACACGAACAAGGAGGCCTTGGCCATCAAGGAGGCGCAGCGCCTCGGCATCCCGGTCGCCGCCATCGTCGATTCGAACTGCGACCCCGACGGCATCACCTTCCCGGTTCCGGCCAATGACGACGCCGGCCGCGCCATCGCCTTCTACTGCGACCTGATCTCGCGCGCCGCCATCGACGGCATCTCGCGCGGCCAGGGTTCGAGCGGGCACGACGTCGGTGCTTCCGCCGAGCCGATGGTGGAAGAGCTTCCCCCGGCCGAGACGGGCTCGCCCACCGGTGAGGCCTTCGAGCTGCTCACCGCCCCGCGCGGCGCGCCGGACGACCTGTCCCGCCTGTCGGGCATGGGCCCGCAGCACGAGAAGAACCTCAACGACGCTGGCATCTTCCATTACTGGCAGGTTGCCGCCATGTCGCCGGAGGACGTCGCCAAGGTCGACCAGCTCGCAAAGCTCGGCGGCCGGATCGACCGCGAGGGCTGGGTTCAGCAGGCCCGCTCGTTCCTCGAGAACGCCTGATACCGGCGGGACCCGCCCCGCGGGTCCTTCCCTGCCGCGCCGCGGCCCCGCCGGGGCGGACCTGTGAGACAGGCTTCCGCCCCGACTGTCATGAGCACGGGGCGCGAGGGTGAGATCAACGGCGGCGCCTGCCGCCCGGGCGACAAGGCCGGTCCCGGCTCGCGCCCAAGACATCGAATTGAAAGGGGTGAGACCCATGGCCACGATCACCGCCGCTTTGGTGAAGGACCTGCGCGAGAAGACCGGCGCGGGCATGATGGACTGCAAGGCCGCTCTGGAGGCCAATGGCGGCGACGTCGAGGCCGCCATCGACTGGCTGCGCAAGAAGGGCCTCGCCAAGGCCGCCAAGAAGTCCGGCCGCGTCGCTGCCGAGGGCCTGGTCGCCGTGGCGGTGCGCGACAACCGTGGCGTTGTCGTCGAGGTGAACTCGGAGACGGACTTCGTCGCCCGCAACGAGGAGTTCCAGGCCCTGGTGCGCACCATCGCCGACGTCGCTCTCGAGAAGAAGGCGGACACGGAGGCGCTGCTCGGCACGCACTATCCCGGCGGCGGCACGGTGCAGGACGCCGTCTCGAACGCCATCGCGACGATCGGCGAGAACATGACGCTGCGTCGCGCGGCTGAACTGTCGGTCAGCCATGGCGTGGTCGGCCAGTACATTCATGGCTCCGTCGCCCCGGGCCTGGGCAAGATCGGTGTCATCGTCGCGCTGGAATCGACCGGTTCCACCGAGGAACTGACGGCGCTCGGGCGCATGCTCGCCATGCATGTCGCCGCCGCGAGCCCCTCCGCCCTCGACTCGTCCGGCCTCGACCCTGCCGTCGTGGCGCGCGAGAAGGCCGTGCTGGCGGACAAGAATGCCGGCAAACCCGCCAACGTCCTCGAGAAGATCGTCGAGAGCGGGCTGAAGACCTACTACAAGGAGGTCTGCCTCCTCGATCAGGTCTACATCCACGACGGCTCCAAGTCGGTCGCCCAGGCGGTGAAGGAGAGCGAGGGCCGCGTCGGCGCCCCGGTCAAGGTCACAGGCTTCCATCGCTATGCGCTTGGCGAGGGCATCGAAAAGCAGGAATCGGACTTCGCGGCCGAGGTCGCGGCCGCGGCCGGCGGCCAGGCTTGAGCCTTGCGGGCGGCTTCGGCCGCCCGTTTCGTTTCTGGCGGCTTCTGGAGGTTCGGTATGGCGGCGCAGCACCGGCGCATTCTGGTGAAGCTTTCCGGCGAGGCGTTGATCGCCCCGGACGGCTATTGGCTGAACCCCCAGACCCTGTCGACGCTCGCCGCGGATCTCGCCGCCGCACGGCTCGCGGGCTTTGAACTCGCGGTCGTCATCGGCGGCGGCAACGTCATCCGCGGCGCAAAGGTGGGCGCCGCCGGCTGGATCGACCGCGCCACGGCCGACGCCATGGGCATGCTGGCCACCGTCATGAACTCCATCGCCCTGGAGAGCGCGCTGGAGGCGGCCGGTGCGCCCGCGCGCACCATGTCTGCGGTGGCGATGCCGTCGATCTGCGAGACCTATGCGCGGCAGCCCGCCTTGCATCACCTCACCAAGGGCCGCGTCGCCGTATTGGGCGGCGGTACCGGCAACCCGTTCTTCACGACAGACACGGCGGCGGTTCTCCGGGCCGTCGAGCTGAAGTGCGACGCGGTGCTGAAGGCCACGCAGGTCGATGGCGTGTACAGCGCCGATCCCAAGAAGGACCCGAGCGCAACCCGCTTTTCCACGCTGACCCACGATGAGGCGATCACGCGCGACCTCAAGGTGATGGACACCGCCGCCTTCGCGCTTGCCCGCGAGAACCGGCTTGCAGTCATCGTCGGTTCTGCTCACGGTCCAGGCGCGATCACGTCCATCCTCCGGGGCGAGGCTCCCTCGACGCTCGTCACGCCCTGACAGGCGGGCCGTCACGCCCGTGGTACCCTGTTCGGTGCGGTGTGCGCTCTCTTCGGCACTTGAACAGAGTGACGCGGCGGCGTAAGCCCAAGATCATCCTCAAGAACAAGCAACGCGGACGCATCGATGACAACCTCGTTCGATCTCGCCGACGTGAAGCGCCGAATGCAGGGCGCCTTCTCCTCCTTCAAGAGCGATCTTGCGAGCCTGCGCACGGGGCGCGCTTCCGCGAACCTGCTGGATCCCATCCAGGTCGATGCCTATGGCAGCCTGATGCCGCTGAACCAGGTGGCCACCGTCAATGTGCCCGAACCCCGCCTGATCTCGGTTCAAGTGTGGGACCGGTCCATGGTCAAGGCCGTGGAAAAGGCGATCCGCGACAGCAACCTCGGCTTCAACCCCGACACGGAGGGGCAGGTGCTGCGCATCCGGATTCCGGAGCTGAATGAGCAGCGTCGCAAGGAACTCGTAAAGGTTGCGCATAAATATGCTGAGGAAGCCCGCGTCGCGGCGCGCCACGTCCGCCGGGACGGGCTCGATCAGCTGAAGAAGCTCGAGAAGGATGGTCATGTCAGCCAGGATGAGCTCGACCGCCATTCCGAGCAGGTGCAGAAGGCGACCGACCAGACCATCGCCGAGATCGATGCCGCACTGGCGACCAAGGAAAAGGAAATCATGCACGTCTGAGCGGCGGATCGAGGCGGAGGCCCGGCATGTCTGACTGGTCTGAAGCCGAGACCACTCTTCGCGCCCGCGCCATCGGCGTTCCGGCGCATGTGGCGATCATCATGGACGGAAACGGCCGCTGGGCCTCGGCTCGGGGCCTCCCGCGGCTCGAGGGCCATCGGCGCGGCGTCGAGGCGCTGCGGCGGACCGTATCGAACGCCGCTACGCTCGGCATCCGCTATCTCACGGTCTACAGCTTCTCGTCGGAGAACTGGCGCCGCCCGGCGCAGGAGGTCAGCGACCTCATGGGGCTGCTCAAGCGGTTCATCCGCAAGGATCTCGCCGAGCTTCACCGCCAGGGAGTTCGGGTGCGCATCGCCGGGTCGCGCGAGCGCCTGTCCGACGACATCGACTCGCTGCTCGACGAGGCGGAGAACCTGACGCGGGACAACACCGGGCTGACCCTGGTGATCGCCTTCAACTACGGCGCCCGCCAGGAGATGCTGCGCGCTGCCGCGAGCCTCGCCCGTGACGTAGCCGAAGGCAGGCTTTCGCCCCGCGACATCGACGAGGACGCCTTTTCCTCCCGCCTCGAGACTGCCGGCATCCCCGATCCTGATCTTGTGATCCGCACGTCGGGCGAGATGCGCCTCTCCAACTTTCTGCTCTGGCAGGCGGCGTATGCCGAGTTCGTCTTCACTCCCGTTCTCTGGCCCGATTTTGACATGGCCGCGCTTCAAGATGCGGTCGCCGAGTTCCGCCTGCGCGACCGCCGCTACGGCGGTCTGTCGACGCGGGCGGGAGCGGCTTCTTGACCGACCAGCCCGGCTCTGCCGCGCCCGCAGGCCGGACCACATCGGAACTGGCGCTTCGCATCGTGTCCGCGCTCGTCATGGCCGCGCTGGCGCTTGGTGCAGCGTGGTGGGGCGGGGCGCCTTTCGCGGTGTTCTGGACACTGGCTGCCATTCTTCTCCTGCGTGAGTGGCTGGCCGTCGTCGGCACGAAGGGGTGGCAGCTTACGGCCGGCTGGCTGGCTGGGGCCGTCGCCATCGCGGCCGCGGGCGTCTTCGCGGAATCTCAGGCGGTCGGCCTCCTGCCGGTTCTGATCCTCCTGGCCGGCGCTGTTATCGCCGGGATTCTCGCGCCTGGCCCGGCCCGCCTGCCGGCTTTCGCGGGCGTGTTCTATGCCGCCGTCATCGCCGTCGTCCCCGTCGAGGTGCGCGGCAACCAGGCGCACGGGCTGGTCGCTGTGCTGTGGATGTTCGCCATCACCTGGGGCACCGACATCATCGCCTACTTCACCGGGCGCTCGATCGGCGGGCCGAAGCTATGGCCGCGGCTGAGCCCGAAGAAGACCTGGTCGGGATTTATCGGCGGTGTCATCGGGGGCGCCGCTGCGGGCGTGGCCCTCGTGCAGGTGGCGCGCTATCACTACGGCCTCGGCTGGTATTCGGAGATGGCGCTGGTGATCCTGTCCGTCCTTGCGGCGGTGCTCTCCCAAGGGGGCGACCTGCTGGAGTCCGCGCTGAAGCGTCGATACGGGGTCAAGGATGCCGGCCATCTCATCCCGGGGCATGGTGGCGTGATGGACAGGCTCGATTCGTTCTTTGCCGTGTGCGTGCTCATGGGTGTGCTCCTGCACGCCGGGCCGGGGCCTGGCTGATGGCCGGTCAGTCGGCCCGCCTCGTGATTCTCGGGGCGACAGGGTCAGTCGGCCGCTCCACGCTGGCAGTCGTGGCGGAGCATCGCGAGCGCTTTCCGGTCGAGGCCGTGGCGGCCTACAGCGACGCGGAGGGCCTCGCGGCGATCGCGAGGGAATTCGGCGCGCGGCTCGCCGTCGTCGCCGACCCCGGCGCCTACCGCGCTCTCGCCGATGCGCTCGCCGGAAGCGGGATCGAGGCTGCTGCCGGCGAGGAGGCGGTGGTCGCGACGGCGGCCTCGGCGCCGGCCGACATCGTGGTCGCCGCCATCGCGGGCACGGCGGGAATGCGCGCCACTCACGCCGCGGTGCGCGAGGGCCGCAGGGTGGCGCTCGCCAACAAGGAATGTCTCGTCTGTGCCGGCTCGGCCTTCATGCGCGACGCCAGGGCAGCCGCAGCCACTGTCCTGCCGGTCGATTCCGAGCACAACGCGATCTTCCAGGCACTCGGTGGTCACGACGCCGACGACATTGACCGCATGATCCTCACGGCGTCCGGCGGCCCCTTCAGGGATTGGCCGGCCGATAAGATCGCGATGGCCAGGCCCGAGGAGGCGCTTGCGCACCCGAACTGGTCCATGGGCGCCAAGATCACGGTTGATTCCGCCTCGCTCATGAACAAGGGGCTCGAGGTCATCGAAGCCCATCACCTGTTCGGGGTGCCCGCCCGGCGCCTCGGTGTGCTGATCCACCGCCAGTCGATCGTGCACGGTCTGGTCACGTTCCGCGATGGCTCAGTCACAGCAGGGCTCGCCATGCCGGATATGCGGGTTCCGATCGCGCATTGCCTCGGCTACCCCGAGCGGCTCGGCGTGGCGACGCCGCGGCTCGACCTCGCCGCCATCGGCCGGCTCGACTTCGCGGAAGCCGACATCGCGCGTTTCCCGGCGCTCGGCCTCGCTCTCGCGGCCCTGGAAGGGGGCGGGTCCCTGGCCACGGTCATGAACGCCGCCAACGAGGTGGCTGTCGCCGCCTTCCTGGGGCGCTCCCTTCCGTTTGGCGGCATCGCGCGGGTCGTCGAGGCGACAATGGCGCGGGTTGGCCGGTCGGGAGCGGGCGAGGAGCCGGCAAGCGTCGACGACGCACTCGCCATCGACGTCGAGGCACGCGCCGTCGCCCGGGAATTCGTTATGTCTCCGGCCGGGATTGCCGCAACTGCGACACATTAACTACTGATTCACCCTAGGTCGCCGGACTTACGGATTGCGGCTAGGATGCGCGCACCCGACACATCTCCGTCGACGGGTGCAGAAGAGGACACGACATGGACGTGGTGGGTGCCCTGCATGGGCTCGTGAACATGGCTGGCGGATATCTGGTTCCTTTCCTCTTCGTCCTCATCGTCGTCGTTTTCGTGCATGAATTCGGCCATTTCATCGTAGGCCGCTGGTGCGGCATCCGCGTCCAGACCTTCTCCATCGGCTTCGGGCCCGAGCTGTTCGGCTGGACCGACCGCAAGGGAACGCGCTGGCGCTTTGCGGCGATTCCGCTCGGCGGCTACGTCAAGTTCTTCGGCGACGCCAACGCGGCCTCCATGCCCGACGGATCGCTGCAGGAGTTCACGCCTGAGGAGAAGGCGGTGAGCTTCCATTTCCAGCCGGTCTGGAAGCGGGCGGCGGTCGTGGCGGCCGGCCCCATCGCAAACTTCATCCTTGCCATCGTCGTCTTCGCTTCGATCAATCTGGTTTATGGAAAACAGATCGTTACGCCACGCATCGACCAGGTTTTGCCCGGCACCGCGGCCGAGCGGGCCGGCCTGAAGCCTGGCGACCTCATCGTGTCGATCGACGGCTCCGAGATCGACAGTTTCGCCGACATGCAGCGCATCGTGTCGACCTCGCCCGGCGTGCCGCTCGCCTTCGTGGTGCAGCGCGGCAACCAGGAGGTGGCGCTGACGGCGACACCCGAACTCAAGATCGAATCGACGTCTTTCGGCAAGCAGCGGCTCGGAAAACTGGGCGTCAGCGGGTCTCGCGACCCTGCCGACGTCCGGACGCTCTCGATGGGGCCCGCGACGGCCGTCTCGGCCGCCGTCGGCGAAACGTGGTTCATCATCGAGCGCACGGGAGCCTATGTCCGCGGGCTCTTCGCCGGGACGGAATCGACCGACCAGCTGTCGGGCCCCATCCGCATCGCGCAGGTGTCGGGCGAGGTGGCGCAGGCGGGCATTGCGGCGCTCCTCAACCTTGCCGCGATCCTCTCAGTTTCTATCGGTCTTATTAACCTGGTTCCCGTACCTTTGCTGGACGGGGGACACCTCCTCTACTACGCCGTCGAGGCGGCGAGGGGGCGGCCTCTGAGTGAACGAGTTCAGGAGTTTGGCTTCCGGATCGGCCTTGGCCTGGTGGTGATGCTGATGCTGTTCACCACCGTCAACGACCTGCTGCACCTCGTCTCGCTTTAACCCGATGCTAAGTGTCTCGTCGGACACGCCAGCTGGGAAACGGGCGATTCGTTAGGAATCTAAGTTTGCAGGGCTGCTGAAAATTTGTAGAAGCGACGGGTACATCCGGGGAGTCCGGGCGCGCCTGTCGGGCCTACCGGAAACCACAGAAGAGGGCGGGTAACTCGATGACAGTCGAGAAATTAGGCCACCGGCGTTCCATGCGGGGCCTGTTGAACACCGCGGCGAGCATCGCCCTTCTCGTGTCGGTCGCGGCTCCGGCATTTGCCGAGAGCATCGTCGTTCAGGGAAATCGGCGCGTCGACACGGAGACCATCCGCTCCTATGCGACGGGTGTTTCGCCTGCCCAGGCCCAAAAGGACCTGTTGGCGACGGGGCTTTTTTCCAGCGTTAGCGTGTCCCAGCGGGGCGGCAGCCTGGTCATCTCCGTGCGGGAGAACGACGCGATCAACCGTGTCGTGTTCCAGGGCAACAAGAAGCTGAAATCCGACCAGCTGTCGCAGGAGGTCCAGTCGAAGGACCGCGGCGCCTTCAGCCAGGCCACCGTCGATTCCGACGTCCAGCGCCTTAAGGATGTCTACGCCCGCAGCGGCCGCGGCCTCGCCCAGGTGTCGGCCCAGATCGTGCCGCTCGACAATGGCCGCGTGGACGTCGTCTTCAACATCGTCGAGGGCGACAAGACCGGCGTGAAGTCGATCGAGTTCATCGGCAACAACCACTATTCATCCAGCCGCCTTCGCGACCAGATGACCACGACGGAAAGCAATTTCCTGTCGTGGCTGAAGAACACCGACGTCTACGATCCCGACAAGATCCAGACCGACCTCGAGCAGGTCCGCCGCTTCTACCTGAAGCACGGCTATGCGGACTTCCGCGTCGTCAACACGGACGTGCAGTTCGACCAGGCCGCCGGCGGCTACAAGGTCATCATCACGGTCGAGGAAGGCGAGCAGTACAAGGTCGGCAACGTCGCCGTCGACTCGCGCATCCCCGATGTCGAATCGCAGCGGCTAGACAAGCTCGTCGAGACGACGAGCGGCTCGACCTACAATGCCGAGGATGTCGAGAAGACCCTCACCAAGATCACGACCGAGGTCGCGAGCAAGGGCTACGCCTTCGCTCAGGTTCGCCCGCAGGGCAACCGCAACCCGGCCGACGGCACGATCGGCATCACCTACGTCGTGGAAGAGGGGCCGCGCGTCTACATCGAGCGCCTCAACATCCGCGGAAACACCCGCACGCGCGACTATGTTATCCGTCGCGAGTTCGACGTGGGCGAGGGTGACGCCTTCAACAAGGTTCTGGTGGACAAGGCTGAGCGCCGGCTGAACAATCTCGGCTACTTCAAGCGCGTCCGCATCACCACCGAGCCGGGCTCGACCCCGGACCGCGTGATCGTCAACGTGGATGTCGAGGACCAGCCCACCGGCCAGTTCTCGGTCTCCGGCGGCTACTCGACGACGGACGGCTTCATCGCCGAGGTCGCGGTGTCCGAGACGAACTTCCTCGGCCGCGGCCAGTATGTCCGCCTTGCCGCCTCGACCGGCCAGTACAGCAAGGGCGTGGAGTTCAACTTCACCGAGCCGTACTTCCTCGAGCGCCGGATGGCGGCCGGCTTCGACCTGTTCTCGAAGCAGAGCGACAACACCCGCTACTCCTACTACGAGAACACCATGACGGGCGGCACGCTCCGCCTGGGTCTGCCTCTCACCGAGGAAACGTCTGTTCTGTTCCGGTACTCGCTGTACCAGCAGGACGTGACGATCCCGAACACCGAGAGCAAGCCGTTCAATGACTGCTGGTACAATGTCGGGTACGGAACGTCGTATCCGAACTGCGTGAACAACGGCGAGGCATCGATCGCGCTGAAGCAGAGCCAGGGCAAGTCGATCACCTCGCTCGTCGGGTACACGCTCGCCTACAACACGCTCGACAACAACCGGAATCCTCGTTCCGGTCTCTACGCCGAGCTGAAGCAGGACTTCGCGGGTCTGGGCGGCGACAGCCGGTTCATCCGTACAACCGGCGAAGTGCGGTACTACCACGAGCTCACCGACGACTTCGTCGGCATGCTGAAAGTCCAGGGCGGCAATATCTTCGGCAACGACCTGCGGATCGTCGACCAGTTCTTCATGGGACCGTCGCTGGTTCGCGGCTTTGCGCCGTCGGGCATCGGCCCGCGTGACGCTTCGGACCCGAAGAACAACGCGCTGGGCGGCACGACCTATTTCGGCGGCAGCGCCGAGGTACAGTTCCCGCTGTTCGGCCTGCCGCGTGAATTCGGCATGAAGGGCGCCGTCTTCGCGGATGCAGGTACGCTGTTCGGCTACGACGCCGGCACGAACTTTGCCGACATTGCTCCCTACCAGTACTGCCCCGGCGGAAGCTCGAGCAGCTGGACCAAGCAGCCCACCTGCCTGACCGTTCTCGACAGCCACACGATCCGCTCGTCGGTTGGCGCCTCGCTGCTCTGGCAGTCGCCTCTCGGACCGATCCGCTTCGACCTCGCCTATCCCATCACCAAGGCGACCGGCGACCGTACGCAGATCTTCCGCTTCACGGGCGGCACCTCCTTCTGATATTGGCTGCCGGCCCGGGTATCGTCCCGGGCCGGCAGCCGTGAGTCCCTGATGTCCGACCCCGTCTTCTTCCGCCTCGCGGCGCCCTTGTCGCTGGCCGACATCGCAGCGCTCACAGGGGCGCAGATCGCGACGGGCGATCCCGCAACGCTGGTCACCGGCGTGGCGCCTCTCGACAGGGCCGGAACCGGCGACCTCGTTTTCCTCGACAATCCCCGCTACGCCTCCGAACTCGGCGCGACCCGCGCTACGGCTTGCCTCGTTTCGCAGCGCTTCGCCGAGCGGGTGCCGGACGGCGTCGCGGCACTCGTCACCGCACAGCCCTACAGGGCCGTTGCAGCCGTCACGTCGAAGCTGTTTCCCTCCGCGGACCGGCCCGGCAGCGTGTTCGAGGCCTCGGGCATCTCGCACGGCGCCATGGTGCACCCCCAGGCACGCCTGGAGCCGGGTGTCACGGTGGATCCAGGTGCCGTGGTCGGGCCAGGCGCCGAGATCGGGGCGGGCACCGTGATCTGCTCCACAGCCGTCATCGGCCCCAACGTCCGTGTCGGCCGGGACTGCTCCATCGGGGCTGGCGCCACCGTCCTCAACGCCCTGTTAGGCGATCGCGTCATCCTCCACGGGGGCGTGCGCATCGGCCAGGACGGCTTCGGCTTCGCGCTGGGGATGCAGGGTCACCTCAAGGTGCCGCAGGTCGGCCGCGTGATCATCCAGAACGACGTGGAGATCGGCGCCAATTCGACGGTCGATCGCGGCGCCAACCGCGACACCGTGATCGGCGAGGGCACCAAGATCGACAATCTCGTCCAGATTGGCCACAACGTCGTCATCGGGCGCCATTGCGTGATCGTCGCCCAGGCCGGCATTTCCGGCAGCGTCACGATCGAGGATTTCGTCGCCCTGGGCGGCCAGGTCGGCGTCGTTGGTCATGTCCGCATCGGCGCAGGCGCACAGATCGCAGGGTCGAGCAACGTCGCTGGTGATGTGCCGCCGGGATCACGCTGGGGAGGAACCCCCGCCAAGCCGGTCAAGGACTGGTTCCGGGAGTTGACGCTCGTCAGCAATCTTGCGAAGCGGAGAGGCGCCGCGCCCGAGCCCGGAGCCGGCGATTGAGGCCGGCGTCCCGGAGGGTGCCGCATGCACGGGGCCCATGATGAACGATACGGCTGTTGAGACGCTCGATTCCGCTGACATCCTGAAGATCCTCGAGCTCCTTCCGCACCGCTACCCGTTTCTGCTCGTCGACCGGATCGTCGAGATGCGGGGCGACGACAGCTGCATCGGCATCAAGAACGTCACTTTCAACGAGCCGCAGTTCAGCGGCCACTTTCCCGGCCGCCCGGTGATGCCCGGCGTCATGCTGATCGAGGGGATGGCGCAGACGGCGGGCGCCCTTTGCGTGCACTCGAAGATGGGCACCGCCCGTCCGAAGGTCGTGTACTTCATGACCATCGACAACGCGAAGTTCCGCAAACCGGTGGTGCCCGGCGACGTCGTGCACTACCACATGACCAAGACCCGGCAGCGCGCCAACATGTGGTGGTTCCGCGGCGAAGCGAAGGTCGATGGCAAGGTCGTCTGCGAGGCCAATGTCAGCGCGATGCTCGTGACCGAATGACCACGATGACCCGCATTCACCCCACCGCGATCGTCGAGCCGGGTGCAAGGCTCGGCGAGGGCGTCACCATCGGCCCGTTCTGCCTTGTGGGACCTGACGTTTCCCTGGGCGATGGCAGCGAGCTCATCAGCCACGTCGTCCTGGCCGGCCGGACCGAGATCGGTCCCCGCGCTCGCATCTTCCCCTTTGCCTCCATCGGCCACCAGCCGCAGGACCTGAAGTTCAAGGGAGAGCCCTCGACGCTCACCATCGGGTCGGACTGCATGATCCGTGAGGGGGTCACCATGAACCCCGGCACCGAGGGCGGCGGCCTCGTGACGACGGTCGGCGACCGCTGCGTGTTCCTGGCCGGTTCGCACGTCGCGCATGACTGCCGCATCGGCGACAACGTCATCTTCTCCAACAACGTCATGCTGGCGGGACACTGCCAGGTTGGCGCATTCGCCATCATTGGCGGGGGCGCGGCGGTGCACCAGTATTGCCGGATAGGCTCCCACGCCTTCATCGGCGGCCTTTCCGGCGTCGAGAACGACGTGATCCCCTACGGTATCGCCATCGGCAACCGCGCCCATCTCGCCGGCCTCAACATCGTCGGCCTCAAGCGCCGGGGCTTCTCCCGCGAGGTCATCCACGACATTCGCCGCGCCTACAGGCTCCTCTTCGCCGACGAGGGCACCCTTACCGAGCGCATCGAGGATGTCGGGGTGGAGTTTGCCAGCCACCCCGTCGTGCACGAGATCCTCGAGTTCCTGCGCGAGGGCGGCAACCGCTCGATCTGCACGCCGCGCGACGCGTCCGAGGGCTGAGCCGTGGTGGCGCCCGGTTCGGTCGCCATCATCGCGGGCGGCGGCGCCTTTCCGCTCGAGGTTGCCGACGCGGCAAGGGCCGCCGGCCGGGAGGTCACCGTCATCGGCCTGCGCGGGTTTGCCGACAAGCTCTTGCGGCGATTCCCCTATGTCGGCGTGGACATGCTCGATCCCGGAGGCATGATTGCGGCCCTTCGGCAGTGCGCGCCGTCCTGCGTGGTCCTTGCCGGCGCGGTCACACGGCCGGGGCCGCTCGCCATCGGCTCAGTTTTCTCCGCCTACCGCAACCGCGAGGATCTCGCGCGCATCCTGTCGGCCGGCGACGACCGGCTGCTGCGCGGCGTCGTCGACCTGATCGAGGAGGCGGGGTTCACGGTGGCGGGCGCACAGGAGATTGCTCCGTCGGTGCTGGCTCCGGAGGGCGTGATCGGCGCCGTGGCTCTGAAGGAGGCCGCTATCGCCGACGTCGAGCGCGGCCGGGCACTGCTCGCCGCCATGGGCCCCTGGGATGTCGGGCAGGCCGTCGTCGTCAGCAGCGGCCGTGTGCTGGCCGTCGAAGGCCCCGAGGGGACAGACGCAACTCTCGCCCGCGTGGTCGATCTCCAGCGGCGTAAGAGGGTGAAGCTTGACGGGCAGGGCGGCGTTCTCGTGAAGATCCCCAAGCCGGGCCAGGACGTCCGCATCGACCTGCCTGCCATCGGCCCTCGCACGGTCGAGAAGGTCCGTGCGGCAGGGCTGTCCGGTATCGCGGTCAAGGCGGGCGGTGTCGTCCTCGTCGATCGCGCCGAGATCGTCAGGGCCGCCGACAAGGCAGGTCTCTTCCTCATGGGCTTTGCATGAGCACGCCTCTGCATGTCGCCATCGTCGTCGGCGAGCATTCCGGCGACCAGCTCGGCTTCAAGCTGATGCAGGCGCTGAAGGAGCGGCTCGGCGCTGACGGCGTGCGCTTCACGGGCACGGCCGGCGAGGCGATGGAACGCGAGAGTATGGCAAGCCTCTTCCCGCTCTCCGACATCGCTGTCATGGGCATCCTGCCCGTCATCAAGCGCCTGCCGTCGCTGCTGCGGCGGATCCGCGAGACCGCCGACGCCATCGTGGCGGCACGTCCTGATGTTCTCGTCATCGTCGATAGCCCTGATTTCACGCACCGCGTGGCCCGCCGCGTGCGCAAGGCTCTGCCTCGTCTGCCCGTCGTCGACTATGTCAGCCCGAGCGTCTGGGCCTGGAGGCCGGGAAGGGCGAGACGTATGCGCGCCTATGTCGACCACGTGCTGGCCTTGCTTCCGTTCGAACCGAAGGCACACAGGGATCTCGGCGGCCCCGCCTGCACCTATGTCGGCCACCCCCTCGTGGAGCGGCTGGCCGAGCTCCGCCCCGGGCCGGAGGAGGACGCGCGCCGCGATGCCGGCCCGCCTCTGCTTCTCGTGCTGCCCGGCAGCCGGCGGTCGGAGATCTCGCGACTACTTCAGCCCTTCGGACAAGCCGTAGGCCTGCTGCGCGAGCAGGGCATCCGCTTCGAGCTCGCGCTCCCCGCCGTCCCGCACCTCGCTGCAGCGATCCGGGCGGCGGTAGCGGATTGGCCCGTGGTTCCCGACGTGGTCGAAGGCGAGGCCGCGAAGCTGGCCTTGTTCCGGCGCGCCACCGCCGCGCTCGCAGCCTCCGGCACCGTTACTCTCGAACTCGCGCTGGCAGGAGTTCCGATGGTCGTGGCCTACCGGGTGTCGAAGCTCGAAGAGCAGCTGAAGCACGTCATCAACGTGCCCTCCATCGTCCTGCCGAACCTGATTCTCGAAACGAACGCCATCCCGGAACTCCTTCAGCAGGATGCAAATCCCGCGCGGCTTTCCGCTGCATTGCAGCCGCTTCTCACGGATACGCCGGAGCGCCGGAGCCAGCTCGCTGCCCTGCGGCGGCTGGACGGCCTGATGATCCTGCCCGGCGGCCAGACCCCGAGCCGGCTGGCGGCCGAGATCGTGCTGAGGGTCGCAGGGCGAGAAGCAGTCGAGCGTCGGGGGAAGCCGGAGCCCGCCGGCCCATCGGGCAACGCACGGTAATCGCCTCCGAGCCGTCGACACCGGCCGGCGATGCAGCGCAAGAACCGGAAGGCGACACCTGAGGGGGCGTGCTAGACCCCCGGCATCCGGAAGTCGGGAAATGCCCAGATGAGCGCCGCCATCCACCGCCGCATGGACACACGGGACTGGGGCTTCCTCGTCTTCCTGTCGGTCCTGTGGGGCGGCTCCTTCTTTTTCATCGGCATCGCCGTCCACACCATGCCGCCCTTTGCCATCGTCGCGATGCGGGTGAGCGTTGCGGCGGCCGCGCTCTGGGCCATCCTCCTGCTCACCGGGGCACCGGCGCCGCGCGGCTCGCGCGCTTGGCTCGCTTTGGCCGGGATGTCGATCCTGAACAACGTCCTGCCGATGTCGCTTTTCGCCTGGGCGCAGGGCAACATCCCCTCCAGCCTCGCCGCGATCATGAACGCGACGACGCCCCTCTTCGGGGTGCTTCTCGCGCACGTCTTCACGTCAGATGAAAAGCTCACGCCCAACCGCGCGGCAGGCGTGCTCGTCGGCTTCGGCGGGGTTGTCGTGATGGTCGGCATCTCGGCGCTGTCCTCGCTCAGCATCTACGTGCTGGCGGAGGTCGCCTGCCTCGTGGCATCGGCGTCCTATGCCGCTTCCAGCGTCTACGGACGCCGCTTCAAGGCGATGGGTCTCGCACCCCTCTCCATCGCCGCGGGCCAGCTGACCTGCGGAGCCGCGATGCTCCTTCCGGCGACACTGGTCTTCGACAGGCCGTGGGCCATGCCGGCACCCACGCCTGAGGCGCTGCTCGCCGTCACCGCGCTGGCGCTGCTGTCAACCTCGCTCGCCTACGTCATATACTTCCGGATCCTCGCCCGCGCGGGAGCGACCAACCTGATGCTGGTCACCTTCCTGCTGCCGGTGACGGCAATCATCCTGGGCGTGCTGTTCCTCGGCGAGCGCCTGGAAACGCGCCACATCGCAGGAATGGTCATGATCGGGCTCGGGCTGGCGGCGATCGACGGGCGGCCTTGGGACCTGCTGCGCAGAGCCCTGCGCGGTAGCGGCAGCGTTGCGGAAGAGAGACAGCCCGGCGAGTAGGCCTCAGGCGTTCTCCAGCCGGTGCGCGAGGAACCAGCCGGGCAGCTCCGGTTCCGCATAGGCCGCCGTCCAGGAATCGTGGCCCACCCCGGGGTAGAGCGTGAGGCGCGGCCGCACGGCGGCGGGAGACACCGTGCCGGTCATGCAGTCGGCCACCGAGACGGAGCAACTGGCGGGAACGACGAGATCCTGGGTGCCGTGGAACAGCCACGTCGGCACATTCCGGATGGCGAGAGCAACCCGCATGGGGTCGCCCCAGCCACAGACGGGCGCGATGGCCGCAAAGCGCCAGGACAGCCCGGTGGCGAGGCGCAGCGTGCCGTGGCCACCCTGGCTGAGGCCGGTGAGGTAACGCCGGGCCGGGTCGCTCGGAAACTCCTGGTCCACCGCGGCCAGGATTTCTTCCAGCATCTCCATCCAGTCCGGCCACAGCGTATCCTTGTTGGGCTTCTGCGGGCACACGACGAGGAAAGGCCAGCGCTCGGGCGCGGCCAGAACGGCGGGAGGCAGTCCGATCTTGGTCTGCGCGCCATTTTTGCCGCTCTCGCCACGGCCATGCAGGAAGAGGATGGCGGGCGGCAGACCCTCGACACCATCCGGCATGTGCACCTTGAACTTCCGGCCGGAGACGCTGCGCTCGACGAAGGCCATGGCGATACCCGCTGCTGGTGTCTCTACGAAAAAGGGGCCCGAGAGGGCCCCTTCCTTGTAGCGCGGCGCCGGCGTCAGCGCATGTTGATCGAGACGTACTCGCGTTGGGGTGCGCCGGTGTAGAGCTGGCGGGGACGCCCGATCTTCTGGGACGGATCCTCGATCATCTCCTTCCACTGGGCGATCCAGCCGACGGTGCGTGCCAGTGCAAAGAGCACCGTGAACATCGCAGTGGGGAAGCCCATCGCCTTCAGCGTGATGCCGGAGTAGAAGTCGATGTTCGGGTAGAGCTTCTTCTCGACGAAATACTCGTCGTGCAGTGCAATACGCTCGAGTTCGATCGCCACTTCGAGCAGCGGGTCGTCCTTGTGTCCGAGCTCTGCGAGCACCTCGTGCGTGGTCTTCTGCATGATCTTCGCGCGCGGGTCGTAGTTCTTGTAGACCCGGTGGCCGAAGCCCATCAGCCGGAAGGGATCGTTCTTGTCCTTGGCCTTGGCGATGAAGTGGGGGATGCGCTCGACCGACCCGATCTCCTCCAGCATCTTCAGTGCCGCCTCGTTGGCGCCGCCATGGGCGGGACCCCAGAGGCAGGCGATGCCTGCGGCGATGCAGGCGAAGGGATTGGCGCCGGACGAGCCGGCAAGCCGGACGGTCGACGTCGAGGCATTCTGCTCGTGATCGGCATGCAGGATGAAGATGCGATCCAGCGCGCGCGACAGCACCGGGTTCACCTTGTACTCCTCGCACGGCACGGCAAAGCACATGCGCAGGAAGTTCGCGGTGTAGTCGAGGTTGTTCTGCGGATAGATGAAGGGCTGGCCGATGGAGTACTTGTACGCCATCGCGGCCAGCGTCGGCATCTTTGCGATCATACGCATGGAGGCGACCATGCGCTGGTGCGGGTCCGAGATGTCCGTCGAGTCGTGATAGAACGCCGAGAGCGCGCCGACCGAGGCCACCATCACCGCCATCGGGTGAGCATCGCGGCGGAAACCCTGGAAGAACCGCATCATCTGTTCGTGCACCATGGTATGGCGCGTGACGCGGTAGTCGAAATCGGCCTTCTGCGCGGCCGTCGGCAGTTCCCCGTAGAGGAGCAGGTAGCACGTCTCCAAGAAGTCGCCGTGCTCGGCCAGCTGCTCGATGGGGTAGCCGCGATAGAGCAGGATGCCGGCATCGCCGTCGATATAGGTGATCTGCGACTCGCAGCTCGCCGTCGACGTGAACCCGGGATCGTAGGTGAACATGCCCGTCTGGGCGTAGAGCTTGCCGATGTCGACGACGCTCGGGCCGATCGAACCTGGTCGCACCGGGAGATCGAGTTCCTTGTCGTCGATCTGGAATGACGCTTTGTCGCTCATGGGCGATGGTCCTTCGGCCTTCGGTGCGGCATGGGACTGCATCCCGGACCGGGCCGGGAACATGCAGGAGAACGGCGACAACTCGAAGAAACCGCGGCTTGCCGTCGGGAAAGGCGGCCAACAAACACGGTCACTGCAAAATTTCGCAGGATCCTAGGGTTTGCTAGCCCACTTCCAGACGGCATTCAACCACACCGAAAGGCGGGTGTCCTGCACTGTGCTCAGGCCTTTACGGCGCCTTTCGCGGAAGTCTGGTCTGCGAGACGGGCGAGCGTCTCGTCGCGGCCGAGGACGGCCATCACATCGAACAGGGGCGGGGAGGTGGACCGCCCGGTCAGGGCTGCCCGCAGCGGCTGGGCCGCCTGCCCGAGCTTGATGCCGGTCTCCTCGGCGAAGGCGCGCACGGCGGCCTCGGTGGAGGCGGCGCTCCAGTCCTCGAGGGCTTCGAGGCGCGGCAGCAAAGCCCCGACCTTGTCCCGGCCGCCTTCGGCGAGAAGCGCCTCGGCCTTCGGCTCCAGCGCCAGCGGACGTTGCGCATAGAGGTAGTAGGCGCTGTCCAGCAACTCGACCAAGGTCTTGGCTCGCTCCTTCAGCCCCGGCATCGCGGCCAGGAACTGCTTGCGCAGATCGCCTTCCAGCTTCGCCGGTGCGCCGCGCGCAGGGCCGATCTCGGGCAGGATGGTGTCAAGCGCGGCCAGGAGATCCTCGTCGGATGAGGCGCGCATGTAGTGGCCGTTCAGGTGCTCCAGCTTGGCGAAGTCGAAACGCGCGGGCGAGCGGCCGATGCCAGGCAGGTCGAACGCGGCGACCATCTCGTCGGTCGTGAAGAACTCCTGGTCCCCATGGCTCCAGCCGAGGCGCACGAGGTAGTTACGCAGCGCGGCCGGCAGGTAGCCCAGCGAGCGGTAGGCATCCACGCCCAGGGCGCCGTGGCGCTTGGACAGCTTGGCGCCATCCTGCCCATGGATCAGCGGGATGTGCGCCATCTCCGGCACCTCCCACCCGCAAGCCTGGTAGATCTGCGTCTGCCTTGCCGCGTTCGTGAGATGGTCGTCGCCGCGGATCACATGCGTGACGCCCATGTCGTGATCGTCGACCACTACCGCGAGCATGTAGGTCGGCGTGCCGTCGGAGCGCAGCAGCACGATGTCGTCGAGGTCCTTGTTCTGCCAGACGACGCGGCCCTGGACGCGGTCTTCGACCACCGTCTCGCCGTCGACGGGTGCCTTGAGGCGGATCACGGGCTTGACCCCGGCGGGGGCTTCGGCGGGATCGCGGTCGCGCCAGCGGCCGTCATAGCGCATGGGCCGGCCCTCTGCCCGCGCCTTCTCGCGCATTTCCTCGAGCTCCTGCTGCGAGGCGTAGCAGTGGTAGGCCAGCCCCCTGGCCAGGAGGCCCTCCGCCACCTCGCGGTGCCGGGCGGCCCGGGAGAACTGGTAGACGACGTCGCCGTCCCAAGTGATGCCGAGCCAGGAGAGGCCGTCCAGGATCGCGTCGATGGCAGCATCGGTGGAACGCTCGCGATCCGTGTCCTCGATGCGCAGCAGCATCGTGCCGCCGAAGCGCCTGGCGTAGAGCCAGTTGAACAGGGCCGTCCGCCCGCCGCCTATGTGCAGGAAGCCAGTGGGGGAGGGGGCAAAACGGGTGACGACGGGACGGGACATCGCGCGCTCGGTTCCGGAAATAGGGCGTGCAGGGCGGGAAAGCGTTTCAACCGGGCGGCGGTGGCGCCGGGGAGGGCGTCGTGTAGCATCAATGGACGGCGCCGTTAAGGGGCGCTTGGCTCCGGGAGCGGGGGCCGCGTATGGCGTTCGGTCACGGTCGCGGCACGACGGCGGAAGCCGAGGCAGGCTATGCCGGCTGGGCGGCGTGGGACGCTGCCGCGAGGTGGGCGCAAACGGCGCATGCCACCATTGGGCGCTCCCTGCGGGGAGAGCTCGACGCCGGGCGGGCCTTCCTGTTCCTGCCTGTCGTGATGGCCGCCGGCATCCTCCTCTACTTCGCGGCCGACCGGGAGCCGTGGCTCGCTGCGGGGCCGCTCGCCTTGGCCGTATTCTCCTCGGCAGCCATCCTTCTGCGCCGCCGCGCCGGAGCGCCCTTTGCCGTCGCGCTCGGCCTTGCGTTCCTGGCCGCCGGCTTCTCGGCCGCGAGCCTGCGCACGGCCTCGGTCGCCGCGCCTGTGCTCGACCGCGTGCGTATCGCGCAGGTGTCCGGCTACGTGGAAAGCGTCGAGGTGCAGGCGGCGTCCGTCAGGCTGCTGCTGCACGTCTCGCAAATCGAGGGGATGGCGCCCGGCGCGCTCCCCGGCAAGGTCCGGCTCGTCGCCCAGGGGCGCCCGGAAGTGAAAGCCGGCGCTTTCGTCGCCGTGAGGGCCCGGCTCATGCCGCCGCCCGAGCCCTCTCGGCCCGGCGGCTACGATTTCGCGCGCGAGGCCTTCTTCTCCGGCATCGGCGCCGTCGGCTCGGTCCTCGGGCCCGTAGCCGTCGCGCAGGCTCCCGCTGCTGCGGGGTGGGGACTTTCCCTTCGGGCTCTGGTCGACCGTGCCCGAAACGACCTCACCGCCCGTATCGTCGGCGCTGTCGAGGGGCCGTCGGGCGCCGTCGGCGCTGCGCTGGTCACCGGCAAGCGCGGGCTGATTCCCGAAGAGACGAACGACGCCCTGCGCGGCGCCGGCATCTACCATGTGGTCTCGATCTCCGGGCTTCACATGGTGCTCGCGGCCGGGATGGTGTTCTGGCTTGTCAGAGCCACGCTGGCCCTTTCGGCCGAACTGGCGCTGCGCTGGCCCCTGCGCAAGATCGCCGCGCTGGCGGGGATGGGGGCGGCCCTCGTCTACAACACCTTCGCCGGCGCGGAGATCGCCACGCAGCGCTCGCTGGTGATGAGCCTCGTGTTGATGGGTGCCATACTCGTGGACAGGCCGGCGCTCTCGATGCGCAACCTCGCGTTCGCGGCGATGGTGGTGCTCGCCCTGGAGCCGGAGAGCCTGCTCGGCCCGAGCTTCCAGATGTCGTTTGCGGCCGTCGCTGCTCTGATCGCCCTGTTCGAGAGGGCTGCTCCGGGCAGCGACCCGGAAGCGGGAGCCTTCACGCCGCTGCGCCAGCAACAGCCCAGTCCGCGCGATGCGCCGCCCCCGGGGCCGGTCGCACGCCTTCTCGGGTCCGCCCGGCGGCACGTTGTGCTCGCCGTGCTCTCGACCCTCGTTGCCGAGGCCGCGACGGCCCCCTTCGCGCTCTATCACTTCCAGCGCGGGACATTGCTGGGCATCGTCGGCAACATCCTGACGCTGCCGCTCGTCAGCATCGTGGTGATGCCGATGGCAATGCTCGGGATGGTCGCCATGCCGTTCGGGCTCGACACGCCGGTCTGGCGGGTCATGGGGCTTGGTGTCCAGGGGATGCTGTCGCTCTCGGCCTGGGTCGCGGGCCTGCCGGGCGCGGTCCGCCACTCTCCGGCCTTCGGACATGGTGCCCTGCTCGGGCTCTCCGCGGCCGTGGTTCTCGCCACGCTCTGGCGTGGATGGCTGCGCCTGTCCGCCGTTCCCGCCGCAGTCGCAGGCGTCGCGCTGGCCGCCTCGGCGCCGCGCATGGACCTTGTGGTCCCGCAGGACGCGAGAGCCCTGGCGTTCCGCACCGAGGATGGACGGCTCGCAATTCTCGGCCGGGGGGCGGGCGACTTCGCCGTCACGCAGTGGCTCGCCGCCGATGCCGACGGGCGCTCGCCAGACGACCCGTCGCTCGTGAAGGGCACGTCCTGCGACCCCATCGGCTGCGTCGGACGGCTACTCGGCGGAGGCGCCATCGTGCTCGCGACGGCCCCCGCCGCCTTCGAGGAGGATTGCCGGCGCGCCACGATCCTCGTCACGCCTCTTCGGGCGCCGCCATGGTGCACCCCCGCGCTTCTCATCGACCGAGCCTCGCTGGCCCGCACGGGAGCCGTCTCCATGGCACTCGGCAGCGAAGGGATTGCCGGAGTCAAACTCTCAACAGGTCCGCCGATGTCGTTGCCGGGGCAGGGCTTTGCCGAAGCAGCCGGGACTACAGTGAGCGTCATCGCCGAGACACAGGCTCGACCACCCGGTGTGGAGCGCCCATGGCTGCGTGCCCCGCCACCCGGTGCGGTTCCGCAGGCGAGACCGCCACCGCGGATGCCGCGCACCACCTCTCCGGACGGCGAGGAAGAGGCTCAGTAGCGGCGCAGCAGGCTGACCAGCCGGCCCTGGATGCGCACCCGGTCGGGGCCGAGCACGCGCGTCTCGTAGGCCGGATTGGCGGCTTCCAGCGCGATCGATGAGCCCCGCTTGCGCAGCCTCTTCAGGGTGGCCTCCTCGTCGTCGATCAGTGCGACGACGATGTCCCCGGTGTCGGCGCTGTCCTGCCGGCGGATGACGACAGTGTCGCCGTCATGGATGCCGGCATCGACCATCGAGTCGCCGCGGACCTCGAGTGCGAAATGCTCGCCGGATCCGATCATGTCCGGCGGCAGGCTGATCGTGTGGCTGCGGACCTGCAGGGCCGAGATGGGCGTGCCTGCCGCGATGCGCCCCATGACGGGTATCGCCACGTTCGGGTTTGCGTCGTCACTGCCGCCCGAGACCGGGCGCGGCCGCAGCTTGCCCAGCGTTCCCTCGATGACGTTCGGGCTGAAGCGGCCTCGCGGGGCGCCGGCCGGCACCGCCTGCTCGGGCATGCGCACCACCTCTATGGCGCGGGCCCTGTTGGGCAGGCGGCGGATGAAGCCGCGCTCCTCCAGCGCCATGATCAGCCGGTGAATGCCGGATTTCGAGCGCAGGTCCAGCGCCTCCTTCATCTCGTCGAAGGAGGGCGGAACGCCGTCCTCGCGCAGTCGGTCGTGAATGAAGCGAAGGAGTTCGTGCTGCTTGCGCGTCAACATGCCGGTGCCACCTGCGGAGCGATCGCGCGTTGCGCGACTCAAACAAATCACGAACAAACCATACACGTTCCCCCTGTGTTCGGCAAATCGATCACCTGTTCGCATGGCGAGGCCCAATGTTCCACATGGGATCGCGGCCCCGGACGAGCGCTAAAGGCGCACGATCCTGCAGGCGTCGCCTGCCTTGGCGGCAGTCGCGTGCGGGGCACGAACGAGGAGGGCGTCGGCTGCGCCCAAGACGCTGAGCATCGAGGAGTCCTGCAGCGGAAACGGGAACACGATCGTCGTCCCGTCGGGCGCGCGCTCCGTCCGCGCACGGACGTAGTCCTGCCGCATGTCGTTGGCGGGAACCGCCTCGCCGAGCCTGGCCGGCTCCGACGGATCCCCGCCGGCTTCGGAATCGCCGACGAGAGCGCGCAGCAGGGGGACGAGAAAGAGCCGGGCACAGACGATGGATGAGACGGGGTTTCCCGGGAGCCCGAGGATCACCATCCGACCCAGTCGGCCGAAGATCAGCGGCTTGCCCGGCCGCATCGCGATCCGCCAGAAGCCGAGCGTCATGCCGCGACTGGTGAGCGCGGACTGGACGAGGTCGTGGTCGCCCACGGACGCGCCGCCGAGGGTGACGAGCACGTCGGCGCCTGCAGCCTCGGCCCGGGTTATGCCGTCCTCGAGCGCCTCGAACGTGTCGCCCGCGATCCCGAGGTCGGTCGCCACCCCCCCGGCCGCGGCGGTCATGCCGGCGACGGCATAGGTGTTGGAGGCGACGATCTGGTCGGGTCGCGCCGTCTCCCCGGGGCGGACGAGCTCGTCGCCCGTGGCGAGGATGGCCACGCGAGGGCGGCGACGTGCCTGAATGGTGGGATGGTCCATGGCGGCAGCCAGCGCCACCGTCCGCGGCGTCAGGCGCGTGCCCGCCGGCAGCAGTTCCTGCCCGGAGGCGAAGTCCAGCCCGGCCTGGCGCACGAAGCGCCCCGTGCGTTCGGCGGACGTGGTCACGACGACATCGCCCTCGCGGGTCGCGTTCTCCTGGATCAGGATCGTGTCCGCCCCGTCAGGCAATGGCGCGCCGGTGAAGATCCTGACCGCTTCGCGAGGACCGACCCGGCCCTCGAAGGCGTGCCCCGCCGGTGCCGTTCCGATCACTTTCAGCCGTGCACCCGCCTGCGCCACGTCCTCGCCGCGCACGGCGTAGCCATCCATCGCCGACGCTGCGAAGGGGGGCTGCGTGCGCAGGGCCGCCAGCGGAGCTGCCAGAGTGCGCCCGTCCGCCTCGGCCACGGGAACGGTCTCCGTTTCGACCGGCCCGGCCGCCTCGATCACCATTCTCAGGGCGTCGTCGACCGAGAGCAGGCTCATGACGGCGTGCCCTCGGCCTGCCATTCACCGGACTTGCCGCCTTCCTTCGACAGCAGCCGGACGCCCTCGATCCGCATGCCGCGATCAGCGGCCTTCACCATGTCGTAGACGGTGAGGCAGGCGACGGAGACAGCGGTCAGCGCCTCCATCTCCACCCCGGTCTGGCCGGTCACCCGGGCCAGCGCGCGGATGCGAACGCCCGGGAGAAGGTCGTCGAGCTCGAGATCCACCTGGACCTTGGTCAGAAGTAGCGGATGGCAGAGCGGCACCAGCTCGTGCGTGCGCTTGGCCGCCATGATGCCCGCGATGCGCGCGACGCCCAAGACGTCGCCCTTCTTCGCGTCGCCCATGCGGATCAGCGCCAGCGTCTCGGGCAGCATGACGACGCAGCCCTCTGCGACTGCGGTCCGCATCGTGGCGGACTTGTCGGAGACGTCGACCATGGAGGCGGTGCCGGACGCGTCGATATGGGTGAGGCCGGACATCGCTCAGGCCTCCGCCGCCTCGCCGAACAGCAACGCGCTGGTCGCGGCGGCAACGTCGGCCTGGCGCATCAGGCTCTCGCCGACGAGGAAGGTGCGCACGCCGCAGCGTCCGAGCCGCTCCAGCTCGGCATGGGCGAAGATGCCGCTCTCCCCGACGACGATCCTGTCTGCCGGGATGCGGGGAGCCAGCTCCTCCGTCACTTCCAGGCGCGTCTCGAAGGTCCTGAGGTTGCGGTTGTTGATGCCGACCAGCCTCGTGTCCAGGGGCAAGGCGCGATCGAGCTCGGCGGCATCGTGCACCTCGACCAGCACGTCCATGGCGAGCGCATGGGCGGTGGCGACGAGTTCGCGCGCCTGAGCGTCGGTCACGCTCGCCATGATGACGAGGATGCAGTCCGCCTCCCAGGCGCGAGCCTCGAACACCTGGTAGGGCTCGAACAGGAAGTCCTTGCGCAGTGCGGGAAGGCGGGTCGCGTCGCGCGCCGCCTTCAGATAGTCCGGCCTGCCCTGGAATGACGGCTCGTCGGTGAGGACGGAGAGGCAGGTCGCGCCGCCAATCTCGTAGGCCCTCGCCAGGGCCGGCGGGTCGAAGTCGGCGCGGATAAGGCCCTTGGAAGGGCTCGCCTTCTTGATCTCGGCGATCAGGGCCGGCCGGCCTTCGGCGAGATGGGTGTCGATGGCCCGGGCAAAGCCGCGCGGCGCCGGGGCCGCCGCGGCACGCCGCTCGATCTCGGCCTGCGGCACGGCATGCTTCGCGGCAGCGATCTCGAGGCGCTTGTAAGCCTCGATCCGGTCGAGAATATCGATCCCCGCGCTCATCGGTTGGACACCGCGACGAGAACGTCCAGCGTCCGGGCGACGGCACCGCTGTCGATGGCGGACGCTGCAGCATCCGCGCCCTCGCGCAGCGTCCGCGCACGTCCGGCCACGACGAGCCCGGCGGCGGCGTTTAGCACGGCGATGTCGCGATAGGCGTTGCGCTCGCCGGCGACGACGGCGCGCAGGGCGGTGGCGTTCTGCTCGGCCTCGCCGCCCTTCAGATCCTCGGGACGCGAGCGCGCGAGCCCGGCCTCCTCGGGCGTGATGACGAAGCGGCGGATGGAGCCGTCCTCCAGCGCCGCGACGAGCGTCTCACCGGTGGTGGTGATCTCGTCGAGGCCGTCGCGGCCATGCACCACCCAGACGCGCTCCGAGCCGAGCGCCTTCAGAACCTGCGCGAGCGGTTCGAGCCAGGTTTCTGAGAAGACTCCCAGAACCTGCCGTTTCACTCCCGCCGGATTGGAGAGCGGTCCGAGCAGGTTGAAGATCGTCCGTGTGCCCAGTTCGACGCGGACTGGCGCGACATGGCGGATCGAGGCGTGATGCGCGGGAGCGAACATGAAGCCGACGCCCGCCTCGTCGATGCAGGCGGTCACGCTCGGCGGCTCGAGCCCCACCTTCACGCCCAGGGCCGCGAGAACGTCCCCCGCGCCGGACCGGGAGGACGCCGCGCGGTTGCCGTGCTTGGCGACCTTCAGCCCGCAAGCAGCCGCGATGATCGCCGCGAGCGTGGAGACGTTGTAGCTGCCGGAATTGTCTCCGCCGGTCCCGACGATGTCGATCGCATCCGCCGGCGCGTCGACGCGCAGCATCTTGTCGCGAAGCGCCGCCACGGCACCGGTGATCTCGTCGACGGTTTCGCCGCGGACACGCAGCGCCATCAGGAAACCGGCCGTCTGCGCCAGCGTGGAGCCGCCGGAAAGCACGGTGTCGAAGGCATGCTGGGCCTCCTCGCGCGACAGCGGGCTGCCTGCGGCGACCTTGGCGATGATGGGCTTGAACGCGTCCATGGGCGGGCTCCGGCGACCCGCCTCAGGCGAAGGCGGGTTCGCGTTGGGTCTTGTTCCACTCGGCCGCGAGGTCGAGGAAGTTCTTCAGGATGACGAGGCCGTGCTCGGAGAGGATGCTCTCGGGGTGAAACTGCACCCCATGGACGGGATGGGCGCGGTGCGACATGCCCATCACCAGCCCGTCCTCGCTCTCGGCCGTGATAGCGAGATCGGCAGGCGCGTCCTCGCGCGCGACGACGAGAGAGTGGTAGCGCGTGGCCCGGAACGGGCCGTTGATGCCGCGGAAGACGCCCTGGCCGCGGTGGTGGATGGTCGAAACCTTGCCGTGCATCGGCAACGGAGCACGCACCACCCGGCCGCCATAGGCCTGCCCCATGGCCTGCAGGCCGAGGCAAACCCCGAAAATGGGCACGCGCCCGCCGGCGGCAGCGATGAGGTCGAGGCAGATCCCCGCCTCGTTGGGCGTGCAGGGGCCCGGCGACAGGACGATCGCGTCGGGCGTGCCGTCGACGACCTGCGTCGCGCTCACCTCGTCGTTGCGCACGACGTCGACCTTCGCCCCGAGACGACCGAGGTCGTGGTAGAGGTTCCAGGTGAAGCTGTCGTAGTTGTCGACGAGGGTGATCCGGGGCATGGCGATCCTGTGCCGGGTCGTCCCGTCCGGCTCACGCGTTTTCGTCCGCGCGCCGCCGCCCGTCAAGCGATCCCTGCCCGGCGCCGTCCTTGACGCAGCTTGCCCGGCGCCCCATGACGCCCGAGCCGTCATCGGAGACCCAGCGTGCCGCCCCATTTCCTCGCCGACCTCGACCAGTTCCGGTGGGTGATCATCCTCGCCTTCCTCGATCCCGCCGTGGTCCTGATCGGGCTCTGGATGGGATGGCACGCGGACCAGGCCGTGAAGATCGTGCTGGCCGGCTTCATCGCGGCGCTGGCGGGGGTGGCGGTGAGCTTCCTCCTGCGCTTCGTGGGGATCAGCTGGTTCGAGGGCGAGTTCCTGTTCGGGGGCGCGCACGCCCTGTTCCGGTTCATCGCCGGCATCGTCTGGGCCGTCATCGGATTCACCGCCCGGCGGGCTGTCGGGCGGAGAGCGTGAGGTAGCGCCGGCTGGCAGGCGCCGGGCAGTCTAAAGCCGGTTTCGGCAGGAGTGCGGCCCATCCGGCGCCTCTTGACCGGCGCGCGCGCGGGACCCAAAAGGCAGGACGGCCGCCGTCGCGGCCAGACCGCCCCGAGGCACCGGACGACCATGACCGCACAGCCAGATCCCAAGAAGCTCATCAAGGGCGCCACCGGCGACTGGGAAGTCGTCATCGGCATGGAGATCCACGCCCAGGTCACCTCGAAGTCGAAGCTCTTCTCCGGCGCGTCGACCGCGTTCGGGGGCGATCCGAACTCGCACGTCTCGCTGGTCGATGCGGCCATGCCCGGCATGCTCCCCGTCATCAACGAGGAATGCGTGAAGCAGGCGGTGCGCACTGGGCTCGGCCTGAAGGCGCAGATCAACCTGCGCTCGACCTTCGACCGCAAGAACTACTTCTATCCCGACCTGCCTCAGGGCTACCAGATCAGCCAGTACAAGAGCCCCATCGTCGGCGAGGGCGAGGTGCTGGTCGACCTGCCGGAAAGCGGCGGCCAGATCACCGTCGGCATTGAGCGCCTGCACCTGGAGCAGGACGCCGGCAAGTCGCTGCACGACCAGCACCCGACGATGAGCTTCGTCGACCTCAACCGGTCGGGCGTCGCCCTGATGGAGATCGTGTCGAAGCCCGACCTGCGGTCCTCGGAGGAGGCGCGCGCCTACGTCAGCAAGCTGCGGACCATTCTGCGTTATCTCGGCACCTGCGACGGCGACATGGAGAAGGGCAGCCTGCGCGCTGACGTGAACGTCTCCGTGCGCCGTCCGGGGGAGCCTCTTGGAACCCGCTGCGAGATCAAGAACGTGAATTCGATCCGCTTCATCGGCCAGGCGATCGAGACCGAGGCGCGACGGCAGATCGGCATCCTCGAGGACGGCGGCAAGATCGACCAGGAAACCCGCCTGTACGACCCCGGCCGCGGCGAGACACGCTCGATGCGCTCGAAGGAAGAGGCGCACGACTACCGCTATTTCCCCGATCCAGACCTGCTGCCGCTCGAATTTGACCAGCCCTTCGTCGACGAGCTCGCCCGGCACCTGCCGGAACTGCCTGACGCCAAGAAGGCACGCTTCATCGCCGAATACGGCGTCACACCTTATGACGCCTCGGTGCTGGTGGCAGAGCGCGAGTCCGCCGACTTCTACGAAAACGTCGCACGCGGCCGTGACGGCAAGGCCGCCGCGAACTGGGTGATCAACGAGCTTTTCGGCCGGCTGAACAAGGAGGGGAAGGACGTCACCGCGTCTCCCGTCTCCGCCGCGCAGCTTGGTTCCGTCGTCGACCTGATCGGCGAAGGGGTGATCTCGGGCAAGATCGCCAAGGACCTCTTCGAGATCGTCTGGACCGAGGGCGGCGACCCGCGCGAGATCGTCGAGAGCCGGGGCATGAAGCAGGTCACCGACACCGGCGCCATCGAGGCGGCGGTGGACGCGGTCATCGCCGCCAATCCCGACAAGGTCGAGCAGGCGAGGGCCAAACCCACGATGATCGGCTGGTTCGTAGGCCAGGTCATGAAGCAGTCCGGCGGCAAGGCCAACCCGCAGGCCGTCAACGAGCTTCTCAAGGCCAAGCTGGGCATCTAAAGGCGTCAGGCTGCGCTACCCGCGCGGCTCCTCGCCAAATCTCACTGCGGCGCCTGGCTCTGGATGTAGGCGACGATGTCGCCCGCTTCCTCGCGGTTGATCTGCATGTCCGGCATCTTCGGGTGAGGGTCTATCAGGAAGTCGACGAGCTTCGGGTCCTTCCCGCGGCGTTTCGCGATGCTGGCGAAACTGGGAGCGTCGGCCGCCGCCTGCTTCTGGCCGGGCTCGACGACGTGGCATGAGGCACACCATCGGCGGGCGATGGAGAGGCCGGTTCCCGGATCACCTGCGGTTGCAGGGAAGGACGCCAGCACCGGGACCAGCACGGCGGCGCCGAACATCGCGGCTGAACAACGTCTCTCGACCCACCACCGCGTCGCGGACTGGAACATAGCACCCATCACCTGTCCTCCGGGCCACTCCGAACGGCACCATGCTGCCACCGGGCAACCGTGCTGTCCCGGGGCTGGATCAAGGCTGGGACGCGGGCGGGGCGGTCTGTTGCGGATCCGCCGGCGGCTGTGCCGCCTGCTCCTTGGCCAGTACCTCGACGTCGCGGTCGAGGCCGGACTTCACCTGGAACTCCAGCGTGTAGACCTTGCCCCCGTTGCGCGCGATGACGACGTACTCGCCTTCCGCCAGCGTCATCGACGGGAAGGCGCCGATGGCTTCGCGGATCGTGTCGCCGCCGGGCGTGAGCACGCTGAAGGTGGTGTTCGCGAGCGCCTCGGTGCCCGGGGCCGTCACGAGTTTCAGGGTAACGGTCGCGGCGCGGTGGCGCAGCACCGCTTCGGTGACCTTGCCGACCTCGACCCGCAGGTCGGCGCTCGTGATGGCATTCGAGTCGCCATAGGTGGAGACCACGCGGTAGCTCCCCTCGGGGAGCCGGACGAGGGTGGAGGCGCGCGCGCCCTCCAGCACGAGGCGGCCCTCCGGGTCGTTGCCGATGGGCACGTAGATGTTGAAGCTCAGCTTGTCCGGCTCGATCGGAGTATCGCCGATGACACCGCCGAGCACGAGCCCGCCGGCGCTGATGGGGACGGTCTCCGTCAGGGGCACGGCACCCATAACGACGCGCTTCGTCGCTCCCGCCAGGCCGTATCCGGCATGGACGACGTAGACGCCGGGCTCCAGCGGAAAGGTAGGGTGCGGTGCGTCCGACTGCTGGACGAGCTGGGCGGGCGAATCGGTGCCGGTGTCGCGGTAAACGCGCCAGATCAGGCCCGACCGCAGGGCTGGGCCGGAGCCCAGCGTGGCGGTCAGCGACAGCGTGCCGACGTCGCGCGCCATCGCACCCGGCGGCGGCGGCCTCCCGCCAGGTGTCACCGACGGGCTGGCAGGTGTCGCGGGATCCTGCGCCGCGGCCGGCGCGGCGAGGAGAAGGGCGAGCAGGAGGACAGGAAGGCGGCTCATCATGCGGACATGCGCCGGGCAGGCTCCGGCGTCAACTTCGTGCGAGCACGGCCGTACGGCTTGCACCATGCGGTCGCCGGAGCCATGAATGCCGCGCCGGCTTGGCAGGACTGTGGCCGGGCCGTCGAAGACCTCATGCGGACCTTGAATCCGCCCGGAGACGTGATGACAGACACGATCGACCTGCTGCGGAGCCGGCGCTCCGTCGCGCCCGCCGCGATGACGGGCCCCGGCCCCACCCCCGACGAGATCACGACCCTGCTGACGCTGGCCGCGCGCGTGCCGGACCACGGCAAGCTGGCTCCGTGGCGCTTCATTCTCCTGGAAGGGGACGCACGAGGCAGGTTGGGAGATGCCGCCGCACGTATCTTTGCCGCCGACAATCCAGGCGAAGGCGACGACCGGCTGGCGGTCGAAAGGACACGCTTCACGCGCGCGCCGCTCGTCGTCGGCGTCGTCAGCCGCGCTGCCCCGCATGTGAAGATCCCGGAATGGGAGCAGGTCCTCTCGGCGGGCGCCTGCTGCTTCAATCTCTGCGTCGCTGCCAATGCGATGGGCTTCGCGACGGCATGGCTGACGGAGTGGGTGGCCTACGACCGCCGCGTCCTCGATGTGCTCGGCCTGGCTCCGCACGAGAAGATGGCGGGTTTCGTCTATGTCGGGCGGGGCGAAAAGCCGGCGGACCGCGTGCGCCCGGAACTCGCCGACATCGTCACGCGCTGGACAGCACCGGCCTGAGCGGAGGCGCCATGTTCTACGAACCGAACGCACGCGGGCCGGAATTGCCGCACGATCCGCTGAAAGCGATCGTCGCGCCGCGCCCCATCGGCTGGATCAGCGCCCTCGACAGGTCGGGAGCAGTGAACCTGTCGCCCTATTCGTTCTTCAACCTCTTTTCGAGCCGGCCCGCCATCGTTGGCTTTTCCAGCGAAGGCCGGAAGGACGCGGTGACCTTCGTCGAGGAAACCGGCGAGTTCGTCTGCAATCTCGTCACTCATGAATTGCGCGAGGCGATGAACCTCACCTCGGCTCCGCTTCCGCGCGGGGAGAGCGAATTCGTCCATGCCGGCCTGGAAATGGCGGAAAGCCGGATCGTGCGCGCCCCCCGCGTCAAGGCTGCAAGGGCGGCGCTGGAGTGCAGGCTCGTCGAGGTCATCCAGCTGAAAACCCACACCGGCCAGCCGCTCTCCGCCCACCTCGTCTTGGGGGAGGTCGTCGGCGTCCACATCGACGACGACCTCATTCGCAACGGCCGCTTCGACACGCAGGCCGCACGCATCATCTCCCGGGCCGGTTATGCCGACTACGCGGTGGCCGACACGTTCTTCTCGATGCAGAGGCCGCCAGGCGGCGGTTAGCACAGGGACCGCGGGTCTTCAGACCCGCATTCACCTAAGAAGCGCGTCCGGAGACGCGCGGTCTCTACGACGGCCGGGCGCGCTGCAGCACCCGCTCGGCCCGCCTGAGATGCGGCCGGTCGAGCATCTCGCCGCCGAGGGAAAGCACGCCCGCGCCGGGATTGCCCGCAAACAGGTCCACGATCCGCCTCGCCCTCTCCACCTCGCTGGGGGAGGGGGAGAAGACGCGGTTGATCACCGGCACCTGGTCGGGGTGGATGGCCATCTTTCCTGTGAATCCGTCGCGGCGGGCCGCGAGGCACTCGCGCTCGAAGCCCTCGTGGTCGCGGAAGGCCGCGTATACCGTGTCGATCGGCGCAGCATCGGCGGCGACCGCGGCGGCCAGCGCCAGGGCGCGGGCGATACGGAAGCTGTCGAGCCATTCGCCCTGGGCGTTCCGCGTTTCCGCGGCCCCGAGGTCGGCCGATAGGTCTTCCGCGCCCCAGGTAAGCGCCGCGAGCCTGTGGCTGGAGCCGCGATAGGTGCCCATGCCGAACAGCGCAGCCGCCGATTCGGTCGCGATGACCATGACGCGTGTGCTGCCGTCGGGCAGCGCATTCTCCGCCTCGCGGACCGCGAGCTTTGCGGCGAGGTGCTGGACGTCCATCCCGGTGGTGGCCTTGGGCAGGACGATCGCGTCGGGCGCCGCCGGCATCACCCCGTCGAGGTCGGCATCGGTCAGTCCGGTGTCGAGTGAATTCACCCGTACAAAGAGCATCGGTGCCGGTCCGGCGCTTCGCGCGGCGGCAATGCCCTGCGCGGCAAGCGCACGCGCCTCGGCCTTGGCGCCGTGAGCCACCGAATCCTCGAGGTCGAGTATCAACGCGTCGGCGCCGCAGCCGAGCGCTTTCTCCAGCTTTCTCTGACTGTCGGCCGGAACAAAGAGCAGCGAACGCATGGGCCGGCCTCGGGCTTGGGGTCAGGATGGGCTGGGGTCAGCCCGTCTTGCCGGAGGGGCGGCACTTCATCAAGGCCTGCCGCGTGCATTCGGCGACCAGCGTCCCGTCCTGCTTGAAGGCGCGGTGCCTGAGCGACACAATTCCCTGCTCCGGCCGCGAGCGGGACAGGCGTGCCGACATCACCTCCGTCGTGCAGCGGATCGTGTCGCCCTCGAAGAGCGGGGCGGGAAACGTCACGTCCGTCATGCCGAGGTTCGCGACCGTCGTGCCGAGCGTCGTGTCGTTGACGGAGATGCCGATCATGAGCCCCAGCGTGAACAGGGAGTTCATCAGCGGGCGGCCCCATTCCGTCTCCGTCGCGCAGAAATGCGCATCGATGTGGAGCGGCTGGGGATTGAGGGTGAGCGACGAGAACAGGACGTTGTCGGCCTGGGTCACCGTTCGCGTCAGCCGGTGCTCGATGACGAGGCCGGGGGTGAAATCCTCGAACCAGAGCCCACCGCGGGGATGGCGTGGTGACCGCGCCGCGTCTTGATCGACATTCATTGCACCGTCCTCGCCTGCTCCCCGGGCGATTTTCAGATTTCGTTTACCATGAATCCCCGACAGTGACGCGGAGGGCCGGGCCGAAGAGCGCCGGTCCGTGGGGATCCCATGTTCCTGTTCACCACGCCAGCTTCGAGCGCCGCAGCGGCTTCCGCCGACACAGCGGTCCCGCGCCCGGCCGGCGAAGTCGTCGACGCCATCCGAACCGGCTCGGAAAAGACCGGCGCCGATTTCGACTACCTGCTGAAGACCGCCAGCCGCGAATCGTCGCTCGACCCCGCGGCACGCGCGCGGACATCATCAGCGTCGGGCCTCTTCCAATTCATCGAGCAGACCTGGCTCGGCGTCGTGAAGGGCGCCGGCGCCAATCACGGGCTCGGGGAGTATGCGCAGGCGATCACCGAGGTGAAGCCGGGCCGCTACGACGTCTCCGACCCGCAGACCAAGGCGCACATCCTCTCCCTGCGAAACGACCCGCAGACGGCCGCCGTGATGGCGGGCGAGTTCACGCGGCGCAACGAGCAGACGCTGGGCTCCCTGATCGGAAGGCTGCCGACCGACGGCGAGCTCTATGCGGCCCACTTCATGGGCGCCGCGGGTGCGGCCGATCTCATCAAGGCAGCGCAATCGCGCCCCACTGCCGCAGCAGCCGATCTCTTTCCCGATCACGCCGCGGCTAACCGGGCGATCTTCTACGACAAGGCGAGCGGCACGCCGCGGACGGTGTCCGACGTCTATTCCAACCTGACCGCCCAGGGCCGTGCGCTGGCCAAGCTGCCGGGCGATCCCGCGACATGGCGGATCCCGCAGGCGCAGCAGGAGCCGATAGCGGCACCCGCTTATGTCGAGCACCCCGGCGGCCCCGCGATCTACGGCCTGTTTCGTACTGAAGGCGCCCGCGGTCCGTTGAACCAGGCCGTCGAGAAGCTGTGGTCCGGCCAGCCGGCGCGCGCCGTTTCCGCAGCACCCGGGTTCTTCCCGCGCACCGCCTCACTGCAGTCGCCGGTTTCCGATGCGCCGGCGCCGGGTGCGATCCCCGCCGCGGCTGCCAAGGGAGCCGCGCAACCCGCCGACGTACCCCTGCCGCCGGTGCGCCCCGCCTCGCTGCCCGCCGTCCGTCCGGCTCCTGCCGCCCCGGCAGCCGCAAGCGCCTTGCCGGGCACCCGCAAGGGCCCCCTCGATCTTCTCGCCTTCCTGAAGCCCACGGTGACCCGATGATCGTCAGACGCTTCCTGGCCTGGGCCCAGACCGCTCCCGAGGATCCTCGCGTCGGCGCCGCCGCTGCGCTCGCGAGGGCCTATCTTTCCGACGAGACATGCGTGGCCGAGCGCTGCGACGCGGAGGCGGCCCTGACGCTGCTGCTCGACGACCCGTCGCCGGCGGTGCTCCTCGCCCTTGCAGAGACACTCGCCGAGTCGGACATGGCTCCCCGCCACATCGTCTCGGCGCTCGCGGCGGAGCCCGGCCGCGCAGGCGAGATCATTCTTGAACACAGTCCCGTGCTGGGCGAAGCCGACCTGATCGAGCGCGTCGCCACCGGCGACGCCGGAGCACAGGCCGCGGTGGCCCGTCGCGTGGGCCTGACGGCTCCGGTCGCCGCCGCGCTGGCGGAGGTGGGAGAGCGGGAAGCCGTGATCGCGCTCGCGGCGAACCGTTCGGCCGACTGCCCGGACTTCGCCGTCACCCGCATCATCGAGCGCTTCGGCCAGAGCGCGCGGATCCGCGACGCCCTGGCGGGGCGCACGCTGTCGGTCACACAGAGGCATGCGCTGCACGTCGCCTCGACGCGTTGCGATGCGAAGTCGGCCGAAGGAGAGCCGAGCTGGCGTGCAGAACGTGCCCGGCGCGAATCGATCGAGCGCGAGGCCCTGAGGCTCGCGTCTGGCGGTGAGCGCGAGCGCGAGGAGATGGTCGGCTATCTCCGGGCTACCGGGCAGCTGACGGCCGGCCTTCTGCTGCGGGCGGCCGCGCAGGCCGATTCCGTTTTCGTCGCGTCGGCTCTCGCCGACCTGTCGCGGATGAACCGGCGGCGGGTGACGGCCATCGTTGAGGAAAGCAAAGGCTCGGGCTTCGCTGCTCTGTGCGCCAAGGCGGGTCTCGGCCACGCCACCGTGACGGCACTGCGCGCTGCGCTGGAAGCTCACCGATGGATCGCGGCCCGCGGCTTCCCCGTCGGCGCAGCCAGCCGTGCCAGGGAAGCCTGCCGCAGCACGCTCGATGCCTGCCGCTCTGCCGGGCTCGACACCCATGATGTCTCCGCGATGTTCCGCCGGCTCGAGCTGGAGTTCTCGCGTGAAGCCGCGCGCGACGCGGCAGAAAAGCTCCTGGAGCAGCACAGGCTCGAAACGGAAGGCCCTCTGCTCCTCGGCGCGCCGATGCTGAAGCTGCCCGCTCCGGAGAGCGAAAGCGCCGTGCCGGACACAGAAGCCGAGGCGGACGAAACGGCCGGGGACACTGTCGAGATCGCCATGCCTGCCATGGCGTCGGATCCGGAATTTGCCGAAGACGTGATCGCGATCGCCGAGCCGAAACCTGACGCGGCCGGTCAGGTCGTCTCCATAGCCTCAGGCGCGCTGGGCCAGGCTATCGATGCCCTGAAGGCGGCTCTCGAACCCTTCTCTGCTCCAGGCGAGCCGACGCTTCACGTTGCGCTCACGCCGGATCCCACCGAGGCCGAAGCTTCTCGGGCCAAAGCCGACCGCGACTGGGCGGCGCTTCTCGCCAGTGCAATCGAGACCGATGCAGCGGCGCCGGTTGCAGCCGAGGAGTGGGAGCCGCCGGCCTGCGAACTTCCCCATCCCACCGCGGAAGCTCTCGAAGCCGTCGTGGCGGATCTGGCGCTCGTCTCCGCCGAAGGCTTTGTCGGTGCCAGCTTCCTGGCCGAACTCACCGCCGTCGCGACAATCGCCGCGCCGGAGGCCGATGGCGCCGAGCAGGCTGAACCGGTTGCGGCGGGTCCCGCGCCGGTGGTCGAGATCCCGTCACAGCCCCCTGTCGCACCCCGCAGCAGTTTCGCCGCGGCAAAGCCGGACCTGTCGGCCTGGGAGCGCGTCTTCGAGCAGGCGGCCGAGATATCCGGGCTGGACCCGGACGAAGGCCGCGAGATGAAGCGCGAAACCATGGCAGAGATGCTGCGCGAGGCTGTCGAGGCCATGCAGCGGCGCAGCGGCGTCGAGGTTGCCCGCGAGCGGGCCGCGGGCGAGGTCCGCGCCGCCTGACCTCAGTATCCGAACTGCTCGAGGAGAATGCGTTCCTCGAGGCTGTGCCCCGGATCGTGCAGCATCACGAGGTCGACGCTGCGGTCCATCGCGATCTCGACCCGCACGACGTTGCGATACTCCAGATGGTCGGCCACGGCGCTCACCGGCCGCTTCCCGGGTTCCAGCACCTCGATCGCGATCCTTGCGTGATCGGGAAGGAGCGCGCCGCGCCACCGCCTTGGCCTGAAGGCGGAGATCGGCGTCAGCGCCAGCAACGGGGCATCAAGCGGAAGGATGGGGCCGTTCGCTGACAGGTTGTAGGCCGTCGATCCCGCCGGCGTCGCAACCAGAACCCCGTCGGCGACGAGTTCGGGCAGGCGCGTCTTCCCGTCGATCAGGATATGCAGCTTGGCGACCTGCGCGGAGAGCCGCAGTAGGTGGACCTCGTTGATGGCGCGGGCCGTGTGGGACACGCCGTCGCTGTCCCGGGCGACCATCAACAGCGGGTGGACATTGCTGCGCTCGGCCTGCTCGAGCCGCTCGGGGAGGTCCTCCTCCCGGTACTCGTTCATCAGGAAGCCGACCGAACCGCGGTTCATGCCGTAAATGGGCTTTCCCGTGCCCATGAACCGGTGCAGCGTCTGCAGCATCAGGCCATCGCCGCCGAGCGCGACGATCACGTCCGCGTCCTGCGGATCCGTCGCGCCGTATCGCGCCCCAAGCGATTCCCCGGCGATCCGCGCCTCCGACGTTTCGCTGGTGACGAAGGCCAGTCGGGAAAAGCGTCGCATGATCACAGGTCCAGCGGCCGGTCTTGCCGGCGGCTCCTCTTACCACGGAACCAGCTGGCCTGCGCCACGGCGCGCAATGCAGGGGCGCCCTGCAAGACCTCAGACCTGGAACAGCTCTGGACGTGCAATCCTGAGCGCCTGGACGAGCAGGACCGTCTTCATGTCTGCCAGCCTGCCGTCCGCGAGCCACTCCCAGAGTTCCTGAAGCGGAACCTCGACCACCGTGATGTTTTCGTGCTCATGCGCCAGACCGCCGCCTTCCGCGATGCGGTCGGCGGGCGAGAATGCCGCGAGAAATAGATGCATGCGCTCGGTGGAGATGCCCGGCATGCTCCAGACGCTCGCCACGGGCTCCAGAACGGACAACCTGACGCCGACCTCCTCCAGGGCCTCGCGGCGGGCGCCCGCGGCAGGGTCGTCCTCGTCGAGAAGCCCGGCGGGGGTCTCGACCAGATGGTCCGGGCCGCCGGCGTGCAGGGGAGGGACGCGGAGCTGGCGCACCAGAAGCGCGATACGGGCTTCGGGATCGTAGGGCAGCACCGCCACCGCGGAGCCATGGTCCTCGATCTCGCGCCTGACGACTTCGCCGCTCTCCAGCCGCACCGTGGCAACCGAAAAGTCGGCCCAGCCGCTGTGCACGATTTCCGTCGCAATGATCTCAGCCGTCATGCCGCCCCCGTTCGAATTGCTCGGACACGTACGCTCCGTCGTCCGGAATGCTGCACTGCGGCAGGTCGAGCCCCATCGCATAGTGGATTTTCCGCGGCCTGCCTATGCGCCGCCTTCAGTCCCGGTGAACGCTTGGTGGACTTGCCTGTCGGCTTCCCCCTCGAAGACGGCGGGTCGAGGAGCACGGGCTTGACGCCGCTGCAGCGGTGCCGGATGGTGACAAGCGTGGTTGACACTTCCTGCATGCCGGCCGTGATTGGGGCCGGCGCCGTCCGTGACCCTGGGGAGGCTCCCCTGGGCAGGGTGGGTGCAGGCCAGGGCTGCTCGCGCGGCCGACGATCGAATTGGTCCCGCGCATGAGCCGCTGCTTCCCGTTTTCCGCAATCGTCGGCCAGGACGAGATGAAGCAGGCCCTGCTCATCGCGGCTGTCGACCCGAGTGTCGGCGGCGTGCTGGTCTTCGGCGACCGGGGTACTGGCAAATCAACAGCCGTTCGCGCCCTGGCTGCGCTTCTGCCCGTCATGAAGGCCGTCCAGGGCTGCCGCTACGGCTGCGACCCCGATGAGTCGCGCTCACGCTGCGAGGACTGCCGGGAGCGCGCTCTGCTGGGGCCGCTGAAATGGCACAAGATTGCCGTGCCCGTCGTCGATCTGCCGCTCGGCGCAACCGAGGACCGCGTGGTCGGGGCGCTCGATCTGGAAAAGGCCTTGTCCTCGGGCGAGAAGGCCTTCGAGCCGGGCTTGCTGGCCAAGGCGCATCGCGGCTTTCTCTACATCGACGAGGTCAACCTGCTGGAGGACCACCTCGTCGACCTGCTGCTGGATGTCGCTGCATCGGGCGAGAACGTGGTCGAGCGCGAGGGCCTCAGCATTCGACATCCCGCGCGGTTCGTCTTGGTGGGGACGGGCAATCCGGAGGAGGGCGAGCTTCGCCCGCAGCTTCTCGACCGCTTCGGCCTTGCCGTCGACGTGACGACGCCCGGCGACGTGCCGACGCGTATCGAGGTGGTCCGCCGCCGCGACGCCTTCGAGCGTGACCCTGAAGGCTTTTCAGAGCGCTGGGCGTCCAAGGACGCGCAGGTCAGGCGCCGCATCGTCGCCGCCCGCAAGCGGCTGCCGGACGTCGAGGTACCCGATTCCGCCCTGGAGCACGCCGCCCGCATCTGCATCGCGCTGGGCACCGATGGGCTGCGCGGGGAACTCACGCTGATGCGGACTGCCCGCGCGCTCGCGAGCCTCACGGGCGACACCGAGGTCACTGACGCGCATCTGCGGGCGGTGGCGCCTTCGGCGCTGCGCCACCGCCTGCGCCGCAATCCTCTCGACGAAGCGGGGTCCGGAGTGCGCGTGGAGCGGGTCCTCGCCGAGGTGTTCGGCGAAGCCGCAACGGCATCATGAAGCCTCCCTCGTCAGGCGAGGAGAATTCGGGCGGGGCACCACACCCCGGAGACGTGGCATGGGCACGCGCCGTCCTGGCGGCCTCCCTTTTCTGCGTCGATCCCGCGCGATCCGGCCTCGTCATCCGCGCCGGGGCCGGACCGGTCCGCGACAGGTTCCTCTCGGGCCTCCGCAGCCTGCTTCCGGCTGGAACGCCGTGGCGCACTGTTCCCGCCTCCGTCACCGACGACCGGCTCCTCGGCGGCCTCGACCTTCCGGCGACGCTGAAGGCGGGCCGCCCCGTCGCAGCCTCTGGGCTGCTTGCCGCCGCACACGGCGGGGTTGTCGTGGTGCCGGGCGGAGAGCGGCTGCCCGCCGGCATCGCCGGCCGCCTCGCCGCGGCCTTCGACGCGGGCGAGGTCCTCGCCGAGCGCGAGGGACTATCCCTGCGCATGCCCGCGCGTTTCGGGCTGGTGCTGGTCGACGAGGGCAGGGATGCCGACGAGGCTCCGCCTGCCGCGCTCGCCGAGCGGCTCGCCTTCCGCATCGATCTGCACGCCGTTTCGATCCGCGAGGCTGCGTCGGGCTTTCCATCCACGCAGGCCGTCGAAGCGGCTCGGAATGCGATCGCCAGCGTTACGGATACCGACGCGGGTCTGCAGGCGCTCTGCGCCGTGTCCGCCGCCCTCGGCGTGGATTCAGCGCGTGCCTGGCTGTGCGCCGCGCGTGCTGCCCGGGCCCACGCGGCCCTGGCCGGGCGAGCGGAGATTGCCGAGGAGGACGTCAGCGTAGCGGCGGCCCTCGTGTTCGCGCACCGGGCCACCCGTCTGCCGCCGCCGCCGGATGCCGAGGAACAGCCGCCCGCCCCACCGCCCGAGCAGGACCGGCAGGAGGACGACAGCCAGAACCAGCAGCAGGGCGAACGCATTCCCGAGAAGATGCTGGTGGAGGCCGTGCGCGCGGCCATCCCGCCGGGGCTTCTCGCGGCACTCAAGGCACGAGACCTCGCGCGCTCCGCCTCCGCGGGAAAAGCCGGCGCGGCGTCCCGCAGCCGGACGCGCGGCCGGCCCATCGGCACCGTGGCGGGAGATCCGCGCAAGGGGCGCATCGCCCTGGTCGATACGCTGCGCACTGCCGCGCCGTGGCAGTCCCTGCGCCGCCGCGCCCAGCAGGGCGAGCCCCGGCGGGTGATCGTGAAATCCGACGACATCCGCCTGCGCCGTTACGAGGAGCGCAGCGAAACGACGACGATCTTCGCCGTCGACGTGTCGGGGTCGTCGGCCCTCCAGCGCCTAGCCGAGGCGAAGGGAGCCGTCGAGCTGCTGCTGGCTGATTGCTATGTCCGCCGCGACAAGGTGGCTCTGGTCGCCTTCAGGGGCACCAGCGCCGAGCTCGTGCTACCGCCCACCCGCTCGCTCACGCGGGCCAAGCGCAGCCTCGCCGGCCTGCCGGGCGGCGGCGGGACGCCGCTTTCCGCCGGAATTGAAGCCGCGGCCGAACTTGCCGAGGCGCTGCAGCGGCGGGGCCAGTCTCCCGTCGTGGTCCTGCTGACGGATGGGCGGGCCAACATCGCCCGCGACGGTTCGCCGGGACGGCCGAGGGCGGCTGAGGACGCTGTCGAATCGGCACGCCGGCTGCGGCAATCCGGCATCCCCAGCCTGCTCCTCGACACCTCGCCCCAACCGCAGCCGGCCGCGAAACGAATCGCCGAGGCCATGGCCGCCCGTTACCTTCCGCTGCCTCATGCGGACGCGTCCCGTGTCTCCCGGGCCGTGCGCAAGGTTCTCCCATCCTGACACCTGGAGGGGATTGCTCTTGCCCAGCCCTTGCAGCTGCGAATCTCCGTGACCGGTTGGCGCATCGCTCCAGCCCGGCTTGCCACCAAGTTGACAGCTGATACTGTCTTGACATGTTGACGGTTCCGACATCACGCATCTTGGCCCAGGCTGAAGACGCCCGGCCGCATGCAGTCGTCGTCGGCAGTGGGTTTGGCGGACTGGCGGCTGCCGTCAGGCTGGGCGCGCGAGGCTACCGGGTGACGTTGCTGGAGCGGCTGGATCAGCCGGGCGGGCGCGCATCGGTGTTCCGGCAGGACGGCTTCACCTTTGATGCCGGACCGACAATCATCACCCTGCCGCAGCTTTTCGAAGAGCTTTGGGCCCTGTGCGGGCGCACGTTCTCCGACGACATCGACCTGCGTCCCCTCTCACCCTTCTACAAGATCCTGTTCCCGGACGGTTCGCACTTCGCCTGCTCGGGCGACGACGCCGCCATGCGGGAGGAGGTCAGGCGACTCAATCCGGCCGATCTGCCGGGCTATGAGCGCCTGCTGGCGGAAAGCGAGAAGATCTACCGCTTCGCCTTCGAGGATCTCGGCCAGTCGCCCCTCAACACGCTCGGGCGAATGGCACGGGCCGTACCTGGCTTCGTGCGCCACAGGGCCGACCAGTCGGTGTACCGCTTCGTCTCCGGCTACGTGCGCGACCCGCGGCTTCGCGTCGCCTTCAGTTTTCACCCGCTCTTCATCGGGGGCAACCCGTTCAGCGTCACGTCCCTCTACGCGCTGGTGAGCTTTCTCGAGCGCCGCTACGGCGTGCACTTCGCCATGGGCGGCACGGGCGCGCTCGTGAAAGGGCTCGTGAAGCTGATCGAGGGACAGGGCGGGTCCGTCGTCTGCGACGCCGAGGTCGCGGAGATTCTCGTCGAGGACGGCACTGCGAAGGGGGTCCGGCTCGCGTCGGGCGATACGATCCCCGCAGCCGTGGTCGTCTCGAACTGCGACCCCGCCTGGACCTACACCAAACTCGTGACCGGCGCCGGCAAGTTGCGCTGGAGCGAGGCCAAAGTCGCCCGCTCGCATTTCTCGATGAGCCTTTTCGTCTGGTACTTCGGCACAAAGCGCCAGTTCCAGGACATCGGGCACCACACGATCCTGCTGGGTCCCCGCTATCGCGGCCTGCTCGACGACATCTTCAGGCGCAAGGTGCTGGCGGACGACTTCTCGCTGTACATCCACAGGCCCACCGCGACCGACCCGTCGCTTGCGCCCGAGGGATGTGACACGTTTTACGCCCTGTCCCCCGTGCCTCACCTCGAGAGCGGGGTGGACTGGGAAACGCAGGCCGAGCCCTACCGCCGCCGGATCGAAAAGGCGCTGGCCGACAGCATCATGCCCGGCCTGCAGGAGGCGGTCGTTTCGTCGCGCCTGTTCACTCCGATCGACTTTCGGGACCGCCTATCGTCAACGCACGGCGCCGCCTTCGGGCTGGAGCCGCGCCTGTTCCAGAGCGGCTGGTTCCGCCCTCACAATGTCAGCGAGGACATCCGTGGCCTATATCTTGTGGGGGCCGGGACGCATCCCGGCGCCGGAGTGCCCGGCGTGATCTCGTCCGCACGAATCCTCGACGAACTGGTGCCGCATGGCGAGACAATCCGCTGACCTGGCCGCGGCCGACTACGCAGCCTGCCGGGAGCTGATCCGGCAGGGCTCAAAGACGTTCCATGCCGCCTCCCTTCTGCTGCCGAAATCCGTGCGCGAGCCGTCTTACGCGCTCTATGCCTTCTGCCGGCTGTCCGACGACGCGGTAGACGGGCCCGACGCACGCAACGATGCGGTCGAGAGACTGCGCGAGCGGCTGGGCAGGCTCTATGCAGGGCGACCGGCCGCTCATCCGGCCGACCGCGCCTTCGCCCATGTCGTCGAGGCCTACGCGATCCCGAAGGCGCTCCCCGAGGCGCTGCTGGAAGGACTGGCCTGGGACGTGGAGGGCCGGCGCTACGCGACACTCGCCGAACTGCGCGCCTATTCCGCACGGGTCGCCTCGGCAGTCGGGGCGATGATGACGGTCATCATGGGCGTGCGCGAGCCCTCGGTGCTCGCCCGGGCCTGCGACCTCGGCGTGGCCATGCAGCTGACCAATATCGCCCGCGACGTGGGCGAGGATGCGAGGGCAGGGCGGGTGTACCTGCCCCTGGACTGGCTGGCGGAGGAAGGGGTCGATCCCGACCGCTTTTTGGAGCGGCCATTCTTCGACGCGCGGATCGGGCGCCTCACGCAGCAGCTGCTCGCCGAGGCCGATCGCCTCTATGTGCGGGCCGGTAGCGGTGTTCGCGGCTTGCCCGCTGCTTGCCGGCCGGCCATCCAGGCGGCGCGGCTGATCTATCGCGAGATCGGCGAGGAGGTCCGCCGCAACGGCCATGATTCGATTTCCCGGCGCGCCGTGGTGGCCGGCGGCCGCAAGTTCAGGCTGGCCCTTCGAGCGGCCGGAGCAGCGGCCATTCCGGGGCGGGTCGGGCTCGATCACGCGCTTCCCGAGACGCAGTTCCTGGTGAGCGCCGTGATGTCTGCGCCCAGGCCCGAAAGGCAGAACTTCCGGGGGCCGTGGGCCGCCGTGGACGACAGGGTAGGCTGGGTCATCGACCTCTTCGGCGAGCTCGACGAGCGGCAGCGCGACTACGGGGCGTTCGCCTCCTCCAGGACTGCCGAGCGGGGCGGATGAGCCAATGGACGGGTCCGTCTACGCCCTCGTCGAACTGCTGCTCGTCTTCGGGGTCGTCGTCGGCTTCATTCACTGGCAGCTGCATGGCCTGAAGAAACGCGCCCGTCTGCGCGCCGAGGGCAAGCTGCCCGACGAACGCGCCGCCCGCAGCGAATCGGCTTCCGCGGATCGCCCTCAGAACACCTGACGGGGCATGCGCCAGGGCAGCATCAGCCGGACCAGTTTCGTGTCGAAGCGATCGCAGTTCATGCTTTCGTGCACGGCCGTGACGTCTTCCCCCAACAACCGCGTGGCGAGCTCGGACCGGGCGTAGAAGGGCGTATTCTCCAGCGTCCGGACCACGCGCGGGGTCGATCCCGCCTCGGCCTGCGTCTCCCGCCTTATGCCCCATGCCGTCGTGCCCAGCTTCACGCGTGGCGGCGGCTCGAAATCCTCGTCCGTCCCGTCCGGTTCGTAGCGCGCCGCGATCGACCGACGGTCGCCGCTGCGCTCGACCACGTCGTAGAGCATCGCCGAGCGGCCGCCCGCCATCGGGGCGCGCGACCAACTCCACGTGGAGAAGGCCCGCTCGATCGGCTCGTCGCCGCCATTGGTGTCGCAATAGCCGTGGCCCTGCCAGGAGCAGGCGGGATCGGCGAGCGTGACCTCGACGCGCGCCGAGGGTGCGACCGGCATCCAGCGATGACGCCCGGCCGCGTCGAGCGCGAAGACGCGCCGTCCGAGGCCGGTGGGGTGAAGGCGGATCCGCCCGCGCACCCGGCGGGGCAGGGGGACGGCCCACTCCTTCAGGTCCAGCACGAGCGACGAACCGTCCCACTGCAGCGTGCTGGGGCCGATGGCGAGCAGGTCGCGCTCGCGGTGCAGGGCGGCGCGTCCGCGTTCCGTCATCGTCCAGCGTGCCGCGCGGGGTCCGTACAGCGCGACGTTGACGGCGCAGTGGTTCTCGGGATCGCCGCGCCCCGACCAGAAATAGTAGGGCGAGAAGACGCTGCCGATGAAGGCGATGATGCTGAGGCCATAGCGGCCGTCGTCGCTGAGGGCGTCGACGTACCACCAGAGATAGCCGCCGGGGCGGACATTCAGGTCGAAGCGAAGCCCGAGAGCACCGCCCGGGCCGCCAGTCTGCCCGAGAGCGCCGCCATCGGCACTCCCGGCCCCGGATGCACGCTGCCCCCGGCCAGGTAGAGGCCAGGCAGGCTCGTCGTCGCATCCGGACGCTGGAAGGAGGCCTTCCAGCCGTGCGAGGCCCGGCCGTAAATCGCTCCCCCGGTCGCCGGGAAGAGGCGCTCGAAGGTGGATGGGCTCGCGACCTGCGTGCTCTCGGGATCCAGGGTCAGTTCCAGCCCGCACTGGTCGAGCTTCGTCTGCATGTGCTTCAGGCATGTGGCGATCTCCGCCTCGGAGAAGGCATGGGTGTCGGCGACGGCCGGCGCGTTCACGAGGATCAGCAGGCGCTCGCGGTCCGGCGGGGGCTCGGTGGCCTCGTCGCCGCGGTCCTGCGCGCAGATGTAGACGGTGGGCTCGTCCGGGAGCCGGCGCTCGCGGAAGATGGCGTTGAACTCGGCCCGGTAGTCCCGCGAGAAGAAAACGGAATGGCGGACCAGCGGAAAGCCGCGTGGCGATGCCACGGCCGTGACGGCCACGGCCGAAAGCGAGCGATCGGCTGGACTGACCGGCGCGACGGCTCCGGCGGCAGAGGGACCGAAAAGACCTGCGCCGACCGCGCTCGCATCGGCGTTGACGACGATGGCGTCCGCCTGCAGCCGCTCGCCGTCGGCGAGCCTGACGCCTGACGCGCGTCCGCGCTCGACCAGGATTTCGGAAACCTCCGCCTCGCAGCGGACGTCGACGCCGAGGCTGGCGGCCACGACGGTCAATGCCTCCGCCAGCCGGTACATGCCGCCTTCGACGAACCAGACCCCGGCCTGCTCGACATGGGACACCAGCATCAGCGTGGCCGGAGTGTCGAAGGGGGAGGAGCCGCAATAGGTGGCGTAGCGGCCGTAGAGCTGCTGCAGCCGCGGGTCCTTGAAGCTCGCGCCGAGAGCATCCCACAAAGTCGCGAATGGCTGCAGCCGCATCAGCGCCGGCAGGTTCGAGAACCCGACCCTCTGCGTGAGGGACAGGAAGTTGGGCCGGCTCGATCGCAGGAACGGCTTTTCCAGCGTCTTGTACACGTCCGCTGCCTTGGCGCAGTAGGCGCGAAAGCGCCGCGCCTCGTCCGCCCCGGCGAATCGCCCGACCTCGTCGGCCGAGCGCTCCATGTCGACGTAGAGGTCGAGCCGGTCCGTCCTGTTCCAGGCATGCCGGGCCAGTAACTCCGACGGGATAAGGGTGACGACATTCTCGATCGACGTGCCCGCATCCTGCAGAAGCTCGTCGAACACCCAGCGCATGGTAAGCACGGTGGGGCCGGCATCGATGCGCGTTCCCGCCACGGGCACCTCACGCATCTTGCCGCCGGTGGCCGCGGCCCGTTCGAAAACCGTGACGCCCACGCCTCTGGAGGCGAGCGCGATCGCGGCGGCCAGTCCGCCCATCCCCGCACCGATGATCACGACGCGCTCGGACGCCACTACCCGATCCCCCGGACCTCGATCGTGAATACAGGTGAACGCGCCCGACTGTCAAAACACATTGACACGTATTACAGTCACGTTAGCCTCACACTCCGGGGCTTTGGCTCCGTCGGAGGGCATGCCATGGAGACGAGGTCCCGCATCGAGCAGGCGCTGGAGCGCGCGGTGGGCCGGGCCTGCGGGCCCAAGGCCCCTCCGTTGATCTCCGAGGCCGTGCGTCACGCCGTCTTTCCGGCGGGCGCGCGCGTGAGGCCCCGCCTGTGCTTGGCCGTCGCGCAGGCCTGCGGTGACGACCTGCCCGCGGTCACCGACGCGGCGCTGGCTGCGATCGAGCTGCTGCATTGCGCCTCCCTCGTGCATGACGACATGCCCTGCTTCGACGATGCGTCCACACGTCGCGGGCGACCATCCGTGCAGGCGCGCTTTGGCGCTCCGCTTGCGCTGCTGACAGGCGACGCGCTGATCGTGCTCGCCTTCGAGACCGTCGCCCTGGAAGCCATCGAGGCCCCGGCGCGCATGGCCCAGATCACCACCACCGTCGCCCGTGCCGTCGGGATGCCGCTCGGCATCGTCGCCGGCCAGGCCTGGGAGGCGGAGGACGAGATCGATCTCGACGTATACCACCGGGCCAAGACGGGTGCGCTCTTCACCGGCGCAGCGATGGCCGGAGCCCTGGCGGCGGGCGCCGACCCGCATCCGTGGCGCGAATTCGGCGAGCGGCTCGGGTCGGCCTACCAGATCGCCGACGATCTGCGCGATGCCTTCGCCTCCGAGGACGAGATCGGCAAGCCGGTCGGGCAGGACAGGTCCCATGCCCGCCCGAACGCCGTCAGCCGCTTCGGCGCCGGCGAGACGCTGGCGCGCCTCCAGGCCTGCGTGGCCGGGGCGATCGCCTCGATCCCTCCCTGCCCGCGCGCCTTCGAACTCGAGGCGCTCATCCGCAGCGAGGCGCGGCGCCTCGTGCCCAAGGACATCGCGCTGACCGCCGCCTGACGCAGGACTGCGATCGTGACCATGGCCGAGAAGGCGCCCGCGCCAGCATCACCGTCCGGGCGTCTTCGCGTTTCCGACTGGTGGCCTGCCTGGCGCAACGGACTTCTGCGCAGGCCCGGATTCCAGAGGTGGGCGGCATCCTTCCCATTCACCCGGCGCCTGTCGCGGCGCCGGGCAGGCGAGCTCTTCGACCTCGTTGCGGGCTTCGTCTACTCCCAGGTTCTCGCTTCGGCGATTCGCCTCGATCTGCTCGACATGGTCTCAGCGCGGCCGCTGACGGTCGAGGCTATCGCGGCGCAGACAGGACTGCCGCTCGATTCGGCGAAGCGGCTGTGCGGGGCCGCGGCAGCCCTCCGCCTTCTCGAGAAGAGGGGAGCCGGCCGGTTCGGCCTCGGCGATCTCGGCGCTGCGCTCCAGGGCAACCCCGGCATCGCCGCGATGGTGCGCCACCACGCGCTCCTCTACGACGATCTCCGCGATCCCGTGGCGCTGCTGCGCGGCCCTGTGGAGCCGACCCAGCTGTCTCAATTCTGGGCGTATGCGACGTCGGCAGCTCCGGGCGATCTCGGCAGCAATGAGGTCGCCGAGTACAGCAGCCTCATGGCGGCCTCCCAGCAGTTCATCGCCGGAGAGATCCTCGACGCCTACGACGTCTCGCGTCACCGCTGCCTGCTGGACGTGGGCGGAGGGGAGGGCGCCTTCGTCAAATCTGCCGCTGCTCGCGTGAAAAACACGCGCTTCATGGTGTTCGACCTGCCGGCTGTCGCCGAGCGCGCCAATGCGGCATTCGACGCAGCCGGGATCTCGTCGCGCGCCCAGGCGCATGGCGGCGACCTCTTCTCGGATCCGCTGCCGGCCGGAGCCGACGCGGCCAGCCTCGTCCGGGTGCTCTACGATCATCCGACGCCGCGCGCTCTCGCCATCCTCAGGTCCGTCCGCGCCGCACTGCCCGAGGATGGGACGCTGCTGGTGGCCGAACCGATGGCCGGATCCGGCGATGCCGACCGGGTCGGCGCCGTTTATTTCGCGATCTACCTGCTGGCCATGCGTGGCGGAGAGTCGCGCACCGCGGCCGAGCTCACCGGGCTTCTGCGCGAAGCCGGATTCAGCCGGATCGAGCCGGTGAAGACCCGCCGGCCTCTGTTCACGAGCCTTCTGGTCGCTCGCCCCTGAGGGGCTGAGTGCCTTGCGATCAGGCACGCAATGCCTGCCGCGCATGCAGACACACCGCCGAAAGTGTAAAGACCAATTGACAGTCAAAAGTGTGCGGTTACAGTGACGTTCGGGCCTGACGGGATCGTCTGACAGGCCGAGTCGGACACCCCCGGCAACACAGAGAGGGCGCCGTGAACGCGACCGCCGTCATCCTCGAAAAGCCCGAGCACCTGATGCTCGGCGAGGTTGGCCTTTCGCCAGCGCGGGCCACCGACGTCGTCGTCGATGTGGACTTCAGCGGCATCAGCACGGGCACGGAGCGGCTGCTCTACACCGGTCGCATGCCGCCCTTCCCGGGGATGGGGTACCCGCTGGTGCCTGGCTACGAGGCGGTCGGCCGCATCACGCAGGCCGGTGCCGAATCCGGTCGCAGTGTCGGCGAAACCGTCTTCGTGCCGGGATCCCGCGCCTTCGAGGGCGTCCGCGGCCTCTTCGGGGCAAGTGCCTCGCGCCTCGTCGCCGACGGAGGGCGGGTCGTACCCGTCGATCCCTCGCTTCAGGAGCGCGCCGTTCTCCTCGCGCTCGCCGCGACCGCCCATCACGCCGTGGTCCAGAACGTGACCTCGCCGGCCGAACTGCCGGAGCTCGTCGTCGGGCATGGTGTTCTCGGCCGGCTGATCGCCCGCATCGTCTGCGCCATGGGCGGCCATCCCACCGTCTGGGAAAAGCTCCCGGCCCGCCGCGAAGGCGACTACCTCTATCCCGTGCTCTCGCCGGAAGATGACGTTCGGCGCGACTACCGCGTGATCTGCGACGCCAGCGGCGACGCCCGCCTCATCGACACGCTGGTCGGGCGCCTGTCGCACGGCGGCGAGATCGTCCTGGCCGGCTTCTACGAGGATCGCGTCTCCTTCGCGTTCCCGCCGGCCTTCATGCGCGAGACCCGTTTCCGCATCGCCGCCGAATTCACCCCCGCCGACCTCGCGGCCGTCACCGACCTCGTCGGCGCCGGGCGGCTTTCCCTCGATGGACTCGTCACGCACCGGCGGCCCGCCGCCGAGGCCCCCGAGGCCTACCGGACCGCCTTTGGCGATCCCGGCTGCCTGAAAATGGTCCTGGACTGGAGTACAGGCGCATGAATGCGACCCCGCGCAACATCGACGCCCTGAAGAGCCAAAACGAGGCGCTGCGTGCGGAGGCGGCCCTCGGGCCCGATCCCGTGCCGACCGGCGAGGCCGGGCGCAAGACCCAGGTCATCGCCATCTACGGCAAGGGCGGCATCGGCAAGAGCTTCACCCTCGCCAATCTCAGCTACATGATGGCCCAGCAGGGCAAGAAGGTGCTGCTGATCGGCTGCGACCCGAAGAGCGACACGACATCGCTGCTCTTTGCCGGACGCTCCTGCCCCACCATCATCGAGACCTCCTCGAAGAAGAAGCTAGCGGGCGAAGAGGTCCGCATCGGCGACGTCTGCTTCAAGCGCGACGGCGTGTTCGCGATGGAGCTCGGCGGTCCCGAGGTCGGCCGCGGCTGCGGTGGCCGGGGCATCATCCACGGCTTCGAGCTTCTCGAGAAGCTCGGCTTCCACGAGTGGGACTTCGACTACGTCCTGCTCGACTTCCTTGGCGACGTGGTGTGCGGCGGCTTCGGCCTGCCGATCGCCCGCGACATGTGCCAGAAGGTCATCGTGGTCGCGTCCAACGACCTGCAATCGCTTTACGTCGCCAACAATGTCTGCTCGGCGGTGGAGTATTTCCGCAAGCTCGGCGGCAATGTCGGCGTGGCCGGCGTGGTGATCAACAAGGACGACGGCACCGGCGAGGCGCAAGCCTTCGCCGAGGAGGTCGGGATCCCGGTGCTGGCCGCCATTCCGGCGAACGAAGACATCCGCCGCAAGAGCGCGAACTACGAGATCATCGGCCGCCCCGAAAGCGAGTGGGGCGCCCTGTTCGAGGCCCTCGCCCAGAACGTCGCCGACGCACCGCCGCGCCAGCCCACATCGCTGAGCCAGGACGCGCTGCTCGCCCTGTTCTCCGGCGAGACTGTCGGACGTCACGTGGTCCTCGACCCCGCGACCGAGGCCGACATGCGCGGTCTCTCTCTGGTCGAGAAGCCGTCCCTCGAAATCGTCTACGAGAGCGTGTGAGCGCGACCATGGACGATCGCCCCACAGACCTTCATCTCGACGAGCGCCCGGAGGACGTGTCCGCTGCCGCGCCGTCCGCAACCGGCGGCGTCTGCCATGCCGGCGCCGACGAGATGCAGCGCGCTGCCCGCGCCGCCGGCCAGTCGGAGATGCTGGACCGCTACGCGCGGGACTATCCGAAGGGCCCGCACGACCAGCCGCAGAGCATGTGCCCGGCCTTCGGGTCGCTGCGCGTCGGCCTGCGCATGCGCCGCACGGCAACCGTCCTGTCCGGCTCCGCCTGCTGCGTCTACGGGCTGACCTTCACCTCGCACTTCTATGGAGCGCGCCGGAGCGTGGGCTACGTGCCCTTCAACTCCGAGACGCTGGTGACCGGCAAGCTGTTCGAGGACATCCGCGAGGCGGTCTTCGCCCTGGCCGATCCCGCGCAGTACGACACCATCGTCGTCACCAATCTCTGCGTGCCTACCGCCTCCGGCGTGCCGCTGCGGCTGCTGCCCAAGGAGATCAACGGGGTCCGCATCGTCGGCATCGACGTGCCCGGCTTCGGCGTCCCCACGCACGCGGAAGCCAAGGACGTGCTGGCCGGCGCGATGCTCAACTACGCCCGGCTCGAGGCCGAGCAGGGCCCCGTGCAGGCGCCGGATCGTCCGCGCTCCTCGCTGCCGACGGTGACGCTCGTCGGCGAGATGTTCCCGGCCGACCCGATCGGCATCGGCCGCATGCTGGAGCCGATGGGCCTGGCCGCTGGGCCCGTCGTGCCGACCCGCGAATGGCGCGAACTCTATGCCGCGCTCGACTGCGCGGTGGTGGGTGCCATCCATCCCTTCTACACCGCCTCCTTCCGTGAGTTTGAGGCGGCCGGCAGGCCCATCGTCGGATCCGCGCCGGTCGGTGCAGACGGTGCCGATGCATGGCTCGACGCAGTCGGAACGGCCGCGGGCGTCGCCCGCCCGGTCATCGACGCAGCCCGCAATGCCACGCGGCGCGCCGTCGCCGGCGCCCTGTCCGGCGCTCCCGTCAAGGGTCGCATCACCCTCTCCGGATATGAGGGCTCGGAGCTCCTCGTCGGCCGCCTGCTGGTCGAGAGCGGCGCTGACCTGCGCTACGTCGGCACGGCCTGCGGCCGCACGCCCTGGTCGGAAGCCGACCGGGACTGGCTCGAGAGCCGGGGCGTCATGGTCCGGTACCGCGCTTCCCTGGAAGACGATCTCGCCGCTTTCGCAGAGTTCAAGCCCGACCTCGCCATCGGCACGACGCCCGTCGTGCAGAAGGCGAAGGAGAAGTCTGTTCCGTCGCTCTACTTCACCAACCTCATCTCGGCCAGGCCGCTGATGGGGCCGGCCGGCGCCGGTTCGCTGGCCCAGGTGGTCAACGCCGCCCTCGGCAACCGCGATCGCTTCGCCGCGATGACGGAGTTCTTCGCAGGCGTGGGCACCGGTCACGCCGCCGGCGTGTGGGAGGACGTGCCGAAGGATCGGCCGGAGTTCCGCAAGAAGCACGCCGCGCGCAATCGCAAGACCAACGCCGTCGACAACGGGGAGGCCGTGGGATGCTGATCCTCGACCACGACCGTGCCGGCGGATACTGGGGCTCGGTCTACGTCTTTGCGGCGATCAAGGGCCTGCAGGTCGTCATCGACGGCCCGGTCGGCTGCGAGAACCTGCCGGTCACCTCGGTCCTGCACTACACCGACGCTCTGCCGCCGCACGAGCTGCCCATCGTGGTAACCGGGCTGGCCGAGGAGGAACTCGGCCAGAACGGCACCGAGGGCGCCATGAAGCGCGCTCATGCGACACTCGACCCGGACCTGCCGTCCGTCGTCGTCACCGGCTCCATCGCCGAGATGATCGGCGGCGGCGTGACGCCCGAGGGCACGGGCATCCAGCGCTTCCTGCCGCGCACCATCGACGAGGACCAGTGGCAGTCCGCCGACCGGGCGCTGCGCTGGCTATGGACGGAGTACGGCGCCAAAGGCGGCCGCATGCCGAAGGAGCGGGCCCGCAAGGAAGGCGACAAGCCGCGGGTCAATATCCTCGGTCCCATCTACGGCACGTTCAACATGCCGTCCGACCTTGCGGAAATCCGCCGGCTGGTCGAGGGCATCGGCTGCGAGGTCAACATGGTCTTCCCGCTGGGAAGCCATCTGGCCGACGTCTCCCGCCTCGTCGATGCCGACGTCAATATCTGCCTCTACCGCGAGTTCGGGCGCCTGCTCTGCGAGGAGCTCGGCAAGCCCTACCTGCAGGCGCCGATCGGCCTGCACTCGACGACCAAGTTCCTGCGCATGCTGGGCGAACTCACCGGGCTCGATCCCGAGCCCTTCATCGAGCGCGAGAAGCACACCACGATCAAGCCGCTCTGGGACCTCTGGCGCTCGGTGACGCAGGACTTCTTCGGCACGGCGAGCTTCGGCATCGTTGCCGGCGAGACCTATGTCCGCGGTGTCCGGAACTTCCTCGAGGAGGATCTCGGGCTGCCCTGCACCTTCGCCGTCGCGAGGCGTGCGGGGCAAAAGACCGACAATGCCGCCATCCGCAAGATGGTGCGCGAGAAGACGCCGCTGGTTCTCTTCGGCAGCTTCAACGAACGCATGTATCTCGCCGAAGCGGGAGGGCGGGGGGCCTACATCCCGGCCTCGTTCCCCGGCGCGATCATCCGCAGGCACACCGGCACGCCCTTCATGGGCTATTCCGGTGCCACCTACATCGTCCAGGAGGTCTGCAACGCCCTCTTCGACGCGCTCTTTTCCATTCTTCCGCAGGCCCAGCAGCTCGACGCCGTCGAGCCGACGCGCTCACGCCTGCACGAGGACCTGCCCTGGGATGCCGACGCAAAGGACGTCCTCGACCGCATGGTCGAGGCCGAGCCGGTGCTGGTGCGCATCTCGGCGGCCAAGAGGCTGCGCGACGCAGCAGAACGCGCGGCGCGCGCGGGCGGCGAAAGCCGCGTCAGCGCCGACCGCGTGCGCAACACCGGACGAGTGCTCGTGGAGGGACATGCAGCATGACCAGCGCTTTCGTGATGCAGGACGCCGTGGCCGACGTGCACCGTGTTCCGGCCGCTCCCGCCGGCTCGCAGCTGCACCGCACGTGGGAGGCCTCGCTCGCGCGGGCCGCATTCGCCGAGCGCCGCAGGGCGCGCCGGGCTGCCGAACGCGAGTACCGCGTCGTCAGCGCCGCAGTCTTCCCGGTCTTCCTGGCCGCTGCCGCCGGCCTGCGCCTGGCGCCCGGCCTTCGCCGCAGGGTCTGCGGCGAGGAGCGCCGCTCCGTGCTGGGCGATGCCCGCGCGATGGCGGCCGCCACTCTGCCGATCGCCTTCATGGCGTGAGGCGCGCCGCCGGCACATGCCGGTGGCAACGAGTTTCGCCCGGACGGGGCACCCGAGGCCATGCGGCCCGTCGATCCGTCCAGGTGTTCGTCTTCGTCCGGGGTAACCCGGATGAAACCCGTCGCGGCCCCCAAGGCCGCGGCAAACTCCGCCGCACGGGTGGTGTGCGGTAACTCGTCAGTCGGAGGGCAATCGATGGCTGATAGGAACGCATCCTGGACAGGTTTGTCCGACCAGGAAGCCGAGGAGTTCCACAGGTACTACTTGCAGGGTCTGTATCTATTTGTCGCCGTAGCCATCGTGGCTCACATCCTGGTGTGGTTTTGGCGGCCGTGGATACCTGGACCTGCAGGATACAAGGCCTCGGCACTCGAAACCTTGACCACGGTGGCCAGCACGGTGCTGCCCCATTTCACGTGAGGTAGCTCGTCATGTGGCGCATCTGGAAAGTATTTGACCCACGGCGGGTTCTGGTGGCGCAAGGCGTCTTCCTGTTCTCGCTCGCCGTCCTGATCCACCTGGTTCTGCTCAGCACTGAGCGGTTCAACTGGCTGATCGGGGCTCCGCTCAAGTGAGGCGGCAATACGCCCCCGGGGTCCGGTAATCCCGCAAGGGAGCACCGGGTGCCCGGGGGAGCGCAAGACGGCGGGCGTGGCCGAAGAGGCCCGCGCCCGCCGCCAGCCGGTCCTTCCCCGGGGTCGGCAAACAGGTCCGGGGTTCGAGGGAGGGGCGCATGGCCTTGCTCAGTTTTGAACGCAAATATCGGGTCCGGGGCGGCACCCTCATCGGGGGTGATCTCTTCGACTTCTGGGTCGGACCGTTCTATGTCGGGTTCTTCGGCGTCACGACGGTGTTCTTCGCATTCGTCGGCACCGCCATGATCCTCTACGGGGCCGCGATGGGCCCCACCTGGAACATCTGGCAGATCAGCATCGCGCCGCCCGACCTCAAATACGGCCTCGGCCCTGCGCCGATGCTGGAGGGCGGACTGTGGCAGATCATCACGATCTGCGCGCTGGGGGCCTTCACCTCCTGGGCGCTGCGTGAAGTCGAGATCTGCCGAAAGCTCGGCATCGGGTACCACGTCCCCTTCGCCTTCAGCGTCGCCATTTTCGCCTATTTCACGCTGGTCGTGATCAGGCCGGTCCTGCTGGGCGCCTGGGGGAACGGCTTCCCGTACGGCATTTTCAGTCACCTCGACTGGGTGTCGAACGTCGGGTACCAGTACCTGCACTTCCATTACAATCCGGCGCACATGATCGCGGTGACGTTCTTCTTCACCACGACGCTCGCGCTCTCGCTGCACGGCGCCCTCGTCCTGTCCGCGGTCAATCCCGGTCCGGGTGAGGAAGTGAAGACGCCCGAGCACGAGGACACCTTCTTCCGCGACACCATCGGTTACTCGATCGGCACGCTCGGCATCCACCGTCTCGGCCTGTTCCTGGCGCTCTCCGCCGGGTTCTGGAGCGCGGTGTGCATCGTCATCAGCGGGCCCTTCTGGAACCGCAGCTGGCCGGAGTGGTGGAACTGGTGGCTCAAGCTGCCGATCTGGTCATCCTGAGGAAAGGGCCACGCCATGTTCCTCCCCGAATACCAAAACATCGTCACGCGCATCCAGCTGCGCGGCGCGCCGGAGCCCGGGATTGCCGTCGAGAACGGCGAGTTCGAGCGCATCGGCCAGCCAGAGGCGCACTACTGGGTCGGCAAGTTCGGCAATGCGCAGATCGGGCCGATCTACCTCGGCACGCTCGGCATGCTCTCCCTGATCACGTTCACCCTCGGGTTCGTGATCATCGGCCTCAACATGCTGGCCTCGGTGCACTGGGATCCCATCCAGTTCGTCCGGCAGTTGCCCTGGCTGGCGCTCGAGCCGCCACCGCCCTCGCAGGGGCTGAAGATCATCCCGCCGCTCAACCAGGGTGGCTGGTGGAACATCGCCGGCTTCTTCATCACCACGTCGATCCTGCTGTGGTGGGTCCGCACCTATCGCCGGGCCCGCGCGCTCGGCCTCGGCACCCATGTGCCATGGGCCTTCGCTTCGGCCATCTGGCTGTACCTGGTGCTCGGCTTCATCCGGCCGGTGCTGATGGGCAGCTGGAGCGAGGCAGTGCCCTTCGGCATCTTCCCGCACCTCGACTGGACCACGGCCTTCTCGATCCGGTACGGGAACCTCTATTACAACCCGTTCCACTGCCTCTCGATCGTCTTCCTCTACGGATCCGTGCTGCTCTTCGCGATGCACGGTGCGACGATCCTCGCGGTGACCCGCTACGGCGGCGACCGTGAGATCGAGCAGATCGTCGACCGCGGCACGGCCACGGAGCGCGCCGCCCTCTTCTGGCGCTGGACCATGGGCTTCAACGCCACGATGGAGTCCATCCATCGCTGGGCCTGGTGGTTCGCGGTGCTGACGACGCTCACCGGCGGCATCGGCATCCTCCTCACCGGCACGGTCGTGGACAACTGGTACCTCTGGGGCATCAAGCACGGCCTCGTGCCGCACTACCCGGACCTCTACGGCGGCTCGGTCGTCGATCCCTCACTTGCGGGAGCCAAGCCATGAAACTCTGGGTTCCGGTGACGGGAGCAATCGCCGTCCTCCTCACCGGCTGGATGCTGGGCACCGCGGGGTGGAGCCTTCCGCCCGTGGTCCAGGACCAGACCGGCTACCGTGGCACCGGCATGACGGTGATCCACGACAAGAACCGGCAGGAAAAGCTGGTGGCGCTGAATACCGCGCCACCGCCCCCCTACCAGTCACAGCCCACGGGCCCGCTGGCCAAGGAGCTCTACCCGAACCTCCAGGTCCTGGGTGATCTCCACGAGGACCAGTTCAACGGGCTCATGGCCTCCATGGCCGAGTGGGTCGCCGGGCAGGGCAACGTGCCCGACGAGCAGGCGGGCTGCGCCTACTGCCACAACACCGAGAACATGGCGGACTACAGCAAGTATACGCTGCAGGTGGCCCGCCGCATGATCCAGATGACGCGCACGATCAATTCCGACTGGAAGGCCCACGTCGCGCAGACCGGGGTGACCTGCTACACCTGCCATCGCGGCAAGCCGGTCCCGACCAACATCTGGTTCAAGGAGAACGGCCCCGGCCCGGTGGGCGGCGCGGGTGAATCGGGATGGATGGGCTATCGCAACGGCCAGAACGTCGTGACGAAGACGTCCAACTCGACCTCGCTGCCCTACGACTACATGAGCGAGTTCCTGCTCGGCGACCGCAACATCCGCGTCCACAGCACCACCGCGCTGCCGACGGGGAACAAGTCGACGATCATGGACACCGAGCACACCTACGGTCTCATGATCCACATGTCGAACGCGCTCGGGGTCAACTGCGTGTTCTGCCACAACTCCCGCGCCTTCAACGCGTGGGACGAGAGCCCGCCCCAGCGCGTCCCCGCCTGGTACGGCATCCGGATGGCACGCGCGCTCAACCACGACTACCTGGAATCCCTCCAGGGCGTGTTCCCGCCGAACCGGCTGGGCCGCACCGGCGACGTGCCGAAGGTGAACTGCGCGACGTGCCACCAGGGCGTGAACAAGCCGCTGAACGGCGTGAGCATGCTCAAGGACTACGTCGCAGAACTCGGCGGGCCCAATCCGCCTGCCAAGTAACCGGCGGAAGGGTGGACAGGGCGTGTCAGCTCTCGAAAAAGACGGCAGGGGCGCGGGCGACCGCGCCCCTTTCGGCGTGACAAGGCCAACCCTCGACTGGACTCGCGACGGCCGTGACTGGCCTAACCGCGACGCCTGTTCCTTCGTCCGTGCCGCAGGGTTGCGCTGGCTCGTGATGCGGATGGGGCAGGGGCCCGTCTGCCTGCTGCTGCACGGCACCGGCGCCTCCATTCATTCCTTCCGGGATCTCGCGCCCGCGCTCGCCCGGCACTTCACCGTGATCGCGCCGGATCTTCCCGGCCATGGCTTTACCGACGGCGCACCGGCGGCGCAGCGCTCGCTGCCCGGCATGGCGGCCGCTTTGTCGGAACTGCTGCGCGAGACCGGCGCACCGCCCCCCGCCTTCGCGATCGGCCATTCAGCCGGGGCGGCGATCCTCAGCCGAATGACCATCGACGGCGAGATTACACCCAGGGGCATCATGGCGCTGAACGGCGCCTTCCTCAGCTTCCGCGGAGCGGTCGGGCAGTTCTTCTCGCCTTTGGCCAAGATGCTCGTGCTGAACCCCCTGACGCCCTCGCTCTTCGCCTGGCACGCGGGCCAGCGCCGCGTCACCGACCGGCTGATCGGGGAGACGGGCTCGCACCTCGATGAGCGCGGCCTCGGGCTTTACTCCCGCCTGGCGGGCGACCGCGGCCACGTCGCGGGGGCGCTCGGCATGATGGCGTCCTGGGATCTCGCACCGCTCGAGCGCGACCTGAAGCGCCTGCCCGTGCCGCTCTACCTCGTGGCAGCAGCCAACGACCGCACCGTGCCACCCGAGCAGGCGGCACAGGTGCGCAGGCTTGCGTCCGACGCACGCGTCATCCGCGTGGCCGGGCTGGGGCATCTCGCGCATGAGGAAAAGCCGGTCGACATCGCGGCGCTGGCGTTCGACCTCGCGCGCCGGTGCGGCGCCCTGCCGGCCGAGCAAACGGATGCCCAGCCGGACGCCGGCTGAGCCGGTTCAGATCACAAGGTCGGGGAAGCGCTCGACATAGATGCGGAACCAGGGCGTGAAACGCTCGGGCATGGCCGCGATCTCGCTGCGCAGGACAGGGGCCGAGACCCACCGGGTCTCCGCGACTTCGTCCGGGTCGGGCGCGATCGCGAGATCGTCGCGGTCCACCTCGGCCGTGAACATGTGCACCCGCTCATGCTCGTGCAGGCCGTTCCCAACATCGGCCGAGTACTCGACGACGCGGCGGCGCAGGAGCGGCGTGGTGAAGCCGAGCTCCTCCCGCAGCCGGCGCTCGGCGGCGTCGCCGACGCTCTCTCCCCAGTGCGGATGTGTGCAGCAGGTGTTCGCCCACAGGCCTCCGCAATGGTACTTGGCCAGCGCGCGGCGCTGGATCAGCAACTCGCCGCCGCTGAACACGAAGGCGGAGATGGCCAGGTGGAATGCGCCCTGGCGATGCGCCTCGAGCTTCTCGATGGGATAGAGCGACCCGTCGGCGAGGATGCCGGGGATCACCAGGTCTCCGGGCAGGATGCGGGCCCCGCCGATGGGCGCGTCGGGTATCATGGTCTCGTCCTCTTCACGCCGCCAACGGCGGCCGGCCGTCCCACGTTCCCTCCGTGCCGAGGACGCGGAAGCGCGCATAGAGCTCTTCCTTGAACCAGCCGTTCCGGCGGACACCCCTGATGGCCTCCGCGTGGGACTGGCTTCCATAGGCGAAGGCCTTCATCGCATCCGGGTCGTCCCAGATGGAGAATGTCACCTGCTGCACCCAGGGCACCTCTCCGAGGCCGATCTTGAAGCGCAGCCTGTCCTGCTCCCGCACGGTGACGCTGATGCCGGGCGTGTTTCGCCAGAAGTCCAGCACATAGCGCTTCTTCAGCGTAGCGCGCGTGATGACGGCGATGGGGCTCGGCAGGTCCGGCGCCGGGCTCACCTCGAAAGGCGCCCTGCTGTCCCACTGCCCGCGGCACGACACGGCAGACATGTAGATCGTGCAGGTTTCGCTCGCATGGTCGCGATAGCGTCGCCACGCTCTGCCCTCCGACACGGCCTCACGGGCCGCGCCGATCTCCGGCCACGTCGCCATTACCGCATAGGCACCGAGATTGGGCACCGGCGTGAAGCCTTCGCCCGTGCCCGATCCGAAGAGCTTCCAGAAACCGATGCCCGGCATCCCGGCCAGCAAGGGCCGGGCGAACTGCATCTGTCCGAAGGCCCACGCCTTGTCCTTCACCCCTTGGAAGCGGAAGAAGGACAGCGAGACGGCCTGCATCGTCTCACGCGACGGCGCGGCTGAGCGCGCACTGCGACCACAGCGACTCCAGCGCGCCGACCAGCCGGTCGATATCCTGCTCGGTGTGCAGAGGAGAAGGCGTGATGCGCAGCCGCTCCGTTCCACGCGGAACGGTGGGATAGTTGATGGGCTGGATGTAGATGCCGTGCTGGTCGAGCAGCACGTCGCTGATCCACTTGCACTTCACCGGGTTGCAGACCATCACCGGCACGATGTGGCTCGGGTTGGGCTTGTGCGGGATCCCGACGGAGTCCAGCCTGCGGCGAAGCAGGGCAACGCGGTTCTGCTGGCGCGCACGCTCCGAGTGGCTGGTCTTGAGATGCCTGATGCTCGCAGCCGCACCGGCCGCGACCGCCGGGGGCAGGGCGGTCGTGAAGATGAAGCCCGAGGCGAAGCTGCGCACGAAGTCGCAGAGCGCGGCCGACGCGGCGATGTAGCCGCCGACCACGCCGAAGGCCTTGCCCAGCGTTCCCTCGATCACCGTGAGACGGTGCATGATCCCCTCGCGCTCGGCGATGCCGCCGCCGCGCGGGCCGTAGAGGCCGACCGCGTGCACCTCGTCGAGATAGGTCATGGCGCCATGCTTCTCGGCGACGTCGCAGAGTTCGGCGATCGGCGCGATGTCCCCGTCCATCGAGTAGACGGACTCAAAGGCGACGAGCTTGGCCCGGCCCGGCGCGACCTGGGACAGGAGCCGGTCGAGGTCCTGCGGGTCGTTGTGCTTGAAGATCAGCCGGTCCGCCCGGCTGTGGCGGATACCCTCGATCATCGACGCATGGTTGCCGGCGTCCGACAGCACGACGCAGTCGGGCAGCAACGATGCGAGCGTCGAGAGCGACGCCCAGTTGGAGACGTAGCCCGAGGTGAAGAGAAGCGCCGCTTCCTTGCCGTGCAGGTCGGCGAGCTCATGCTCGAGCTCGACATGGTAGCGGTTCGTGCCCGAGATGTTGCGCGTGCCACCGGCGCCGGCTCCGCAGCGATCGAGCGCCTCGTGCATGGCGGCGAGCACGCTGGGGTGCTGGCCCATGCCGAGATAGTCGTTCGAGCACCACACCGTCACCTCGCTGGCCCCGGCCTTGCCGTGGCGCGTGGCGTTCGGAAACTCCCCCGCATGCCGCTCGAGATTGGCGAAGACCCGGTAGCGCCCCTCCTTGTGGAGGTCCTCGATGCGGGAGGTGAAGAAACTCTCGTAATCCATGACGGTCTCCGGGCCGTTACGGGACGGCATTATGTCTCGGCGTGCTGCCCGTGCGGGCGGCGAGGGAAGCCGGCGCGATATCGTTCGCCGGCTCGGGGACGACGGCCTCCAGGGCCTCGGGGGTCGTTGCAGGGCCTTTCAGCGCCCAGCGCCACAGTGCGGCGTCGGGCAGCGGAAGGACCAGAAACCAGTGCTCGACGATGGCCAGCCCCAGCATCGTGGCGACGAGGGTCTTCGCCACCAGGTCGAACGGGGTGCCGGCCGTCGCCGCGGCGTGCATCGTGACGCCGAACAGCAGGCTCGCGAGCGTCACGGAAAGCGGAAAGAAGGCGGAAACACGGCCCCGCGCGAAATAGCTGGCGAGATAGTCGAGATGTCGCGGCAGGAACTCCGCCGATACGTTCGGCGCGCCGAAGAAGAGGTTGAGCTTGGCGCTGATGCGCATCGCCCAGAGCACCAGGAAGGTCCAGGTGCCCACCTCGTTGGCGGAGCCGTAAGTCAGGCCCATCATCACGACCCCGGCCGCGAGGATCGAGAGCTCGTGGAAGGAGAGCGTGTCGAAAGCCTGCCGGAAGCGCGTGAGCCCGGTCGCATCGCGAGACTGCGGGATGCGGCGTGGGCCCGTGACGTACCCCAGCAGGAACGCCGTCTCCAGGAAGCCCCAGATGAGGAGCCCGTAGGTGAAGCCCGCCAGCGCGCCCGAGGGCGTCGCGTCGTCGCGCGTCGCGGCCAGGCCCCAAAGGGCGAGGGCCGCGAGAGCGCCCATGGCGACCATCGCTGCGCCATGCATGGCGCGTGGCAGGCGCACCAGCATCAGGATCGCCCCGGTGGAGAACCACCAGGCGAACAGCGCGAAGGCGATGGCGACGCCGACGGATTCCACGGTTCTGCTCCTACCAGACCGGCTGCAGGCGGCTGGTCTCGGGGATGGCGTTGGCTTTCACGGGCAGCAGATAGAGCCGCGCGAACGTCAGCGCAGCCCCTGCGGTAAGACGCCACTTCGCCAGCTTGCCGCCGATCCCGCCGCGCTCGGTCGCTTCCTGCATCTTCACCGCGATGACCTGCAGCTTCTTCAGGCCGGCGAGGAACCGCGGGTCGTCGACGGGCAGGGTGAGCGGAAACACCTGCTTGGAGATCTCCGAGGTCAGCCGGAAGACGCGCATGTCGTAGTCGTTGATGTCGATGCCCAGCGCCTTGTGGAAGGCCGGCCGGGCATGGTCGCGCACATACATGGTCGAGAAGACCGCAAGCAGGAAGAAGCGCACCCACAGCTTGTTCAGGCCAGTAATCATCGACGGATTGGCCCTCATCAGCAGCGAGAAAGCCTCGCCATGGCGGAACTCGTCGTTGCACCATTGCTCGAACCACTTGAAGATCGGGTGAAAGCGGTGCTGCGGGTTCGCCTGGAGGTGCCTGAAGATCGTGATGTAGCGGGCGTAGCCGATCTTCTCCGACAGGTAGGTCGCGTAGAAGATGAACTTCGGCTGGAAGTAGGTGTACTTCTTCGCCTTCGTCAGGAAGCCGAGGTTCACCGCGATGTCGAACTCTTTCAGAGCGTCGTTGATGAAGCCGGCATGGCGGGCCTCGTCGCGGCTCATGTAGGAGAAAAGCTCGCAGATGTCGGGGTTCGTGCCGCGCCTCTTCATTTCCTTGTAGAGCACGCAGCCCGAGAATTCGGCCGTCAGCGAGCTCACGAGGAAGTCCACGAACTCCTTGCGGAGCTCCGGCTCGAGGGAGTTGAGGTCGATCGTCTCCCACTCCGAGGTGCGGCGGAAGTGGCCCCTGTTCGGGTCGGCCTTCATCTCGGCGATGAGGGCGTCCCACTCGCCGCGCACGGACGACACGTCCATGCGGTCGAGGGCGTTGAAATCGGTCGTGTAGAAGCGGGGCGTCAGCAGGGTGTCCTGCTGGGCGATGCGGGTCGTCTCGTTGACGTCGTCGGCCTGGCCGATCGCCTGGGGGCGTGCGTGGGCGTTCATAGCTTTGCCTTCTCCGAGAAGCTGAACTCGCACAGTTCCATGAATTCGAGGTCACCGGTGGCGCGTGTCCACAGGCGCTCGATCCAGCCGGCCCTGCTCACGGTGGCCATGCGCTCGAGCACTCGCTTCTCGCCATAGGGCACCTCGACGGGCTCTCCATGGACGCGCACTTCGTCGCCGGGTTGGATCAGGATGCCGTCCTTGAGCCTGACATGGGCGTGCAGGCTTTCGAACGTGTTCTCGACCTCGATGACGCAGGGCACGTCGACGGACTGACGGCCCGACAGCAGCGACCAGTTCATTGGGGGATGCTCCTCCCTTCGAGGAAGCGGGCGAAGGCACCCGCATTGGTGGGGCCGAACGGATCGAGCTGGACCCGCATGCCGGTGGACGTATCGGACAGCGTGAGCCGGCCGTCGTCCCACCGGATGATACGGTAGGGCTCGTCATAAGCAATGCCGCGCAATTTGCGATCCCGCTGGATGCCCCGCAGCGCGCCGTGGATGAACCCGTCCTTGTCGGACGGTATAACCTCGATCGTGTCGCCCGTGACGCCGTCGATGACGGTGATCACATCGTTCTCGGCCGTTACGAAGCGGACGTCGCGCACCGCCATCGGGTAGGTGACCGGCGTCAGGACCGTCCCGATTCCCGTGTAGCGGCCAAATCCCACGGCGGCGATGCTGAACAGCACCAGCACGAATGCCGTGTAGAGCGGCAGTCGCGGGAAGCGGTGCTGGTAGCTCCGGGGCCGGGGGGAGTTCGCTGCGGCTGACATGGTCTGCTCTCCTGATCAGCCGGCCGGGGCGAGATGCGGCCGGGCGCCGTCGCGCGGGGCGGCCGTGTCGACCACGCCGATGCGGGCGGGCTGGGTTTCAGAGAAAGCTCGCGCCAGGAGCGCCGCGACGGAAGCGGCATCCGGGATCGAGCGCAGCATCGGCTCGGGACGCGAGAACCGCCACGGCCGGGCATGCGGCCACAGCACCATCCAGGAGAGGCCACGGTTGGAGGCCAGCACCAGCGGGATGTCGCCGAATCCATCTTCGAGCGCGCGAAGATTGGCGCCGTCGATCTGGCTGTAGGGCAGGTTCACCGTCATCGGCAGCGCCACACCGAAGCGCATGACGACGCGACGGTTGGTGACCGTGTAGACCGTCGTCCGCGCCACCGCGTAGGCGAAGGCGCAGAGGAGGGCCGCGGAGATCAGCGACAGCAGCGCGAGGAAGGCGATCTGGGTCCAGACCAGCGAGGTCACGGCTCCGTCATGCCATGCACTCGCCAGCCGGAACGCGCCGATCACTCCGAACCATGCGAACACCATGCGCACATGCATGGCCGAAATGGCGAAGGAGCGCCATTCGGGAGAACCCTGCCACAGGATGGTTTCACCCTTGGGTGGCAGCGCCGGCAGGCCCGGGATGGGCTCGACGTCGAATTCGTCGCTCACAGGATCGGCTCCGCGCGCTGGGGCGTCGCATAGAGCGTACCGCCGCCGTAATAGGCCATGATCATGTCTTCCTCGAGCAGGGTGACCTGGTCGGGGCTCTTGGTCGTCGGCACGGTCGCGAACTGGTACCCGCGCACGGCGTGGACGTAGACTTCGCCGCGCTTGGTATCCAGCTGGACGAAGTTGATCGGCAGCAGCACCGTGCGGCTCTGGCCGGTCGGATCCGTCGCGACCTCGAGGTAGCGGATGGTCTGTTCCAGCTGGTCGACCCACAGGTCGGTCACCTTGCCGCCCACCGAGCCGTCCATGCCGACCACGGCCCAGCCGCGCGGGTCCGGATCGTTCTCATGCACGGTGTAGGTGCCGATGATGCGCAGCGGCCGCTGGCGCGGCTTGCCGTGGGTGTCGAGGTCGGGCCTGTCGGCGCGCTCGGCCCAGGAGCCGGGTCCGACGCCGTCGATCATGGGATCGCCCGTCGGCTCGAGCGGAGCGCCGGCGAAGGGCGCGATCTTCTCGGCTGCGAGCGGGCGGCGGTCACGCCGGCCGTCGGGAACCGACACCGTGCCCAGGCCATTCGGCAGGATGAAGGACTTGGGCTCGGGAATGAAGGGGAACCCGACCCAGCCAAGCTCGCCTGTCTTGTCGTTCTCGAGGGGATAACCCTCGCGACGATCCTCGCGGCGGATGTAGAAGATCAGCATCGCGAAGAAGATCCAGAACGCGTAGAGCGTGACCTGAGCCACGTCCAGATATTCGGTAAGTGCGCCCCTGGGCATGATGACCTCCGGAGGTCAGTTGGACACGGCCAGACGGCCGAGCTGGGTTTGGGAAGAGGAATGACCGGAGCCGCTCCGGACCCGGCGCGCGACAAGCGGACCGAGCGCCACGAGGGTGGCGAAGAGCAGCAGGATCTCGAGGTGGTACACGAAGGTGTAGGAGGAGGCCGGCTCGGCCATGACCTCGCCGAGCGCGCCGGTCGAAGCCCAGCTTGCCACTCCGTCGCGCAGGATGCCGCCGGTCGCGATGGCCAGCCCGGCCGCCGTCGCCTGGACGGCGCCCCACGCCCCCAGCGCAAGGCCGGCATCGGAGCCGTCGCGGGCCGAGGCCATGGTTGCGGTGAGCGTGCCGTGGCCGAACAGGCCGGCACCGAAGCCGATCATCGTCACGCCGGCGGCAAACAGCCAGCCCATCTGCAGCAGGCCGGCGAAGATCACCGCCGAGAAGGCGAAGATGCCGGCGAGCACGCCCAGTGCGGCCACACGATGCGGGTCCGCTCCGCGGCCGAGGCGTCTGGCCGCCAGGATCAGTCCGACGACGCCACCAGTGGCGAGCGCGCCGGTGAGGGCCGTCGTCGAGCCCACCGAGAGCTTCAGGATCTGGCCGCCATAGGGTTCGAGCAGAATGTCCTGCATGCTGAAGGCGACCGTGCCGATGCCGGTGGCGACCAGCCTGCGGCTCGCCTTTCCGCCGGCCAGGAAGCCCCGCCACGCGGTGCGGAAATCCTCGTGCTTCACATCAGGGCGCGTGCGGTCCGGGTTGCGGGCCTCCTGCTTCCACAATGCGACGAGGTTGATGACGATGGTGAGGACGGCTGAACCCTGGATCACCTGGATCAGGCGCAGCTGGCTGAAATTGGCGAGCAGGGCGCCGTAGACGACCGCGCTGACCATCATACCGACGAGCAGCATGACGCAGAGCAGCGCCACCACCTTCGGACGCGCCTGCGCCGGCGCGATGTCCGTGGCGAGCGCCAGGCCGATGGTCTGGACCGTGTGGAGCCCGGCGCCGACGAGCAGGAAGGCGAGGGCCGCGCCGACATGGCCGATCCACCACGGGCCGGTCGTGTCGCCGGAGAGCAGGATCAGCGCGAACGGCATGATCGCCAGCCCGCCGAACTGCAGCATCGTGCCGAACCAGATGAACGGCACGCGGCGCCAGCCCAGGAACGACCGGTAGGTGTCGGAGCGGTGGCCGATGATGGCGCGGGCCGGCGCGAAGAGCAGCGGCAGCGACACCATGACCGCGACGAGCCAGGCCTTGACGCCGAGCTCGACGATCATCACGCGGTTCAACGTGCCGATCAGCAGCACCGCGGCCATTCCCACCGTCACCTGGAACAGCGACAGGCGCAGAAGGCGGCCCATCGGCAGCTCCGGCGTCGCCGCGTCGGCGAAGGGGAGGAAGGCCGGCCCGAGTGTCTTCAGGGCCTGGATGCTGGCTGACTTCAGCGCGTTCATGGCCGCCGGACCTCCATGGCCTGGGAGGTGTAGAAGCCGCTGGCGATGCGCTCTGTCCGTTCCACCTGCCAGGAGGAGAGGCCCGGCTCCGCGGCCACGAGGCGGCGCAGGCCGCTCTCGGTGACGGGGACGATGGCGGGGGCGCGGTCGCTGCGCGGGAACGCCTTGCCCACCGTGTGCATCACGGTCAGCAGCGCGGTGCGGGGCGCGAAGGTGAAAAGGATCGAGCGGTCGGTGCGCGCGGCAAGGCGGCCTACCGCCTTGGTCACGTCCCGGCTGGCGTAGTGGATCAGGGAATCCATCGCCACGACGTGGTCGAACCGTCCCAGCGTCTCGTCGAGCATGTCGCCGACCCGGAAGTGCAGGCGTCCGGCGAGCTCCGGCGGGGTGCGCTCCTGGGCGAGGCCGACCAGCGTCGGCGAGATGTCGATGGCGACGACCTCGGCCCCGCGCCGCGCGGCCTCGACGGCCAGCGCTCCGGTGCCGCAACCCGCGTCGAGGATCCTGCGGCCGGAGAGATCCTCCGGCAGCCAGCCGAGCAGCGTGGCGCGCATCCGGTCGCGACCGGCACGCACCGTGGCGCGGATGCCGCTGACCGGCGCGTCCGACGTCAGGCGCGACCAGGCTTCGGCCGCAGTGCGGTCGAAGTAAGTCTCCAGCTGACCCTTGCGGCGGTCGTAGGTGATGGTGGGCATCAGTCGAACCCCAGGAATTCGAACAGGTCGCGGTCCTTCATGGGCCTGGCGTCGAGTTCGTCGACGCCGGCCCACAGGCGCGCTGCCAGCTGCATGTACTCGGCCTTGACGGCCTCCAGTTCCGGCGAGCTCTCCATCTCGAAGAGCGTGGACTTTTTCAGGCGGCTGCGGCGCACCACGTCGAGGTCGGGGAAATGCGCCAGGCGCTGCAGCCCCACCGCGTCGTTGAAGCGGTCGATCTGGTCGGTGCCGGCGCTGCGGTTGGCGATCACGCCGCCGATCCGGACATTGTAGTTCTTCGACTTGGTGTGGATGGCCGCGACGATGCGGTTCATCGCGAAGATCGAGTCGAAGTCGTTGGCGGTGACGATCAGGCCGCGATCGGCATGCTGGAGCGGCGAGGCGAAGCCGCCGCAGACCACGTCGCCCAGCACATCGAAGATCACCACGTCGGTGTCGTCGAGCAGGTGGTGCTCCTTGAGGAGCTTCACCGTCTGGCCGACGACATAGCCGCCGCAGCCGGTGCCGGCCGGCGGGCCGCCCGCCTCGACGCACATGACGCCGTTGTATCCCTCGACGACGAAGTCCTCGGTGCGCAGCTCCTCCGAGTGGAACTGCACGGCCTCCAGCGCATCGATGACCGTCGGCACGAGGCGCTTGGTCAGGGTGAAGGTGGAATCATGCTTGGGGTCGCAGCCGATCTGCAGGACGCGCTTGCCCAGCTTCGAGAACGCGACCGAGAGATTGGACGAGGTCGTGCTCTTGCCGATGCCGCCCTTGCCGTAGACCGCGAAGACCTTCGCCGTCCCGATCTTGACGTTCGGGTCGAGCTCGACCTGCATGCTGCCGTCTGACCGGTTGACGGGTTTCCGGATCGCGAGATTCATGCCGCTGCCTCCGCAGTGATGCCTTCGAGCCGGTCTTCCAGCTCTTCGCCGGCCCGATGCAGGGCGTTGAGAACCGCTTCGTCGGGGGACCAGTATCCGCGCGCATGCGCCTCGATGAGCCGGTTGGCCACCTTGACGGATGCGGTCGGGTTGAGAGTGGCCAGGCGCTCGCGCATGGCGGCGTCCAGCACGTAGGTCTGTGTGAGCTGCTGGTAGACCCAGGGCTGCACCTGGCCGGTCGTGGCAGACCAGCCCATGGTGTTGCGGACGTGCTCCTCGATCTGGCGCACGCCCTCGTAGCCGTGGTTCAGCATGCCCTCGTACCATTTCGGGTTGAGCATGCGGGTGCGCGTCTCGAGAGCGACCTGCTCCGAGAGCGTGCGCACGACGCCTTCGCCGCGTGTCTGGTCGCCGATGTAGACGGCCGGCGCGGTGCCGCCGCGGGCCCGGCTGACCGCGCGGCTGATGCCGCCCAGCGTGTCGAAATACTGGTCGACCGTGGTGACGCCGAGCTCGATCGAGTCGAGGTTCTGGTAGGCGAGGTCGACGTCGGCCAGCGCGCTCTGGAGCAGGGCCGCGTGCTGCACCGGCTTGCCGGAGCGGCCATAGGCGAAGCTCTTGCGGCGCGTATAGGTCTCCGCGAGTTCGTCGCCGTCGTCCCAGCCGCCATTCTCGACGAGGTGGTTGACGTTGGAGCCGTAGGCGCCATCGGCATTGCCGAAGACGCGCAGGGCAGCGGTCTCCAGGTCGCAGCCGTGGCGGTCGCGATAGGCCAGCGCATGCTTGCGCACGAAGTTCTGCTCGACGGGTTCGTCGGCCGAGGCCGCCAGCCAGCACGCCTCGGCCAGCAGCTTCGTCTGCAGGGGAAGCAGGTCGCGGAAGATGCCGGAGAGCGTCACCACGACGTCGATTCGCGCGCGGCCGAGTTCGGCCGGCGGCACCAGCGTCGCGCCGGCGAGGCGGCCGTAGGAGTCGAACCGGGGGCGGGCACCGAGCAGCGCGAGCGCCTGGGCGATCGGACCGCCTTCGCTCTTCAGATTGTCCGTGCCCCACAGAACGATGGCGATCGACTCTGGAAGCTGCTGGCCATCGGCCATGTGGCGGGCGACGAGGCGCTCGGCCTGCTTCGTGCCGTCTGCCACGGCGTAGGCGCTGGGGATGCGGAAGGGGTCGAAGCCGTGCAGGTTGCGCCCGGTCGGCAGGATGGCGGGCGTGCGCAGCAGGTCTCCGCCGGGCGCCGGCCGGATGAAGCGGCCGTCCAGGGCGCGGAGAACGGCGGGGAGCTCGTGGTCCTGTGCCAGCAGCACCCCCGTCTGGCGCAGCGCTTTCAGCGCCGTCAGGATCTCCGCAGGATTGCCGTCAGCGGAGGCCGGGAGCATGGCGAGCACAGCTTCCGGCGTGGCGCCGGCGGCGAGCGCCTGGGCGGCCGCGGTCGGCAGGTCGAGGCCGTGCGAGGAGGTCGCGACGGACTGCAGCAGGTCGGCACGCTCGGCTTCCGATGCGGGCTCGCCCATCACGTGCAGGCCGTGCGGGATCAGCGCGTATTCGAGCTCGAGGATCTTGTCGCTCAGGCGGGCGATTTCGGCCGGTGCCGTCTCGCCCCAGGCTGGTTCTGCTGGCACGAGGTCGACTGCCGCGGCTTGCGTCTGGATGAGTTCGGCGAGCGAGAACGCCTCGGCGCAGGACTCCGCGTCCAGCCCGCGCCAGCGCTCGAGCGACGCCTTGACGTCGAGGAGCCCGCGATAGAGGCCGGCGCGCGTCACCGGCGGCGTCAGATAGCTGACAAGCGTCGCTGCGGCGCGGCGCTTGGCGAGCGCGCCTTCCGAGGGGTTGTTGGCGGCGTAGAGATAGATGTTCGGCAGGTCGCGGATCATGCGATCCGGCCAGCAGGCCGACGACAGGCCCGTCTGCTTGCCCGGCATGAACTCCAGCGCGCCGTGCGTGCCGAAGTGCAGCACCGCGTCGGCGCCGAAATCCTCGCGAACCCAGCGGTAGAAGGCGGAGAAGGCGTGCGTCGGCGCGAAGCCCTTCTCGAAGAGCAGCCGCATCGGGTCGCCCTCGTAGCCGAAGGCGGGCTGCAGCCCGACGAAGACGTTGCCGAAGCGCTCGCCCAGCACGAACAGCGACGACCCGTCGCTCTGCTGGCGGCCGGGGGCAGGGCCCCACTGCGCCTCGATCTCGTTCAGGTAGCGCTCGCGACGGACGTGATCGTCGGCAGCGATGCGGACGTGGACGTTCGCGGATGATCCGTAGCGCTGGGAATTGCCGTTCAGGAGGCGCTCGCGCAGCGCGTCCACCGAGGCCGGGACGTCCACCGCGTAGCCGGCATCGCGCAGGCCCTTCAGCGTGTTGAAGAGCGAAGCGAAGACGGAGAGATAGGCTGCCGTGCCGACATTGCCGGCGTTCGGCGGGAAGTTGAACAGCACGACGGCGACCTTGCGGTCCTCCAGTGCCTTGCGGCGCAGGCCCACCAGGCGGGCGACGCGAGCCGCCAGCATGTTGGCACGCTCGTCGTGGCAGCGCATGTCGCGCTGGCTGCCCGAGGACGCTGCGATCGAGCGGCCACCGAAGACGATCGGGCCGGTCGCGCCATCGAGCTCGGGGATGGCCACCATGATGGTGGACTCGACCGGGGATAGCCCACGATCGGCGCCCTGCCACTGTTCGAGGCTCTGCAGTTCGAGCGGCTGGGCGGCGACATAGGGCACGTCGAGGCGGGCGAGGATGTCCTCGGCGGCGCGGGAGTCGTTGTAGGCCGGGCCACCCACCAGCGAGAAGCCGGTGAGGGAGACCAGGGCGTCGATGGTGGCGACGCCGTCCTTCATGAAGAAGGCCTCGACGGCGGGGCGGGCGTCGAGACCGGCGGCGAAAGCCGGGATCACCCGCAGCCCACGTGCCTCCAGCGCCGAGATGACGCCGTCGTAGTGCGCGCCGTTGCCGGCCAGCACGTAGGAGCGCATCACCAGCAGGCCGACCGTGCCACGCTCGCCCTTGCCGGGGACGAGGTCGGCGCGTGCGCCGATGCGGCCCTTCATGCGGGGATGATAGACGCCGACCTCCGGGTAGCAGATCGGGGCGGCCGCCTTCAGCGCACCGCGCAACGGACGCCTTGGGCCATCCGCGTAACGCTCGACCAGCATGCGGACCATGTTGGCGATGTTTTCGTCCGACCCTGCCAGCCAGTACTGCAGGGTCATGAAGTAGGCCCGCACGTCCTGGGCTGTGCCCGGGATGAAGCGCAGGATCTGCGGCAGGCGGCGCAGCATCTTGAGCTGCCTGGCGCCGGATTCCGCGCTCTGCTCCTTCTTGCCCTTCAGCTTGCGCAGGAGGGCGAGGGCACCGCTCTGCGGGGCGCCCATGTCGAACTTGCCGATGCGGGTGAGCTTCACGACCTCGGAGGCCGACATGGCGCAGACGAGCGCGTCGCAGCTTTCGCGCCGCGCCTTGAGCGCCTCAAACACCGGGGCGAAGTGCTCCTCGAGGAAGAGCATGGTGGCGACGACGACGTCGCCGGATGCGATGTCGGCAAGGCAGCGGTCGAGTGCAACCGCATCGTCCGCCCATTCGGACGCAGCGTGCAGCACGATCGAGAGGCCAGGCATCTCGGCCATCAGCGCCAGGCGCGCGCGCTCGGCAGCGCTCGCGAGATGGGTGTCCATCGTCACGATGACGAAGCGGAACGGCGTGATGTCAGCGGCCGAAATGCGCTTTTGCATCGTAGAGTGTCTCGACGGTGATGAGCGAAAGTCCGCGGTCGCGGGCGAAGGTCTCGGTGTTGCGGCGCGCCTTTCCGCGCACGAAGAACGGGATCTTCCGGAGTTCCTTTTCGGCGTCGGCGGCCCAGCCCGGCGTGCCGGGGACGGACGCTTCGGCGACGGCGGCCTCGGCCTGCACGGCGGCGGCTGCGCCGGCCGGTTCGGAAGCAGGGGCCGGGCGTGTCGTGGAGTGGCCGAGATGGGACGGGGCCGCCTCGTCGTGAAACTCCGAATCGCCCCGGAACATCCCGAGCAGGTGCTCTTCCAGCCCCATCATCAGGGGGTGGATCCAGCTGTCGAAAATGACGTTGGCGCCCTCGAAGCCCATCTGGGGCGAGTAGCGGGCCGGGAAGTCCTGCACGTGGACCGGCGCGGAGATCACCGCGCAGGCGATCCCCAGCCGCTTGGCGATGTGCCGCTCCATCTGCGTGCCGAGCACCATTTCGGGCTGCAGCTCGGCGACCTTCGCCTCGACTTCAAGGTAGTCGTCCGTGATCAGCGCCTCGACGCCGTAGCGCTCGGCGGCGGCCCTCACCTCGCGTGCGAACTCCCGGCCATAGGTACCGATGCCGCACACCGAGAAGCCCATCTCCTCGGACGCGATGCGGGCGGCGGCGACGGCATGGGTCGCATCGCCGAAGATGAAGACGCGCTTTCCGGTGAGATAGGTCGAGTCGACCGAGCGCGAGTACCAGGGAAGGCGGGAGGGCGAGCCGGCAAGGGCCGGGGCCGGATCGACGCCGGCCAGGCGGGCGACCTCGACGACGAAGTCACGGGTCGCGCCGACACCGATCGGCACCACCGTCGTCGACTTCTGGCCGAAGCTGCGCGACAGCCACTGCGCCGCGAGCCCTGCGACCTCCGGGTAGAGCACGACGTTGAAGTCGGCTTCGTGCAGCCGAGCGAGGGCGGAGGGCGTGGCGCCCATGGGCGCGATCACGTTGATCGCGATGCCGAGCTGTTCGAGCAGCCGGGTCACCTCGGTCACGTCGTCGCGGTTGCGGAAGCCGAGCGCGCTCGGTCCGAGGATGTTACAGGTCGGCTGGCCGTGCGCCTCGCGCGCGGGGACCGAGCCGGGTGCAGGCGAAAGGCCGCGAACGAGACGGTAGAACGTCTCCGCCGCGCCCCAGTTTTCCTTGCGCTGGTAGGCGGGAAGCTCGAGCGCGATGACGGGGACCGGCAGTCCCAGCGCCGAGGCGAGGCCACCGGGATCGTCCTGCAGCAGTTCGGCCGTGCAGGACGCACCGACGATCATGGCCTCGGGCTGGAACCGCTCATAGGCGTCCCGCGCTGCCGTCTTGAACAGCTCCGCCGTGTCGCTGCCGAGGTCGCGCGCCTGGAATGTCGTGTAGGTGACCGGCGGGCGCGCTGCGCGACGCTCGATCATCGTGAAGAGCAGGTCGGCATACGTGTCGCCCTGGGGGGCGTGGAGCACGTAGTGCAGCCCCTCCATGGCGGTGGCGACACGCATGGCGCCGATGTGGGGCGGTCCTTCGTAGGTCCAGAGCGTCAGTTTCATGGCTCAGACCTCCAGCCTGGCGCGCCGCACGAGCGGCCGGGCGAAGAGGTCGGCGAGGTCGCCGGCCTGGTCGTAGCCCTGGATGGGGGTGAACAGCAGCTCGATCGACCACTTCGTCGTCAGCCCCTCCGCCTCAAGCGGGTTTGCGAGCCCGAGCCCGCAGACGACCAGATCCGGCGCTGCAGCACGGCAGCGGTCGAGCTGGCGCTCGACGTCCTGCCCTTCGCTCACCAGCGTGCCCTCCGGTAGCAAGGCGAGCTCCGGCGCCATGTGCGCCTGGTTCAGGTAGGGCGTGCCGACCTCGACCGGCTCCATTCCCATCTCACGGGAGAGGAAGCGGGCGAGCGGCAGCTCCAGCTGCGAATCGGGGAAAAAGAAGACGCGGCGGCTCGCCAGGGTCTCGGCGTGACGCTCGAGAGCCCGGCGGCCACGCTCGATGCCGGGTGCGGTCACGGTTGCGAACCGGGAAGCGGAAACGCCGAAGGCGTCGGCGGCGGCACGCAGCCAGGCTGTCGTGCCCTCGACGCCGAGAGGGTAGGGGGCTGGGACACGCCGGACACCGCGCTCTTCCAGGGCCCTCGCTGTGTCGGTGAGGAAGGGCTGAGCTAGAAGAAGCCGTGTCTGCGGGCCGATGACCGGCAGGTCGCCGGCCCGGCGCATCGGGAGAAAGCGAACCGGGCCGATGCCCAGCTCGGCAAAGGTGCGGGCAAACTGGTCCTCGACCACGTCAGCCAGGGCGCCGGCGACGAGCAGGGAGGGCTCGGAAGAGCGGTCCTCGGGAAGAGTCGGGACCAGCGCGGCGAGGCAGGCGTCCTCGCCCTGCGTGAAGGTGGTCTCGATGCCGCTGCCGGAATAGTGCAGCACCCGAACGCGCGGAGAATGCACGCCGGAAAGGCGCTGGGCGGCGCGGCCGAGATCAAACTTGATCACCTCGGATGGGCAGGACCCGACAAGGAAGAGGAGCCGGATCTCGGGCCGGCGGTCGAGCAGCTGCCCGACGACCTCGTCGAGCGAATCGTTCATGTCCGTGACGCCCGCGAGGTCACGCTCCTCCATGATCGCTGTGGCGAAGCGGGGCTCCGCGAAGATCATGACGCCGGCGGCGGACTGCACGAGATGGGCGCAGGTGCGGGAGCCGACGACGAGGAAGAAGGCGTCCTGGATCTTGCGGTGAAGCCACACGATCCCGGTGAGACCGCAGAAGACCTCGCGCTGTCCGCGCTGGCGAAGAACGGGGGCGCCGACGCAGCCGCCCGTGGGAGTTGCGATGGGGGCACTCATCGCGCGACCCCCATGGCCGGCGCCCCGGACGGGGATGCAGCTGATTCGAGCCGCGCCGCGCGCAGTTTCAGGATGAACTGTGCAGCGTTGACGACGTAGCTCGCATAAGCGGCGAGCGCGAGGAGCATCAGGGCGCGCGGGTCGAGCCAGCCGAACACCAGAGCACCGAGGTAGGCGCTGTGGAGCGCCAGCACCAGCATGCTGACGACGTCTTCCCAGAAGAAGGCCGGCGCAAAGAGCCAGCGCCCGAAGACGTCCTTCTCCCAGATCGAGCCGGTGATCATGATGGTGTAGAGCAGGGCGGTCTTTGCCACGATCGACAGGGTCGCTGCCGTCCATCCCTCGCCGGTGGCGAGGAAGCGCAGCACCAGGAACAGGCTCAGCAGGAAGACGGCGAACTGGAGCGGAGCGAGCACTCCCTGCACCAGCGTCCAACGCGAGCGGTCACGCCTTGCCCGCTCCTCTGGCGTGTAGAGGGATCTTCCGTTTCCCTGAACCACGCTGTCCGCCATGACGTCTCTGCCCCCGTCCTCCGCCGCTCGTGACTGAACGGCCTCGGCGTTTCGTCGATGCTAGAGCCGTGTCGGCAGATGTGTCAATCAAACTTGACGTCCAGTTCGTTTGACGCCAATTCTGTCGGTGCGCGCCGCTCAAGTTTTCCTACTCAGGCGCGGCGCTTGGGCCTATGATGCTTGCTCGGGGCTTTCGACAAACGTTCCGGTCAACGGAGGTACGGACCCGCTAAGTTGCTGAATTCGCCCAGATTCGGGAGGGGCTCCTATGGATCAGCAGGAGCATAGAGGCGAGGGACCGGGTCGTCCGGATCGCCATGACAGAATGCCGGTCGGCATGCCCGTTCCGGGTGCGGAACTGCCTCGTCGCCCTGATGTGTCAACTGACGCGACGCGTGCCCGGCTGGCTGCGATCATCGAAAACGAGATCATTCCCCGGCTGATGTTGGCCCACAGGCAGCCGGTCGGCCCGCCCCTCCCCGCCACTGCGGGCGAAGGCGGAATCGACCAGTTCGTCCGCCTCATCCTTGCTGCCGACGGCGAGCCTGCCTACGCCCATGTCGAGCGTCTTCTCGCCGCCGGCGTCGCACGCGAGACGCTGTTCCTCGATGTCCTGGCACCGGCGGCCCGCCGCCTCGGCGAGCTGTGGCAGGAGGACATCTGCGACTTTATGGATGTGACCTCCGGTCTCGCACGCCTCCAGAACATTCTGCACGAGCTGAGCCCGGAATTCCTTAGTCCGCCCACGCTGACTACGGTCGACCGGCAGATCCTGCTGGCGCCGGCACCGGGCGAGCAGCACACCTTCGGCCTGTCGATGGTCGAATCGTTTTTCCGTTCGTCCGGGTGGGATGTCACAAGCGATTCCGACCTCGATCCCGCCAAGCATGTGGGGCTTCGCCGCTACGGGATCATCGGCTTTTCACTGAGCTCCGAGACGAAGCTGGAGGCGCTGAGCGCGTGCATCCGCGCGGTGCGCCGGGCCTCCCGGAACCCTGGCATCGGTGTCATGGTTGGTGGACACCTTTTTATCGAACGTCCGGAACTGGTCGCGATCGTCGGGGCCGATCTGACAGCGACGGACGGCCTGACTGCGGTGCTGTTGGCGCAAAGTCTGCTTGATCTGCGCGCACCGGCCTGCTGAAAGGACCCCTCCAACGTTGCATCGAGCGAACGGCGGTCATGGAGATTGTGGCACCCCCAAAGGCGTCCAAACATTTTGAGACGCCCCACGAGTCTCTCGCGGACCTCGACCCCGACGTCGCCGCGACGCTCATCGCTGCGGCAGCGGATGTCGCGCTCGTCATCGATCCCGATGGCGTGATTCGCGACATCTCGTTCGGCAACGAGGACCTCCTGAACGAGGGCGGCGACGCCTGGCTCGGCCGTAAATGGTCCGAGACGGTGACGGTCGAGAGCCGTTCCAAGATCGAGGATCTGCTGAAGACAGCCTCGGCGGCAGCGCCCACACGCTGGCGGCAGGTGAACCATCCGTCGCCGCGCGGACCGGACCTGCCAGTCAGCTATTGCACCGTACGCGTGGGAACCGAGGGTCGAATCGTTGCCATCGGCAGGGATCTCCGCTCCCTTGCGATGCTGCAGAAGCGGCTTGCCGATGCGCAGCAGGCGATGGAGCGGGAATATGCCCGCATCCGTGGTGCCGAGACGCGCTACCGCATACTCTTCCAGCTCGCCGGCGAGGCGATCCTGATCGTCGACGCGACCACGAATCGCGTTACCGAGCTGAACCCTGCTGCGTCCCGCCTTTTGGGGCGTGATGCAAAGCGCCTCGTGGGCCGCGGCTTTGCCGACCTGTTCGAGGAAGACAACGTCTCCGCCATCCAGTCGTTGATGGCCGCCGTGCGCGTGGCCGGAAGGGTGGACGACGTCCATGCAAGGTTGTCCGAAGGCAGGCAGCCGGTGCTGGTTTCCGCATCGCTCTTCCGCCAGGAGAAATTCGCCTATTTCCTCGTCCGCGTGTCGCCGCTCGGCGCCGGTGCGGGCGAAAGCGTGCCGCGTGGGCGGGCAAGCCTGCTCTCCGTCGTCGAGAGCCTGCCGGAAGGCCTGGCAGTCACCGATCCCGGCGGGCGCATCCTGACCGCGAACGGAGCTTTCCTCGACCTTGTCCAGATGGCGACCGAGGAACAGGTGCGCGGCGAGCCCATCTCGCGCTGGATCGGAAGGCCGGCGGTCGACTTCGACGTGCTGCTCTCCAATTTGCGCGAGCATGGGTCGGTTCGCCACTTCGCGACGATCGTGCGCGGTGAGTACGGCTCGGTCGAAGAGGTCGAGATCGCCGCGGTCTCGGTTCCCACGGGCGAGCAGCCCTGCATGGGCTTCACGGTCCGCGCCGTGGGCTGGCGCCGGACGCCTGCCGCCGGAGCCCAGACGTCGGCGCTGCCGCGCTCGCCGGAGCAGTTCACCGAGCTCGTCGGCCGCGTCGCCCTGAAGGACCTCGTGCGCGAGACCACCGACATGATCGAGCGCCTGTGCATCGAGGCGGCGCTTGAGATGACACGGGACAACCGTGCTTCCGCCGCGGAGATCCTGGGGCTCAGCCGCCAGGCCCTTTACGCCAAGCTGAGGCGATACGGGCTCGGGGATCTCGACGGGCCCGAATAGCCCAGCACCCGGCCTGCGCCACTTAAGCGCGGGCGCTTCCCGCGCCTCATCCTCGCGGTGCCTGCACCTGCTTTGCCCGCCTGCTCCGTTCGTGAGTCCGCCGGGATCGGAGCCCGATGCCGTGGATCCGCGCGCTGGCTTCTTCGGCCTCTTTCAGTCGCCAAAGTCCCCGAAAATGAGTGTAACGCCAACTTGACACTCCTATCTGTCCTGTTAGCGTTGCACCATGTCCAGACCGGCTCCCTCGGCTCTCCTGGAGCTTCTCAAGCCCATCACGTGGTTCGCTCCCATGTGGGCTTTCGCATGCGGCGTCGTCTCGTCGGGACAGTCGCTGCAAGGCAACTGGCTGGTCGTGATCGCTGGCGTGGTGCTGGCCGGTCCCCTCGTCTGCGCCACGAGCCAAGCCGTCAACGACTGGTACGACCGTCATGTCGACGCCATCAACGAGCCGCAGCGGCCCATTCCGTCGGGCCGTGTGCCCGGGCGGTGGGGCTTCTACCTTGCGACGCTCTGGACGATGCTCTCGCTCGCGGTCGCGGCAGCGCTCGGCGCCTGGATCCTGGGGGCGGTGATCGTCGGCCTCGTTCTCGCCTGGGCCTACAGCGCACCTCCGCTTCGGCTCAAGCAGAACGGCTGGTGGGGAAACTCGGCCGTTGCACTCTGTTATGAGGGCCTTCCCTGGCTCACGGGCGCCGCCGTGATGGCCTCGGCCCTGCCGGACTGGCGCATCATCGTTCTCGCGCTTCTCTACAGCGTTGGCGCCCACGGCATCATGACGCTCAACGATTTCAAGTCGGTAGAGGGCGATTCGCGCATGGGCGTCGCGTCTCTCCCGGTGCAACTCGGCGTGGGGACCGCGGCCCGGCTTGCTTGCGCTGTCATGGCCGTTCCGCAGGTCGTGGTGATCGGCCTGCTGGTGCACTGGGGCAGCCCGTGGCACGCCGCCGGCGTCGGCCTACTCCTCGCCGGACAGTTGGTGCTGATGGTGCCACTGCTGAAGGCGCCGCGCGAGAAGGCGGCCTGGTACAACGCCACCGGCACGACACTTTACGTCCTCGGAATGCTCGTCGCTGCGTTCGCGCTGCGTCCTGCCATGCAGGCGCTCTCATGAGCGCCCCGGCGGTCCATCAAGAAGCGGCACACCTCGGCTGGGGAAGCATCGTCCGGCTCGGTCTGGTGCAGACATCGCTGGGCGCCATCGTCGTCCTCATGCTCTCCACCATCAACCGCGTCATGGTGCTGGAACTCGCGCTCCCGGCGGTTGTGCCGGGCGCCCTGGTGACGCTGCACTATGCCGTTCAGGCGCTGCGGCCGCGCTGGGGCTACGGGTCGGACGTCGGCGGTCGCCGCACGCCGTGGATCATCGGCGGCATGGCGCTGCTGGCCATCGGCGGTGTCGGGGCCTCCGTCGCGGTCGGGCTCGCCATGGAGCATCTCTGGGCCGGTCTGGCCCTTGCGGTCGTCGCCTTCCTCGTCATCGGTATCGGCGTGGGAGCAGCCGGGACGTCGCTGCTGGCCCTGCTGGCGACACGCACGCAGGAGCGCCGGCGGGGCGCCGCGGCCACGATCGTCTGGGTGATGATGATCGCGGGCTTCGCCGTGACCGCGCCGCTGGCCGGCCGCTATCTCGATCCGTTCTCCGCCGGCCGCCTCGTTGCCGTCACCGCCACCGTCGCCGTCATCGCTTTCCTGGTCTCGGTGCTCGCGGTGTGGGGTGTCGAGAGCAGAGTCGCGGAGCCTCGGCCTGCACAGCAGGCGACCGCCAAGCCGCCCTTCCGTGAAGCCCTGCGCGAAGTGTGGGCAGAGCCCGAGGCGCGCCGCTTCACGATCTTCATCTTCGTCTCCATGCTGGCCTACAGCGCGCAGGATCTGATCCTCGAGCCGTTCGCAGGCCTGGTGTTCGGCATGACACCGGGGCAGACGACCTCGCTCTCAGGCCTCCAGCACGGCGGGGTGCTCGCCGGCATGATCCTCGTGGCGCTGGTCACGACGCTCGCGCGCGATCCGCTGCTGGCCAACCTGCGCGCCTGGATGATTGGCGGCTGCATCGGCTCCGGCCTCGCGCTGGCCGCCATCGGCGGTGCGGCTGCCGTTGGTCCCGGCTACCCGATCGGGGCCGCCATCTTCGCGCTCGGCTTCTGCAACGGCACCTTCGCGGTTGCGGCCATCGGCCAGATGATGGCACTCGCCGGCGCGGGCGCCGGGCGGCGCGAGGGAACCCGCATGGGTTTGTGGGGTGCCGCGCAGGGCATTGCTTTCGGTGCCGGCGGATTCGGCGGCACCGTGGCAGTGGACGTGGCTCGCCATGTCTTCGCCGATGCGCCCACCGCCTACGCCTCGGTGTTCGTCGGCGAGGCGGTTCTTTTCGTATGCGGGGCGGTTCTCGCCGCCCGCCTGTCGGGTGGCGCGGTCTCCCGCAGGGCTCCGGCCCGTCTGGGCCAGGCCGCCACCGCGGGTTCACAGGGGATGTAGGCCATGATGAAGCCGCCGGAGCCACGACCCGCCCTCTTCGACGCCGTGGTGGTCGGCGGAGGCCCTGCCGGCGCGACGGCGGCCGACGACCTCGCCCGCAAGGGCCACGAGGTGCTGCTGCTGGACAGGGCAGGGCGCATCAAGCCGTGCGGAGGTGCCATCCCGCCTCGCCTCATCCGCGACTTCGACATTCCCGACGACCTCCTGTGCGCCCGCATCACGGCGGCGCGCATGGTGTCGCCCAAGGACAAGCGGGTCGACATGCCCATCAGCACCGGCGGCTATGTCGGCATGGTGGATCGCGAGGTTTTCGACGAATGGCTTCGGAAGCGTGCGGCCGGGAGCGGCGCCAGCCGCGTCGACGCCACGTTCGAGACGGTCTCGCGAGACGCGGACGGCACGCTGCTCGTGCACTACCGCCCGGCCGGCGGCGCCGAGACGCTCTGCGTCCGCACCCGCCTGCTGATCGGCGCGGACGGGGCCAACTCCGCCGTGGCACGCGAGGCGCTGCCCGAGGCCGGGAAGGCGCCGTTCGTCTTCGCCTATCACGAGATCATCCGGACCCCGGAAGCGAGCCGCGACGCCGTCGACCCCACGCGGTGCGACATCTACTACCGCGGCGCGCTGTCGCCGGACTTCTACGCCTGGATCTTTCCGCACGGGAAGACGATGAGCGTCGGCACAGGCACGGCCAAGAAGGGCTTTGGCCTCAAGGATGCCATCAGGGACCTGCGGGCCGAAACGGGCCTCGCGGCCGCCGAGACCCTGCGGCGTGAAGGCGCACCCATACCCCTCAAACCGCTGAAGCGTTGGGACAACGGACGCGACGTGCTGCTGGTCGGCGATGCCGCAGGCATCGTCGCGCCGGCCTCGGGCGAAGGGATCTACTACGCAATGCTGAGCGGCAGGCTGGCTGCGGAGGAGGGGGCTGCGGCACTGACGGCCGGGGACGGCCGCAGGCTGGCGGACGTCCGCCGCCGCTTCATGCGAGACCACGGCCGCATCTTCTGGATCCTGCGCATGATGCAGGCGGTTTGGTACCGCAACGACATGCTGCGTGAGCGCTTTGTCAGCATGTGCCGGGACAAGGACGTTCAGGCGCTGACCTGGGATTCCTACATGAACAAGCGCCTCGTCCGTTCGAAGCCGGTCGCGCACGTGAAGATCTTCTTCAAGGATCTCGCCCACCTCTTCCGGCTCGTTTCGCCCTAGGGCCCGGCATGCAGAGCGCAATGGCCACCCTCTTCGACAGCGGCCGTATCGTCGATCTCGTCCTCGCCATCGTGGCGGCCGAGACTATTGTGCTCATCGTGCTCAATCGCATTACCGGCCGCGGGCCGGCGCCGTCCGCCGTCGTGGTCACCGCTCTCTCAGGCGTGTTCCTGATGCTGGCGCTGCGCGCAGCGCTGACCGGTCGGGACTGGACAGCGGTCAGCCTGCCGCTGCTCGGCGCCTTCGCCGCCCATATCGCCGACCTGTGGATGCGCTGGCCGGCGTCCCTGCGTTCGCATCTTTCCTATTCTCCCCGCAAGGAGGCCCCCGATGTCTGAGAGCAACACCCCCCTGCTCGACACAGTCCTGACGCCGGGAGACCTGCGCACGCTGGAGGAGAACGAGCTCCGCCAACTCGCCGACGAGCTTCGCGCAGAGACGATCGACGCGGTCTCGGTGACCGGCGGGCATCTCGGTGCCGGGCTCGGCGTCGTCGAGCTCACCGTGGCGCTGCACTATGTTTTTGACACGCCGCGCGACCGCCTGATCTGGGACGTCGGCCACCAGGCTTACCCGCACAAGATCCTGACCGGCCGCCGCGACCGCATCCGCACCCTGCGCAAGGGCGGCGGCCTCTCCGGCTTCACGCGCCGGAGCGAGAGCGAGTACGACCCGTTCGGGGCGGCGCACTCCTCGACCTCGATCTCCGCCGGCCTCGGCATGGCGGTTGCCCGTGATCTCCAGGCCGGGACGAACAACATCATCGCCGTGATCGGCGACGGCTCGATGTCGGCGGGCATGGCCTATGAGGCGATGAACAATGCCGGCGCCATGGACAGCCGGCTGATCGTCATTCTCAACGACAATGATATGTCGATCGCCCCGCCGGTGGGGGCTCTCAGCGCACATCTGTCGCGCGTGCTCTCCACCCACGCCTATCGCGGGCTGCGCGAGACGGGAAAGCGGATCGTCCGCCACCTGCCCAAGCCGATCTACGAGACGGCGCGGCGCGCCGAGGAGCTGACGCGCGGGTTCGTCACCGGCGGCACCCTGTTCGAGGAACTGGGCTTCTACTATGTCGGCCCGATCGATGGGCACAATCTCGAGCACCTTCTGCCGGTGCTGCGCAACGTGCGCGACTCCGAGCTGGGGCCGACGCTGATCCACGTCGTCACGCAGAAGGGCAAGGGCTACGCACCGGCCGAGGCCTCGGCCGACAAGTACCACGGCGTCTCCTCCTTCGACGTGGTCACCGGTGCACAGGCCAAGCCCAAGGCCAATGCGCCGGCCTACACCCGCGTCTTCGCCCAGGAGCTCATCCGGGCCGCCCGCAAGGACGAGCGCGTCGTCGCCGTCACCGCCGCCATGCCGTCGGGCACCGGCCTCGACCTCTTCGCCAGGGAATTCCCCTCCCGCGTCTTCGACGTCGGCATCGCCGAGCAGCACGCCGTCACCTTCGCC